>Ga0113563_10000097_pt1 | contig 31000 bp, 28 predicted proteins | sample Mud3Dept3metaG_FD_80117 | JGI IMG/M metagenome (GOLD analysis project Ga0113563, IMG submission 80117) | Freshwater wetland microbial communities from Ohio, USA, analyzing the effect of biotic and abiotic controls - Mud 3 Core 4 Depth 3... | ecosystem: Environmental > Aquatic > Freshwater >... | reverse complement strand
GTGCGCCGAGCGCCGCGGCGACTTCGGTGCACAGCGAGAACTGCGGCTCGAGGTCCGCAGGCGCCTCGGTGCGGCCCGCCTTGTAGCCGGGTTCGAGCGCATTGCGAAAGCTGGTCATCGCCGCGTCGAACGCGCAGGCGAAATGCGTCGGCTGCCACTGCGCCAGCATCCGCACCAGCGTCGACGCGAATCCGTACGCCGCGTGCACCGGCATCCCGTCTGGCGCGTGCATCGGGGGCAGCGCGTGATACGCGCGAAACACGTAGACGTGCGAATCGACCAGGTAGACCGTCATGACGGTCCCGAGACTAGAACAGCAACCTGGCGATGGTGTCGAGCTGGACGAAGGAGGTACCTTCATAGATCTTGCCGATCTTGGCGTCGCGCAGGAATTTCTCAGCGGGACACTCCTTGGTGAATCCGACACCGCCGTAGAGTTCCAGGCATTCGGAGGCGACGCGCTCGGCCGCGTCGCTCGCGAACCACTTGGCCATCGCGGCTTCGCGCACGAAGGACTGGCCGGCGTCGTGCAATCGCGCCGCGTTGTAGGTGAGCAGGCGCGCCGCTTCGATGTCGATCGCGGCGCGCGCGAGGCGGTGTCGCACCGCCTGGAACTCGGCGATTTTGTGGCCGAACTGCTCGCGCTGCTGCACGTAGGCGAGCGCACCTTCGAAGGCGCCCTGCGCGAGCCCGACCATCTGCCCCGCGATTCCGATGCGGCCCGCGTTGAGTGTCTCGATCGCAATCTTGTAACCCTTGCCGACCGCGCCGAGCACGTTCGCACGCGGCACCACGACACCGTCGAAGACCAGCTCGCAGGTGCTCGAGGCGCGGATGCCGAGCTTGTCTTCCTTGCGCGGGACGCTGAAGCCGGCCATGCCGCGCTCGACGACGAAGCAGGTGATGCCCTTGTAGCCGGCGCCCGGATCGACCGTCGCGAAGACCAGGAACAGCTCTGCTTCGCCGCCGTTGGTGACCCAGAGCTTGCGGCCGGTCACCGCGAAGTCGCTGCCGCGCGCCTCGGCGCGACACGCGAGCGCGAAGGCGTCGCTGCCCGATCCCGCCTCGGAGAGTGCATAGGCGCCGACGCTGCCGCCAGCCAGCTTGCCGAGCAGGCGCTTCTGCTGCTCGGAGTTGCCGAACTTCCTGACCGCATTGATGACGAGCGTGTTCTGCACGTCGCACACCACCGCGACCGAGGGATCGACGCGCGCCAGCTCCTCGATCGCGAGGACGCTGATGAAGAAGGTTGCGCCCGCGCCACCCCACGACTCCGACACCTCGATGCCCATCAGTCCCAGCTCGAAGAGCCACGTCACGACCTCGGGGTGCAGCTTGCCCTCGCGATCCATCTCGGCGGCCAGCGGTCGCAGCCGCTCTTCGGCGAAGGCGCGCACCGTCGTGCGGAACAGGCGCTCTTCCTCGCTGAGGTCGGTGAGCGCGGGACGCACCATCTTCAGCGTCGCTCCTCGAAGACGGCTTCGGCCGCGGTTTCCGCGGCGCGGTCGAGCGGCAGTTCGCGCCTGGTGCCGTCGCGACGGCGCACGAACTCGACCTTCTTCTCGGCGAGCCCGCGCGGTCCGATCGTGATCCGATAGGGAATCCCGACCAGCTCGGCGTCCTTGAACTTGACTCCCGGTCGCTCGTTGCGCGCGTCGAGGATCACGTCGATGCCCTGGGCGCGCAGCGCTTCGTAGATGCGCTCCCCGGCCTCCTGCGTCTCGACCTCGTTCGGATTGAGCACGCTGATCACCACTTCGAAGGGCGCCACCGTGACGGGCCAGATGATGCCGTTCGCGTCGTGACACGCCTCGACGATCGACGCCATCACGCGCCCCACGCCGATTCCGTACGAGCCCATCACGATCGGCACCGATCCGCCCGATTCGTCCTGCACGACAGCGCCCAGCTTCTCGCTGTACTTCGTCCCGAGCTTGAAGATGTGGCCGACCTCGATGGTCTTGGCGACGCCCAGCGCGCTTCCGCACATGGGGCACGGCTCGCCGGCCTTCACTTCGCGCAGCTCGAGCCAGGCGTCGACGCGGATGTCGCGCGCGACGTCCACGCCGCGCACGTGGAACTCGTCGCGGTTGGCGCCGGTCGTCATGTCGCGGCGGCCCTGCAGCGCGGTGTCGGCGACGATGCGCACACCGGTGACGCCGACGGCGCCGAGGCTGCCCGCCGATGCGCCGAGCGCTGCGCGGATCTCCTCGGCGTTCGCGGCGCGCACCTGTGCGGCGCCCGCGCCGTCGGCGAGCTTCTGCTCCGAGAGTGTGTGATCGCCGCGCAGCAACACCAGCGTGGTCGCACCGTCGAGCACGTAGACGAGCGTCTTGATCTGGCGCGCGGCCGGCGCGCCGCCCGCGAAGTTCACGAGGTCGTCGATGCTGCGCACGCCCGGCGTCGCGAACGGCTCGGGGGCCGCGGAGCCCTCCGAGTCATCAGGCCGGCCCGCGGCAGCTTCGACGGCGTCGAGCCTCGACGTCGCCTTCTCCAGATTCGCGGCGTACCCGCAGGCGCTGCACGACGCGACCCAGTCCTCGCCCGCGTCGCTCGCCACCATGAACTCGATCGACTCGCTGCCGCCCATCGCGCCCGACGACGCTTCGACCGCCAGCGGCGCGAGACCACAGCGCTCGAAGATCCGCCGGTACGCGTCGAAGTGGAGCTTGAAGGAGTGATCGAGACCCGCTTCGTCGAGGTCGAGCGAGTACGCGTCCTTCATCACGAACTCGCGGACGCGCAACAGGCCCGACTTGGGGCGCGGTTCGTCCCTGAACTTCGTCTGGATCTGGTACCAGATCTGCGGCAGCGCGCGATGCGAGCGGAGTTCGGTGGCGATCGTCGTGAAGACTTCTTCGTGGGTCATGCCCAGGCAGAGATCGGCGCCGCGGCGGTCCTTCAGGCGGAACATCTCGTCGCCCATCACGGACCAGCGGCCCGAGCGCTGCCACAGCTCGGCCGGGTGCATGGCCGGGAGCCGAAACTCCTGGGCGCCGATGCGGTCCATTTCGTCGCGGATCAGCGCCTCGATCTTGCGGCATACGCGCCAGCCGAGCGGGAGGATCGAGTAGATGCCGGCCGAGAGCTGGCGGATCAGGCCGGCGCGCACGAGCAGCTTGTGGCTGATCGCCTCGGCGTCGGCGGGATCGTCGCGCAGCGTGGGAATGAACGCATTGGACCAACGCACGCGGTCGCCCTCCTCGAAGTCCGGAAACCTAACGAATGGTCCGTTGCCTTGGGGACGTTCCTGACTTCAACAAAGGCAACGCGGCAGGAACGTCCCCAAGTCAACTCAGATCGTGACGAGGATGCCGGCGTGGGCGAGGTGTTGGAGGGAGCCGGCGAGGGGGGCGATTTCGAAGGAGCCGAAGAGTCCGGCGAGCGGGGCGGGCGCGAGGGCGCTCGCGACGAGAGCGGACTCGAGCCCCGGATGCTGGAAGAGTGCGCGGCCGCGGGCGGACGAACTGAGATAGAGACCAGCGCTCACCGGACCGACGACGCGTGCGAGTGCACGCGACAGGTCTTCGCGGGCTAGATCGGCGTCGCGCAGCGCGAATCGCAACAGCGTGCCAACGCGCAGCGGCTCGGGCAGCGCGAAGGCACGTCGCTCGGGTGCGAAGCCGGCGACGCGGCGCGCGACCCAGGCGTCGCCCGCGTCGCCACGACGGCGCGCGCGGAGCGGAATCGCCACGAGCAGCCGAGCGGCGGCCTGACGCAAGTCAGCCGCCAGCGGTTCGCGTGCGATCTCGCAGTAGACGTCGAGGGCCGGTTTGCCGTCCAACTCCAGCAGCCAGTTGCCCTCGACGCGCGTCACGGTGAACGGATCGGTGATCGGGCGACAGCCCTGGCTCACGGCCACGTGAGCCGGAGCATCGAGGGCGAGGACCAATCCGCAGGCGCCGCTGCGCACGGCGCGCTCGGCAATGGCGAGCTGCGGGCGACCAGCCGCGTCAAGCGCCGCGCCGGCGCCCACGACCGTCGCGGGCTGCAAGTCGGCGAGGGCGCCAGCCAGCCGCGTCGCGTCGATTCCGAGGGGATCCGCGAAAACCACTACCAGGTCGGTCTCGATCGTGGAGCGACCGAGCAGGGCCTCGACCTCTGGGCCAATCGCCTCCTCGACTCCACTCGTTCCGGCGACCCGGAACGTCGTGGCTTCGACGCCGCACAGCGCGAGCACCGCCACGGCCGGGCCGTCCTCGTCCTCGCTGGCGCCCGCCGCGACGGCGTGGCCGACAACGATTGTGACGACTCGGGTACCGAGCGCCTCGCGAGCGGCAGCGCCGGCCCGCTCGACATCGAGGTCGCGGCCGACGGCGAAGAGCAGCGCTGCATCCGCGCGCCCGGCCCCTGTCGCCGCGAGCGCATCCGTGGCCGCCAGCGATGCCGCGAGGACCGCGTCGGGATTGGATTGGATGGCAGAGCCGGCGCGCGGCATGGGGTGCAGAGCATAGGCGCTCCCCCGCGTCGCGGGGCTTCGCTTCCCTCGCGGGGCGGCCTGAGTTAGGATGCGAGCGCCGCGTGAAAGTCTTCCTCCTCGCGTGACAACGCCGCAGTAGCGGATTCGATCGGCTCGCCCCCTCGACAGAAAACGACCCCCAGGAAGCCAGGTTTGCCGGTGGCTGACTACGAGCGCATCGAGCGCGGCAGCGACCTTCGGGCGCTGTCGCGTGAACTCCTCCGCGAGACCACGATCGCGGTCGATACCGAAGCCGACAGTTTCTATCACTACTTCGACAAGACCTGTCTCGTGCAGATCGGCACCAGTCAGGGCATCTACCTGATCGATCCGCTCGCGCTGGGCGGACCCGCCGAGTTGGCGCCGCTGGCGCCGGTGTTCGCGTCGAAGAAGATCCGCAAGATCTTCCACGCCGCCGAGTACGACCTCTACGTACTCAAGCGCGACTGCTCGTTCGAGTTCGAGAACCTCTTCGACACGATGGTCTCGGCGCAGCTGCTCGGCTACCCGGCCGTCGGGCTCGCGGCGATCGCCAAGCGTCATTTCGGTGTGTTGCTCCCGAAGGACGAGCAGCGCTCCGACTGGTCGGCGCGACCGCTGCGCGAAAGCCAACTCGTGTATGCCGCCGCCGACGTCACATATCTGGAGCGCATGGCGAAGATCCTCGAGGCGCAGCTCCGGGAGCTGGGGCGCTTCGAATGGGCCCAGCAGGAGTTCGAGGCGCTGATGCGTCGCACCTGGCCGGTTCGCGAATTCGACGACGCCGGCTACCTGCGCATCAAGGGCGCCAAGGCACTCGACGCGGCGTCGCTGGCGGTGTTGCGCGAGCTCTATCTGATGCGCGACGCGCGTGCGCGTGAGGTCGACCGGCCGCCCTTCAAGGTGCTCGGCAACCGCACCCTGATGGAGATCGCCCAGCTCCAGCCGACCCAACAGAACGACCTCGCGGGCATCAAAGGTGTGACCGAGCTGATCCTGCGCCGGCTGGGCCGCGAGATCCTCGCTGCGGTCGGGCGCGGGCAGCGCTCGCCGCACGAGCCGCTCCGCAAGGTGGCCAGTGGCCGCCGCCGGATGGATCGCCGCACCGAGCGCCGCGTAGAACGACTGAAGCGCTGGCGTGCGAAGCGAGCGAAGGAGCTGGAACTCGATCCGGGTGTGCTCTGCCCGAACACGAGCCTCGAAGCGATCGCGTGGCGCGACCCGTCGGTACGAGAAGATCTCGCCGGAGTGCCCGAGCTGAAGCGCTGGTTCGTCGGGGCGTTCGCCCAGGAGATCGTCGAAGTGCTCCGCGACGGTTCGGACGAGAATTCCGAAGCCGCCTCCTGACACCCCGGTTTTCGGGCGCCGAACAAAAAAACCCTCCGATCAACTTGATCGGAGGGTTTCCTCGATCTGGCGTCCCGGGGATTCCGGGAAGGCGGGTGCCGATTGCTTTTTGGGGGAAAGCGCCTTGTCTAGGGTGCTACCCCGGAATCCCCGAAACTCCGACTCCGGCCGATGAGCGCGCCCGTTGCCATCTGCCGGCGCCGATCCAGAACGTCTCCACGCCTCTACCTATTGCATTCGCTGTGCCAAGAATTGAGAGAGCGAATCGATGCGCCAAGTCCTCGAAATGTCGGCGATTCACATTCAGTGACTGCGCCCGTGTCTGCCACCCGATGTGGCAGACCGCGCCACTGTCGTAAGCGCGACACGGTATCGAACGCCGCAACGATGGGAGTTTGATCTGCTTTCCCGACTCGCACGCACCGCATCCCGATGTGGCATCGTTGCAACCTGCACGACGTTCGTCGCGCTGATCGGGATCGCGTGCAGAACGACGCCTCGGGGCGCCCACACCGCAACCGCGCCCCCACCCAGCAGCAGCGAGCGCTACTGCGCCTGGTACGGCGACCGAAGCCAGGACGTCCTCTATTTCGGCGAGTCGCCGTTCTGGAATGCGGCGCGCGGCGCAGGCGGCGACGCGATGGCCGACATGCGCGAGGCCGGGCCGCAGGTGATCGGCCGCTTCGATCTGCGCAGCGAGTCGCTGCTCGCTCCGATTCCGACCGCGGCCGCCGAACCGCGCGCCGGCGTCTGGGATGTCCTCGCCCACCCGAATGGGCGCATCTACTACACGACCTTCTACGAAGCGGCGGGGTGGGTCGATCCGGCGACTGGTGAAGCGAGCCGCTTCGAAGCTGCGGGCACCGGCCTCAATGAGTTGGCTCTGCTGCCCGACGGCCGGCTGCTCGCGACACGCTACGGCGCGATGGGTGGGGGAAGCGGATCGGTCGTGGTTCTCGATGCCGAGGGCGCCGTCGAGGCCGAGCTGCCGCTCACCTCGGAGGGGGACGTGATCGTGGCGGCGAAGAGCCTCGCATACGACCCGGTCCGACAGGTCGTGTGGGTGAACACCGATCTCCTGCCGCGGGACGGAGGCCCGAGCCGTCACGACGCACGCGTGCTCGAACTCGCGACCGGCCGCGAGATCCTGCGCATCGCGGCGCCCGAGCTGCAGTTCCTGCGCTTCGCCGCCGATGGCCGCGGCTTCTTCAGCTGGCAGCAGGGATCGCGACTCGTGCTGCGCATGACGCAGCCCGGAGCGGCTCTGGATGCCAGCTCGGGCCGCGAGATCGTGCTCGACGGCGCCTTCGAAGACGGTCGCGACTTCGTCCAGGACCTGCGCATCGAGGCGGACGGACGCGCCGTCGTGACGCGCTGGAGCGGTGTCGTGCACGTCGTCACAGCGTCGGGCGCCGTGCGCACGGTGGCGCTGCCGCGCAGCGCGGAGGGCGGGCTCTACTACACGGCCGTCGCGATCGGCGACCGCGTCTGCGCCACCTACTGCGCCGACGTGAGCGTCGTGTGCGCCGCGCTCCCCTGACCGGGTATTCTGCCGCCGTGCACAAGACCCGACGCCAGCGCGTCCTCGCTGCAATGGAACCGGACTCGGTGGCGCTCTTCCTGGGCGCCGGTCTTGCGCGGCGCTCGGCCGACACCCACTTCCCGTTCCGCCAGGACAGCGATTTTCATTACCTGACCGGCTTCGACCACCCGAACGCCGCCGCTGTACTGCGCACCGACGGCGGCCCGGTCTATACGCTCTTCGTCGAGCCACGCGACCGCGACGCCGAGACCTGGACCGGCCATCGCCCCGGCATCGAGGGCGCCGTCGAGGAGTTCGGCGCCGACGCCGCGCACCCCCACACGGAGCTGCTCGACAAGCTCCCTGCGCTGCTCGAGCGGGCGAAACGCGTCTACCACGTGCTCGGCCGCGACGCGCGCGTGGACGCGAGGTTCAGCGAGACCGTCGAGCTGTCGCGACAGCACTCGCGCAACGGCGTGGTACCGCCCGAGGCGGTCGTCGATCCGCGCGCGATCGTCCACGAACTGCGCCTGTTCAAGGAGCCCGAAGAACTCGACATCATGCGGCGCGCCGCGGAGATCAGCCGCGAGGGCCACGCCGCCGCCGCCCGGCTCGCGCGCGAAGGCGTCTTCGAATACGAGCTCGCGGCTGCGCTCGACTACACGTTCCGGCGGCGCGGAGGCGCTGGCCCCGCCTACGAGACGATCGTCGGCGGCGGCGCGAACGCGACGATCCTCCACTACGTGAGCAACGACCAGCCGCTGCACGACGGCGATCTCGTGCTGATCGACGCCGGCTGCGAACTCGCCGGCTACGCCTCCGACGTGACGCGCTGCTATCCGGCCGGTGGACGCTTCAGCGGTCCGGCGCGCGACCTCTACGAGGTGGTGCTCGCGGCGCAACAGGCGGCGCTCGAAGTGTCACGACCGGGCAACACGCTCGACGACGTGCACGATGCCGCGCTGCGCATTCTCGTGCAGGGAATGATCGACCTGAAGCTGCTCGCGGGCCCGCTCGACGACGCGATCCAGAGCGGCGCGTACAAGACCTTCTACATGCACCGCACCAGCCACTGGCTCGGGCTCGACGTGCACGACGTCGGCGCCTATGCCGTCGACGGCAAACCGCGCCGACTGGCGCCGGGCATCGTGTTCACCGTCGAGCCGGGGCTCTACGTCCCGCCGCGGGAAGAGAAGGCTCCCGCGCAGCTGCGCGGCATCGGCGTGCGCATCGAGGACGACGTGGTCGTCACCGACGACGGGCACGAAAACTTGACTGCGTCGATTCCGAAACGCGTGACGGACGTCGAAGCGCTCTTCCACTGAACTCGCCAACTTCCACGTGATTGCTCCCAAGGAGGCAGGTCCCCCATGGACGACATCGAATCGCTGCTGAAGGAAAAACGGAGCTTCGAACCTCCCAAGGAGTTCGCGAAGCGCGCGAACTGGAGCAAGAAGGACGTCGCGGCGTACCGCAAGCTCGGCGCGCGCAATCCCGAGCGCTTCTGGGCGCAGATGGCGAAGCAGCACGTCTCCTGGTTTCGGCCCTGGAAGAAGGTGCTCGACTGGAAGCCGCCGCACGCCCGCTGGTTCGTCGGCGCACAGACCAACGTCTCGTACAACTGCCTCGATCGGCACCTCGACGGCGAGAACGGATGGCGCCGCAACAAGGCCGCGATCATCTGGGAGGGCGAGCCCGGCGACTCGCGCGTGATCACCTACGGCCAACTCCATCGCGACGTCTGCAAGTTCGCGAACGTGCTGAAGGGTCTCGGCGTGCAGAAGGGCGACCGCGTCGCGATCTACATGCCGCTCATCCCCGAAGCGGCGATCGCGATGCTCGCCTGCACGCGTATCGGCGCTCCGCACAGCGTGGTGTTTGGCGGCTTCTCGGCCGATGCACTGCGCGACCGCATCCTCGACGCCGGCGCGAAGGTGGTGGTGACGGCGGACGGCGGCTACCGGCGCGGCGCTCCGCTCGCGCTGAAGCAGTCCGTCGATACGGCGCTCGAGGGCTGCCCGGGCGTCGAGAGCGTCGTCGTCGTACAGCGCACTGGCCAGGAAGTCGCGATGAAACCCGGCCGCGATCATTGGTGGCATGCGCTGATGCCGACGGTCTCGGCGGAGTGTCCGCCCGCGAAACTCGATTCCGAACACCCGCTCTTCATTCTCTACACCAGCGGCACCACGGGAAATCCCAAGGGCATCCTGCACACCACGGGCGGCTATCTCACCCACGTCACGGCGACTTCCCACGCGATCTTCGATCTGAAAGACGAGGACATCTTCTGGTGTACGGCCGACATCGGCTGGATCACCGGTCACTCCTACATCGTCTATGGGCCGCTCGCGAACGGCGCCACCGTCTTCCTGTACGAAGGCGTGCCGATGCACCCCGGCCCCGACCGCTGGTGGTCGCTGATCGAGAAGTGGCGCGTGACGATTCTCTACACCGCTCCGACGGCGATCCGCACCTTCATCCGGCTCGGTGAGGAACACCCGAAGAAGCACGACCTCTCTTCGCTGCGCCTGCTCGGCAGCGTCGGCGAGCCGATCAATCCCGAGGCGTGGATCTGGTACCAGCACGTGATCGGCGGCGGGCGCTGCCCGATCGTCGACACCTGGTGGCAGACCGAGACGGGCGGAATCATGATCACGCCGCTGCCCGCCGCGGTGGCCACGCGGCCCGGCTCGGCGACACTGCCCTTCCCCGGCATCGACGCCACGGTGATCGATGCGGACGGCGTCGCGGTGAAGCCGCCGAACGGCGGCTTCCTCGCCGTGCGCAAGCCGTGGCCCGGCATGCTGCGCGGCATCTGGGGCGACCCGCAGCGCTACGAAGAGACCTACTGGAGCAAGTGGAAGAATCTCTACTTCGCGGGCGACGGCGCCCATCGCGACACGCGCGGCTACTTCTGGATCATGGGCCGCATCGACGACGTGATGAACGTCTCGGGCCACCGCATCGGCACGATGGAAGTGGAGAGCGCGATCGCGTCACACGGTCGGGTGGCGGAAGCCGCCGTCGTCGGGCGGCCCGACGACCTCACCGGCACCGCGATCGTCGCGTTCGTGACGCCGCGCGCCGGCGCGGCGGCAGGAACGGAGCTGGCCGACGAGATCCGCGCCGAAGTCGCGAAGCACATCGGCGCGATCGCCAAACCGGCCGACGTGCACTTCACCGACGCGCTGCCGAAGACGCGGTCGGGCAAGATCATGCGCCGCCTGCTCCGCGACATCGCGGCCGGCAGGGAAACCGTGGGCGACACGACCACGCTCGAGGACTACAGCGTGATCGCGAAGCTGCGCGACTCGGAGGAGTGATCACGAGACGGTCCAGCCAGCTCGCGCTGGGCTCGTCTCTCGGATGCCAACGCGTGAGGCGCGGGGGCGTGGCGTTCGTCCGAAACGTCCTCGGCGGAGGCGGCTCGGCAGCTTCGCGGCGAGCGCTTGCAACCGCCTGCGGATTGTTTCGGCCGAACGCCCCGCCCCCGCTACTTGCAATCGTTCTAGGACTTCCGTTCATGAGAGAAAGACGAGAAGCCAGCGCGGGCGGGGGACTCGGCCGAAACCCGCGAAGCCCTCTGGTCATCGGGCCGGCAGGCGGCCTGCCAACTCTCGTTGCGAAGCCGCCGATCCCCGTCCGCCGAGGACGTTTCGGACGAGTCCACCGCCCGCGCGCCTCGCAGCAACGAAGAAAAGCAGCTGCGCATCGGCCCAGGCTCAACGGCTCGTCCTGCGTCGGACTCCTAGCCGCGCGCCACCTCGATCGGCGCGGCGAGCGGAACGCCCGGCGGGTTGCTCGAACGACCGCCGACCCGCCAGCGCCCGTCGCCGCCGCGCGTCACCACGATCGCCTCGCCGAGGGCGGGATGCTCGCGCTCGGGGAGTTCGCCGCCGAGCAGCTCGACGATCGCGCGGATGACGCCCTTATGGACCACCAGCAGCGCGCCGGTCGCATTGCTCGCGAGCACGCGATCGAGGCCGCGCCGCACGCGGCTGCGGAACGCTGCGCGCGGCTCGCCGCCCGGGTACTCGAAGTCGGGCGCGAGATCGCGCCACTGCTGGAACAACACCGGGTCCGCGCTCTCGATCTCGGGGAGCGAGCGCCCTTCCCAGCGGCCGAAGTCGATCTCGCGAAAGTCCGGCTCGAGTCGCAGCGGCGCCCCGCCTGTCAGCACTGCCGCCGACTGGAACGCGCGCAGCGCCGGACTCGACACCACGAGGTCCACGACCTGGCCTGCCAGCGCAGCACGCGCGCGCTGCATCTGGTCGCGACCGTGCGCCGCGAGCGACGGGTCGCCGCTGCCGATCAGGCGCTCGCCCGAGTGGCCGTCCGTCTCGCCGTGTCGGACCAGTACCAGGCGTCGCAGCGAACTCATGGGGTACTCCTCGGGAAGCGCGCAGCATGAAAGACCCCTACGGCGCCGTCAACGCCCGCGCGCGGCCGTCCCGGTCTGCACGGGAGGATTCGCGAGAGGAGTCCTAGACTGCGCGCGCTACGGGGAGTGGGGGGAAGATCCGATGAGTCGATCCGCATTCGGGGTCGTCGTCCTGCTGCTCGCGGCGGGTGCGGCGCTCGCCGTCGGGATGGCCCGCTGTGAGGGAACGCCGCCGACCATCGAGACGGCGAGCCCGCTCGCCGTCGGCGCCGACGCGCGCACCGTGACGGTCGAGATCGCCGACAGCGGCGCCGGTGTGCGCAGCTTGCGCGCGACCCTCGTCCATGCCGGAGGCGAAGCGCCGCTCAGCGAGCGCGAGTTCGCCGGCAGCCTGCTGCCCTTCCTCGGCACGCACTCCGGGCGGGAGCGCGTCGATCTCCCGATCGACGCGAAGGCCCTCGGCCTCGCGAGCGGCGACGCGAAACTGCGACTTGCCGCGCGCGATCTCTCCTGGCGCGACTTCGGCCGCGGCAACGAAGCGATCGTCGAAGTGCCGGTGTCGATCGACTATCGCCCGCCGACGCTCAGTCTCGCGCCCGGCATCATCTATGCGAAGCGCGCCGGATCGGTCGCGCTCAGCTACGACGTCTCCGACGACACCGAACGCGACGGCGTCGAGGTGGGCGAGCACTTCTACCCGAGCATTCCGGTGAGCGGCGAAGGGGTGCCGGCGGGCCGCCGCTTCGCACTGTTTCCGCTCGCGCAGGAACTCCCGAGCGACGTGAAGATCGCCGTCGTCGCCGTCGACCATGCGGGCAATCGCAGTTCGCGCACGCCCCAGATCAACATCAAGGACCGCATATACCCGAACGAATCGATCGTGCTCTCGCAGGGTTTCCTCGACCACAAGATTGCCGACCTGGCCGGCGCCACGGGCGTCAACGACAGCGACAAGTTGAAGGCGTTCCAGGAGATCAACACACGGATCCGGCGCGAGAACGAGGAGAAGATCCGCGCCGTCACCGCCGAGTCGGCGCCCGAGCTGCTCTTCACGGAAGCGTTCGCGCAGATGCCTGACTCGCAGGTCCGAAGCGCGTTCGCCGAACGGCGGTCGTACCTGCTCGACGGCCAGAAGGTCTCCGAGTCGATCCACTATGGCTACGACCTGGCGTCGCTCGCCGGCGCGCCGGTTCCCGCGTCGAACGCGGGGCGCGTGCTCTTCGCCGACGAACTCGGCATCTACGGCAACTGCGTGATCCTCGACCATGGTCTCGGGCTCCACTCGCTGTACGGACACCTCTCCAACATCGACGTCAAGGCAGGCGACAGCGTCGAGAAGGGCCAGACCCTCGGGCAGTCCGGGCAGACCGGCCTCGCGGGCGGCGACCACCTGCACTTCGCGATGCTGCTGCGCGGTGTCTACGTCGACCCGGTCGAATGGTGGGATCCCAAGTGGGTGCGCGAGCACGCCCTCGGCCCGCTCGCGGCGGCGCGCAAGTAACGCGCCGCAGCGAGGCGCGGCGCGCACTGCTCGCGTGGTATCGCGCCGAACGACGCGACCTACCGTGGCGTGGAACCCGGGATCCGTATGCGATCTGGGTGTCCGAGACGATGCTCCAGCAGACGCGCGTCGAAGCGGTGATCCCCTACTACGAGCGCTTCCTGGCCCGCTTCCCCGACGTCGGCACGCTCGCCAGCGCCGATCTCGACGACGTGCTCTCGCTTTGGGCGGGCCTCGGTTACTACTCGCGCGCGCGCAACCTGAAGCGCGCCGCGGAGCAGCTGGTGACGCGCTTCGCCGGCCGCCTGCCCGACGGCGTCGAGATGCTGCGCGAGCTGCCGGGCGTGGGGCGCTACACGGCCGGCGCGATCGCCTCGATCGCCTTCGACCACCCCGCGCCGATCGTCGACGGCAACGTCGCGCGCGTGCTGGCGCGACTCGTCGGCCTGCGCGAGCCGATCGAGAGCAGCGCCGTGAAGGCGCGCCTGTGGGAAGAAGCCGAGCGGCTCGCCGACGGCCCGGCCCCCGGCGATCTCAACCAGGCGCTGATGGAACTCGGTGCGCGCATCTGCATTCCGCGCACGCCGCGCTGCGATCTCTGTCCCGTGTCACGCTTCTGCGACGCACGCGCCGTGGGCGACGCCGCGTCGCTGCCGGTGCGCGCGCCGAAGCGCGCGCCGAAGATCGTGTACGCCGTTGCGGCGCTGGTGCTGCGCGGCGGCAAGGCGCTCGCGGTGCAACGACCTGCGAAGGGCCTGCTCGGCGGACTCTGGGAGCTTCCCGGCGGCGAGGTCGGTGCGCGTGAGCGCGGCGCCGCCGTCCTCGCGCGCGTGCTGCGCGAACGCACTGGTCTCGGCGTTGCGTCGATCGCGCGAACCGGCGCCTTCGACTACGCCTTCACGCATCGCGCGCTGCGCACGGCCGTGTACCGCTGCGAAGCCGCGAGCGGCCGCGTTCGGCTCGACGGCTGGGATCGCCATCGCTGGGTCGCTCCCGAGTCGTTTGCGGAACTGCCACTCGCAGCCGTGTCGAAGCGCGCGCTCGCAATCGCCTGCGACAGCGATGGGTGAGTTCGAACTCGATGTGCGCGCCGGCGGGGCCGTCGACGGCTGGGCGACCGGCTTCGACCGCCGCCGCCTGCGCGATCTGCGCCGCGGCGAGATCGAACCCGACGTCGAGATCGATCTGCACGGCATGACGCGCGCAGAAGCGCATCGCGCACTCGCCGACGCGCTGCGCGACGCAATCGCGAAGGGATTGCGCTGCGTGCTCGTCGTGCACGGACGCGGCACGCGTTCGACGGCGGGCCCGGTCCTGCGCGATGCGCTGCCCGAGTGGCTCGCCGAAGCGCCGCACGGAGCCAGGGTGCTGGCCTTTGCTGCGGGAGAAGAACAGCGCGGCGGCGCCAGCTACGTGCTGCTGCGCCGGGCGCGCTAGCAGGTTGCTGACGAACGTCGGACCGAGCCGAGCGCGGAGATTCGGGCCGAGCCCGATGACTCAGAGGGCTCCGCGGAGAGGCGCGGAAGCGCAGCCGTAACAAGGCTACGGCGAGCTTCCGCAACGAAGAGATCGGCCCGAAGATCCGTGCACGGCGACGGGAGAGGTTTGTCAGCAGCCTGCTAAGGTCGGGCGCATGTCGAGCAGCTTCGGACAGGCCTTCCGCATCACCAGCTTCGGCGAGTCGCACGGGGGCGGTGTCGGCGTCGTGGTCGACGGTTGCCCGCCGCGCCTCGCGCTCTCGCTCGAAGAGATCCAGCGCGACCTCGACCGCCGCCGGCCCGGCCAGAGCCACCTCACGACGCCGCGCGACGAGGCCGACCGCGCCGAGATCCTCTCCGGTGTCTTCGAGGGACACACGCTCGGCACGCCGATCGCGATCCTGGTGCGCAACCAGGACGCGCGGCCGCAGGCCTACGAGCACATGAAGGACGTGTTCCGCCCGTCGCATGCGGACTACACCTACGAGGCGAAGTACGGCATCCGCAACTGGCAGGGCGGCGGGCGCGCCAGCGCGCGCGAGACGATCGGGCGCGTCGCGGCCGGTGCCGTCGCGCGCAAGCTGCTCGCGTCGCAATGCGGCGTCGAAGTACTCGCGTGGGTTTCGCGCGTGCACGAGATCGAAGCGAAGGTGGACGCGGCGTCCGTGACGCTCGCACGGGTCGAAGCGAACGCGGTGCGCTGTCCCGATCCGCAGGCCGCCGCCGAGATGGAACGCCGGATCGACGCCGCGCGGCGGCGCGGCGATTCGCTCGGCGGCGTCGTCGAATGCGTGGCGCGCGGCGTGCCGCCGGGTCTCGGCGCGCCGGTCTTCGACAAGCTCGAAGCCGAGCTCGCGAAGGCGCTGATGTCGCTGCCCGCGTCGAAGGGCTTCGAGATCGGCAGCGGCTTCGCCGGCACGCGTCTCACCGGCATCGAGCACAACGATCCCTTCGTGCCGGGTCCCGACGGCCGGCCTCGCACGCGCAGCAATCGCTCGGGCGGCGTGCAGGGCGGCATCACGAACGGCGAGGACGTCGTCGTGCGCGTCGCCTTCAAGCCGACCGCGACGGTCCGGCTCGCGCAGGATACGGTCGACCGCGACGGCAAGGCCGTGACGCTCGCCGCGCAGGGCCGCCACGATCCCTGCGTGCTGCCGCGCGCGGTTCCGATCGTCGAAGCGATGGTGTTGCTCGTGCTTGCAGATCAGTGGCTGCGCCAGCGCGCAGTGGAGGCGATTCCGCGATGAAGGCAGCCGTCTACTACAAGACCGGTCTCCCCGAGGTGCTGCAATACGAGGATGTCCCCGATCCCCGGTGCGCACCGGGCGGCGTGCTGATCCGGGTCGAAGCGATCTCGGTCGAGGGCGGCGACGTCGGCAACCGCGCGCGCGGCGAGATGCCGAAAGTGCCGCACATCGTCGGCTATCAGTGCGCCGGGACGATCATCGAAGTCGGCGCGAGCGTGCGCAATCGCAAGGTCGGCGAGCGCGTCGTCGCGATGATGATGCACGGCTCGCATGCGGAACTCGCCGCGACGGCGGCGGGCTTCACGTTCGCGGTGCCCGAAGGCCTCGCGGCCGAAGTCGCGGCTTGTGTGCCGATCCCGTTCGGCACGGCCGACGATTGCCTCTTCGAGTTCGGCCGGCTCCAGAGGGGCGAGACGGTGCTGATCCAGGCAGGCGCGGGAGGCGTGGGGCTCGCGGCGATCCAGCTGGCGAAGCGAGCCGGCGCGACGGTGATCGCCACCGCGTCGAACGAGAAGAAGCTGGCGCGGCTGCGCGACGAGTTCGGCCTCGACTACGGCATCGACTATCACGCGCGCAAGTTCTTCGATGCAGTCCAGGAGATCACCATGGGTCGCGGCTGCAACCTCGTGGTGGACTCGGTGGGCGGCGCCACCTTGCAGTGGAGCCTCGAGTGCCTCGCCTACCGAGGGCGCTGCATCACGGTGGGCAACGCGAGTCGCGACGACACGCGGCCCGACTTGCGCTCGCTGGCCGCGGGCAACCGCTCGCTCACGGGCGTCTTCCTCGGCGCCGAGATGGCGTTCAACCAGGCGCGCGTGCGCCCGATGATCGAGCGGCACCTGCAGGACGTCGCGACAGGCGCGCTGCGCGTCGTGATCGACCGCCGCTTCCCGCTCGCCGAAGCGGCCGCGGCGCACGCGCACATCGAGAGCCGCAACGCCTTCGGCCGCGTCGTGCTGATTCCCTGAGCGATCGCGACCAACAGCTTGCTAACGCCGGAAACCGCGCAGCGGAATCGGCGCGAGCGCGATCACCAGTGCGGCCGCGACGAAGAGCCCGCGGTAGGCCGCCGTCGCGTCGATGCCCGCGGCGATCAAGCGGTCGAGCGCGATGCCGGCCAGCAGCGGCGCGGCGCCGTACGCGAGGTTCGCCGTGACGTCGGCGACGACCAGCATCGGTGTCGCCTCGTGAGCGGGCGCGATGCGGAACAGCACGTGCGTGTCCGCGACGCCAAATCCCGCGGCCAGCGCCACGAACACGAAGAAGAACCCGATCATCGCGAGCAGCGACGCGCGCGGTCCCACGACCGCGAGGCCGAGCAACAGTGCCGACGAGGCGAGCGCCGTCACCTGGAACACCGGTGCGGCACCGACGCGGTCGACGATGCGGCCCCACGCGTAGAGCGACGCGAAGCCTCCCGCGAACGACGCGACCGTCGTGAGTACGACGTCCGCGTCGGAGAGCCCCATCGAGCGCCGCATCATCACGACCACGAACGGCAGCACCGCGCGGCGCGGCGCGCCACACAGGATCATGCCGGCGAGGTAGCGGCGCAGCGGGACGCGATCGCGCACGATCGCCACGAGGTCGCGAAGCCGCATGCTCTCTCCCGGCTGGATCACCGACGCATCGGGCAGACGCGCGATCAGGGCGATGCGCAGCACGCCCGCGGCCGTCGCAACGGCAAAGAGCGGGCCAAACGAGCCCGGATGGGCGGCGAGCCACTGCTGCGCGCCGAGGAAGAACGCGATCAGCGTCAGGTGCCAGCCGGTGCGCAGCACGCCGAAGAATTCGCCGATCCGATCCGGCTCGACGTAGCTGCGCAACAGCGGAAACCAGACCGTCTGCGAGATCACGATCCCGACGGCGGTCAGCCAGAGACTGGTGAGCGCGACGGCGAGCGCCAGATCGCCGCCCCATCCCTGGAGCGTCCCGTACGCGATCAGCGGCAAGCCGCCCAGTACTGCGAGAACCTGACCGCCGATCAGGATCGGTCGTTTGCGCAATCTTCCGACCGCACGCAGTGTCGGCAACTGGATCAGTTGGGAGATCGGCTCGAAGGCGCGCTGGAGTCCGATCCAGGCTTCGCTCGCACCGAGACCGACGAGCGCCAGCGTGGGGAGCTGGTCGGTGAAGACGTTGCGGTGGGTCATCCCGGCCGGATGGCTCAACACGGCGAGCCGGCGACCGAGTCGCCGGCGGGCGGGGTCGAGCGGGTTCGGGCTCGGCTGCTGTTGCATGGGCGGAAGTGCGGGCGGCATCGTCGAGCGAGCACGGTAGCGGCCGCGGTGCGAGCCGGCGCCCGTCTTCTCTTCTACGGCAGCAGTACGAAGCCCGTCACGGCCGCAATGCCTGCGGCCAGCAGCGCGAGCGCAGCCGACAGCGCATGTGCATCGAGCGCGCGATGGCGGCCGCGTTCGAGTCGTCGCCCGAGCCACGCGGTCACCAGGAAGAGCACGAGCGCCAACGTCGCGAACCACGCGTGCGCGGTCTCGAACGGTTCGCGATCGCGCAGCAGCGCCATCGAAAGCGGCCCGCCCGCCGCACCGAGTGCGACCAGCACGACTGCGAGCTTGGCGCGACGCAGGTGACGGCCGCGTTCGGCGGGGTCGCGCCGCGCGCCGAGTCGCCGAGCGCGCCGCATCCGCAGGCCCGAACGCGCCGCGAGCGCGGCGCTCGCGAGCGCCGCGCTCATCCACAGCGGGTGGCCGTAGGCCAGCGCGCGGGTGAGCGCGTCGTGCGACGCCGGGTCGCTCACTCCACCTTGTGGACGGCTTCGGCCGGCAGTCGCGTGAGCAGTGCGTCGAGCGCGCGCTCGAGGTAGTCGGCGTCGCGCGACTCGAGCGTCAGCAGCACGTGGTATTCGCTCTCGTGGATGCGCGGATACGAACCGAGCATCAGCTCCGGGTAGGCCTCGAGCACCGCGTTCAAGTGGTCGGCGATGTCGCTCTCGCGGCTGCGCACGTAGACGCGTCGCAGCACGAAGGGCACACCCTGGAAACGCGACCGGATCGAGTCGAACTTCTTCTGCAGCAGTTCCGGAATGCCCGGGAAGACATGGACATTGCCGATCACGACCACCGGGAACCACAGGTCGCCAGCGTCGATCAAGAGCGCACCCGCCGGCAGCGACGCCATCTTGCGCTGGCTCGCGTTCGCCGGTTCACCAACGGCGCGCTCGATGCGCGCGACCACCGCATCGTTGACCTCGATCGCAACACCGAAGGCCTTCGCGACGCCGTCCATCGTGAGGTCATCGTGGGTCGGGCCGACGCCGCCCGAGGTGAAGACGAAGTCGTGGGCGTCGCTCGCGGCGCGCACCTCGCGCGCAATCGTGTCGATCTCGTCGGGAATCACGACGACGCGCAGTACGTCGACGCCGAGCCCACGCAGCTCGCGACAGAGATACGGCGAGTTCGTGTCCACCACCTTGCCGGAGAGGATCTCGTTGCCAATCACGACGATCGCGGCGCTGGCCATGATCCGCGAGCTTAGGAGAGCGCCCGCAGGCCGCCCAGAGGACTGAGGTTCGGCGTGGGGCGCGCGGTATGCTGCGCGCGTGCATCGCGTCCGTTTCACGCCCTCGGGTCTCGAAGTCGACGCGCCCCGGGGGACCACGGTTCTCGACGCGGCCATCGCTGCGGGCCTGCCGATCGCGCGCAGTTGTGGCGCAGAGGGCGTGTGCGCGAAGTGTGCGGTCTGCGTCGTCGAAGGCGGCGAACATCTCTCGCCCGAAGCGGCGGACGAGACACGCATCAAGCGCCGCAATCGCGTCGACGCGGTGCTGCGGCTCGCCTGTCGCGCGAGGATCCACGGGGACGTCACGGTCACCGCGTCGTACTGGTAGAGCCCGCACGGCTGTTTCCGCGAGAGGTCGCGATGAACTCGAAGACGCCGCGGAAGCGGAACGCTGCAGCGCCGAGGCGCGCCATCCTGCTGGTCGACCACGGCTCGCGCTCGCCCGCCGCGAATCGCGTGGTCGCGGCGCTCGCGCGCAAAGTGCGGCGCCGCCTGCCGGGTGCAATCGTCCATTTCGCGCACATGGAAGTGGTGCCGCCTACGATCGCCGAGGCGGTCGACGCGTGCGTGGCCGCGGGCGCACGCGAGATCGTGGTACACCCGTACTTCCTGTCGCCAGGCATGCACAGCAGGCGCGACGTCCCCGCGCTGGTCCGCGCTGCGGCGCGGAGACACCGCGGCGTGCGCGTGCGCGTCACCGCTCCGCTCGGCGGCCACGACCTGCTCGTCGAGATCGTGCTCGATCGCGTCGGCAACGCCTGACGATGGACGACTCCGAGATCGATCGCTCAGCCTGGCCGCCGCTGCCGGCGCCCCACGCGGAGTTTCTCGCGCCCGCTCTCGCGCGACTGCGACAAGACGCGCGGCTGGTCGGTGTCGCCGCGGCCGGATCCTTCGCGCGCGCAACCCTCGACGAGCACTCCGACATCGACCTGGTCGTGGCCGTCGAGCCGGCGGCGTTCGAAGCGGTCCTGCTCGACCGCCAAGCCATCGCGTCGGCGCTCGGACCCCTGCTCGCCGCCTTCACCGGTGAACACGTCGGCGAGCCGCGGCTGCTGATCTGCCTCTACGGCCCTCCCCCGCTGCACGTCGATCTGAAGTTCGTCGCGCTGCCGGATGCCGCACAGCGCGTCGACGAGAGCGTCGTGTTGTGGGAACGCGCGGGCCGGCTTTCTGCGGTGCTCGCCACCCGGAGCGCCGCCTATCCTGCGCCCGATCTCCAGTGGATCGAGGATCGCATCTGGCCGTGGGTCCATTACCTGGCGGGGAAGATCGCGCGCGGTGAACTCTTCGAGACACTCGACGGGCTCGGCTTCGTGCGAGCGCGTGTGCTCGGGCCGCTGCTGCTCCAGCTCCACGGCGCGGAGCCGAACGGCGTGCGGCGCGTCGAAGTGGTGGCGCCCGCCCATCTCGATGCGCTGCGCGCGACGATCGCCGAGCACGACGCCGCGTCGTGCGAGCGCGCACTGCGCGCGACCGTCGCGCTCTATCTCGAGCTGCGCGAACGCAGCGCGACGGCATCGCTGGTGCGGCGCGGCGCGGCGGAGGCGGCGTCGCTCGCGTATCTCGACAGGGTGAACCCGTGCTGATCAGGGAGGTGGTGATGCGATCGACGCGCGTCGCGTTCGCGCTCTGTTTGCTCTTCGCCGCAACGCTCGCGGCCGGGCGGTCCGTCGCTGAGAAAGACTTGCCTGCACCGACGCTGCGCGTCTTCGTGGTGCGTCACGCGCAGGCGTGGAAGAACGTGCCGTCGCAGCAGCGCCCGCGGCGCATGTCCGACGATGAGCTCGACGCGCTGACGCCGAAGGGGCTCGCGCGCGCCGAGGCACTCGGCAGGGAGCTGGCCGGGCGCGACGTGGTGGCGGTCTACGCGTCGCCCGCACGACGCGCGCAACAGACTGCCGAGGCGATCGCGCGAGCCCTCGGACTCGGCGCGCCGATCGTGAGCGAGTCGTTCCGCACACTCGACACCGGCAGCGACGAGCGCCTCGCGAGCGGGAGCGTGCGCATGAAGAACTGGAAGGCGGGACGCGATCCGCGTCCCGAAGGCGGCGAGTCGCTCGCGGATGGCTACGCGCGCGCCGCCAGCGCGGTCGCGGAACTCGCGACGAAGTACGCCGGCCATGCGGTCGTCGTCGTCACGCACGGCGAGATCGCGTCGTCACTGCTCACCAGAGCCGCCGGCCAGGAGCTGCTAGCCGGCTACTTCACCCACTTCCCCGACGAAGGCTCCATCCACCCCCTCCTCATCCCCTGAACCGTTGCTTTGGGGACGTTCCTGCCGGCGTTGCCCTTGTTGCCTTCAAGAACGTCCCCAAGTCAACACTCGGGCGGCGGGGTGCGGCCGGCGGCGCGCATCAGGCGTTCGCGCACGCCGGGATGGGCGAGCGGGGCGAGCGCGGCAGCGGCGAGTACGACCGTCGCGATCCAGAAACGCGGCGTGCCCGGCTCGAGCAGCGTCGAGCCGAAGAACGAGTAGGCGAACGCGCGCACCGGAGCCGCGACCGCGACGACCAGCACGAACGAGAGTACCGGCAGCGCTGCGAAGCCTGCGCCCCAGAAGACCGGCGACATCGGCCCGGCCGGATGCGCGGTGGCGAGCCCGACGATCAGCGGTCCCGCCGCGGACGCGCGCTGCTGGAACGCGTCGACCGCGACGCCGAAGTACGGGCGAAACCACTCGCGGCCCAGAGCGCGCGCGATCGAGTACTTCAGCAACGCCGAGGCGAGGATCCCGGTCGCACCGAGCAGCGTCCCGAGTTCGGCCCCGAACACGATCCCGCCCACCGGCAGCACGATCACGGACGGCAGGAACAGGAACTGCCGGAACGTCACGAGCCCCACGAAGATCGCCCCGGCCTTCCAGCCGAGGCCCTCGACCAGGTTTCGGATCGACTCCTGAGAAATCTCGATTCCGAGCCGCGATCGGAGCAATTGGCCAGCCAGGAACAGGCCGGCCGTGAAGGCGATCAGGATCAGGGGCAGGTAACGCCGCATGCGAAGCCAGCTTAGCTTCGACCCGGCCCACAACCGCACGCCGCCCTCAGACCGCTCGCGCCGCCTTGGTGAGCCGCACCATCTCGAGCCGCACCTGCTGCGCGGTGTGGCAGGGATGCTCGAAAGGAAGCCAGTGGATCGCACCGGCGTTGCGCAGGTGGAAGCCTTCGGGATCGACGGCGACGAGTTGGGTCGCGTCGGGCTCGGCGCCGAGAGAGCGCCGGCAGAGCAGCTCCAGCGCGTCGCGATGGTCGTCGTTCATGTGCGCGACGATCGACGCCTCGTCGGCTCCCCACTCCGGCGTCGCGGCGAGCCAGGCGTCGCGCTCGATCCAGTGGATCTCGCCAAAGCCACCGATCCAGCGCACCCGCACGGGTTCGATGCGCCAGAACTCGAAGTCGTGGAACTGCTCGTATGCGCGCTGCTCCGGGAAAAGTGCGAAGTAGCGCTCCGCAGCGGCCCCGCGCTCCGCGGCGGGCAGCTCGTGCGCTTCGCCGAGCAGGCTGGTGCGACCCAGCGCTTGCCGATTGCCGCGCGTCGCTTCGACCGCCGTGAGGCATGCGCGCGGATTCGCGGCGAGATTGCGGGTGTGCTCGGCAATCCGGCTCACGTAGATCAGCGGGCAGCCCTCGTGCGTCATCGCGAACGGTGCGAGTGACCCGAATGGAAAGCCCGGCATCGCGAGCGACCAGGTCGAGAGCACGCCCGCGTCGACGCGGCGCAGCAAAGCGCGCGCCTTCGCGGGAATTGCAGGATCACCCAACGATCAGATTCCCATCTTCGCGAGCGCGTCGGCGACCCGACCGACGGCCTCGGTGAGCGCGGGATGCGACTCCTCGAATTCGTCGACCACTTCGCGCAGGCGAGTGATCAGCGACTCGGGGTTTGCTTTGGCCGCCGCGGGCTCGAGTATCGCGTGGATGTCGGTCATCACACTGCGCAGCAGCTCGCGCGAGTGTTCATCGACGCTGTCGGACTGCTGCAACTCGGCGTGGAGCTGTCGGAGCATCTTGCGCAACTGTTGGTCGGGCATGGCCGGAGCGTACCCGACGAGACGCCGAGGTCTAGGTGCCGTCCCGTTTTCCGAACAGCGACTCCGCAGCCTTCCAGCGCGCCAACGACGAGATCGCGCCGCTCGCGGTGAAGACGGCGAGGCAGAGCAGGACGCGGGAGAGAAACGCACCGCTCACGAGGCGATCGCGCGAGAGCGTGGTTCCCGAGATCACTTCGAGGAGCAGCACGACCACGGCCGCCATCGGAATGCCGTGCCGCAGCGCGCCACGCAACAGGAAGCGCTGGAACCCCAGCTGCTGCATTCGCTCCCACTCGGTCTGGCTCGCCGCCATGATCGCCTCCGCGGCTCAGGATGGCGCGGTGGGTGCTGTGGCGCTGCGACGACGCAGCGCTCGCCAGACCCCTTCGGTCGCAAAGCAGTCCCACCCCCAGCGCAACCAGCGCAGCAGGGCTCGCGCGAGCCACAGCGCCCAGAACAGCATCGCGAGGCGATACACCCCGAGCGGAACCGAGAGCAGACTCGCCGCCGGCAGCGTGCCGTCGCTGCGATCCTGGTACCAACGCAGGTCGTACGCGGTCGAGCCGTTGCCCGCGATCTGCATCTCGGGCGTCCCGAGCAGTCCGTGACGGATCGCCTCGAAGAGCACGGCGAGCGCAACGGCCGTGGCGACGGCGAGCGCGAGCTGCGCGACGTCGAAGCCGAGCGCGCCGAGTCGCGCGCCGCGCTCGCGACGCCACGCCAATGCGAAGAGCCAGCCGACGACGATGGCGCTCATCCACACCGGCACCTGCGTGAGCCCGAGGCCCAGCAGGAACCAGTGATGGAAGCGCAGCGGCACGCTGCGCAGCTGCGCGAGCCCGAACGCGACCAGCCCCAACACGAAGAGCACACTCCAGAACAGCACGGCGGGACCGAGCCGCGGCCCCGACACCGCGAGCACCCATCGATCCACCGGAACGGAGACCTGCATCGACAGATTCACCGCGGGCGCGCCGAGCGCGACGTCGGGCGTGGCGATGCGCCACGAGATCGCGTCGTTGCGGCGCCACTCGAGCTGCGCGGTCTGCGCGCCCGGCCGGATCGGCAGCGACACTTCACGACCTTCGGCGCGCAGCGGCTGTTCGACGCCGTCGATGCGAACGGCGCGCAGCTCGGCGCCTTCGGGCAGCGTGACGGTGTGGCGCCCGCCCTGCGTGCTGCGCAGCGCGATCTCGAGCGTCGCGTCGCGACTGCGCAGGCCGGGCGACAGCACGAGGTGCGCGCGGTCGATCGTGAGCGTGGCGCCGCCGACGCCGAGCGGGCGTCGCGCGCTGAGCGTGAGCGTTTCGCCGGGCCACGGTCGCCACGCGCGCAGCGGTGCGGGATCGGTTTCGGGCACCGCCACCGGGGGGATGCCTTCCGCATCGACGTGCCAGATCGGCGCGACTGCGAGTTGCCAGTCTTCCACCCACGCAACCGATGCGGGCGCGCGCAACGCGATCGTCTCGCGCGCTTCGAGCGTCGACGACCAACTCACCTCGCTCGCTTCGGGCGCAAACACGACTCGCGCCTTGCCGCCTTCGACGGCGACGCCTTCGGTCGCCATCGCCTCACCGTCGAGCAGCGGCACTTCGAGCACCGCGGCCTGCCCGGGCGCCGACAGCCGCACGACCCGCGTCTCGACCGACCATGCGACGCCGAGCGAAAGACGTCGCTCGACCGAAGCGAAGAACGGCGGCGGCGCTGGCCGCAGCGACGACTCCGGCGCGGCGCCCGGCGTTGCGACGCGAACGAGCGAGAGCGCACCCGCAACGCCACCCGCCGCGTCGATTCCCTCCGCCTGCCAGCCCGGCGCATCGATCGCGACCGTGCGCGCGCGCAGCGGGAACGGGATCTCGATGCGCGCCGCGTTCGGCGCGACGCGCGCTTCGAGCAACACCTCGTGGACGCCGGGTTCGAGTGCCACCCACACGGCGCCGTCGTCCTCGCGGCGCAGCGCCTCGGTGGCGCGCGCGTCGACGAGGATCTGCTGGGGCGCGAATGAAGCGGCCTCGTGCGTTGCAGCCGGAAGCGGAACCGCCGTCGCGACGGCCGCGTGCACTTCGAGGCGCAGGCGCAGGCGGTCGTCGCGCAGCTCGACCGCAAGGCGCGCGAGCGACGCGCAATCGGGACTACACGCGGGTGCTGCGGTGAGGCGCTCGCGCAGTTCGTTCAACAAGCCGGGCGACGGGAACTCGGCACGCGCCATCGGTGCGCTGGATCCAAGGGATGAGAGCAGCAGTAGCGTCGAAACCGCGAAACGCGCGAGCGGCGGCGCACCGCCGCGCTGCGCCGTCCGGCGCAGCGCCGCGAAGCACAGCGCCGCGAGCAGCAGCACGCGCGCGAACGACAGCACGCGCGAGAAGAACGGCGAGATCAGCCAGAGTCGCAACGTGTGCTGCGCTTCGACCGGTCCGCTCCAGGCGAGATCGACGCGCCGCCACTCCCAGGTCGGCACGCCCGGCCCGCTGGGAATGCGCGCATCGGGATCGAGCGAGCGGAGGTCGCGCGGCGCGGACGCCAGCCTCTTCGGATCGAGGTGGCGACGCAGCTCCGGTACCACCGCGGCCGGCGCCGGTACGGCGATCGCCTCCTCGATCGGAGGAGACTCAGCAGCAACGAGCTCGCTCCGGTCCATCTCTGCCTGCATCGCGTCTCGCCTGGCGCGGGGTTCGAATGTTGCAGCGCGCCCGAGCAAACCAATGCCCGGAACGTATGGGCTCTCGAGAGCGGGATGCAGGCCGCGTTGCAGCTCCCCCACCGCATACGGGACCACTTGCAGTGCGAGCAGCAGCCACGCGACACCGCGCATGCCACGCGCCACGACGGCACCACGGCCGCTGCGCAGCACGCGCACCAACGCTTCCGCAGCGAACGCGCCGAGCCACACCCAACGCGGCGCCGCGGGCTCGACCCACGTGAGCGCCAGCGCCACGAGTGCGAGTACGCCCCAGCCTGTCCCCCAGAGTCGCGCGGCTGCGAACGCGGCGATCAGCACCAGGAAGAAATCGAGCAGCGTCCACGACGTCACCCAGCTGGGAGACGCGCGATCGACGCCGAACGCGTGCAGCAACGACCAACCGGGCGGCAGCAGCAGCCGCCCGCTCAGCTGGTCGAAGCCGTTCGACCAGCCGACGGCAGGCAGCGCGCTCGTCTCGGCATTCTCGATGCGGCCTTCGGCCGACAGCGCGACGTCGCCGGGCGGCACTTCGACGCCGGTGGCGCCACCGTCGCCGAGCCGCGTCAGGAACCAGTCGCGTCCGCCGACGACGGCGCGACCGAGTTGCGACGGCGCGGGCATCTCGAGCCGCGACGTGCGGCGCAGTCGTCCCTGGATGGAGTCGCGGAAGGTGAGGCCGGCGCCGTCGAAGTCGAGCCAAAGCGTGCGGTCGAGCGAGAGGTGATCGGCGGGGTCGGGATCGCCGCGGCGGCGCTCGTCGAGCTGCATCGTGTCGCCGGGTCGCAACAGGTACGCCGGAAGTTGTCGCCACGCAGCCGGCAGCTCGGTCTGGTTGGGGTCGATCGCAGTGACGCCTTCCACCGCGACGATACGCAACTCGGGGCGTGCATCGAAGGCCCAGACCTCTTCGGCGGGCCACGGCGCTTCGCCAGACGCCGGCGGCGACAGCGCCGCGACGGGACCTTCGTGGCGCGAGCGGATCGCGATCGCGTGTTCGCCGGGTCGCAGTTGCACGCGCACGCGGCGGTCCGATTCGAGGCGCGCGGGCAGGTCCGCTTCGAGCGCCAGCGGCACGAAACCCTCCGGATCGACGGGACCGAGTGCGACCTCGCGCGCGCGACCGGCGACGCGCAGCACGAGACGCGTTTCGAGCTGCAGCGGGATCTCGTCGACGACGCGCCGGAACACGAGCACTTCGAGATGATCTTCGGGCGCCGCTTCGTTCGCAGGCGCCGCGAGCCAAAGCTGTCCAGACGCATCGCGCGCGGGCGCAGCGACTTCGGCGTCGTCGAGCGTGAGCGCGACGATCGCCGTGTCCGCGGAAATCGGCAGCAGCGCGGGTCGCGACGCGTGCCACCGCAAGCGGCCGTCGATCTGATGGCGGCCGCGCGCGAGCCACGCGGCCGGCGATCCGACACCCGGCGCGGGAATCACCGCGAGCGGCTGGCCGTCCACGCGGATCGCCTCGGGCCACAGCGAAGCGTCGCCGGGCAGCGTCACCCAGGCGCCGCGACCGAAGATTTCGAAGCTCTGCGTGAAGCGCGCGCCGCCGGCATCGACGTCGAGTGCGAGCGGCCCGGACCAGACGCAGCGTCGCTCGCCCCCGCCGCTGAGGAACGGACAGCCGCGCTCGGGATCCTGCGCGAGCACCCATCCGATCCAGGGTTGCAGCGCGTCGGGAACCGTCGTGGCATCGAAGCGCTCGGCCGGCTCGGCGGCCAACGCCCCGCGTGCGAGCAGCGCAATCACGAGCGCGGCAGCGCGGACTCTCACGAGCGTCCCCTGTGTCCCGATGACCTTCGCTCGGCTTCGCCTCGCTGCGCGGAAGGGGCCTTCGTCCCCCTCCTTGCGCTCTCGTGGATGTACTTGCGCGAGATCGGCGAGAGGTCATCCGGCGGGATCTTGCACTCGATGACGGCGAACTCGCGCAATTCGTGCGCGGCGCGCAGGGCTTCGCGAAGCTCACCGCGCGTCTCCGCCTGGATGCCGACGCCTCCCCAGGCCTGCGCCAGCTCGGCGTACGGCCACGGTGGGATGGCGAGCAGATCCGGTCGCGGCGAGACCGGCCGGAAGATCTGCCAGCCGCAGTTGTTCACCAGCACGACGATCGGCGCCACACCGTGTCGCGGCGCGTGCGAGATCTCGGGGCCGGTCATCTGGAAGGCGCCGTCGCCGCAGAGCACGAGCGTGCGCCGGCGCGTGCCGATCTGCGCACCGATCGCCGCCGGCACCGCGAAGCCCATCGACGCGTAGTAACCCTGCGAGAAATAGAGGCCGCCCGCGCGCAGCCGCAGCTCGAGGCCGCCGAACAGCGAGTCGCCCGACTCGGCGAAGACGTCGTAGCCGGGATGCAGATCGAGAAAGTGATTCATCTCCAGCAGCAGGTCGTTGACGCGCAGCGCGGAGTCGGTGCGCTCGCGTTTCGCGCGCTTCAGATTGTCGCGATAGACGACCGCTTCGCGGAAGCGGGGCAGCTGCTCGCGTCCGAGTGCGCCGACGAAGTCGCGCAGCGCCACCTCGGTATAGGTGTGGAACGAGACATTGACGCGACCGCCCACCGCCCACACCGCGCGTTCGCGCCGTACCTGCGGCTTCGCTGCGCCGAGGTTCACGTCGGTGAGCACGGTGCCGAGCGCGAGTACGAGATCGGCGTCGCGCACGCGCTTCTCGATCGCCGGAGCCGAGAACGGTCCCATGTGGATTCCCATGTGGAGCGGATGGTCCATCGGGAAACAACCCTTGGCGTCGGGCGTGGTCACGACGGGCACCCCGAGCTGCTCGGCGAGCCGCAGGAAATCGCCTTCCGCGCCGGCCCGATACAACTCGATGCCGCCGATCAGCACGGGTCGTTTCGCCGCTTGTAGGCGCGCGCGGGTGTCGGACACCGCCTCGGCGAGCTTGCGCGGATCGGAGGGCGTATCCGGGAAGCCGCCGTTCCACTCGCGGATCTCGGGCGGCACGGCGATCGGCACGTCGACGAGGTCGCGGTGGATCTCGAGATAGCCCGGCCGGTGCTGGGTCATGATCGCGCGCACGACTTCGTGCACTTCTTCGGCGGCGCGCTCGGGGTGTCGCAGGATGCGCGCGTCGACGGTGACCTCGCGGAACATGCGCCACTGGCCGTCGACGTCCTTTGCCTGGTGATGGATGCCCGAGAGCTTCTGCTCGGCGTCGCCGGGACCCCCCGAGACGACCAGCAGCGGCACCTGCTCGGCGTAGGCGCCCGCGATCGGGTTCAGCACGTTGTGACCGCCGGCGCCGTAGGTGACGCACACCACGCCGAGTCGCCGCGTGCTGCGCGCATAGCCGTCCGCCGCGAATCCGACGGACGGTTCGTGCGAGAAGGTGACGATCGCGAGGTCGCGGTCGCGACCGAAGCGGTGGAAGAGCCCGAGCACCAGATCGCCGGGCAGCCCGAAGATGTGCGTCACGCCGGCGCGCTTCAGATACGCGACCAGGAAGTCGCCGAGCTTCATGCGCGGCTTCATCGCGGAACGCTCGCGTCCCGCCTTCAACTGCGGATCCCTGCGAGGCGGAAGAAATGCAACGCGGCGATCACCAGCGCGTGCTGGATGTCGCCTTCGCGCACGCGGCGGTCGAGGTCGGCGAGCGGAACGAGTTCCACGACGGTCTCCTCCTCTCCGTGATTCTGGATCTCTGCGATGGGCGCGACGCCGCGCGCCCAGAAGCTGTGCACGCGATTCGTGAAGAGGGCCGGGTTCGGCGACACGCTGCCGATCGGGACCAGCTCGCCACCGCCGTAGCCGCTCTCTTCGAGCATCTCGCGCGCGGCGGCGGTAGCAGGTGCTTCACCGGGATCGACGATGCCACCGGGGATCTCGAGCGTGATCTCACGCGTGCCGTGTCGCCATTGGCGCACCATCACGACGTGCCCGTCTGCGGTGACCGGTACCACGTTCACCCATTCGGCCGCCTCGAGACGCCAGTACGAATGCGCATCGCCGGAACGCGGCGCGCGCACGAGATCGCGGTGAACGCGGAACACGGTGCAGTCCTGCACCTGCTCGGTGTCGAGGACGGTCCACGGCCGCGGGATCCCCATCGCGCGAACCGTAGCCCGGATTCACGAGCCGGGCGCGACTTCGAGCAGTGCTACGCGCGCGAGTGGACGCGCCGTCGTGCCGAGAGCGCCGCTGCGCCAAGTGCGAGCAACGCGAAGGTTCCGGGTTCCGGCACCGGCCGCGTCGAGATTGCGCCGACGGCGTCGATGTCCGCACCCACCGAGATGCCGGACTGATCCCCTTCGCCGCCGTCGTCGGTGAGCCGCACGAAGGCGAATGCGCTGCTCGTGCCGAAGCCGAAGGCGTCGATGTCGATGCCCGCCGTCGATCCGAAGACCTTGCCGACCGCCGTCCAGCCCGTCCCGTCGACGCTGAGTTCGACGAACGTGTCTTCGACGTCGGGGCCTACTTCGAAGATCCAGAGATCGAGATCGGTGTTGTCGCTGCCGGTGAGGACGTTGTCGGTGAAGCGCAGCGTGATGCTGCCTCCGTCGCCGAGGCTCACGAACGTGCAAGCGGCGAGGTCGATGCAGCCGCCGCCGGACACGTAGTCGGGAAGCCCGAGGCTGTGGGAGGCTCCCTGGTTGGCGGCCGACGGCCCGCCCAGCGGGTCGTAGCTCACGACCTCGTCCGCAAACGAGATCGCGCCTTGCGGGAAATCGGTCCCGCCCTGGGAGTTGCCGATGAACACCGCTCCAGCGGGACTCACACCAATCGCGAGCAATGCCACCGCCGAGAGCGCGGGAATCAGCCGCTTCCGCATTGACACGGGCGCCATGGGTATCCCCCCACTGAGAGCGCCGAAGCGGACGCTCCTGATTGGGATGTGGCCATG
>Ga0113563_10000096_pt1 | contig 31009 bp, 27 predicted proteins | sample Mud3Dept3metaG_FD_80117 | JGI IMG/M metagenome (GOLD analysis project Ga0113563, IMG submission 80117) | Freshwater wetland microbial communities from Ohio, USA, analyzing the effect of biotic and abiotic controls - Mud 3 Core 4 Depth 3... | ecosystem: Environmental > Aquatic > Freshwater >... | reverse complement strand
CCGCCTCGGCAATCTCGCGCTCGATCCGCGCGACCCCGGCCGCGTCGCGGCGATCTTCGACTGGGAGATGGCAACGCTCGGCGACCCGCTCGCCGATCTCGGCTACACGCTGATCTACTGGACGGAGCCCGAGCGAAGCGAGGGCGGCGAACGGGCTCGGGGCGAGCGCAGCGAGCCCGGGGACCAGGCGAGCGGCACGCCGTTCGGCGCCTCGGTCACCGCGCAGCGCGGTTTCGCGACCCGCACCGAGCTGGTCGAGGCGTATGCACGCGCCACCGGCCGCGACGTCCGCGCCGTCGACTTCTACCAGGTGCTCGCGCTCTACAAGCTGGCGGTGATCAGCGAGGGCATTTACGCGCGCTTCCAGATGGGCAAGACGCTGGGCGCCGGCTTCGAGAACCTGCAGCGCGCCGCCGGACCGCTCGCCGAGCGCGCACTCGCGCTGGCCGACCAGTCGAGCGACCGCCGCCTGCGGGATTGAAGATGCCCGGGTCCGGAAATCGCTCCCCGACGATTGCGTCGCGAGCGCGCCGCTGGCTGGTGCGCGCGACGAAAGCCGTCGCGGCGGTCGTCGCGCTGGTCGCGCTCGCGTTGGCAGCGTGGTGGTTCGTGCCGCCGGGCACGCAGCCGATCGGGGGCGACCACGCGATCGCGGAAATCGAGAAGCTCGAAATCGGCGGCTTTCCGCAGACGGTTCTGCTGCGGGGCACCGATCGCCGGAATCCCGTACTGCTCTATCTGCACGGGGGCCCCGGCAGCGCCCAGCTCCCGATCGCACGGCTCTACTCCGACCAGCTCGAGCAACACTTCGTGGTGGCCCACTGGGACCAGCGCGGAGCTGGCGCGTCGTGCCGGGATGTCGACTGGAGCACGCTCTCGCTCGACCAGATCGTCGCCGACACGATCGAAGTCGCCGAGAAGCTCGGGCACGGTGAGAAGATCATCCTCGTCGGTCATTCGTGGGGAAGCCTGGTCGGTGTGCTTGCGGTGCAGCGCCGCCCCGACCTGTTCCTCGCCTACGCCGGTACCGGCCAGCTCGTCCACCGCGACCGGCAGGAGCGGCTGTCGTACGACTGGGTCGTCGAACAGGCGCGCAAAGCGGGCGACGAGAAGGCGCTCGCGGAACTCGCGACGATCCATCCGCCCTACACGACGCAGGCCGAATTCAAGCTCCAGCGTCACTGGCTCAGCGAATACGACGGCGAGATCTACGACACCAAAGCGGCGCGCGCGGTGCTGCCCGCCGCCATACTTGGCCGCGAGTACACGCTGGAGACGCGGCTGCACTACACGGGTTGCTTCGAGAAGAGCCTCGAGGTGCTGCTGCCGGACCGGCTGAACGTCGACCTCTTCACGCGGGTCCCGCGACTCGAGGTCCCGGTATTCCTCTTCACCGGCCGGCACGACGAGAACACGGTGTGGTCGCTGGTCGAGGAATGGGCTTCGCAGTTGCAGGCGCCCCACGTCGAGGTCGTCTGGTTCGAGGACGCGGGGCATTTTCTGGCGATCGAGGCGCCCGACGAGTTCCAGAGGCGCCTGTTGGAGAAGCTGCTGCCGTTGCTCTCTTCGCGCTGACGTTCACGGCAGCGCGTACGCCACCACGGAGTCGCCGCGCCGCGTGCCGAGCTTGCCGTGGCCGCCGGCGGCGATCACCACGTATTGTTTGCCGCTCGCCGAGACCCGGTACGTCATCGGGTTCGCGTTGCCGCCCGCGGGCAGACGATCGTGCCACAGCTCGGTGCCGGTCTCGACGTCGAAGGCGCGAAGCGTGCCGTCCATCGAGGCGCTGATGAAGGCGATACCGCCTGCGGTGACGAGCGGTCCGCCGAGATTCGGCAGGCCCACCGTGACGGGAAGCGGGATGCGCAGTCGATCTGGCACGGAGCCGAGCGGAACCTGCCAGAGGACGTCACCCGTATCGAGCGAGACCGCCGCGAGCGTGCCCCAAGGCGGCGCCACGCACGGCATCAGCAAGGGGCCGAGAAGCGGTTCGCGCACCATTCCGTAGGGAGTGCCGGCCTGCTCGGCGAATTCGCGTAGGCCAAGCAGACCCCTGCCGGCGCTCTTCTCGCGCTCGAGGTCGTTGCGCGGGATCAAGCGCACCAGGAGGGGCAGGTTCGACATGTTGAGGATCGCGACATGGCGCGACGGCTCGATCGCCAGGCTGCCCCAGTTCGTGCCGCCTGCGTTGCCGGGGTACACCAAGGTTCCGCGCAGGCTCGGCGGCGTGAAGATTCCCTCGTTGCGCAGCGCGGCGATCTTGTCGCGACACTTGCCGCGATCCCAGGGCGTGAGTCCGAATGCATCCTCGGGACGCAATTGCTGCGGGACCAGCGCCACGGGCTTCGTTGGGAAGGGCTGCGTCGGCGAGGTCTGCTCACCCGGCACGTCCGTCTGCGGGACGGCTCGCTCTTCGACCGGGAACACCGGTTTGCCACTGTCGCGGTCGAGCACGAAGAGGAAGCCGGTCTTGGTGGCCTGCACGACGACGTCGCGCTCGCGGCCTTCGTGCACGATGCGCGCGAGCACCGGTTGCGCGGGAACGTCGTAGTCCCAGAGATCGTGGTGCACGATCTGGAAGCTCCACGCGACGCTGCCGGTGCGCGCGTGCAGTGCCACCACCGAGTTCGCGTAGCGATTGCTGCCGATCCGCTCGCCGCCGTAGTAGTCGGGACTCGGGCTCGAGGTCGGCACGAAGATCAGATCGCGCCCCGCGTCGTACGAAAGGATCGACCACGCATTCGCAGCGCCCACGCGCGCAGCGTCCTGCGACCGCCACTCGGCGAACGCGGGATCTTCGCCGCTGCGCGGAATCGGATCCCACGCCCAGGCGAGTGCTCCGCTGCGCGCATCGTAGGCGCGCACGATGCCCTTGGGCATGTCGACGCGCCGGTTGTCGGCCATCGCGGATCCGACCACGACGAGATCGCCTGCTAGGGTCGGCGGCGAGGAGATCGTGTATTCCCAGGCGCGGATCTCGCCGACGCCTTCGCGGAGCGACACTTCCCCGTTCTTTCCGAAGCCCGGGCAGCGCTTTCCGTTCGTCGCGTCGAGCGCGAAGAGTCGCGACTCGATCGTGGCCGCGAAGATCCGGTGACTGCACGGCGCCTCCGCCGTCGCGTTTGCGTCGGTCCAGGCGGCGACACCGCGCGACGTGAACTCCGGATAGCGGCGTTCGGTTCCCGTCGCGTCGAAGCGCCAGCGCTCGGCGCCGGTCTCGGGATCGAGCGCGAGCACGCGGCCGAGGGGTGTCGGCAGCACGAGTAGACCACCGACGAGGATCGGTGTCGCCTCGAATGCCATGTGACCGGGTGGCGGCGGGACGGCGTCGAGATCTCCGGTTCGGATGCGCCACGCCTCCTTCAAGAAGCGCACGTTCGCGCGCGAGATCTGGTCGAGCGGCGAATAGCGCGAGCCGCCCGCGTCGCCGCCGTAGACCGGCCAGCCCGCGGTGACGCCACCGGCTGCGAGCGGCGGAGGCGAGTCGCAACCAGCGAATATTGCGACGGTGGCGAGCGCGGCGAGCCAGATCGAGCGGGCGAGGGTCACGTGCGTCTCCTTCGCGGCCGCTGTGCACCCGGAAGCAAGCTCGCGTCGATGCGTGGGATTAGCGTAGCTTCGACAGCATCTCGATCACCTGCGCGCGCTCGGTCGCGTCCTTGAGGCCCGCGAACGGCATCTTCGTGCCCGGGACGTGCTTCAAAGGGTCTGCGATGAAGGCGTCGAGTTCCTGCGGCGTCCAGGCGCCGCCGCGCGCGCGCAGCGCCTCGGAGTAGCTGTAGCCCGGCGCATTCGCCTTCTCGCGGCCGGCGACACCAAATAGAGACGGACCGACGCCGTGCAACCCGGAGGCGTCAGTCGGATGGCAGAGCACGCACTGTCGCATCGCCGTATCGCCGGCCGTCAGCGCGGGTGCCGGCGCCAGCGCAGCATGCGCCGGGACGCCCGCTTCGGAGCCGCGTCCCGCGAGCCGCGCCACCACTTCGTGCGCGACACGGATCCCGCTTTCGATGGCGCCGTCGATGAAGCCGCGCCAGCCGAGCGAGATGTCGCCCCCCGCGAAGTGCACGAGTCCCTCCGGCTCGCGCAGCTTCGCCAGGTACTTCGTCATCTGCTCCGGTCGCAGGATGCACCAGGTGCCGAGCGAATAGGGATCGAGGTGCCAGTCGTAGGCGACCGTTTCCGTCACTTCGAGTCCGGGCACGAACTTCGACACCTCCGCCTGTACCGCGGCGACGCTGTGGGTGTCGATCTTCTTCGGGCTGGTGCCGAAGGCGATCAGCACGCCACCCTCCTTTCCGGTCTCGCCGGTGAAGATCAGCGACAGCGGTTCGGATTCGGGCGCGAAGGCCGCGAAGTTCGGCACCTCGCCACGCACCAGCGCGTAGAGCTTCACGCCGGCGCCGGAGTGGCGTTCCTTCGAGGCCGCGACTTTCGCCGGATCGAGCGCCGGCGTGAACGCGATGTTCGCGAGCACGTTCATCGGCAGCGCGGTGAGGACCGCGCGTGCGCGGAAGCTGCGCCCCTGCTCGCTGACGACGCGGACGGCGCCGTCGCCCTGTTCGACGCGCGCGACCGGCGTCCCGAGCAGCACGTCCGCGCGGCCGTCGGCGAGGATCGCCTCGAGCAGGCTGACGGTGCCGTCGCGCAGCTTGAAGCGCGCGACGCTGTCGCTATACCGCTGGAAGTTCGCGCCCGGAAGCGCCCACCAGCGCAACATCTCGACGTAGCCGGCCTCTGCGAACGGCCCACAGCAGGCCGGTCCGAGCACGCCTTCGAGCAGCCCGCGGTGGTCGGCGGAGAGATCCATCTGATCGAGGCGGTCCTTCACCGAGAGCCCGTCGAACGCCTTCCATGCGTCGCTGAAGAACGGATCGAAGGGACGCGGGAAGGCCTTGGCCGCCGGCGCGTGGAAGCGCGCCATCAGGTCCTGCGTCAGCACCAGACCCTCGAGCGTGCGCAGCGGCAACTCGGGCGTATCGCCGGTGTCGCAGAGCGCCGCGCCTACCAGCGATAGCGCCTCGCGCACGCCCGCCTGTTTCACCTCGCTGCCATTCCACCAGAACATGCGCTCGGGAATCGCGCCGGGCGTTTCGACGAGCGGGAGCGCGTAACGCATGACCTCGGCCCAGACGTACGGCTGTGTCCAGTGGACCCACATGCCGCCGAGATCGAAATGCGCGTCCCCGAGCTTTGCGGTGAAGGTGCGTCCGCCGAGCCGGGCGCGCGCCTCGAGGAGCAGCGTACGCAAGCCCGCATGGCTGAGCTCGCGCGCGGCCGTCACACCGGCGAAGCCACCGCCGATCACGATCACGTCGTAGTCGTCGCCCTTCGCAGGGCTCGCCGGCAGGCCCTGGCCACCGGCAGGGAGCGCGGCGAGACCGGCCGCGCCCCCGAGCGCCTTCAAGAAGGCCCGCCGGCTGGCCCGCGTCCCCGGCTCTCGATTGGATTCGACCATGCGCGCGGCTCCCTGGCCCCGAGACCGCCGGCGCGAAAGCGCGACGAGGGCTCGGAGGCACGCGCCGAGTCTGGTATCACGGCATCCCGTGCCCCGATATGACCGCGCGCAGCGTTCAGCGCGGCGGGCGGGCTCGACCTCGCGCCGCAAGCCCGCCGAGCAGCGCAAGCGCGAGCCACGCCTGCCCGCCGGGCTCCGGCACCTGCGTCACGCCGGACGGGCCGGGCGGCAGGCCGACCAACACATCGGCGCGACGAGCGTCGCTTTCGCCCACGTGGCCGTCGCCGTCCAGGTCGGCGGCGCTGCAGCGGCCCTGGAGGCCGAGCGCATCCATCGTCGCGCGGGGGACTTCCCCGTCCTCGCCCTCGCCGGCCACCTGGATCGAAGCGGGATTCTCGAGGTCCACGCCCGCGCAGTCGGTCACGAGCTGGCGCTCCGCGGCGGAGACCGTGCCGTCCTGGTCGACGTCGAGATCGCAGGCGTCGCCGAAGCCGTCGCGGTCGGCGTCGGCCTGATCCGCGTTCGCGGTGTCGCGACAGTCGTCGGCAGCGTCCGGGACGCCGTCCCCGTCGTTGTCGGGAAGCGCGGCACCCGGCGGCGCGCCCGCGCTCCAGCTGCGCACCACGTCGACGCCACCGAGTCCGTCGGGTGCGAGCAGCAGCAGCTTCCCGGGCACGTCGAAGTCGTAGTTCACGTTGCCCGCGTCGAAGTCGGCGAGCACGACGGCTTCCTGCAGGCCACTCTCGCGCGAGCGGATCTCGAGGCGCATCCGCGGCGGTGCGCCGCGCGTGCCGGTGAAGAGGGCGCCGCGCAGCGCGGCCACGGTTTCCTCGACGCTGCGTTCGGGCAGCGGCGCCACGACGAGTTTTCCGTCTGCGATCTGGAAGTCGAAGTGCAGCTCCTCGGCGGGGCTAACCAGCGAGATCAGCACCAGCTCGAAGAGGGGACCGCAGCCCGGCCCGTAACAGAGCGTCGCCCACAGCGGCGGGCACACGCCGCCATTGCTGATGCAGCCGGTCGTGCCGGAGACGAGAGGGCAGGAATCGGCATCGTCCAGGATGCCGTCGTTGTCGTCGTCGGGGTCGGCGCAGTTGGGCTTGCCGTCGTTGTCAGAGTCGGCACCCTCGAAGGCGTAGATCGTCGCATGGTCGGGTGTGCAGCCGGGCCTCAGCTCGGTGGCGACCTGGAATTGCGCCTGCGTGGGATGCTGATCGCTCGCGTTCGGACAGCCGTCGTCGTCGAGGTCGGGGTCGACCGCGTCGCCGAAGAAGTCGAGGTCGCTGTCGAGCGCGACGTTGCCGGCGTAGAGCGGGGCGAGGTCGCAGGCATCGGGCTTGCCGTCGCCGTCGCCGTCGGCGAGATCCGAGTTGAAGGCGAACTTGCAGACGTCGTCCTGGTCGCAGATCCCGTCGCTGTCGGTGTCCCCGCCGCGCGTCTCGCACACGTCCACGTATGCACTTCGCTCGGGAACGTTCTGGATGCACTCTGCGATCCGGTCGGTCTGCTGCTGCTTGAAGGCCGGGACCGGTGCCCCGTTCGCGATGAACGGCCCGCTGCACTCCCGGAAGTAGTACGAGATCACCAGTTCGGTGTCGGGCGCGTGGCCCAGGTCGACCTGGAACGAGGGCGCCGGGCCCGGCGTCGTCTCGTAGCAGACGGGGCTGCACAGCTGGATCCGCTTGGGCTCGCCGAGGATCGCGTTGATGGGCGAGGAGAAGCCCACTGTCGTGCGGCTCCAGTCGCACCATTGGTGGCAGCCGAAGAAGCTGAGGTCCTGATAATTGGGATGCACGATCTTGGCGACCGCATCCGGAACGATGGCGTCCTTCTTCAGTGCGAACTCGGCCCGTTTCGCGAGATCCGCCGCGTCGAAGTCGCTCTGTTTCACGCGCTCCATCGAGGCGGGGTCGTCGGCGGTTTCGGTGAGACCGTCCCCGTCGTGGTTCACTGGCGCGCTACACACCGGTGCCGACTGGGCCGGGTCGGCTCCTGTGTGGGTATGTCCGAGGCAGAAGTGGTGCCCCATCTCGTGGCCGAGCAGAATCGGGTCGCCGGGGAGACCGGCGCCCACGAAGAGTCCGTAGTTCGGGAGCGACTCACAGACCCCGCTCGGACAGGAGCCGCCATCGTTCGGGTCGCACACGAGCAGGTCGTTGGCGCCGCCGCTGCACGTATACCCGGTCGGGATCCCCGAGAAGGCGGTGCCGAGGTGGGGCAGCACGAACACCTGGATGCGGCCCGTATTGCCGGGCAGGCGGGCGATCTCGCGCATGTCGCGGATCGCGCCGGCGTCGAGGTCGGGCGGATCGAGTTTCCCGGGCGTCTTCACCGCGGCGAACGCGGGCTGCGTGGTGTCGTAGCTGAGATCGTAGAGGCGGAACGAGACCCGGGTCGGCTCGTAGATGCGATTGAGCACGGGCATCACGCGCTTCTGGAAGGCGGCGCGGATGTCGCTCGCCGTCTTCCAGCCCGACTTGTCGAAGCACAGGTTGGGGCCCGAGGGCAGATCACAGTAGACCCGGAACTGCAGGTCGAAGGTCCAGTCGGCGCCCCCCTGCGCTGCGAGCGGCGAGAACAGCAACACGGCCAAGAGGACTACCCAGCGGAACGGGCGTTGCTTCACCGATTCGCCCCTTTCGATGCCGCGCCCGCCGTGGCGGGCGCCCTCACCATCCTTTACTCCCGCGCGGGTGCGCTCGTCAATCGCAGGCGTGGTCAGCGCCGTCACTGCTGCGCTACGAAGCAGAGCGTGGCGCTCACGATCCGTGATCTTTCTCAATCGCTGGGAAGGACGTGGTTGATCGTCCTGTTCGGGCTCGCCTACCTCGTCTCCCAGCTCGCGATTCTCGTGACGATCGATCCGATCCGGTCCGATCTGCTCCGGCTGCAATGCTTCGGATTTTCCGCCGCGGAGACGCTCCGCATCTTTCGCGCGTGGCAAGAGAGCGGCGCGCTGGACGCCTACCGCGCCCACTTCATCCTCGATGACGTCCACTGGTTCTGGTACGCCGGCTTCTTCACCGCGCTGCTCGGACGGCTCTTCGAGCGACGCGGAGTGACGCATCGTCTCGATTGGATCCTCGTCCTCCCGCTGGCGTCCGGCCTGCTCGACTTCTTCGAGAACCAGATCCAGCAGGTGTTCCTGAGCACGCCCGACTTCTCCACGATCGTGGACCCGCTGCCGCTGATCAGCACCGCCGCGTCCGACCTCAAATGGCTGCTGGTCTTGATCTACGTGGGCACGACCGTCGTGCTGCTCTCTGGGCGGAGACTGGCGCCCCGAGGACCCCGGATGACCGGCGCTCGTAGCAATCACGGCTAGCGCATGGCGCGCACGGAAGATCGCCGGGTCCACCATCGCCGAGGTGCGCCGCGACCCTGCTAGCGTGCGCCGTCGATGCCCGCCCGCTGCGAAGTTCTCGCCGACCACCCGCACGTCGCGCTCGTCACGATCGATCGCGCGGAGCACGCCAACGCGCTCGATCCGCCGACGCTGCGCGAACTCGCCGCCGCCTGGCGGCGGATCGCCTCCGACGACGCGATCCGCTGCGCCGTCGTGACGGGAACAGGTGATCGCGTCTTCTGCGCCGGCATGGACATGAAGACGACGATCCCCGTCTCGCAGCGCCTGGCGCGCGGCGAACGCATCGACCCGGAAGACTTCGCGGGCCTGCGCGACGCGGGCACCGCGGTACTCGCGGGCTTCGACCTCGGCAAGCCGCTCGTCTGTGCCGTCAACGGCCACTGCCGCGCCGTCGGCCTCGACCTGATGCTCGCGAGTGAACTGCGCTTCGCGGTGCCGCACGCGACGTTCGCGCTCGAGGAAGTCGCGCGCGGGCTCTATCCCACCGGCAACGCCACGGTACTGCTGCCTCGACAGATCGCGTGGGTGCACGCGATGGACCTGCTGCTCACCGCGCGACCGATCTCGGCGGCGCGCGCGGCGGAGATCGGCCTCGTCAACGCCGTGGTCGCGCCCGCGCAGTTGTTGCCGCGCGCGCTCGAGGCGGCCGACGCGATCGCCGCGAACGCGCCGCTCGCGGTACGAGCGACGCGCGCGGGTGTGCGCGAACTGCTCACCATACCGCTCGACGCAGCGTATCGACGCCAGGAAGAGCTGGGCCGACCGCTGCGCAAGACGGAGGACGCGGTGGAAGGAGCGCGTGCGTTCGTCGAGAAGCGCAAGCCGGAGTGGAAGTCGCGCTGACAGGGCGGGACAGTTTCCTTCGTCCTCGATTGGGACGCGGTGGGGCGTCGGTCAGGGCACCGCTGGCGCGAGATCTTTCGCCGCGAGCCACGCCCCGAGCGCCTCCGCAACGAGCGCGTGACCGCGCGCCGACCAGTGACCGTCGAGCGGGAGATAGGCGTCGGGATGATCGCGGCGCGCGAGGCGAGCACCGAGATCGAGACAGTTCGGATCGGCCGCACAGTCGTCGCTCAGCGGGCCTCGATCCGAGCCGGAGAGCGCAGTGACGATCACGATCCCGCGCCGCGCGGCTTCGCGGCGGATCGCTTCGACGAGGAAGCGGTGGTAGCGGAGCTGGAACGCCGGGCCGCTGCGCAGACCGCGCAGGATCTCGTCGGGCGGGAGCGTTTCGATCGCGCCGTCCGGAGGCGGACCCGCGTCGCTCGCGCGGTGCTGCGCCGCGAAGTGCTCGGCGGCGCCGAGCCAGAGTCGCAGCGCGTTGTATCGCAGATAGGTGTAGAAGAGCGAACGCTCCGCCAGCCACTGCGACGCGGCAAAGGAGCGTTCCGGGAGCGGCAGGCCGGCTTCGTTCAGGTAGTGCATGCGGCCGTCTTCGCCGATGAAGCGGCGCAGCGAGGTGCTGCGCTGCGGGAGCCGGTCGTCGCCGAGCGCAAGCCGCGTCGAGCCGAGGTCCTCGGCGTCGTTCTGGCACAGCGCGAGAACGATCACGTCGGGGGCGAGCGCGAAACCGCGCTCGCGAAGGTAGATCCAGTGTTGGTCGGCAGCGTAGCCGGGGACCGCCGCGTCGAGCACGTCGATCGGATGGCTGGCGCTGCGCCAGCGCGCTTCGAGTCGCGCGGGAAAGGTCTCGGCGTCCTCGACGCCCCAGCCGAACGCGAAGGAGTCGCCCAGCACGAGCAGGCGTCGCGTCCCGGGCGGCTTCTCGAGCGGTTGCTCCGCGCCGCGCATCCCGAGCGCGTTCACGCGCACGCCGACACGGAAGTCGGCGCTCTCGTGGATGCCCGACCAACCCGGTCGCAGCGCGTACGAAAGCAGCGCGTCGGAGCGATACGGGTTGAAGACCGTCTTGCGCGCGCCGCTCGCGAGCTGCACCTCGTGTCGCTCGGCGAGCTGGCGCAGCACGCCTTCCGCCGCGACGACGCAAAGCAGCGTAGATACGATGCCCACAAGGACGCTGGCCCAGCGGCGCATCACTCAGCGCGCGACACTCGCCGCCAACAGGAGCTGCGCGCCGAAATAGAGCGGCAAGCCCCAGAGCTTGTTGCTGAAGCTCTGCGCCACGAAGCGCTGGCGCGCGACGGCGAGATCCGAGACGTAGAACGCGATCGCGCCGCCGAGAATCAGCGAACCGCCCGCACGACCGAACGTGCCGGCGGCGCAGACGAGCATCGTCGAGATCACGATCAGGTAGGCGAGCACGGGGCGCTGGAACTTCGGTGCGCGCGCCTGGACGTGGGGCCAGAGGGTGCGAAGCGCGAACAGGCTGCCGGCCGACACCGGAACCGCGGCGATGGCCGTCGCGATCGGGTCGAGTCCGCGCACCGCGAAGGCGCCCGTGTAGGCGACATGGCCGAGCAGGAAGCACACCAGTCCGGCGAAGAAAGTGCTCTTCGCCTCGCGCGGGATCAGCAACACGTCGCCGAAGAACGAGAGCACGAGGCCCGCGAGGATCCACTGGCCGTAGGCGGAATCCAACGCGCCGTTTGCGAGCGCCGCGGCGACGAAGCCTGCCGCCGCGATCGGCTTCGCGATCCACACGCCGGGCCGCCAATCGCGTTGCTCGGCGGCGAGTAGCGCGGCGCTGGCGGCGATCGTCACGAGCGCGTACGGAAGCACGCGCGCATTGTAAGCGGGTGCGCGCGGTCTGCTACGAGGCGGACGCAGGATGGATCCCGTCTCTCGGAGCGGACCCGTGAGGCGCGGGGTCGGGACGTTCGTCCAGAACGTCCTCGGCGGACGGGTGTCGCAGCTTCGCATCGGAATTTTCAGGCCGCCTGCGGATTGTTCTGGCCGAACGCCCCGCCCCCGCTACTTGCCATTCCTCCGGAACATCTGTTCTGAAGACGGAATGCCAAGCGCGGGCGGGTCCCCCGCCCGCGCGCCTCGCAGCCTCAGCGTGTTCCTCGGAGGGGCGGGCGCGGGATGAAGGCGGAGGTGCGCGCGATGTAGTCGCGGTATTCGGGGCGCGTGCGGACGAGCGATCGCTCGAGCAGCGCGACGCCGGATACGCGCAACAACAGGAACGTCATCAGCAGGGGACTCGCGAGCGTCCACGGCCCCGCCGGCGTCGCGGCGGCGATCGCGAAGAATCCCCACCACACCAGGCAGTCGCCGAAATAGTTCGGGTGGCGCGTGTAGTGCCACAACCCGCGGTCCATCACGCGGCCGCGATTCGACGGATCGGCCCTGAAACGCGCGAGCTGCGCATCGCCGACCGCTTCGAAGAACAAGCCGGTGGCAAAGAGCGCGACGCCGCACGCGTCGAGTACGCCGAGTGGACGCACGCCCGGCACCAGTTGCGCGAGCAGCAGCGGCAGCGAAACGACCCATTGCAGCAGCGCCTGCAGCCCGAACACAGTGGCGAGGCTGATCCAGCGGAAGCGCTCGCCGTGATGGCGTCGCATCTGCGCGTAGCGCGCGTCCTCGCCGTGCCCCCAGTTGCGCCACAGCAGATGGCCGCCGAGGCGGACTCCCCAGATCGCGACCAGCGCGAGCAGCAGCGTGCCGCGCGAGCCCGGCGCCGCAGCCAGCGAAAACGCGATCGCCGCGAGAAACGCAAAGCCGGGTCCCCACCAGATGTCGACGATGCTGACGTCGCGGCGCGCGAGGCTCGCGACCCACAGCGCGAACATCACCGCGAGGCCGCACGCGAAGGTCAGCGCGAGGGCACCCGGGACGCTCATCCGGCCCACTCGGCTTCGGTCCCGCACGAGCGCGGAAACAGTTCGCGGATTCGCGCAAAACGGAAATCGAAGATCGCGGCGAGCACGCCGTGCACGGCGACCGCGTGGGCGATGCGGCCGAGCACGCCGAACGGCAGCGCGTAGCGCACCACATCGCGCATCAAGACCCCGTCGCCGCAGCGTTCGAACTCGTGGGTGTGTTCCCAGAGCGCGTACGGTCCGCGGTCCTGTTCGTCGACGAAGCGTACGCCCGGTTGCCAGCTCACGATGCGGGTGCGCCAGCGCAGCGGTATGCCCGCGAGCGCGATCCGATACTCGATGCGCGCGTCGGCTCGCATCGCGATCGGAAGCGCCGAGAGGATCTCGAAGCCGAGCCACGGCGGCGTCAGCGTCTCGAGGTTCGCGGCATCCGCGAAAAACGCGAAGACGCGCTCCATCGGCGCCGGCAGCCACTGCTCGCGCTCGAGGCGGTAGACCTTCACGTCGCGATCGCCGCGTCGGCGGTGTGCGCTTCGAGCCAGGCGTCGACGCGCTCCCACTGCGCGAAGAGCCAGTCGACGCGGGCGGCGCTCTCGGCGGGGATCGACGCGGCGGGAACGCGCCAGAACTCGACGTCGATCGCGCGTCCTACCAGTGCCCCGTTCCACAGGTCGTTCAGCGTGCGCAGACTCTCGAAGCCGGTGTGAACGCAAAAGGCTACGTCGACGCCGGGCGCCTCTTCGAGCAGCGCGAGCACGCCGCCGAGTCGCGGCGGCAGCACGTATCGCAGCGCGCGGCTGCGCGCGACGAGCTCCGGCTCGGCCGACTCGGCGAGGCGCGCCAGCAACTGCTCGCGTTTGCGCGGCGTGAAGCGCGTGCCTTCCGGAAACAGCATCACGCCCTCGCGCGGGCCGAGCTCGCGAGCCAGTTCGCGCACGCGCGCGATCTCCGCCTCGCTGCCGCCCTGGCCGCGCCGCACGAAGGCGTTGCGCAGACGCTGGCCGACGATGTCGAGGCAGGGATCCCAGAGCAACTCGCGCTTCATCACGTAGCGCAGCTGCAAGCCGGTCCGGCTCGACACCAGCACGGCGGGCAGCAGGGTGTCGACGACGCTGGCATGGCGCATCAGGATCAGCAGCGGTCCGTCGCGAATCGCTGCTTCGCCGCGGACGCGCGTCTGCAGGCCGTAGAGCCGGCTCGTGCCGCCGTAGAGCCAGCTCGCCCACCAGCACTGGAGGCGGAAGTTCCATTCGTTTGCGCGCGACGGGGCGACGCGCGCGGCGAGCCACAGCATGCCGCTCGCCGTGATTCCGAGCGCTTCGCCCACCAGGTAGTGCGTGAGCGCGAGCAGGCTGCGCACGCCGCTCCAGCGGTTGCCGCGCAGGGCGTCGTGCAGTAGCACGAGCGGGAAGGAGATCGGAAGCGTCGCGATCGCGAGGGCGCCGGCGATCCAATAGCCGGGGATCGTGATCGCCCGCCGACCCCAGCGAGTGAGCGCGGTTTCGTCGCTGCCCACGAGCCGCGTCACGACGGCGCGCCGCGCTCCACCAGCAGCGCCACCTTGCGTTCCAACTCGCCGGTGTCGCTGATATGCGACACCTGGGGCGGGAGTGCCAGCGCGCCCGCGCCAGGCCCGCCGACCCACAGCTTCACGCGAAGCGGCAGCGCCGCGCGCAGCGCTCCGAGCGAATTCGCCGAGTCGTTTCCATTCCCGTGGCACACGCCGACCGCGACGGCGGCCGCGCCGACGGCGTCCGCGGCGTCGGCGATCTCCGCGACGGGGAGGTTGCCGCCGACGAAGACCGGATGGCCGCCGGCGTCGGCCGTCGTGACGGCGGCCATCAGCGATCCCAGTTCGTGGGTTTCCCCGGGCAACGTCGTGAAGAGCACGGGCGGCGCCTGCAGCGCGGCGCTCGTCGGGCGCAACGCACCGCCGAGCAGGCTGCGCAGGATCGATGACGCCATGTGCTCGGAGGCGATGCAGAGCTGGCCGGCTTCCCAACGCGATCCGATCGCGTGCAGCAGCGGCGAGGCGACCGTGTGCACGAAGCGCATCGGTCCGAGTGCCGCGAGTTGGGCGCCGAGCAGTCGCTCCGTGGTCGCGGCGTCGAGCTGTTCGATCGCTTCGAGAAGCGGGGCGATCGGGGGCGTCGGCAACGCCGGTGACAGTTCGAGGCGGCGCGCGAGTTCCTCCGCGGGCGCGTTTGCGACCTCTCCGATCGTGTGGCCCGCCTGCACCGCGGCGCGCAACTGGCGCAGCCGCGCCACATCGGATTCGCGGTAGCGGCGCGTGCCGCCGGGCGTGCGCAGTGGCGTTACGGCACCGTAGCGACGCTCCCAGGCACGCAGAACGTGCGGCGAGAGGCCGGTGAGGCGGGCGACCGCGCCGAGCGAATAGGTCGGCTCCTTTGAGATGGGAGCATCCGAGCCCTGCGGATCGCGGTGTCTGGGCACTCGAACCAGCCTGCCCAACGCGTACACCACTGTCAAGCAATTATGTTGACAGAGCTGCTCTCGGATGCTCCGCTGTGTCCGAGATGACCAGTCCCGCGTCCCGATCCGAGCGCGTCCTCCACTGGTTTCGCAGCGACCTGCGCCTCCGCGACAACACCGCGCTCGCCGCCGCGTCGGGGCGTGCGAGCGAACTGGTGCTGCTCTTCGTCCTCGACGACCGCCTGCTCGGCGGCGCCGCGCTCGGCGCCCCTCGGCTGCGCTTCCTGCTCGACTCGCTCGCGCGCCTCGCGGCCGCGCTCGAAGCGCGTGGCCAGCGGCTGGTGGTGAAGCGTGGCTTGCCCGAAGTCGTCGTCGCGGCGCTGCTGCGCACTTGGAAGATCGAGCGCATCACCTGGAACCGCGACTACGGACCCTACGCGCGGCGCCGCGACGCCGCGGTGCGCCGCGCCGCCGATGGGCTCGGCGCCGTCGTCGAGGAGCACAAGGACCGCGTGGTCTTCGAGAGCAGCGAGCTGCGCACCCGGAGCGGCGCCCCGTTCCAGGTCTACACGCCATTCCGCAACGCGTGGTGGGCGCGCTGGCACGCCGAGCGCCCCGAGCGAGCCGGACCGCTGCGGCTCGCTCCGCCCCTCGCGACGGCGCGCGGCGACGCGCTCCCCGAAGCGTCAGCATTCGGTGTCGGCTCCGACGCGACCGCGCTGCCGACGGCCGGCGAGGACGCCGCGGCGCGCAGGCTCGAGCGATTCCTCGCCGGCCCGGTCGCCGACTACGCGCGCGATCGCGATCGCCCCGACCTCGACGGCACCTCGCGGCTCTCGCCGTACCTGCGCTTCGGCGCGATCTCGGTCCGAACGTGTCTGCACGCCGCGCTCGAGTTGCTGCACACCGAGCCGCGCAGCCGCGATGGCGCGCGCAAGTGGATGGACGAGCTGATCTGGCGCGAGTTCTACCACGCGATCCTGAGCGATCACCCGCGTGTGCTCGCGCGCTGCTTCCGCCCCGAGTACGACGCGCTGGTCTGGGACGACGACGATGCGGCGTTCCGCGCCTGGTGCGAGGGACGCACCGGCCATCCGTTCGTGGACGCGGCGATGCGGCAGCTGGCCGCGACCGGCTGGATGCACAACCGCCCGCGCATGGTGGTCGCGAGCTTTCTGACCAAGGATCTCGGCATCGACTGGCGTCGGGGCGAGCGCTTCTTCCTCGCGCGCCTCGTCGACGGCGATCCCGCCTCGAACAACGGCGGCTGGCAGTGGGCCGCTTCGACGGGCAGCGACGCGCAGCCGTACTTCCGCATCTTCCATCCCGTCAAGCAGGGGGAGCGCTTCGACCCGCACGGGGACTACGTGCGCCGCTTCGTGCCGGAGCTGCGCGGCGTCGAGCCGCGCTTCGTGCAGCGGCCGTGGGACGCCCCGGCGCCGCCGCGCGATTACCCTCGGCCGATCGTCGATCACGCCGCGCAACGCATCCGCGCGCTGCGGCGCTTCGAGGTGGTGCGAGCGGGACGCGAAGCCCGCCGAGCGGACAAGGGCTGAGGCAGTGACGAGAAGCCGCGATACGGCAAGCGGGATCGCAAGCTCGGCCGCTTCTGCGCAATCCGCGGCGCCGCTCTGGCGGCGCGACGATGCGCCGATTCGCATCGGCATCTCGTCGTGCCTGCTCGGGCGTCCGGTGCGCTGGGACGGCGGGCACAAGCGCGACGCCTTCCTGGTCGACCAGCTCGGTCCCTTCGTCGAATGGGTGCCGGTCTGTCCGGAGTTCGAGATCGGCATGGGCGTCCCGCGCGAGGCGATCCATCTCGCACGGCGCGGCGACGCGGTCCGGCTCGTCGCCGAGCGCAGCGGCAGCGACTACACGCGGCCGATGCAGCGCTGGGCGCGACGCCGGGTGCGCGAGCTGGAGGCCCTCGACCTCTGCGGCTACGTGCTCAAGAAGGACTCGCCGAGCTGCGGCATGGAGCGCGTGTCGATCCGCGGCGAGAAGGGCATGCCGGAGCGGAGCGGGCGGGGTGTCTTCACCGACGTGCTGATCGCGACCGCTCCCGCGCTGCCGGTCGAGGAGGAGGGACGCCTCAGCGACCCGCGCCGGCGCGAGAACTGGATCGAGCGCGTCTTCGCGTACCACAGACTGCACTCGCTCTTCGCGTCGCGTTGGAACGTCGGCGCGCTGGTGCGCTTCCATACGGCGCACAAGCTCCAACTGCTCGCGCATTCCCAGCAGCGTTACCGCGAGCTGGGGCCGCTGGTGGCCGCGGCGAAGCGCCTGCCGCGCGGCGAGCTGCGCGAGCGCTACGCGCAGGGCTTCATGGCAGCGCTGCGCCAGCCGGCGACGCCGCGCCGCCACGTGAACGTGCTCCAGCACGTGCTGGGCTACTTCCGCGGGGGCCTCGACGCTGCGGATCGCCGCGAGCTGGCCGAGTCGGTGGAAGACTATGGACGCGGTCTCGTCCCGCTCGTCGTTCCGATCACGTTGGTGCGTCACCAGGTGAGACGACTCGGCGTCGCGTATCTCGCCGGCCAGGTCTATCTGGAGCCGCACCCGAAGGAGTTGATGCTGCGCAACCGCGTTTAGTGGCGTACGGCAGTTCGCACTCGCTCAGTTTCCCATCGGCATTTCCGCACGACCGTCGAGGCGCATGATCGTGGGAGTGCCTCCAATGCTGCGGACCAGGCTCATCGCGGCGTCCGTGAAGCCATACTTGTCACGGAATGACTGCTTCACCGCGTCGTAGAGTTCGCCTTCCGGAATCGGCGTGGCGCGCAGTTCGTAGGGGGTGCCGTTCATCCGGATCACGACGTTCGGCTCGCGCCGCACGTTGGCGCCCCAGGTCGTGGCGCCGGTCCGGATGTAACCCTGGCCCTCGTGGACCACGAGCCAGATCGTCGTCTCGCGCGGGGTGTGCTCCTCGTCGTCATCGAGGGTCACGACCTGGATCGTGCGCAGGTCGGCGAAGTTCTTCCAAGCCGGCAACGTCGAGGCGGCGTGTGCAGAGAGGGCGCCGAGCGCCGCGAGCGAGCCGAGAGCCAGAGCATGGAACAGACGGGACATACGACGGGTCCTCCATTTCTCAGCATACCTCGCTCGCGCTGCATTCAGTCGGCGACATCCGGCGCTTCGTGCGGCTTCTGCGAGACGGGTCGCGGCAGTTCGGCGGCTTCGCAGAGGTCGCCGAACGCGCGCTCGATGGCGACGACGAAGTCGTGCAGATCCGGCACCAGATCCCAGTCCGCGATGAAGCCCCAGTGCAGGCGCCCGGCGTACGAGAAGAGCGCGACGCCCAGGCTCTGGCGCGTCAGCAGGTTCAACATCGGATAGGTCTCGAGCACGCGGGCGCCGAGCAGGTAGAGCGGCAGTTGCGGGCCCGGCACGTTGGTGACGACCAGGTTCGAGGCGCGGTTGCGGTAGGCGACGCGCGAAGCGAGCGAGAGCAACGTCGGCACCGTCCACTCGCTCACCGTGGCGAGCACCTCGGCGCCGAGCGCCTGCTTCGAGCGCTTGAGGCCTGTGGTGATCTCGGCGACGGCGGCGAGCCGGCGGCGCGGGTCGGTCTCGGCGATCGGCAGCGGCGTGACCCAGAGCGCGATCTGGTTGCCGGTGGTGCCGCGCGCTTCGATCGGGCGCACGCTCACCGGCACCATCGCGCGGAGTTCGAGGCCGCACTGGCGCGCGCGCGTGACACCGCGCTGTTCGAGGAAGTCGCCGAGCGCGCCGGCGACCGTGGTGAGCACCACGTCGTTGACGGTGCCGCCGAGCCGCTTCTTGATTTCGCGCACCGGGGCGAGGTCGAAGGTGAGCCAGTCGAAGCGGCGGTGCGGGCCGAGGTCCTGATTGAGCGGCGTGTTGGAGGCGGGCACCATGCCGGCGCCGAGCGCTTCGATGACGGCGCCCGCCTGCTCGCGCACGCGCGCGATCGTCTCGCTCGGATGCTGGGCGGCGGCGGCGAGACCGCGCAGCGCGGTGATCGGCATCGTCGCGCGGCGCCACACTTCGGCGCCAGCCAGCTCGAGCGGCGACGGCGGCTCGTCGGGCAGCCAGCGCGGCGCGGCGTCGGCTTCGTCGTCGGGGTCGAGCGAGAGCAGGATCGTGAGCAGGTCGACGCCGGCGATCCCGTCGATCATGCAGTGGTGGGTCTTCGAGATCAGCGCCGCGCGGTCGCCGTCGAGTCCCTCGATCACCCACAATTCCCAGAGCGGTTTTCCGTAGTCGAGGCGCTGCGACATGATGCGCGCCGCAAGCCGCTTCAGCTGTCGCTCGCTGCCCGGCTTCGGCAGCGCCGCGTGGCGCACGTGGTAGTGGATGTTGAAGCGGTCGTCGTCGACCCACACGGGATGATGTTCGATCGGGATCCAGGCCAGCCGCTGTCGATAGCGCGGAATGCGGTACAGCCGCGACTCGATGTGGCTGCGCACGCGGTCGGCGTCGATCCCGCCCGCCGCGTTGCGCAGCGGGCCGATCTCGAAGATCAGCGTGGCGCCGACGTGTTGGGGATAGGAATCGCTCTCGAAGTCGAGGAAGGTGCGGTCGAGCACGGAGAGGCGCTGCGCGGGCGACATGGATCCTCCGGGGCGATGGCCCGAACAATCCTGCTAGGTTCGTCGCCCACATGCAAACGCTCGAGCGCCTGCTCGCGATCATGGCCCGACTGCGCAACCCGGAGGGCGGCTGCCCGTGGGACCTCGAGCAGTCGTTCGCGACGATCGCACCGCACACGATCGAAGAGGCCTACGAAGTCGACGACGCGATCCGCCGCGGCGATCTGGACGGGCTGCGCGAAGAACTCGGCGATCTGCTGCTCCAGGTGGTGTTCCACGCGCAGATGGCGAGCGAGCAGGGCGTCTTCGACTTCGAGGCGGTCGCGGCGACGCTCGTCGACAAGCTGGTGCGCCGGCATCCGCACATCTTCGGCGACGCGGACGTGAAGACTGCGGAGGAGCAGACGCGACTCTGGGAGGAGTTGAAGGCGCAGGAGCGGGCGCAGAAGTCCGACGCCCCCGCGACGCCGAGTGCGCTCGACGGTGTAACGCTCGGGCTGCCGGCGCTGCTGCGCGCGCAGAAGCTGGTGCGGCGGGCGCAGCGCGCGAAGCTCGACGCGCCGGCGATGTCGCTCGACGCGGCTTGGGGTGCGTTTCGTTCGTCGGCTTCGACGGAGTCGCTCGGCGCGTTGCTGTTCGCGCTCGCGGCGGACGCGTCGGGGCTTGGTGTCGACGCCGAGGTCGCGCTGCGCGAGGCGACGGCGCGTTTCGAGGCGGAGACTCGGGGGCGCGAGAAGTCGGGGTAGCTGGTTGGGGCCGCGCCGGGCGCGGGGTGGTTCCTGCGGCGCACGGGCGGACCGCTTGCGCGCTGCACGGCTGCGGAGACCATCAGGATTTCCTTGCGAGATCCAGTCGACGGTTTCGTTCGGTCCGCCCGGCGGACTGCGCCTCCGGAATCCACCCCGCGCCCTGCTTCGCCGTTGCGTTGTTGGCGAGCCGCCGTCCGGCGGCGGAGCGGAATCATGAGTGGGAGCGAACTTCGCTGAGGAACTCGATCACGGCGGCGCTGAAGCGGTCGTTGCGGTCGCCGGCGACCATATGGCCGGCGTCCGAGACATCGGCGAAGCGCGCGTGCGGGACGAGTTCGAGGAAGTCGCGCGCACCTTCTTCGGAAAGGAGGTCCGAGAGCCTTCCGCGCACCAGCAGCGTGGGCACGCGCAGCCGGCGCGCGGCGGCGCGCAGCCGATCGCCCTGCTGGCCCGGGTGGGGCCCGTGGCCCGGCATCAGGAAGCGCGGGTCCCAGTGCCAGCGCAGGCGGCCGTCGGGCAGCGCGCGGAGGTTCTTGGCGAGACCCGAGAGATCGCTCGGGCGCTCGCGGTGCGGGAGATAGGCGGCGACCGCGTCGGCGGCTTCTTCGAGCGACGCGAAGCCGTCGGCGTTGCCCTGCATGAACTCGATGATGCGCAGCGCACCGGAGCCTTCGATCTTCGGCGCGATGTCGACGAGCACCAACGCCGCACACAGGGAAGTCTCCGCCTCGCCCTCGGCGATCAGCGACGCGATGCCGCCGAGCGACGCACCCACGAACACCGGCTTGGCGCCCAGTTGGGGCGCGACGGCGCACAGGTCGGCGACGTACGCGCTCACGCTGTAGTCGCCGGCGTCGTCCCAGTCGCTTTCGCCGTGGCCGCGCAGGTCCATCGATACGGCGTACCAACCATGCGCGGCGAGTTGCGCCGCGGTGCCGCCCCACGCGAAGCGCGTCTGTCCGCCGCCGTGCAGCAGCAGCACGGGCGGATGCGAAGGGTCGCCGTAGGCGTCAGCGGCGAGCGCAATGCCGTCGCGTCCGACCAGGCGGAGGGGCGTGGCTTCCAGCGCAACAGGACCGGCGGCAGGCGATGACATGACGCGACCGCTGTTTAGCGGCGACTGAGATCGACTGCCAGCGAGGCGCACCGCGCGCCCCGGCTCGTTGTAAGATGCCGCTGCCCCATGGCCCAGGCGTTTCCGCCGCCGCAACTGCTGCAGGATCCGTATCCGTTCTATCGGATGCTGCGCAGCAACAATCCGGTGTTTCGCGTGCCAGTGGGCGACGCCACTTCGCCGGGCCTCTGGATCCTGACACGCCATCGCGACGTGCAGTCCGTGCTGAAGGACGCGCGTTTCTCGGCCGATCGCCGCCGCGCGTCGATCGTCGAGCAGTTCCAGGACCGGCTGCCGATCAACGCGGCGCTCGGGGAAGAGGGCGGCCTGCGCTCGATGCTGTTGATGGATCCGCCGGACCACACGCGCGTCCGCGGGCTCGTCTCGAAGGCGTTCACACCGCGGCGTGTGGCGGAGCTGAGGCCGCGTGTCGAGGCGATCGTCACGGCGCTGCTCGACGCGGTCGACGGCGCCGGATCGTTCGATCTGATCGACGCGGTCGCGGCGCCGCTGCCGGCGATCGTGATCGCGGAGCTGCTCGGGGTTCCGGCCGAAGACCACCGCCAGTTCAAGGAATGGTCGGGCGCGCTGGTGTCGGCAATCGGATCCACCAATCCGCAGGACGCCCGCACGCAATTCGAAGCCGCACTCGGCCAACTGCTCGATTACCTGCGCGCCATCATCGCCGAGCGGCGCAAGGTCCCGCGCGACGACCTGATCAGCGCGATGCTCGGGGCCCAGGAGGAGCGCGATGCGCTCGGCGACGCCGAGCTGCTCGCCACCAGCAATCTGCTGCTGATCGCCGGCCACGAAACCACCACGAACCTGATCGGCAACGGCACGCTCGCGCTGCTGCGCAACCCGGATCAGTTCGCGCGGCTGCGCGACGATCGATCGCTGCTGCGTTCGGCGATCGACGAATTGCTCCGTTACGACAGCCCCGTGCAGGCGACCGGCCGCGTGGCGAAAGTAGACGTCGATCTCGACGGCGCGACGCTGCCGGCCGGCGCGCTGGTGATGACGGCAATCGGCGCTGCGAACCGCGACCCCGAGGTCTTCGCCGATCCCGAGCGCCTGGATCTCGGCCGGATCGACAATCACCACCTCTCGTTCGGTTTCGGCGCGCACTTCTGTCTGGGCGCGCCGCTCGCGCGGCTGGAAGCGGAACTCGCCTTTCACGCGCTGCTCGATCGCTTCCCGAACCTCGAGCTGGCGAGCGAAACGCTCACCTACCGCGCGAACCCGATCTTGCGCGGACTGGTGGCGTTGCCGGTTCGCTAGCCCGAGCGCTCATGCCGTGTGCGGATCGGAGAGCCACAGGTCGCCGTTCGAGTCCGTCTCGAGCCGGGGCGGCGGGGCCAGCCGCGCGCGGCGGCCGTCGAGTGCGCGTCCGCTTCGCACGTCGAAACGCCAGCCATGCCACGGACAGGTGACGCTGCCGCGCTCGACCGCAGCTTCGTCGAGGGGACCCAGGAGGTGCGGGCAGGTCGTGGCGTGGACGACGAGTTCGCCGTCGATCGCGACGATGCGGAACGGACGCCCCGCCCAATCGATGCAACGCGGCAGCTTCGCGCGGACTTCGCGGGCGGGCCCGAGCAAGCATCTCTCCGGCGTGCGCTCGTGCGTTCGCTCGCGCGCAAGTTGCTGCGCGCGGCGCACCATCATCGACTCGTCCTCGTCCCAGAGCGCTCGATAGAGCTGCGTGTAGGCGGCGCCGCTCGCCGCGACGCGATCCGGCGCCACGTCGAAGAGCCAGAACTCCACTTCGATGTCCGTCAGGTCGGGCGCGACGGGCATCAGCTTCGTCCAGATCTCGCTGGGCGCGCCGGCGCCCCGGACGGTGCGCGAGACGTAGCGCGACTTCTCGACCTCGATACACACCTCGACGACGATCTCGGCGCTCGGGTGCAGGCCGATCCGCGCCCGCCAGCCCCAGTGGCCCGCGTCCTCGAGCGCGATCGAGCGAAAGGTGGTGCGATGAAGAAACGGCAGGTGTTCCCAGTCGCGCACGTTCTCCCACATGCGCTCGGTGGAAGCGGCGACGCGGCGGCGATACGTGGCGACATGCGTGAGCACGGGCAGCTGCACGGCGCGCAGGCTATCACGGGCGCTCGCGCCTCCGGTGGTAGCATGCGCGCCGCGGTGGCCGCGTTCGAAGCGAAGCTGGTCCGATACCTCAGAGGAGAGACTCCATGTCCATGTACGACCTGGTGATTCGCGGCGCGACGCTCTTTGACGGGACGGGCGCGGCGGGGCGCCCGGCCGATCTCGGGCTGCGCGGCGATCGAATCGCCGCCGTGGAGTCCGCGCTCGCTCCGGCCGGCGCCGTGGCGCTCGACGCGCGGGGCCTCGCGATCGCCCCCGGCTTCCTCGACGTCCACACCCACGACGATTTTGCGGTCGTGCTGCACCCCGAGATGGGCTTCAAGGTGCAGGGCGGTGTCACCACCGTCGTGGTCGGAAACTGCGGCATGGGCGCGGCGCCGCACGCGCAGGCGCGCGGCTTCGCGGCGGCGTTTCACCCGGGCCTGCCCCTGCCGGAGTGGGACGGCTACGCGGGTTATCTCGACCATCTCGACGCGGCGCCCGCGAGTTGCAACGTCGCGGCGCTGGTCGGTCACGGCGCGGTGCGCGCCGCCGTGCTGGGCGGCGACGCGCGCGCGCCGAGCGACGCCGAACTGGATCGCATGCGCGCGATCGTGCGGGAGGGCGTCGAGGCCGGCTGCGTCGGTCTTTCGACCGGCCTGATCTATGAACCGGGCAAGTACGCGCAGAGCGACGAGATCGTCGCGTTGGCGCACGAGTTCGCCGCGAGCGGCGGTCTCTATGCCACGCACATGCGCGACGAAGGCGCGGGCCTGCTCGACTCGGTGCGCGAGTCGATCGCGATCGGCGAGCGCGCCGGCGTGCCGGTGCAGATCTCGCATCACAAGGCGAGCGGGCGCGAGAACTGGGGCAAGGTGCGCGAGTCGCTGCGTCTGATCGAGGACGCGCGCGCGCGCGGTCTCGACGTCACGGCCGACCAGTACCCGTACACCGCGGCGAGCACCGTGCTCGCCGCCGTGCTCTCGGTGCTCGAAGGCGGCGGCGCGATCGGAAGCGGGCGAGCCGAAGACATCCAGCTCTCGTCCGCACCGCAGCATCCCGAATGGGAGGGCGAGACGATCGCCGCGCTGGCGGCCCGGTGGGGGTTGTCGCCGCTCGATGCGGCACGCCGTGTTCTCGACGCCGAGGGCATCGCGGCGACCGTCGTGCTGCACGTGATGTGCGAAGACGACGTGCGCACCGTACTGCGCCATCCCACCACGATGATCGGCTCCGACGGCCTCCCGACGCTGCGCGGCAAGCCACACCCGCGCCTGTATGGGACGTTCGCGCGCGTGCTCGGCACCTACGCGCGCGACGAGCACGTGCTCCCGCTCGAGACCGCCGTGCACCGCATGACTGGCTTCCCGGCCCGCAAGTTCGGCATCGAGGGTCGCGGCGAGCTGCGGCCCGGCGCGTTCGCGGATCTCGTCGTGTTCGACCCCGCGCGGATCGCGGACATCGCCACCTACCAGGATCCGCATCATCCGCCCGCTGGCATCGCGCACGTCTTCGTGAACGGCGCGCAGGTGGTGCGGGACGGGGCGCATACCGGGGCGCGACCGGGCCGCACGCTGCGACGGTCGTAGCGACGCTTGCTCTGGGTCGCGCTCACGCTGATCGCCGCTACGTTGCAGGCGACCCGCAACGCACTGTCGCGACAGCTCGTCGGGCAGGTGTCGCCGGCGCTCACCGCGTGGTCGCGCTTCGCCTTCAACCTGCCGTTCTCCGCGGCGCTGGCGCTCGGACTCGCGCTCGCGCACGGCGCGCCGCAGCTCTCGGCTGCGTTCTTCGCGTGGGCGGCGCTGGGCGCGGTGACGCAGCTGCTCGCCAACGTCGCGCTGGTCGCGGCGTTCCAGGTGTCGTCGTTCTCGCAATCCGTCGCGCTCCATAAACTGGAGACGGTGTTCGGTGCGGCGGTGGGACTCACGCTCTTCGGCGAAGTGCCGACGGCGCTGGGCTGGGCGGGGATCCTGCTCTCGACGTTCGGCGTGCTGTTGATGAACCTCGCGCGGCCGGATGACACGGGGATCGGTTGGCGCAGGATGTTCGTGCTCGATCGCGGATCGATCTACGCACTGGTCTGCGCCGCGCTGTTCGCGTTCACGTCGTTCTTCTTCAAGGAGGCGATCGAGCAGCTGGTGGCGGGCAATCCCCGACTCGCCCGCGGTCGCTTCCAGCCCGCCGCGTACACCGTCTTCCACGTTGCCTGGATGCAGGTCGCGCTGGCCACGCCGGCGGTCGCCTGGATGCGACCGGGCGAGTTGCGTCGCACCGCGTCGCTCTGGCGCACGATGCTCGGCATCGGCGTCACCGGCTTCCTCGGCAGCCTCTGCTGGTTCTGGGCCTTCGGTCTCGCGCTGGTCGCCTACGTGCGCGCCGTCGGCCAACTCGAAGCGCCGATCTCACTCGTCATCTCGGCACTCTGGTTCCGCGAACGCGGCCTCGCCCGCCAACTCCCCGCCATCGCCGCCATCGTCGCCGGCGTCGTCCTCATCCTCCTGGGATGACCGTTGACTTGGGGACGTTCCTGAAGGCAACTAAGTCAACGCGGCAGGAACGTCCTCAAGTCGCGGTGACGCGGCGCTCGACGCGGTTGGACACGATCTGTAACGTGTTTCAATTCGGAGGAAGCGCGTGGTGGTGGCGATCGGGGATCACCAGGGCAGGGCGCGACTCGTCGACGGCAAGGTGGCGCTGGTGACGGGCGCCGCGTCGGGGATCGGCCGCGCGACCGCCCTGGCGCTCGTGCGCGACGGCGCGCGTGTGCTGGTGGCGGATCGCGATGGCGCGGGCGCCCAGTCGGTGGCGAAGGCGATCGCGGAGCTGGGGGGCGAGGCACGGGCAAGTGAGACCGACGTGTCCCAGCCGGAACAGGTCGCAGCGATGCTGCGCGCCGCGCTCGAAGCCTTCGGCCGGCTCGACTGCGCGGTGAATGCCGCCGGCATCCTCGCGGCGCCGGCGCTGCTCCACGATCTCGCACTCGATCAATGGGAGCGCACGCTCGCGGTGAACCTGACGGGCGTGTTCCTGTGCATGCAGCACGAACTGCGCGTGATGCGCGAGCAGGGCGCCGGCTCGATCGTCAATGTCGCGTCGGGCGGCGGCGTGCTCGGAACCCCGGCGCTCGCCCACTACTGCGCCTCGAAGCACGGCGTGCTCGGGCTCACCAAGACGGCTGCGCTCGAGAACGCCCGCAGCGGTGTACGCGTGAACGCGATCTGCCCCGGCTCGACCGACACGCCGATGCTCCAGGCCTTCATGGGATCGTCCCCGGAAGCGCGCAAGATGATCCTGGCGAGCGCACCGCCCGGTCGGCTCGGCACCGCAGAGGAGGTCGCGGAGGCGGCCGTCTGGCTCTGCTCCGACCGCGCTTCGTACGTGAGCGGTGAGTCCCTCTTCGTGGACTACGCCGCGGTGTCCCGATGATCCGGGGGCTTCGCGGCCGATGAAATTCGTGATCCCGACCGCCTTCTCGCCGCCCGCGCAGTTCTGCGAGATGGCGCAACTCGCCGAAGCGAACGGCATCGACGCCGTCGCGATTTCCGATCACGTAGCCCATCCCGAGCACATCGCCTCGCGCTACCCGTACACGCCCGACGGTTCGATCCGCTGGACGGAAGACACGGCGTGGCCGGATCCGTGGGTCTCGATCGGCGCGATGGCCGCCGTCACTACGCGGCTGCGCTTCGTCACCAACATCTACGTGCTCGCACTGCGCAACCCATTCCTTGCGGCCAAGGCCATCGCGACCGCGGCGGCCCTTTCGGGCGATCGCGTTGCGCTCGGTGTCGGCGTGGGCTGGTGCAAGGAAGAGTTCGAGCTGTCCGGGCAGGACTTCCACACGCGCGGCAAGCGCACCGACGAGATGATCGAAGTGATGCGCAAACTCTGGAGCGGCGCCTACGTGGAGCACGCCGGGCGCTTCTACCGCTTCGGTCGCACGCGCATGCTGCCGGCGCCGGCGGCGCCCGTACCCGTCTATGGCGGCGGACTCTCCGAGCCCGCGCTCCGCCGCGCCGCGCGCCTCGACGGCTGGATTTCCGACCTCCACACCAGCGCCGAACTCGGCGAGATCGCCGCGAAGCTGCGCCGCTACCGCGCCGAGAGCGGTCGCGCAGACGCGCCCTTCGGCATGATCGCGGCCTGCATCGACGCCTTCGACCCCGATTCGATCCGCCGCCTCGGCGACGCCGGCGTCACGCACTACGCAACCGCGCCGTGGATTCTCTACGGCGGCAGCTGGGAATCTCTGCAAGACAAGCGCGACGGCCTGCGCCGCTTCCACGACGAAGTCATCTCCAAAGTGCGAGGACTCTGAAAAGCGACGTTCCCGCGTAGCGAGCCGCAGGCGAGCGGCGAGATCCATGAGGCTCGCGGTCGAGCGAGCAACGAGGTACGGATGAAACGCTTCAAGGACAAAGTGGTGTTGGTGACCGGAGGTGCGTCGGGCATCGGGCGCGCATGCGCGCTGCGCCTCGCGGCCGAGGGCGCGTCGGTCTTCGTCGGCGACGTGCAAGCCGCTGCGCTCGACGCGACCGCCAAGGCCGCGCGCGAACTCGGTGCGGCGTGCGAGACGGCGCCGCTCGACGTCACCGAGGAAGACGCGGTGCGCGAGGCGGTGGCGGCCTGCGTCGCGCGCTTCGGCCGCCTCGACGTGCTCTGCAACGTGGCCGGCATCCTGCGCTTCGATCACACCCACGAACTCTCGCTTGACGACTGGAGCCGCGTGCTCGCGGTGAATCTCACCGGCACCTTCCTGCTCTGCCGCGAAGCGATCCCGCACCTGCTCGCGACGCGCGGCAACATCGTCAACATGGCGTCGACGGCGGGCATGACGGGGCACGCCTGGTCGGCGGCGTACGCGGCGTCGAAGGGCGGCGTGCTCGCCTTCACGCGCTCGATCGCGGTCGAGTACGCGGGCCAGGGGATGCGCGCCAACGCGATCTGCCCGGGCAGCATCGAGACGCCGATCAAGCAGGCGTTCCGCATTCCCGAAGGCGCCAATCCGAAGCTGGTGCGCCGCATCATGCCGCTCACCGGCTTCGCGGGTCCCGAGAAGGTGGCGAACCTGGTGGCGTTTCTCGCGTCCGACGAGGGCTCGCACATCACCGGCGAAGAGATCCGCATCGACGGCGGCGCGCTGTCGTGAGCGGACTGCTCCAGGATCGTGTCGCGGTCGTCTCGGGCGTCGGCCCCGGCATGGGCCGCGACGTCTCGCTGGCGCTGGCGCGCGAGGGCGCAGATCTGGTGCTCGCCGCGCGCACCGCGAGCAAACTCGGCGAGGTCGCCGCCGAAGTGCGCGCCGCCGGCCGCCGCGCGCTCGAAGTGCCGACCGACATCACCCGCGTCGACGATTGCCAGCGACTCGTGGAACGCGCGATGGCCGAATTCGGCCGCATCGACGTGCTGGTGAACAACGCCTTCGACATGGGCCGCTTCGTCCGCATCGAAGACGCCAGCGCCGAAGACTTCCTGCGCCCGCTGCGCGTGAACCTGCTCGGCGCGCTCCAGCTCACCCGCGAAGTGCTGCGGGTGATGAAGGCGCAGCGCCGCGGCTCGATCGTGATGGTCAACTCGATGATCATTCGCGAGGTGTTGCCGAACATGGGTCCCTACGGCGCTTCGAAGGCGGCGCTGCTGGCCGCGACGCAAGGCCTCGCGCGCGAGATCGGGCCGCACGGCATCCGCGTGAACTCGGTCGTGCCCGGCTACATCTGGGGCGCGTCGCTGCAGGACTACTTCGCACACCAGGCGAAACAGCGCGGGGTCGACCCGCAAGTGGTCTACGACGAGGTCGCGGCGCAGACGGCGCTGCGGCACCTGCCCACGTCCGAGGAGATCGCCGACGCGGTGGTATTCTTCGCATCCGATCTGTCGCGCGTCATCACCGGCCAGTCGCTCGACGTGAACGGCGGACACGTCTTCCATTGACGGAGTTCGCGGGCAAGCGCGCGCTCATCACGGGCGGCGCCTCGGGGATCGGCCTTGCGACGGCGCGCAAGCTCGCGCAGCAGGGCGCGCGCGTGGCGCTGCTCGACCAGCATCGCGACGCGACCGACGCAGCGGCGCGCGAAGTCGGCGGGCTCGCGCTGGTCGCCGACGTGCGCGACGCCGCCGCGGTGGACGCGGCGTGCGCGGAAGCGGCCTCGGCGTTCGGCGGTCTCGAGTTCGCGTTCCTCAACGCCGGGGCGGGTCAGGTGGCGGCGCTGCACGAGTATGCGCCCGCGGACGTCGAGCGCCTCGTCGCGGTGAACCTGCTCGGCGTCTACCATGGCCTGCGCTCCGTCGTGCCGCATCTGCGCGCTGCGGGTGGCGGGGCAATCGTCACCAACGCCTCGTGCAGCGGCGTACACCCGACGCGCGGCGAGGCGCCCTACAGCGCGGCGAAGGCGGGTGTGATCGCGCTCGCGCAGAGCGCCGCGCTCGAGTACGGCCCCGCGATCCGCGTGAACTGCGTCTCGCCCGGTATGATCCGCACGCCGATGTCGGAGCTGCTCTTCGAGATTCCGGAGCTGATGGATCCGTTCGGCGAGGCGATCCCGGCCGCGCGCGCGGGCACCGCGGAGGAGGTCGCCGACGTGGTCGTGTTCCTGCTTTCGGATGCCGCGCGCTACGTGACGGGTCACAACCTCGTCGTCGACGGCGGGCTCTCGCTGGTGGGCGGCGGCATCGACCCGGTGATGCGCCGCGTGCTCGTGCTGCTCGCCGGGCGCAAGGACTGAGTCGCTTGCGGGTCGATGCGCCGCTCGCGCTCGCGTCGCTCGCGGTGGCGGGCGCCGAGGCGCGCCGGCTCGAAGCGCTGGGCTACGACGGCGCCTTCACGTTCGACGGGCCGCACGACCCGTTCTTTCCGCTGGTGCAGGCTGCGGCGGCGACCGAGCGCCTCGAACTGAGTACCGGCGTGGCGATCGCATTCGCGCGCAGCCCCATGCTGCTCGCGCAGATAGGGCATGATCTTCAAGTGCTTTCGAAGGGGCGCTTCCGGCTCGGGCTCGGCTCGCAGGTGCGGGCGCACATCGAGCGGCGCTTCTCGCAACCGTGGTCACGGCCGGCGGCGCGCATGCGCGAGTTCGTGCTGGCGCTGCGCGCGATCTGGTCGTGCTGGAACGACGGCGCGCCGCTCGACTTTCGCGGCGACTTCTACACGCACACGCTGATGCCGCCGCTGCTGCGACCGGCGCCGTCTCCGTTCGGCGCGCCGCCGGTGTGGCTCGCCGGTGTCGGATCTCGCATGACGGAAGTTGCGGGCGAAGTGGCGGACGGGTTCCTCGTGCATCCCTTCCACACCCGCGCGTTCCTCGAGGCCGTGACGGGCCCGGCGCTGGAGCGCGGCCTGGCGCGCGCCGGCCGCGCGCGGCGCAACTTCACGGTGAGTGCGCAGGTGCTGATCGCATCGGGCCGGGACGCCGGCGAGACCGAGCGCGCCCGCAGCGCCGTGCGCGCCCAGATCGCCTTCTACGCCTCGACGCCGGCGTATCGGGGCGTGCTCGACTCGTGCGGTCGCGGCGCGCTGCACCCGGAGTTG
>Ga0113563_10000095_pt1 | contig 31136 bp, 30 predicted proteins | sample Mud3Dept3metaG_FD_80117 | JGI IMG/M metagenome (GOLD analysis project Ga0113563, IMG submission 80117) | Freshwater wetland microbial communities from Ohio, USA, analyzing the effect of biotic and abiotic controls - Mud 3 Core 4 Depth 3... | ecosystem: Environmental > Aquatic > Freshwater >... | reverse complement strand
CACCGGGATCGATTTCGGCAACATTGCGCTGCCGACACCAACACGGAGGCGACCAATCATGCACTGTTTTCGATAGCGATTGCGACTGCGACCACGATCCCGATGCCGACCGTTATTCCGTGATGCTGCAAAATCCTTTCCTTTTTGGCAAGGACTTTTATGTTAGTAGTACAGAGCGCAGAGACCACAGAGATACCCCTTATACGCCCGGGGGCGCCTCCGGCCCTGCCCCTCCGCGGCGTCTGCGGCTCCGTGGTGAAAACGCGATCGACACTGACCGGCCGAGGCGCGAACCAACTCCGGAATCGTGTCGCGAACTCAGTATGCCCTGTACCGCTCTTTGCGGCGCGCTTCCGCGCCCGGTCTCCATGTGTTCCACCCTGTCCTCTCGAAGTTCGCGCATGGTCCCGGATACGGCGGAAATCACGGGTCATTTGAGCACGGAAAGAAATTCTCCACCGGATGCGCTCTCCTTTCGGGTTTTCACCGCTGTCGGACCCGCTGCCGCGCGAACTCCCCTTGATGACTGGCGGGGAGTTCGAGTAACATAAACTGTTTATCATCTATCGAGGCTTCTTTCATGATCGCTGCAACCCAGATCAAACGTGGGATGACCATTAAACTGAACGGAGAGCTGTACCGCGTCCATTCCTTCCAGCACATCACGCCGGGGAACTGGCGTGGTATGGTTCAGACCAAGTTGAAGTCCCTTAAATCCGGCGCCATCATCGAGAACCGGTTCCGCTCGGAGGACAGGATCGAGCAGGCGTACCTCGAGACTCATGAGATGGAGTACCTGTACTCTGATGGGACCGACTATTACTTCATGAACACGGAGACTTTTGAGCAGATCCACCTCCCTGTGGAGCTGCTTGAGGACTCGATTCCCTACCTGACCCCGAATATCCGGATCCAGGTGGAGTTTTATGAAGCAAACCCAATCGGAATCGAGCTGCCGCCCTCGGTGGAACTCAAGGTCGTCTCCACTGAACCGGCACTGCGCGGTGCGACAGTCAGCAACGTCAACAAACCTGCAACGCTGGAGACAGGATTGGTCATTCAGGTTCCCCCTTTTGTCAATCAAGGGGAAGTTATCCGGGTCGATACGAGCGAGGGCAAATACCTGGAGCGTGTGAAATCCTGATGCCTTCGTAACGATTTCCCGGGCCCCGACCCGAACCTTGCGCGACGAGGTGAATGGACTGATGAAAGAAATAACCCAGAGCCTGCGGCTGTCCCCCAGTGAGATCCCGCATCGCATCTATGGACTGGAGAACTGGGCGGCCGGATACTTCGGAGTGAGTGACCAGGGCTGTCTCACCGTCCACCCCACCCGCAACCCGCTGCTTGGAGTGGAGGTCGTGTCGCTTATCAACACGCTGCAGAAACGTGGCGTGGCGGCGCCCTTTCTCCTGCGATTCCCGCAGATACTGGACACACAGATCAAGGAGTTTCACGAGGCGTTCCGCCATTCGATCGCGGAGTACGGATACGGAGCGCGCCACCGCGGCGTGTTCCCTATGAAGGTGAATCAGAAACGAAGCGTGGTCGAACGCCTCATGTCGGCTGGACATCGATACGAATACGGGCTGGAAGTGGGCACCAAAGCCGAGCTGGCAGCGGCGCTGACCTTGCAGATCCACGCCAACGCACTGCTCATCTGCAACGGCGTCAAGGATCGCCGCTATCTCGAGTGGGCGATCAAGGCTGCCAAGATCGGGAAGAATCCCGTCATCGTCATGGAAGAGGCATCCGACCTCAAGAAGATCGCGGAAGTGGCCACAGCCCTGCAGGCGAAGCCTACTCTGGGGATCCGGGTCCGGATCTTTTCCCGCGGGGCAGGGAAGTGGGAGGAGTCAGGCGGGGAAACTTCGAAGTTTGGACTCAACACCATACAACTGCTGGATTGCCTCAAGTCCGCACACGCCACCCAGATGGCCAGGCAGATCAAAATGCTGCACTTTCACATCGGCTCCCAAATCACGGATATCCGCAGGATCAAGAGCGCCATCAAGGAAGCCGCCCGTGTATACGCCAAAGTATGCAAGATGGGATACCCCGTCGAGTACCTGAACGTCGGCGGCGGCCTCGGAGTCGACTACGACGGAAGTCGGACGGCTTCCGATTGCAGCGTCAACTACAGCATCCAGGAGTACGCCAACGACATCGTGTACACAATCGACGAGATCTGCGAGTCGGAAAACGTCCCGCCTCCCACCATCGTCACGGAAAGCGGCCGCGCCGTGGCCGCGCACCACGCTACCTTCATTACCAATGTGATCCGCAGGCTCAATCCCGGCCTGGGTGGTCCCGAGGTCGACCTGGCGAAGATCGATTCCGAGGTGGTCCTGGAAATGACGGACCTGCACAAGGACATCAACCAGAAAAACTTCCGCGAGTATTATCACGATGCTCTGCAGCACCGCGAAGAGCTCCAGTCCCTGTTCAACCTCGGATACCTCAACCTCGAGAATCGGGCGCACGGCGAATGGCTGTTCTGGGAGATTTGCCGCAAGGCCATCAAGTTTTCCCACCTCCTCAAGGAAAGACCCGAAGAGTTCAGCGACCTCGAAAACATCCTGGCAAGCAAATACATCTGCAACTTTTCCGTTTTCCAGTCGACCCCGGACGCGTGGGCGCTGGACCAGCTTTTCCCCATCGTGCCGGTAGCACGATTGACGGAAGAGCCTACCGAGCGCGCCACATTGTGCGACATCACCTGCGATTCCGACGGCCAGATCGACAAGTTTATCGACCTCCGGGACGTCAAGCAGGCCCTCGAACTGCATTCAGGCATCGCCGATTCCTATTACCTGGCGGTTCCGCTGGTCGGCGCCTACCAGGAGGCCCTCGGCATGAACCACAACCTGCTCGGATCGGTCAACGAAGCACATTTCCTGGTGGATGATGCGGGCAAACCCCACCTCGACAAGGTCGTCAGGGGGCAGAATCTCGGACAGGTGTTGTCGAGCGCCGGGTATGATGCCCCCGGACTCAAGGAAGGATTCCAGCGCATGGTGACGGCCGCCGAATCACTGGGCAGATTGACCGCCGAAGAAGGCGCCTCGCTCACCGAGCTCTACCAGTCCACCATCGAATCCTACACATACTTGGAAGACTGATCACAGGAGCGCTCAATCCTGCAACTCGAACGCCGGATCCAGGCGTTTGAGCTTTTCCACGAATGTGGTCCGCTTGAGATTGAGGAGCGACGCGGCACGCTTTTTGTTCCCGCCGGTTACTTGAAGGCTCTGCAGAATGAGGCGGCGTTCCAGGTCTGAGATTACCGTGTTGAAGTTCACACCCTCCTGAGGGATCTCAATCTCGCGGAAAACTGACTCGCTGCGCGCAGCCGGCGAAACGGCCGGGAAATCCTCCGCCTCCAGGAGCTCGCGATCCCCCGAGAGTGCAACTGCCATCTCCACCGCGTTCTCCAGCTGGCGCACGTTTCCCGGCCAGTCGAAGGACAACAGCTGCTTGGTGGCCTGGTGCGAAACCCGCTTGACCGGCACCTGCTGTTCCGCGGAGAACTTTTTCACGAAGTGCGAGACCAGCGGCGGGATATCTTCCCGGCGCTGGCGCAACGGCGGGACGTGGACCGGAATCACGTTCAGCCGGTAATACAGATCCTCACGGAATTCGCCGCAGCGGACCTTTTCCAGCAAGTCATCGTTGGTGGCGGCAATAATGCGTATGTCCACCTTGATCGTCGTCGTTCCGCCCAGCTTCTGGAATTCCCGCTCCTGCAAGACGCGCAGCAGCTTCACCTGGAGGTCGAGAGGCATGCTGCCGACTTCGTCCAGAAACAAAGTCCCCCGGTTCGCCTGTTCGAACCGGCCGATCCGGTGCTGGTGTGCGCCCGTGAAAGCCCCCTTGACGTGCCCGAAAAGCTCGTCTTCCAGAAGATTTGCCGGTATCGCGGCACAGTTGACGCACACCAGCGGCTGGTCCTTGCGCGTTCCGTTGTAGTGGATGGCCCTGGCAATCACTTCCTTGCCGGTGCCCGTTTCACCCGAAATCAGTATCGTGGTCGTCTTCTGCGCCACCAAAGCCACCATCCGATATACCTGCTGCATGGCGGCACTGCTTCCGACCAGGTTTGCGTACTGGTACTTGCCCTGGAGTTCGGAGCGAAGCAGCACATTCTCAGACTTGAGACTCCGGTCCTTGAGCCCCTTCTCTACTCTCATCACCATTTCATCGATCTGGAAGGGCTTGGGCAGATAGTCATACGCCCCCATGCGGATCGCGTCCACCGCCGTCTGGATGTTGCCGTATCCCGTCATTATGATAACGATGGTCTCCGGGAAAACAGACAGAGCCTCCTGCAGCAGCGTCTCACCCGAAATTCCCGGCAGCCGGAGATCGGTGATGATCACGTCATACGGGTACCTGCGCATCATCTCCAAGGCTGCCGTACCATCCGATGCCTCATCCACAGCATAGCCCGATCCCTCCAATGCCTGGCATACAATCTCCCTCATATAATCTTCATCATCGATAACCAGTATTTTGACATCTTCGGTCCCATTGTTATGCACTTTGGCCTCCACGGGAACATGACGGTCCGGCAGTTGACACTGAATATTATGGAATTCGTCAGGAAGACGATCATTCAAATGTTGGATGTCAAGAAAAAGTCTGCAATATCCAAAAAATCCCTCTCGACTCACGAGGGCGATCTTATACATCACATTATTCCTATTTGTCAATAGTTTGAAATATCAAAAATTTGACCCTTTGCTTCTGGAGCATTCGGGGATGCCACCGGTCGAGGCCCAGATGATTTCGATGCCCGTGCGCTGACTGCTTTCGACGCTGCGGATCTGAGGGGGGATGGCTCTCGATTGTCACCTCCCGGACGGGCTTCGATGTAACTGCGGCGACCACGCACGGTTAAGCCCTGCTGGCTTCGCGAGCCGCAGTGCAGATTCCGGAAGATTCCCGCCCGCCCTCCCCTTTCGGAAGGGGGAGGGGAGATAAGTTATTCAATCACTGTACGTCAATCAACCGGTCCGACTGCTGTCAAGTATTTGACTGAACGGAGAATTCCGATCCCCTTCCTGGAATCTCGGATCTCGGCCGTCGATTTTCTAAGTAATTTTGAAAATGAGGCTTATGGCGGTTACCGAAAGATTTCCTGAATCACCGCCGATGCTTGGCATGCCGCTTGCGAAGGGAGGTTTGGATTTTCATGAGGCGGGAGCGCCGGCAGGCCTCGGCAGTGCCTGGCGCACCCGCGGGAGCGGCGCACATGGAAACAGGTCCGCACAGCATGGTTTGCCAGCTGGAAATCCCCATGCTCCCCGGGAAAACGCCGCGGGGAGACAGCGAGTCGCTGGAATCGACCCTTCTGCTGGAAGCGTTTCAGAGCTTCACCCAGGCATCAAGTTCCCTGGAAAGTGCTTTCCAGAGGTTGCAGGAGAGAACCCGGCGCCTGTCGCATGAGCTTGCGGCGAAAAACCGGGAGTTGAAACGGAGTCTGCGCGAGAAAGAGCAGGTGCAGAATTACCTGGAGAGGATTCTGGAGAGCCTTCCGTGCGGGGTGCTTGTGATGGAGGCGGACGGCAGGGTATCGGTCTGTAACCCCGTCGGGGGGCGGATCCTCGGCGTCGCTTCGGCATCCCGGTCGAAGAAGAGGTTGGCCCGTTTGAAGGCGGCTGTGGACAGATATCTTGCCGCCTATTCCGCCCGGGAGACAGGAAACGGCGAGGCTGAGATCCCCTTGGAAGCTGGGGGCAAGACGAGGATTCTCGCGGCCGCCAGCATCCCTCTCAAGAGCTCTTCCGGGTTCGGGACGGGCACGCTCCACATCATGCGGGACGTGACGGAAATCAAGGCCCTCGAAGCGCAGAACAAGCGTGGAGAGAGGCTCGCCGCCATGGGAGAGATGGCGGTCGAGCTCGCGCATGAGATCCGCAATCCGCTGGGAAGCATCGAGCTGTTCGCGTCTCTCCTCGAGAAGGAGTTGCCTCGCAGCAGCGACCCGGGGCGATGGGCGGAAAACATCCGCATCGGCAGCCGATCGCTCAACAACATAGTCTCCAACATGCTTCATTTTGCCAATCCACTCGAACCGCAATTCGAGGACGTGGACCTTCACGTGCTGATCCGCGAGATTCTGGGCTTTGCAGAACCGATCCTGCAGCAGCGCGAAGTGCGTGTTTCCACGAGATTCGAGGCGCGCACCGGCATGGTTTCCGGCGACAGGGAGCTGATCAAGCAGATGATCCTGAACCTCGTATTGAACTCGTTGCAGGCTATGCCTTCCCGCGGCTCCCTCATGGTGGGAACCCGGGACAATGTCGCGCTGCGGAGACGTGGTTCCGGCGAAGGCGTGGAATTGACTGTGAGGGATTCCGGATTGGGAATTGCACCGGAAAATCTCGCGCGCATCTTCGATCCGTTTTTCACCACCAACAAGAACGGGACCGGCCTGGGATTGTCCGTCGTCCATCAGATTGTGGAACAGCACGCGGGCACGATTCGCGTGGAGAGCGCCGTCAACATCGGAACGACATTCACTATTGTATTGCAGGGAGTGCGGCCGGTTTCCGCCGCCGCCCGATAGCGGGGACTTTCATGCAGGAAGAAGTTCTGGTTGTGGATGACGAGCCGCAAATGCTGATCGCGATCCATGAGACGCTGCGCCGCAAGGGATATTCGATCACCACCGCAGGGAGCGCCAGGGAAGCCCTATGCCGGATGCGGGAGAAGTACTATCACCTGGTAATCACGGATATGCGCATGCCGGAAATGAACGGTGTGGATCTCCTGAAGAAGGTAAAGGCGTCGGTGCCCCGGACACCGGTGGTGATGTTGACAGCCTACGGTACGATCCAGAGCGCCGTGGATGCCATGAAGCAGGGAGCTTTCGACTACCTGCTCAAACCGTTTTCCTCGGAATCGCTTGAAAACGTTGTGCGACGCGCCCTGGACAGCACTCCAGAGCGTGAATGCGCCGCAAACTATGAAATCGTAACCCAGGATCCGGCGTTTTCCCGGGTGCTGGATCGCGCGCGCCAGGCGGCGGCAAGCACGGCGACGGTCCTGATCGAAGCGGAGAGCGGGACAGGGAAAGAGCTGCTGGCACGCATGATCCACAAGGAGAGCCCCCGGGCTTCGGGACCGTTCGTCGCGGTCAACTGCGCGGCATTGCCGGAAAACCTGCTCGAAAGCGAGCTTTTCGGTTATGAGCGCGGTGCGTTCACCGGAGCGTCGGTGTCGAAGCCGGGCAAATTCGAAATGGCGCATCACGGCACGTTGCTGCTGGATGAAATAGGCGAAATGGCGCCGCTGCTGCAGGCGAAGCTGCTGCGGGTGCTTCAGGAGCGCGAAGTGGACCGCATCGGAGGCAAGGATCCTGTGCGCATCGACGTGCGCGTGATCGCAACTACCAATCGGGACCTGGCCCTGCTGGTGCGCGCAGGAGGCTTCCGGGAGGACCTCTACTACCGGCTGAACGTGATCCGGCTCCACATTCCGCCTCTTCGACAGCGCAGCGGGGATGTCCTGCTGCTGGCGGACTTCTTCTGCCGCCGCTATGCCAAGGCGTTCGGCAAACCCGGAACCCATTTGAGTCGATCCGCCCTGGAGCTGCTGTCGCGGCAGACGTGGCCCGGGAATGTGCGCGAGCTTGAAAACGCAGTCCAGCGGGCTGTGGCCCTGGCGACGCAGGAGAATATCGACTTGCTGGATCTGAGTTCCTCCGTCTCCAAAACAGAAACAGAGGGTGAAGACCCAGTGCCTGCCGCCGGCATGACGGTGCGCGAAATGGAGCGCCAGCTGATCCAGAGGACGCTGCAGAACACGGGTGGAAATCGCACCCATGCCGCCCGGATCCTCGGCATCAGTCTCCGCACGCTGCGCAACAAGCTGAACGAGTTTGGCCTTCAGGACAGGCAGGCAAGATTTGCCCAGTCCCGGGTTTCATAGCGGCAGGATCGGCATGCATTGCCGCGGCGGGATTCAGGAAATGGCGGTTCTGACAGGAAGCACGGTCTGGCAAACGGATTGCTTTACGACATAAGGGGCCTCGACTCGAGGCGGAAAGGATGGAGCGATTGAAGATCGAGATTCTCCAGGATCCCACTATCGAAGCGATGGGCAACTACATGACCCGCCTGTCGAAGCGGCAGCAAGTCATCGCATCGAACATCGCAAACATCGACACCCCCGGCTACACGACCAAAGACATCTCGTTTCACGCCACCATGCAGGAGTTGCTGCCCGGCCCTGATCCCGGGACGACAAGGCATTCCGATCAGCTCCCGAACGGCCAATGGACCTTTGCCCCCGCCGAGCCGGAAGTTGTTGAAGTCTCAGGGCTTCCTTCGCGGCCGGATCAGAACAATGTTGATATCGATCGCGAAATGCTGAAGCTGGGTCAGACCTCCTTCGGTTACGAGGCGATCACGCAGTTGCTCCGGTCCAAGTTCCGGATGATCGCCAGCAGCATCAATGAAGGGAGGATCGGCTGATGAGTCTGATGACCGCGATTGAAATCGGCGCCTCCGGCCTGTCGGCCCAGCGCAAGCGACTTGAAGTTCTGGTGAGCAACCTGGTCAACGCCAACACAACGGCGCCCGCAGGCAACGATCCCTACCGCCGCAAGGACGTCGTCTTCACCGCGACGGAAGCGCAACCGACTTTTGGCAATGCGCTTGATGCGGCGATGGGGGGGGTGCACGGTGTCGAGGTGTCAGGGATCGTCTCCGACAAGTCGGATCCAATCCGGCGCTATGAGCCGGGGCATCCCCATGCCGACAAGGATGGCTATGTCAACTATCCGAACATCAACCCGATGGAGGAAATGGTGAACATGATGTCGGCGACCCGATCCTACGAGGCGAATCTTCAGGCGGTCACCGTCACCAAGGAGATGGCCCTCAAGACACTGGATATCATCCGGTAAGGGGTATTCCATGGCAGATCCTCTGATTGGTCAGATCACAGTCAACCCCAACCTGCAGGTTCCGGAAGTCGCGAAACCGCGTATCCCCGACAGGACGCAGGAAGGGGAAAGTTTTGGTGACATTCTGAAAAGCGCTATTTCGACCGTGAATGAACTGCAGAAACAGTCGGACGGCGAGATACAAAAACTGATGACAGGGGAAACCGTGGACCTGCACACGACCATGATCGCCGTGCAGAAGGCGGACCTCTCGTTCCAGATGATGATGCAGGTGCGCAACAAGATCGTGCAGGCGTATCAGGAAATCATGCGCATGCAAGTCTGATGCGGCGGTTCCCTGACACGGCATTTGCGAATGCAACCCATCAATATCCGGAGATTCTGAAGTGCCCGGCACGCAACCAAGTTTCCTGAATCAGATTACCACCATCTGGTCCCGCCTGCAGCCGATGCAACGCGTGACGTTGCTGTTGATCACCATGGGTGTATTGGCGGGCCTCGGCTCCCTGGTGTTTTTCATGAACCGGGTCGATTATGTTTCCTTCTACCGCGACCTGAATCCGGAAGATGCCCAGGCGATCGCCGCCCGGCTGAAGGAGCTCAAGCAGGACTTCCGGGTTTCCGCGGATGGAAGCAGTATAGAGGTCAGAGAGAGCCAGGCCGAGGTCGACAAACTGCGGCTCGAGATGGCAGGTTCCGGTCTCGCGCGCAGCGGCAGGATCGGCTACGAGATCTTTGACAAGAACCAGCTGTTCATGACGGATTTCACCGAGCAGGTAAACTTGAAGCGTGCCCTGGAGGGCGAGCTGAGCCGCACGATTTCCAGCCTTGCCGAGATTTCCGAGGCGCGCGTACACCTTGTGCTTCCGAAGGAATCCCTCTTCGACGACAAGAAGGAGGAAGCGAAAGCAAGCGTTTTCGTCCGTCTGAAAAAGGACCGGGAACTGGCCAAGAGCAACATCGCCGGCATCGTCAACCTTGTTGCCGGCGCCGTGCAGGGCTTGAAGACCTACAACGTTTCTGTGGTGGACGAACAGGCGCGGGTGCTGTCCCGACTTCCAGCCGGCGACGGCATCCAGGCGGATTACGAGTCAGGGGCCCAGGCCCAGATCGAAAAGGAGCTTGTCGCCAAGGTCACGTCCATTCTGGAGCCGGTCGCCGGAAAGGGCAAGGTTCACGCCAACGCCTCGGTAGAAGTGGATTTTAACAGCTCGGAACAGACCGAAGAGACTTTCAATCCCACACCTCCCCCGGTGATTACCAGCCAGCAGAAAACCGAAGAGCGCGTCGAAGGCGCAAACACACCCGCGGGAGTTCCCGGGACGCGCTCCAACCAGGGCGCAGATGCAGTGCAGTCCGGGCCTGCCGCGCCCGGACGAACCCGCCAGAGCGAGGCCACGGACTACGAGGTCAGCAAGTTCTGGCGCCACACCATCCAGCCCAAGGGCGCGATCCGCAGGATTTCCGTGGCCGTGCTGCTGGACCACAAAACAGTGTACGGCAAGGCCTCCGACGGAAAACCGGCCGCATCCTTCCAGCCGCGTTCCAGTGAGGAACTCGACTCGTACCGGCAGCTCGTGCTGGCGGCGATCGGCTACAACGAAGAGCGCGGAGACACGGTGACACTGGAAAACATCCCGTTTTTTAGTGAACCCGCGATGGAAGAGGACCTTGCGCCGCTTCCCTGGTACGTGAAGTGGCAGCCTTACCTGATCCCGGGAATGAAATACACCGCATTCATCGTTCTCTTTCTGCTTGCCTACCTGCTGTTTGTCCGCCCGGTCCGGAAGCGGATATTCCAGTGCATTTCAGCCGCCGCTCCGGCTTTGCCGGCAGGGCAGGCGCGACAGCTCGGTGACGGGACCGCCAAGTCGCTTCCAGGCATTCCCGGAGATAAGGGACTCGCAAATGCCGGCGCGGCCGGCGCTCTCACCAGCGGCGCGCAGGCGGCGGGGACTGCACTGGATACGGACCTTGAAAGCATGCTCATGAAGGACGCCGGACTGAATGAGCCCGGCTTGCGCAAGTACGACATCCTGAAGAAAAAAGTCGTGGAACATGCCGGTAAAGACCCGGAACAGATGTCCCAGCTCATCCGCGCATGGATTCACGAAAAGCCATAAGAGACCATGGAAGAACATACATCCGGACTAAGAAAAGCGGCCATCCTCATGGTGCTCCTCGGCGACGAAGCGAGCGCCAATCTCTTCCGCTACCTGGAAGAGGACGAGGTCCAGGAAATCACCAAAGAAATCTCGAGGCTGGGACGGATCGAGCCCGAAACCGCCGACGGCGTGCTGGACGACTACTACAAAATGGCGCTTGCACGCGATTACCTGATTAAAGGGGGCATGGACTACGCGCGCAAACTCCTCGTCAAGGCGTTCGGCCAGGACGTTTCCAAGAAGCTCCTCGACCGTGTCACCCTGTCTCTGAAGAGCGGCAAGGCGGGATTCGACAGCCTCCAGAAAGCTGACCCGGCTCAGCTTTCCAAATTCATCCAGAATGAACACCCTCAGACGATCGCGCTGGTGCTGGCGCATCTCAATGCATCGCAGGGCGCGGCGCTCCTGAGCTCATTGCCGGAAAAGCTGCGCGCGGACGTCGTCATGCGCATGGCCAGCCTGGAACAGATCAGTCCCGAGATCATCACCAAGATCACCGGGGTCCTTTCCCAAAAACTCCAATCCTTGGGCGATTTGAGCCGCGAGTCCTATGGCGGGGTCCGCGCGGTGGCCGAATTGGTCAACCGTCTGGACATCGACGCTTCGACGGCAATTCTCGAGCATATCGAAGGCGAAAACGCCAATCTGGCGCTGAGCATCCGGAACCTGATGTTCGTATTCGACGACATTCTGCTGATTGATGATGCCGGCATGCGGGAGATCATCCAGCGCGTCGACAAGAAAACCCTGACCGTGGCACTCAAGGGCACGAGTGAGGAATTGAAGGCCCAGTTCTTCCGTCATATGTCCCAGCGTGCCGTCCAAATGCTCAAGGAGGACATGGAGGTTCTCGGCCCGGTGAAGATCAAGGACGTCGAGGCCGCCCAGCAGGAGATCGTGTATGTCGTCCGGAAACTGGACCAGGACGGCATCATCAGCATAAAAGGAGGCGGTGCGGAGGAGTACGTAAACTGAGGCGATTTGCCCGGCAACCCATTTTCCTGGACGGCAGCAGTGAGATTGCTCAAGAAGCAGGACCAGATCAACACCCCCTTCCAAAGGATCTCTTTCACCGAAGAACCTGGAGACTTCGCTTCCGCAAAGCAGATCCCGGCCTGGATGGAACCCCTCGGGCAGCCGGGGAATCCTGCCGGGCGTCCGGCCCCGCTTGACTCTGCCCACATCGAGGCAGCCGCGTACGAAAACGGCTTTCGCCAGGGAGAGAAGGCGGGACTGGAAACCGCCGAAAAGAAGATTGAGGCGATGATGAAGCGCTATGCCGAGGCGATCCGCGAAGTCGGCAGAATCAAGCCGACTCTCTACGCACAGGCGGAACGGGACGTGGTCAGGCTCGCGCTGGAAGTGGCGAAAAAAGTCGTTCATCGGGAAGTGCAGGTAGACAGGGAAATTGTCCAGACCCTCATCAAGGTCGCTCTCAATCACGTTGCCGTGAAGTCCGCCATCACCATCCGCCTGCATCCCGTGGATCTCGAATTCGTGTCAAGGGAGCGCAAGGCTTCCATGCCCGCAGACGAAAGCCAGCGCGAAATCACGCTGCTTGCCGACAAATCGATGGAACGGGGCGGCTGCCTTATCGAAACCGAGTGCGGGGACATCGACGCGCGCATCGAAGAGGAATTCAGGGAAGTGGAACGCGCTTTTTTCAGCAACGGAGATTAGACGCCCGTGAACCGCGAGTCCTTCAGCCTGGAGCGCTATTTCCAGGTTCTCAAATCTGTCGATCCGATCAAGACCATCGGCTCCGTGAAACGGGCCGTGGGGTTGGTGGTCGAGTCCCAGGGGCCGCCGGTTTCCGTCGGGGAACTCTGTGAAATCATCGGGCAGAACCGCAGCACTCCGATACCGGCTGAAGTCGTCGGTTTCCGGGACAACTATGTGCTTTCGATGCCCCTGTTCAAGGTCCACGGGGTCAAGCTCGGGGACAAGGTGGTCTGCAGGAGAAAGCAGGCGAATGTCGCAGTTTCCCCTTCACTGCTCGGCCGGATTGTGGACGGGATGGGGAATCCGATCGACGGCCGGGGACCCATCGCGGCGGAGTCGGAGTATTCGCTCCAGCCGCCGGGCATGAATCCTCTGGAGCGCAGGAATATCGACAGCATCCTCGGAACCGGCATCCGGGCGGTCGACGGCCTGCTGACGTGCGGAAAAGGCCAGCGTATAGGCATCTTCGGCGGCAGCGGTGTGGGCAAGAGCACCCTCCTGGGCATGATGGCAAGATATACCTCGGCCGACGTCAATGTGATCAGCCTGGTTGGTGAGCGCGGCAGGGAAGTCAGGGGATTCATCGAAAAGGACCTGGGCGAGGAAGGGCAAAAACGCTCCGTGGTTGTCGTCTCCACATCGGATCAGCCCCCGCTGTTGCGGATTCGTGCCGCCCTGATGGCGACAAGCCTGGCCGAGTACTTCCGGGACCAGGGCAAAAACGTCCTGCTGATGATGGACTCGGTAACCCGCTTCGCCATGGCCCAGCGGGAGGTAGGACTGGCGGCCGGCGAGCCCCCATCCTCGAAAGGCTACACTCCGTCCGTCTTCGCCCTCCTGCCGCGCCTGGTCGAACGCGCCGGCAATTTCATTTCCGGAGGGAGCATCACCGGGTTCTATACAGTTCTCGTGGAGGGCGACGACATGAACGACCCGGTCGCGGACGCAATGCGATCGCTTCTTGACGGCCATGTCGTGCTCACGCGTGAACTCGCCTGGCGCAATCATTATCCCTGCATCGACATCCTCGCCAGCGTGAGCCGGCTGATGCCCGACCTCGTGCCCGGTCCCTACGTCGAACAGGCCGGAAAAATCCGCGACCTGATCTCCACCTACCAGAAAGCCGAGGACATGATCAACATCGGCGCTTACGTGAAAGGAAGCAATCCGAAGATCGACCTCGCCATCAGGAAGATCGACACCATCAACGCATTTCTCCGTCAGCGCTACGACGAGGGCGTCAGAGCCGACTGTGCCATGTCCCTGGTGACCGAGATCACCCAGGATTGCTGAAGTGAAAAAATTCATATTCCGTCTGGAAACACTGCTGCTGCACCGGCGGAACCTGGAGGAGCGGGAACGAACCAGATTCTCGATGGTCCGGGGAGAACTGCTGGCGGAGCAGGCGAACCTGCAGAAGCTGCAAACCAAGCACCAGGAGACACGATCCGACCTCGCTTCCAATAAGGCGGGCGACTGCAATGCCGGAGAAATCGACCTGTGCTGCCGGTTCCTGAATCGCCTGGACCGGGAGATCGCCAACTCCACCCGGCGTCTCGCACAACTCGAACTGCAGGTGGAAAAGCAGAAGCAGAGCATGATCGAAGCATCGCGCGACCGAAAAATGATCGAAAACCTGCGCGAAAAGCGTGAGAAAGAATTCGAGGTCGCACTCGAGCGGGGAGAGCGGAAGGCAGTTGACGAAATGGTGGTGACGCGATTTGGTTTCAGGCAGTGATGCCCGCCGCCGGTGCAACGGAGATTCGGGATGAGAATAGAAATACTCCCAGGCAATGCAGTGGCTTCCCAGGATCCGGAAAACCCAAAGCCCGAGGAAGCCGGGGCCAGTCGGGATGGAGGCGGTTTTGCCGCTGTGATTCAGGCAGTGGCCGCGGCCGGAAATGAGCGGCAAGGCGGCCGGATAACCGCCGTCGACGAACCGCAGGGGGGAGAGGAGTCGTGCCGTGACGCAGCGGGGAATGCAGCTTCGACTTCGCTCTCCTGGCAGGCCGGGAATCCTCTGTTCCGGCTCGAAGCGGACACAGGAATAGGAATGGCTGGGATTGCCCGGGCGGCTCCTGACCTCCCTGCGTCCTTTCTTCAGCCCGCGCTGTTGCCCGCTGCCGGCGTCACTGAACAGATACCCGATGTGCCAGAACATAACCTCATCCATAGCACATCGGCTTCTGCCGTAATGTTTCTGGAAACCGATAGGAAAGGGGACGTGTCGTTGAAATCTTCTGCGGGCGCCCCCACCCCGCCCGATGCGGCTCCTGCGGCGGCGGAAAGCCGGGCCCGTCCGGATCAGCAGGCTCCGGCGCCGGACGGCCGCGCAGCAGTGGACCTGTCCTCTGACAGGGAATGGGTGAGGACTGCAGATGTTTCGGCTCGCATTGCCACTCCGGCATCCACCCTCTTCGAGGCTCGTTCTGATGCTCCGGCCCGGCCGCCGGCGGCACCTTCCGTCAGCAGGCTTGCCCCGGCAGGATCTCCCGGCGCGGAGCCGCCCGGCAGTTCTGAGGTATTGCCCCAGCCCCTGACTTCGGGCGCGACCCCTGCCAATCATGTGGTTTGGAGTACGATTCAAGCACACCCCTGGCCGTGCTCCCGTGCAGACGTTGCGTTCGAGAATCCAGCCCCCGGTGTTTCCTCATCCGTCAGGACCGCCGAATCGCAGGAGGATGCGAATTCAGGTCCTGCCTTTGCTCCGGAATCAACTCCGTCCGCACAACGAGATACCAGTGCGGGCGTCGGAGCCGCTGTCGCCGGCGACCAGGCACTCCGGCTGGTATCTGCCACTGCAGATACGGCGCTGTCACCCTCCGCTTCAGGCAGTGTGCTGGAGGATGCCAATCCAGCGGAAAGCCCGCTGCCCGTACGCGTGTGCGCAACAGGTACCGGCGCCTGCGAGCCCACGGAGGAGATATCTTTGAGCGTTGCAATCGGACAGAGAGCTTCCGAGGTGCGTACTGGCGCCACCCTGCCCGCAAAACCTGCCTCCAATCCGGCAGAGGCAGGCATCGCATTGCAGTTCCAGGAAGAGGGCGGAGCGGCCGGCCGCGACGGCATCAGGCGAGAGATCGGACCCGGAACGCGCCTCGGGCAGATGCCGGATCTGACCGAGATGGAAGCACGCGCGTCTCGCCAGCCGTTCATCCCATTCCGGATGGCCGGCACCGCTTTGGAGATATCCTCATCCGCCCGCCCGCGCGACAGCGATACCTATTGCGGACTTTTGACTTTTCCCGCCCGGGAAGCAAAGTTCTCCGGCACGGACGCACCGGACGGCAAGTTTCCGGAGACTCCGGATACCGGGTCCGAGACACCCGGAAGGGCTGTACGTCAGGATTCCGAGCCCGACCGGCATTTGCCGTTCAGGTTCCGGCCGGTGGGATCGTCGCAATCCGAAACCGATGTCTGGGGCGTGGTCCGCCCCTCAGGGCACACGGGATTTAAATCCGGGGGCGGCGGGTTAGCTGTGGGTATGGAAGCGCCGATGCCCGAGTTTCGGGCGCCATCGGAGCTGATGACACCAAAGCCACCCACAGCTCCTCAGGAGCCCGATTTTCTCACACAGCTTGTCGAGAGAATCCGGATGCAGGTGCAAAGCGGCGAGAGCATTCTTAAGATCCAGCTGAAACCGAGTTCGCTCGGGAGAATCGAAATCAAGGCCGAAACCTCGGGCAACGGAGTGTTGGCCACAATTGTCGCCGAGTCCCCGACCGTTAAGAGTTACCTGGAGAACAACCTCCACATACTCCAGCAGGGATTTGAGGACCAGGGACTCAAGATCGAGCGAATCCAGGTTGCTGTTCAGGAAAGCACGTGGCAGCAGCAGGCATCGCAGGGAAGCCACGACCCGCGTCCCGGCGGCGGGCGCCGCGGGGAATCGGGCGACGCGATCCCGTTGGCTACTGGCGATGCAGTGCTTGCAGAGGACTTGTTGCTGGATGCCCAGGCACTGGCTGTGCTGGGCCCGAATAGCACATTTCACACCATTGCATAAATTTCCTACCGGGCAAATCCTGCTCGTCCCCGGCGGAGAACGGAATACCGGAGATGAGGTGCGAGGCACCAGTTAATTCTATGAAAACAAAAGGCAACCCCAAAACGTGCAGCCGTTTCATCGTTGTGGGATCGGGTTGGCACGCGGTTTGCCTTATGAGAGGCTGCGCGGCAATTGGCAAGAGACAGAGCTGCCGAACAGATCGCGCTCCTTGGCTGATTGACACCCGAACGGGGAGGAAGAGGCAACACAAATGAAACTGGAATCACCTTCAAGCATCACAGGAGTAACACAGCAGCTGCATAACGAGTCTCGCGCGGAATGGTCCGGTCGATCGAATTTGCGATCAGATCGGATGACCCGTGCCCATTCCCTGTTTATGGAAGCGATGGAGATGAATGCGGCGCAGGATCTTTCTCCCGCAATTTCCGGCATTGCTGAAACGGCGGCCGCGCCTGCTCGCGGAAGTCGCGTGCAGGAAACAAGGGAAGATGGCACGGGCCTTTTGAGAAACGGGCTCGCATCGGCAAGCACGACCGAGCTCACTTCCTCGAATTCAAATGCTGTATCCGATGCGCTGAGGTCTCCGTCGGCCGAGGCTGAAAATCCCGGGAAGCATGCCCTGATTCACACCCCCTTCGGCACCTTCGATGCCGACAGCATTGACAAGCGCATTTGCGTTGACGTTTCCGGCAGTTGCCCGATGGAGGTGTATTTTGTGACCCACGCTCCCGGTGAGTGGATGCGCAATGCAGCGCGCCGGATCGAGTTCGAGGAAATCTATGGCGCAGAGGCACTGCACACTGTCATCTGCCACGGCACGGTACCCAACAACATCGATTCCGTCTGGGTCACAAAACCAGCCGCGGAACCGACAAGCGGGAGGGCCTGATGAATACAGGATCTGTGAATAATCTGGGATCGGCGGTCAGCCTGGCTCAGGCGGTTTCGGACGGAGCTGCGGAGAAGAAGACCGGTTCTGCTCAGACCGTCGGGAAGGACGAATTCCTGCAGCTTCTGATCACGCAATTGCAGAACCAGGACCCGCTGGATCCCGTCAAAAACGAAGCCTATATCGCGCAGTTGGCTACCTTCAGCTCGCTCGAGCAGTTGATCGCCATCAAAGAGGGCGTCAACACGCTTGCCGGAATGCAGACGGATACGGCCGAAGATTTCTCGGACTAAACCTATCAGGAGATAAAGGACAATCACTATGTTGACATCTTTTTACACCGCACTGAGCGGCATTGGAGCCAATTCCCAGACTATCAACGTGATCGGCAACAACCTCGCCAACATCAATACCACCGCTTACAAGGGTTCGAGGACCAATTTCGCGGAAATGCTGGGCGGCATTTCCTACTCGGCCGACGGCAACCCGATTCAGACGGGACTCGGTGCAGTCTGCGCGGGAGTTCTGCCGCTCCACAACCAGGGGTCGATTCAGACCACAGGCCGCTCCACAGATGTCGCCATGAGCGGCAACGGCTTCTTCATCGTCAGTACCGGTACCGGCTTCGCCTACACCAGGGCCGGGAACTTCGGCTTCAGCGGCACCGGCGAGCTGGTCAACAGCGACGGCTTCACGGTGGTCGGGTACATGGCAGGCGGCGGGATCATAAACTCCAGTGCAACGCTGGCGCCGATCACGATCCAGGGCAGTAGAAACCTTCCCCCTCGGGCTACTACGACTCTCGGCATCACCGCCAATCTGGACAGCCAGGCCGCAACCAATTCTACCTTCTCCACGGCAGTTCAGGTTTTTGACACCCTCGGGTTGGCCCACACCGTGACCTTCACCTTCACCAAGACCGGCCCGACCGGATGGTCGTGGGATGCCGCCATTCCGGCGTCGGACCAGGGAGGACTCACAACCGATCCGCCCATTTCGGTCGGTGCCGGGGCCTTCACCTTCAACAGCCAGGGAGTTTTGACCACACCCGCAGCCAATGAAGCACTGTCGATCACGGGACTGGCCAACGGCGCCGCGGACATGGATATCATCTTCGAGATATACGATCCTTCCGGCAACCCGCGCTTCACGGGAAACTCCGGCGCATCCGCCACCTCCTCCGTGACCCAAGACGGTTATGCGTCGAGCACCTTGCGCGATGTCGCCATCGACGGGAATGGCGTGATTCGCGGGATTTTCGACAACGGCCAGGTCAATCCTCTCGCGCAGCTGGCGATCGCCAATTTCAACAACCCGGAAGGGCTGATCAAGTTTACGGGCACTACCTTCGTGAAGGCCGCCTCGTCGGGTGAGCCTTCCGTAGGCACCGCACGCACCGGCGGACGCGGAACCGTGAACGGCAACTCACTGGAGCTGTCGAATGTCGACATCGCTGAACAGTTTACCAGCCTTATCATCGCGCAACGCGGCTACCAGGCCAACTCGCGCGTGATCAGCACAACCGATGAACTTTATCAGGAAGCGATCAACCTGAAACGTTAGCCCTCCCCCGCCCGGTATTGTGCCGGAACGGCTCCCAGGCCGTTCCGGCACCCTCTGAATAGCGCCGGTTCCCGGTCATCGCCTCCCCTGTCCACCACCGCCCGCCCCTTCGTCCGTTTTGGAAATATTTCGCAATCGCGGCTGTGCGCCTGCGCATGCGAATGATCCTGGCACGCATATTGGATGCGCCTGGCAACGGCGCACAATCCGGCAGGGTCAAGAATTTGTCAGGTCACTGGTAGGGGCTTGACACGCCCGATATTAACCGGCTGAACAATTTCCACGACACCTTCCCCCCTTTTTCCCTAAACCCATTCACGAACAACCATTTAACGAGCCGCCGATCTGCACGTGCGAGCCTGGCCTGCCAGACGCGAGCCCAGGATTTTATTGGCATGAGCATTGCATTAGGACGCTTGGAGTTTCGTGACTCCTTGCCGAAGGAGAAGAACTAGAATGGCAGACGCGCAAAACACCGCAGTCCCCGCGATAACAGAGTCCAGGAAGAGAAGCAGGCTGAGCCTGTTTCTTATCATCGGTGTCATAACCGTAGTGGCGGGAGCCGGGAGCTTCCTGGCCTGGCGATACCTGGGAACTGCGCCGTCAGCCAGCGCAGCGGCAAGTGAATCCAATCCGCTGGAAAACGTGAAGTCGGTGATGAACCTTGATGCCTTTCTGGTCAACCTCGCCGACACAGAATCCCCGCGATTCGTCAAGGTCACATTCCGGCTTGGCCTCGACAAGCCCAAGCTTGGAGAAGAGTATGCGAACGATCCGGTCATTCTGGCTGCGACCCGGGACCGGATCATATCGTTGCTCAGCACAAAGACAGCGGATGAGTTGCTCACCTTGGAGGGGAAAGGGCGGCTCCGCGAGGAGATCCGACAGAGGCTGCGCGGGATTTATCCCGAAGGAAATGTGGTGGAGGTCTACATCATGGATTTCGTGGTGCAGCTCTAGGGGGGTATGCCTCGATGGCCGAGACCGCTGTTCAGCCGACCGCCTTACAGACAGTTGATGCAATGGAGGAGTTTGCCGGATACCTCGACGTGCCCATGCACGTCGCACTCGAGGTGGGACGAAGAATCCTCAAGGTGCGCGAAATCCTGACGCTGCAACCCGGCTCGATAGTAGATCTGCCAAAAGCCGCGGGTGAGAATCTGGACTTGTACATCAATGAAAGGCCTGTGGCATACGGCGAGATCCTGGAAACGGATGGGAAAGCGGGAATCCGTCTGACGGGTTTCGTCCAGCAACGCTGAATGGGAGTTAAAACATGCTAACTTATGATCCTGCTGCGCATGTCGCGCGATTCTTCCTTACCCTTATGATTCTGGCCATGTGTTGCGGCGCCGTTTTCAGCCAGGCCGATTCTCTCAACTCCGGCCAGGAGGTTATGGGACCACCGGAAGAAACCCCCGGGACCGAAGGTCCGGCGGCCGTGCCCGGCGCCGGAACCGCTATTCCTCCGGGATCGCTCCCGATCCTCCCGGTGCCGCAGGAAGCCGCACCGAACACGCCGCCTGCGACCCGGGAAGCGATTCCGGCTGCGTCGGGCGAGAGTTGGACGGGCACGGCATTCCCGGTGTTGAAAGCCATCGGTGGCTTCGGCCTGGTCGTCAGCCTGATCATTGCCTGCTACGTTTTGTTTCGCAGGTTCGCCCCGCAGTATCTCAACAGGCGCTCCGGCGAGCGCACACTGAAGCTGATTGAGACCTTGCCCATGGGCGAAAAGAGAAGCATCGCGCTCGTGCAGGCCGGCGCGAGGAAATACCTCCTCGCCAGCACCCCCGGGCAGATCTCGATGCTCGCAACTTACCGGGATTCCATCGCAACGATTTCGACGCAAGCGGACACTTCCGCCGCGAAGGAACCTCCCGCGGTTCCGCTGGGGAATTTCAGGAACCTCTATGAGCTCGAGAAAAAGGGGCCTGTCTCACGGTCCCTGACCAGGGCGACCCTGCCGCCCGACATTCGTGGCAAGATGCAGGAACTGCGCAAAGCGCTGGAGGGCTAACCACTCCGTGAAGCCATCCGCCACAAATGTCACGGTGACAATCCTGCTCTTTGCGATCCTGGCAGGAATGCCCGGGGCGTCTCGTGCAGCGACTCCGGCCCAGGATAAGAATTTCTCCGGTATCGAATTGCGCATCGGCGGCGGCAACAGTGGCAACGGGCTCACTCTGCCCCTGCAGATTCTTGCCCTGCTGACAGTTCTCTCACTGGTGCCGGCGATTCTCGTTTCCGTGACCTCCTTCACGCGCATCGTCATCGTCTCCCACTTCCTGCGCCAGGCACTCGGCACACAGACCATGCCGCCGAATCAGATCATCATCGGGCTCTCCCTGTTCCTGACCTTTTTTATCATGCAGCCCGTCGGCGAGAGGATCCAGCGCGATGCCCTTCAGCCCATGATGCGCGGACAGATCTCCGAATTGCAGGCGCTCGACCAGGCCTGCGTTCCCCTGCGGGAGTTCATGTTGCGCTATACCCGTGAGAAAGACCTCCTGCTGTTCCTCAATATCGCCAAGCAGCCCAGGCCAAAGAGCAGCCAGGAACTCCCGATGCGTGTCGTGATCCCCAGCTACATGATTTCGGAACTCAAGACCGCCTTTCAAATCGGCTTCGTGCTCTTCATCCCGTTTCTGGTCATTGACATGGTTGTGGCTTCTGTTCTGCTCTCCATGGGCATGATGCAATTGCCGCCGGTGATGATATCCACCCCCTTCAAGATCCTGCTTTTCGTCCTGGTTGACGGCTGGAACCTGGTCATCGGGTCGCTGGTAAAGAGCTTTTTCTAGCAGGGGACGCGCGCGGCGCCGCTGGGAAATCGGACGCCTGGAGTAATGGAAAATGACTCAGGAACTAGTCATGAAGCTGGCCAAGGATGCGCTCCAGATCACACTTCTGGTCAGCGGGCCCTTGCTGCTGGTTTCCCTGGTAGTGGGGGTTGTTGTCAGCATAATCCAGGTCATCACCTCCATCCAGGATATGACTCTCTCCCTGGTTCCCCGGATGCTGGCAGTTTTCCTGGTGTTCCTCCTCCTGCTGCCGTGGGTCATGCACCTCTTGACCGCCTTCTCGGTGCAGTTGTTCGGCCACCTGGAGCGATTCGTACTCTGATGGCGCGCGTCGGGCGTTGTGGGATGCGGCGATTCGCAGTTGCAATCTGCGCCGGTTCCCGTGCTACGGGCCGGCTGAGGGTTGGCCGGATCGCTCCGCCAACGTGCAGATCAGGCGGTGTCAGGCGAGACGGCAGATGCTTTCCATATCAATATCCCCCGCACAGGTGATGAGCTTTGCCATTGTGCTCTTCCGGGTCGCGGGTATCATGGTCTTTGCACCCTTTTACAGCAGCGGGGCGTTCCCTGCGCAAGTGAAGATCATCATTCCGCTGATCGTTGCGACCACGCTTGCCCCGACTGTTCCCCCGTCTCAGCTTCCCGCGGAATCAAGCCTTGCCCACGTGGCGGCATTCCTGGCGGGAGAACTGCTGATCGGTTTGGCGCTTGGACTGGCAGCGTCCTTTATCTTCGGCGCTCTGCAGCTTGCAGGGCAGATCATCGGGTTCCAGCTCGGGTTCTCGATCGTCAACGTCATCGACCCGCAAAGCGCCGTGGAAACCTCCGTCATTTCCATCCTCCACAACTTTATCGGGATCACCCTGTTTCTTCTGGTCGACGGGCATCACTGGTTTTTCCAAGCGGTTACCGAGAGCCTCCAGTATCTTCCTGTGGGGGGCGCCGGGCTTAACGGGCCGCTGGTGAATGAAATCCTGCGGCTCAGCTCTCAAATCTTCGTTTCCGGCCTGCGCATAGCAGCTCCGGTCGTGGCTGTAACCGTAATTGCCGACGTTGTCCTCGGTGTGATCGGGCGCGCTGCTCCGCAGATCAATGTGCTGATCGTCGGCATGCCTGTGAAAACACTGGTAGGTCTTGCCAGCCTGAGCATTGCTCTGTTCTTTCTCCCGGCTTTCCTGGGCGGAGCCTTTGCTCAACTCTCCAAGGATCTGCTCGGCATAGTGCGCAGCATGCGGTAACGGGGCACGGATGGCACAGAACGAAAGCAGAACCGAGAAACCTACCCAACGACGACTGCAGAAGGCTCGGGAAAAGGGACAGGCCGCGCGCAGCAAAGAGGTGCCGGCGGCCGCGATCCTGCTGGGGGGGCTCCTGTTCCTCTCTTACGGCGGAAGCCGCATGGTTCTGGATTTGCAGGGCCAGCTCAGCCGCTTCCTGCGTCTCAGACTCCCGCAAGAGCTCGACATCCCTTTTGCCTGCTGGCTTGCTCGGGAGGCCCTGTCCGGCCTGGCATTGCTTATCATGCCGATGATGGTCTTCATCATGGTTGTGGGGGTGGGCGCCAACCTCCTCCAGAGCGGGGCCACCTTTTCATGGCACCAGTTACGCTTTCACTTTGAAAAACTTTCTCCCGCCGCCGGTCTGTCGCGTGTCTTCTCCAAGAATGGCCTCGTGGAACTGATCAAGAGCCTGGCGCTCATCACTGTGATTTCCTATCTCAGCTACCGGGTCGTGATGCAGTATCTGCCCCTGTATCCTCGCCTCGTCGTGATGGATGTCCGGCAACTCCTGTACTGGACGGGCTTGATCAGTTACCAGGTCTGTCTCAGGGTTTGCCTGTTTCTGGTCCTTATCGCGGCCGCGGACTATGCCTTTCAACGATACAGGTTCCGCGAGCAGTTAAAAATGACCAAACAGGAAGTGAAGGACGAGTTCAGGGAGATGGAAGGGGATCCCCTGACGCGCGGCCGGATCCGTCGCATCCAGAGGGAGATGGCAAGAAAGCGCATGATGTCGGCAGTCGCCGAAGCCGATGTCGTGATCACCAATCCTACCCATTACGCCGTGGCGCTTTCCTACAGGATGGAGGAGATGGAGGCTCCCCAGGTGGTCGCCAAGGGTGTCGGTTTTTTGGCAATCAAAATAAAAGAATTGGCACAAGCACATGATATTCCGATGGTAGAGAACCGCTCCCTGGCACAGACACTGTACAAATCGGTTGACGTGGGTGCCCACATTCCCGTCACACTGTACCGTGCGGTTGCCGAGATCCTCGCCTACATCTATAAGACCCGTAATAGCTTGCGTCGTTAGCCCGAAACCGCCGGGCTCCGGTTCACAGAGCCCCTCCCGCACTCTGCTTTATCCGGATGCCCGCGCTGGCGCCCATGGCATGGAAGTTGCCTAGATCAGGAGCAGACCAGAGGAGTTCTGATTCGGAGGGCCTGGAATTTGACCAGTATCGCGCAGAAACAGGGCATCCCACAGATCCTGGGCCGGGTCCATCTCGTTCTCCCCATTTCGGTGATGGGCATCCTGCTCATGATGATCCTGCCGATGCCCAGGACGCTGCTGGACATTCTGATCAGCCTGAACATTACCCTTTCGATCATCATCGTGCTGGTTTCCATGTACATTCTGCAGCCGGTGAACTTCTCGGTATTTCCATCCCTCCTTCTCATCATCACTTTGTTCCGTCTGGCGCTGAACGTGGCATCCACAAGGCTGATCCTGCTGCATGGCTCGGAGGGCGAGGATGCAGCGGGCAGAGTAATCCAGTCCTTCGGGCAGTTTGTGGTGGGTGGCAACTATCTTGTCGGTATTGTGGTTTTCCTTGTGCTGATCGGCATCCAGTACATTGTGATCAATCACGGAGCCGTGAGGATCTCCGAGGTCACCGCGCGGTTCACTTTGGATGCCATGCCGGGCAAACAGATGAGCATCGATGCCGACCTCAATGCAGGGCTCATCGACGAGAAGGAAGCCCGGATGCGGCGGAAGCAGATTTCCGATGAGGCCGAGTTTTACGGGGCTATGGACGGCGCGATACGTTTCACCAGTCGTGATGCCGTTGCCAGCGGTCTGATTCTCGCCATTAACATCGTGGGCGGTCTTCTCATCGGCGTGTTCCAATTCGGTATGCCTCTGGCCGATGCCGCCAGGCGTTTTACGATTCTGACGGTCGGCGACGGCCTGGTGACTGCGATTCCCTCCCTGCTCATTTCCGTGGCCGGCGGCATTATCACCACGCGCGCGGCGGCTGAGTCGAATCTGGGCGAAGATGTCGTCAGCCAGCTTTTCAGGAGCCCGACTCCCGTAGCCATCAGTTCCGGTTTCCTGTTCTTCTTCGGCCTGATCCCCGGCCTGCCCTTCCTGCCGTTCTTTCTGCTGTCGGCTGCAGCAGGGACTGTTGCCTTCATGACGAAGAAGCGGCAGGACAGCGCGCAATTGATCCTTGACAGGGAAAACGCAGAAAAAGCCGAAGCGGAAAAGCCCAAGGAACGCATCGAGCGGCTGCTGAAAGTTGATCCCCTGGGTCTGGAAGTCGGGTATGCGCTGATCCGGTACGTGGATGCCAACCAGGGAGGCGACTTCCTCAATCGGATCAAATCGATCCGGCGGCAGATCGCGCTTGATCTCGGGGTGATCGTGCCGCCCATACACATCACCGACAATCTTCAGCTGGAACCGCGTGGCTACTCGATACTCCTCAAGGGCGTGGAAATAGCGCGGGGCGATATCGTTCCCGAGCACTGCCTTGCCATCAATCCCGGCACGGCGCACGAAGACATCGGCGGAACTCCCACGCGGGAACCCGCATTCGGCCTCGAAGCGCGCTGGATCAAGCCGGCGGAGCGCGAGCGTGCCCAGCTCGCGGGCTTCACGGTGGTTGATCCGACGACAGTTCTGGCAACCCACGTCTCGGAAATCATCAAGTCGAATGCCCACGAACTCCTTGGTCGCCAGGAGACCAAGACGCTGCTCGACACGGTGGCCGAAACCCATCCGAAGGTGGTGGAAGAACTCGTACCGAAAGTGCTGTCCATCGGCGAGGTCCAGAAGGTGCTGCAGAGCCTGCTCAGGGAGAGGGTTTCGGTGAGGGATGCGGTCACGATCTTCGAAACCCTTGCCGACTACGCCTCCATGACAAAGAACCCCAACATACTCACGGAGTATTGCAGGCAGGCCCTGGGGCGATCCATTTGCAGACAGTATCAGAACGAGCAGAACGAGCTGATTGTTTTCACCGTCAGTCCGGAAATCGAAAAATCGGTGTCGGATGGTGTCGTTCACACCGAACAGGGCTCCTATCTCGCACTGGAACCCCGGCTAGCCAAGGACATCCTGCAGCGCATCCGCCGTACCGTTGAAACGGCGGCCGGCAGCAGGAGCCCTGTCCTTCTGTGTTCGGCGAACGTCCGGATGTACGTCCGCCAATTGATCGAGCGCTACCTCCCCGCGGCTACCGTGCTGTCGCACAACGAGATTCCGCCTAATCTCAGGATCACTTCGGTTGGAATGGTGAGCTAGCATGAAGATAAAGACTTTTTGTGCCGGGACAATTGCGGAAGCCCTCAGGAGTGCAAAGGAAGAATTCGGTCAGGATGCATTGATCCTATCCACCAAAGAAACGCCTGCACGCAGGGCGTCATGGTTTGGCGGCAGGACAAAGGCTGAAGTGGTGGCTGCCGTCGACACCGCGTGCGAATCCGAACAGGACCTGTTCGCGCCATCCCGCGACTTTGCGGCACAGTCGGGCTTTGCGGAACCGGCCCTGCGCGGGCGGAATGGCATTCCGCGGATCGATGAGGACTACAGCGAAATGAGGCGGGCCCTCTATTCCCTGACGCGGGCATCCGGTCCCCTGCCGCCCCCCCTGTCGGATGCGGCGGCCTGTGAGATCTATCAGGACCTGGTTGCCAACGAAGTAAGCGAATCGCTTGCCGTCAAACTGCTCGATGAAGCACAGTCCGCCCTTGCCCCGGAGGCCCGTGGCCAGCGGCCTGCACTTGCCAAAGCCGTAACCGACGCGGCCCTGAGACTGATCCGGACCGGAACGACATGCGAAGGGCTGCCTGCCAGGAAGGCGGTGGCTTTCGTCGGGCCGACCGGTGTCGGCAAGACAACTGCCGCTGCCAAGCTGGCTGCGCGCCTGGCGCTCGAAAAAAGGAAAAAGGTGATGCTGATTACCACCGACACGCACCGGATTGGCGCGGTCGAACAGCTGAAAACCTACGCGGGGCTCATGGGACTGCCGTTTCGGGTCGCCGCGCAGCCCTCGGAGCTGCAGCGTGCGATTCTCGAGCAGAGCCAGCGTGATTACATCCTGATCGACACCACCGGATGCGGCCAGCGCGACCTTGCGCCGGTGCAGGATCTCATGAGGTTCCTCCAGGAGTCTACCTTGATCGAGCGGCATCTTGTCTTGAGCGCCAACACCAAGCCGCTCGACATGCAGGAAATCATCGATCGCTTCGGGGTCTGCGATCCCGATCACCTCCTGTTCACCAAACTGGATGAAACCTCGACCTTTGGCCCGATTTTCAATGAACTGGTCCGGACACAGAAGCCGCTATCGTATGTCGCCGACGGTCAGCGGGTTCCTGAAGATCTGCACGCTCTGAGCGGCGACCAGATTGTGGATATCGTTCTCAACGCCCATTGATGTGGAGTCCCCATTGAAAAGCATGCGCAAACTGAATGTTCCAGACACCAGCGGCAGCAGCCAGACAGAACCGGATGCCGCAGACACTCCCGAAATGTCCATCGCCAGGCCACCGCTTCGGGGTAAACGGCAGGTCAGGCAGACCCGGATCCTGGCAGTCACCAGCGGGAAGGGGGGAGTGGGCAAGACCAACGTCGTAGCGAACCTGGCGGCGAGCCTGACCGAGATGGGCATGAGGGTCGTGGTCCTGGATGCGGACTTCGGACTCGCCAACATCGATGTCCTGCTCGGCCTGGCGCCCCGATTTCACCTCGGTCACGTGCTGTACGGCAAAAAGAAGCTGGCCGAAATCATGGTGGAAGGCCCTTGCGGCATCCGCATTATCCCGGCCAGTTCCGGATTGCAGCGCTTGTCCGAACTGTCGCTCGAGCAGAGGGAATACCTGGTCCGGAGCTTCGCCGAACTGGAGGGGGATGCGGACTTCCTGCTCATCGACACGGCCGCAGGAATTTCAAGCAACGTCCTGCACTTCCTGCTCTCGGCGCCGGAAGTCGTGGTCGTCAGTGCCCCGGAGCCGACGGCCATCGTAGACGCGTACGCCGTCATCAAAATCGTCCTGGCGGCGGATCCGGCCAAGACGATCCGGGTTCTCATCAACTCGGTCAGCGATGAGAAGGAATCGCTGGAGGTTTTTCGTCAGATCAATTCGGTGGTCAAGAGATTCCTGAACCGCGAGGTTTCCTATCTGGGGCATGTAGAGCGCGATCCGCATGTTGTGAAGGCAGTCCGCGGTCAGGTCCTTGTCACACATTCTTACCCAGGCGCGCCCGCCAGCCGGTGCTTTCGCAAGCTTGCCGGCGAGGTCGTGCAACAGAACGGACCCGCCGGAGCCGCGGACGCCTTTGTTTGGGAAAAGCTTCTCAACCATTGGATCAACTGAAGTCTTCTCGAATGTGTATGCGCACTTCAAACCGTTGAATAGCCTGCAGGATGCCGGGAGGATCACGGCACCCTGCCACCGAGGAAATGCCATGCAAGAAGCCGTTCGTCAGGCAAAGGCCTATGAGAGCGTAATGCAGCAGGAAGCTATCCGGGATGCGCTGATCCTGGAACACCTTCCACAGATCAAGTACATCGCGCACCGTATCTCCGCCAAGCTCCCGTCTCATGTCGAATTGAACGACCTGGTCAGCGCAGGCGTCCTGGGCTTGCTGGATGCAGTGGAGAAGTTCGACCCGTCGCGCGGCGTCAAGTTCAAGACCTATGCCGAGCTCCGCGTAAAAGGCGCGATTCTGGACAGCCTGAGAAACCTCGACTGGGCTCCCAGGTCGCTGCGCAAGCGCAGCAAGGACCTCGAAAAAGTCTACAAGGAGCTCGAACAACGCCTCGGCAGGCCGGCCACCGACAAAGAGGTGTGCGACGAGCTTGGCATTGAACTGGAAGAGTTTTATGAGCTCGTGGACCAGATCAAGGGACTCAACCTTGGGAGCTTTCATGAAATGGCATCCCAGGAAGACGACCGGAACAGCGAGCCGCTGGTCAAATACATCCCCGACGCCCCGCAGATGGATCCGTACTTTGTGTTTCACAAATCCGAGGTTCGCAACCTTCTGGGAGGGGCGATCGACGCGCTACCGAAAAAGGAGCGGCTCGTGGTGTCCCTGTATTACTACGACGAACTCACCATGAAAGAGATCGGCAAGGTGCTGGGCGTCAATGAGTCACGCGTGTCACAACTCCACACCAAAGCAATGCTCCGGCTGCGCACCAAGTTGCGCAAGTTCAGGGAAGACGAAAACGCTTAGGAGGAGCGCATGGAGAAGATCCTCTCGCAGGACGAAATCAACGCCCTGTTTTCCACCATGGCCACTGATGCGGCCGTGCTGGAACAGCCGGCAGCCGGGAATGGCGCGGAGGAGCGCAGCGTGTCCAGCTATGACTTCTGCCGCTCCGACTGCATCCCCAAGGAGCATGTGCGCGCGATCCAAAACCTTCACAGCCAGTTTGCCAGAAGCCTGACCTCCTCACTGTCGGCCTACCTGCGCGCGCTCGTGGAGGTCACACTGACCTCGGTGGACCAGGGCACTTACCAGGAGTACCTAAAGCAGCTCCCGGACCCCACGTTGTTCTGCGCCCTCTCGATGCCGCCGATGCGCGGCAGCCTGGCGATAGAATTCAGCCCTACCCTGGTCTTCCCGATCATCGACATGCTGCTCGGCGGGACGGGCAGTTCGCCGCAGCAAAACAGGACTCTGACTGAAATCGAGATGCAGGTCATGGAAGGGGTCATCAAGATCGTGCTGGGCGACCTCAAAGAGGCCTGGCGGCCGCTGATGGAAATCAGTCCCAGACTGGACAGCCGGGAAACCAGACCCCAGATGCTGCAGATCGTTGCGCCCGGCGAAGCAGTTGTCGCCCTCAGGTTCGACATCAAGGTGGGCGAGAACGCGGGAATGATCAACCTCTGCATTCCTTCCGTGGTGCTTAAAATGAACCGTGTGCTGTTCGACCACCAGCGGCGCCAGCACCCTGTGGAATCCGGGTCGGAAGAACCGCAGAGAATCAGGAGCCTGCTGCGCAGCGCCCGGCTCGACATCTTTACTGCCATTCACGACAGGTCGCTGGTGGTGGAAGACCTGCTGCGCGTCGACGTCGGCGATATCATCCAGCTGAACCATCCAGTGGGCGATCCGATTGTGCTCAGTGTCGGCGGCGTGCCGAAATTCTGCGGCCGGATCGTGGCACGGCGCGGCCGGCGCGCGTTCGAAATCACCGACTCTTTCGTGGCCTGATATGACACTGGCAAATCGAGGGACACACAGCTTCCCCATCATGAGGCAGCCACCCACGGCGGATTGCCACTCTTACCTTCCGAGGTTTCCATGACGAATGAACAAGCGAATCCCAAGGAAAAAGCAGAGAAGTACAACATCGATCTTCTTCTGGATGTGGAGCTCGAGGTCGTCGTTTCGTTCGGAGAAACTCAGATGCCCCTGCGCGATGTCCTGAAGCTTGGCACCGGATCCGTGGTGGAACTCGAAAAAGGGATCAACGATCCGGTCACCATCATGGTCAATCAGAAACCGATCGCGCGCGGAGAAGTCGTCATGGTGGATGGAAACTACGGCGTCAAGGTCCTGGAAGTGGAGAGCACGGCCGATCGGATCCGATCTCTGGGGTAGCACGCGAGGGAATGGACCTTGAAGACACTGGATCGCGCTGCCACAGGAAGGCAGACAGAGGGCCCCCGGGGAGACCACCCGCCGCTCGGCAGAGTTGCCTGCCCTCCCGAGCGTCGCAATGTAGGCGTCATGCAAGACAACGACCGACGCAGGAACAATGATTCTGACACAGCCCACGCGGCGCACGGTCCGGATCGTGCCGCCGAAACAGTCCGGAGGTCACAAT
>Ga0113563_10000094_pt1 | contig 31155 bp, 23 predicted proteins | sample Mud3Dept3metaG_FD_80117 | JGI IMG/M metagenome (GOLD analysis project Ga0113563, IMG submission 80117) | Freshwater wetland microbial communities from Ohio, USA, analyzing the effect of biotic and abiotic controls - Mud 3 Core 4 Depth 3... | ecosystem: Environmental > Aquatic > Freshwater >... | reverse complement strand
GGTCCAGTGTGCTGAGGGCTGGCTCGCTAAAACGATCCTGAGCTGGTCGGTCATCTTCCCTGCCGCTTGGGTAGTGCCCGACGAGAATCAAAAAGACGGCTAAGCATGTAGGTCCTGGAATGTAGGGCTTGCGGACGCGGGTTCGATCAAGTTAGGTCGCCTTCACCCGTAAGGGTGAAGTGATAACGGGGCTCACATCGGTGAAGCCTGACGCGCCGGTGATGGCGGCGCGAGGTAACGCCGAGGGGTAGGAAGAGGGCCAACCTCATGCCTGCCCTGTAGAGACTCATAGACTGGCTGAGCTGGTAACAGTCGAGCCGGCACTAGGATTCGGGCGAGACACGGCCCGGATAACACGCCCCGCCCCCGATCGAGAGATCGGGGTGATGGCATAGTCCAGCCTGTCTCGGAAGAGACAGATCAGCTGTCCCGCCGCCTCCACCATCGCCGTCCCCCGGCCTTTCGGCCGGGGGACGCGGCTCGCGAAATCAAGAATCGGTGCTGCATGGCCAGGAAGGCTGTTCGACGACTGGCTCCCGAGGAAGCGGCCTACCTTGCCGGGCTGATCGACGGCGAAGGCACGATCACGCTGACGCGACGCCACGCGAACGAACGACGACAGCTGGTGTTGTCGATCAGCAGCACGGAGCGTGCACTCGTCGAATGGAGTCTGACGAGCATTGGGGCCGGGAAGATTACCGGCAAGCGGACATCCTCCGCTGCACATGCGCCCGGACTCACCTACACCGTTTCAAACCAGCAAGCTATGAATGTGCTGCGCCAGGTCGTGGACTATTTGCGCTCATACAAGCAGCTTCGTGCGCGTCTCGCGCTCGCAAGGTACGATGACTTGACCCCGCGCAACGGCAAGTACTCCGGCGAGCAAGACGCCGAGCGCCGGCGCTTCGAGGATGAATTCCTCTCTATCCGGGCTCATGTAGCACCCAAAGGGTAAGCTGTGGATTATCGGGGTAACGGGGTATAGCCATACCCCGTTGGTCGATTCGATTACCACATTCCCAAACCGCGACGCGCTGGCGCCGGCGGGTGCTTCTCAACTACATCCGGACGCAGGTCGATCGGGAACTTCGCGTGCGTCGAGCGCGTGGCGTTGGTCGGGTCTCTCCTGTCACGGGAGAATGATGGCCTGGCTGGAACGGCGGCAGCAATACAATGCACATGCCGGCTGGCATTGTCAGACCTCGGTATCGAATCAAGGAGTCCGACCCGTGCGTCCGATGATCCTAGTTTTGCTCACGTTTATCGCTGCTTGCGCCACGTCCCCGGCGCAGAATTCTCGTCCTGTGCCTGCATTCGCGTTCACCGAATTGAAGGCGGGCTATGGGTCCGCGACCATCAAGCGCGACTCCGGGTTCATGGGGGCCGCGTGCAAGGTCCGCGTGTTCGCTAACGGCACAGCCGTTGGAGAGCTGGGTCCAAGCGAGCAACTCACCATCTGTCACCCGCCGGGAGACCACGTGTTCGGTGCTAATGCTGCCGGCATCTGCGGCGGAGGGACCGCCGAGTCCGGCGTCGCGTTGAAAAGCGACGACCAGAAACGGCTACGCATTGCATCCGGTCAAGCTGGCGACCTGAGCATTCAACCGACAGCCCTTTAGGCCGTGACGGTTGGTGTGCGTGAGCCGACCGCGAATTGACGCAAGTCAGTTCTTATAGCGAAACGCAATCATGGTGATCGTCGCAACATCCAACCCGCTTTGGATTTGCGATTGGATATAAACGTTGGTCGCGCCACAGTCGCAGGCTTTGTTCTTGTGCTGCTTGATTGCAGTCGGGATCGTATGGCTAAAGCCGCCAGAGGTTGTACCGTTGATTATGCACAATTCTTCAATCGGCCCGCCCTGAATTGCCTGCTGGTAGGTCTGGTGGACGGTCACCGTGCAGGTATCATCGGGAACGCTGCCCGACGCGGAACCATCGATGACTTGAACGGACGAGCACCCACACAAAAGGATCGCCGCCAGCAGCGACGGCCTTGTTCCCAATCGACGGGCCCGCCTGCTTTGGTTCCTCATTAGCTTCGCTGTTAGTCGATTTCGGCACCGCTCGGTCTGGCATGGATTGCGAGCTCACCGCGAGAGCCTGCCAGTTCCGACGCTCACACTTAGCGACCGTAGCCGCAGATGATGACGTGGCCGGTCAAGCCTGAGGCGGAGGCCTGCGTGGCTGCCGAGGCCACTTCGCGACTCACTGCGCCCCTCGCCGGCACCAGGCGCCGCGCGATGGCTTGGTTGTGACGGATTAGCAGCGCGACCACCATGGACAGCAGCACCGAGGCGAGCGCGCCGATCCAGGCGTATCGCGGTTGATTCAGGGCGACGTGCTGGTCTCGCTGGGCGCGCCTTTACTCGCGGAACGCGCAGGCTGAGAATCCGGGCGGGGTCGAGGCCGCACGATAAAAAGGAGATCCAGCGTGACAATCCGCAAGCGACTGATCCGCAGCACCCTGATTGCCGCGGCCGTGGCGGGCGCCTGCAGCGCAAGCGCCCAGACGTCGAAGCAAGTCGTGAAGCCGCCGGTCGCGCAGGCCTGGATCGACGTGGCGACCTTCTCTGGCATGCCGATGGGAGGCGGCATGGGCGAGGGCATGATGAACGCCACGCTCGGCGCCCTGATGGGCGGCGGCCGGAACAACACGGCCGAGTTCGGATTCACCCAGGTCGGTACCGCGGGCCGCTGGATGGACGTGACCCTGTACACCAGCCGCAACCCGAACCTTGCCGAGGCGCTGCAGGCCGTGCCGGCCGGCACGCAGCTCGCTCCCACGCTGAAGCTGCAGACACCCGAGAAACCGAAGCCGCTGCCCCGTGAGAAGGGCGAGGACGAGCCGGAGGACTGGAACTACGAGCCGCCCAAAGGAAAGCTCGTGATGTACTGGGGTTGCTCCGAGACCGTGCGTCCCGGACAGCCCAAGGTCGTCAATCTCGAGACGGCGACCCTGGCTGAGCTCGGCAAGTTCTTCGAGTCGCGGCGCGCCACGCAGCGCGGCGCCCACGCCGCCGTCGGTCGGCCGGTGTGGCCGAGCAAGGACGACAGGCGCGCCCTGCCGGCCGGCGCCTCCATCGCCGGCGCACACGCCTTCACGGGCCAGGGCGTGCCGGAGAATTTCAAGTTCACCGTTCCCGCGGCGCAGGACCTCATGCCGCAGATCGCGCTGCGGCAGACCGACAAGGGCGGCTTCGTGCTGCTCGAATGGAACGCCATTCCCACCGCACGGGCCTACTTCCTCGGCAGCATGGGCGGCGCCGAGGGCGCGGGCGACAGCGAGAGCATGACTCTTCTGCTGTGGACGTCCAGTGAACTGCCCGAATCCGGCTTCGGCCTGTTCGACTACCAGACCAACGCCGCGGTGGACAAGTGGCTCAAGGACAAGGTGCTGCTGCCGCCGGCCACCACCCGCTGCGCCGTGCCCAAGGAGGCAGCCGGCCAGGGCATGCTGCGCGCCATCGCCTACGGCACCGAACTCAACATGGCCTACCCGCCCCGTCCGACGGACCCCAAGATCGCGTGGGAGCCCGACTGGAACGTCAAGATCCGCGTGAAGTCCATGACGACCACGATGATGGGCATGGAGGGCGACATGCCGGGGATGGGCGGCATGGAGGGCGCGGAAGACATGAGCGACGCGCCCGAGCCACCGGCCGAGGGCGACGCGGCCGCCGCAGAGCCGCCCCAGAAGAAAAAGAAGTTCAACCCGTTCGAGGCGGTGAAGGACGCCGTCAAGGAGCAGCTGCCGTAGCCTCCACCTCGACCGGCGTGCCGTTCAGCACCGCGGTACCGGTCAGCGCATCGATGCGCTGATCGTCGATCACGTCGTTGATGCTCGCGCCGGCATGACGGCTCGCGATGCCGAGCCGGATGCCGGCGCGATCGTGACCCCAGCCGTGCGGGAGCGAGACGACGCCGCGCATCACGCCATCCGTGACCTCGACCGGCACCTCGACCTCGCCCACCCGCGAGAGCAGCCTCACGGTCGCGCCGTCTTCGACGCCCCGGTCCGCCGCGTCATCGGGATGCATCATGAGCGTGCAGCGCGGCTTGCCCTTCACCAGCCGCTGGCTGTTGTGCATCCAGGAATTGTTGCTGCGCACGTGCCGGCGGCCGACCAGCACCAGCGGAGGCACGACTGTGGCGAGCGCGAGCGCGGCGCGCTCGAGGTCCTGCACGTGGCGCTCCGGCGCGAGCTGCACCTTGCCGTCCGACGTCGCGAGCCGTCGCAGCAGGCTCGGCTCGAGCGGCCCGAGGTCGACTCCATGCGGCGACTCCTCGAGCCGGCGCCGGCTCAGGCCCTTCGGACGCCGGTGCGGCGCCGCGAGCTGCCGGCGGATCGCGCCGAGACCGGGCAGGGTCGCGGCCCATCGCACCCAGCCCCGGTAGGGCATGCCGTAGGCGCCGGTGCGCAGCATGAGATCGAGCTGGCCACCCGGGCCGAGGCGGCGCACGAGTGCTGCGCGCGCCCGGGCCGCAAGTGCCGCGCCTCCGCGCGGCGTGCCGAGGCGCGCGGTCAGCTCGGCAAGGATCTCGTGATCGTGCAGCGCGCCGGCCGGCTTCTCGAACAGCGGCGGTGAGTACTTGGCGACGTTGCGCACCGCGAAGCCGCTCAAGGCAATGTCGTAGTGGCTGCGCTCGAGCGGACTCACGGGCGGAAGAATCAGGTGGGCGTGGCGGGTGGTCTCGTTGATGTACGGGTCCACCGAGACCATGAACTCGAGGCCCTCGAGCGCCCGGTCGAGCTGCCGGCCGTTGGGCGTCGAGAGCACCGGGTTGCCGGCGAAGGTCAGCAGCGCGCGCACCTGGCCTGGCCCCTGGGTGAGCATCTCCTCGGCAAGGGTGGCGACCGGCAGCTCGTTGCCGAACTCCGGCAACGCGCGCACGCGCGAGTGAAATCTGCCGTGGTGACCCTTCGAGCCGTAGGCGCGCGTCAGGTCCACGGCCGGCTCGGCGAACATCATGCCGCCCTCGTGGTCGAGGTGCCGGGTCACGGCGTTGAGGCAATAGATCAGCCAGAGCACGAGGCCGCCGAACTCCTGCGTGCACGCGCCGACGCGACCGTAGACCAGCGCTTGCGGCTCCTCGGCGATCTCGCGGGCGAGCGCGGCGACACGCTCCGCGGAAACGCCCGTCCGCTCCGCGAGCGAGACGGGGTCGAATTCGAGCACGGCCTTGCGCAACGCCTCGAGTCCAGCCACCCGCCCGGAAAGGTGCCCGAGGTCGACACGCCCGGCGACGAAGACCTCGCGCAAGAGCCCGAGCAGCAGGAACACGTCGGTGCCCGGGCGGATCGACAGGTGCTCGTCCGCGACCTCGGCGGACTCGGTGCGCCGCGGGTCGATCACGACGAACCGTCCACCGCGCGCGCGCAACGCCGCGACGCGCTTCTCGAATCCCGGCGCACCCATGATCGAGCCGCCGGACGCGACCGGATTGCCGCCGATGCACACGAACAGCTGCGTGCGGTCCACGTCCGGGACCGGGATGAGGAACTGGTGCCCGAACATCGCGTGCGAGGCCACCATGTGGGGCAGCTGGTCCACGCTGGTCGCGGAATACAGGTTCTGGGTGCGCACGGCCCGGATGAAATCCCCCACCCCGAGCATGGCGCCGAGGTTGTGCACCGTGGGATTGCCGACGTAGATCGCCACCGCGTTCGCCCCGTGGCGCTCGCGAACCGCGGCGATGCGCAGCTCGATCTCGCCGAATGCCGCGGCCCACGAGATCTCTTCCCAGCCGGTCGAGGTGCGCCGCACCGGGCGCCGCAGGCGATCGGGATCCTCGTGGATGTCCTTGAGGGCGACGGCTTTGGGGCAGATGTGCCCGCGGCTCAGCACATCGTCACGGTCAGGCTTGATCGAGAGTATCTCGCTGCCGCGGTGCTCGATGACGATGCCGCACATGGCCTCGCACAACGGGCAGGTGCGGTGGTGCAGTCGGGTCTGTCCCATCGACATACGTCGCCCTGCCCGGCTCGCCGGCGCTCAGGCGCCGCGCCAGCGTCGGAGGAGTCCCAAGGCACCGAGCAGCAGGAGCAGTGCGGGCGTGGTGCCGCCGCCGCCGCTGTTCTTGCGCTGTCCGCAATTGGTGATGCCGTCCACGGTCGCGCCGCTCAGGCTCAACTGGTAGAGCACGCCCTGCCCGCACCGGCCGCTGCCCGCCGCGAGGCCGACGAAGGTCGAGGCATCGAGCTGCAGCATGCGGCCGGTCGGGGACGATCCGTTCGTGCCCTCGAAGCTGCGCAGGCTTGTGAAACCGGTACCGTCGCGGGCGATCGAGTAGATCGTGCCGTACGTCGTGGCCACGCCCGTGGAATTGGTGCCGCCGGTAGTGGTCGTGCCGACGAGCGAACCGTTCTGTGCCAGCAACAGTTCCCCGGTCGGCCGGGCGCCCGCGGTGCCGTCGAAGGCGTGCAGTGGGCTGACCACGCGGCTCACCGGGTCGATCGCATAGACGGTGCCGTTGCCCTCCTCGCCGCCGAGGCTCGCGACGCCATAGAGCCGCCCGTCGCCGCCGTCGGTGAGGCCCGCCGCGGGCGAGGCTCCCTCTGAGTTGGTGGGAAGGCCATCAGGGTTGGCGATCACTTCGGGAAAGACGAACAGCGTTTCGAAACCGGTGCCGTCGAAGCGCACCCGGAACACGGTTCCATTGCCCTGTGCCCCGCCGGCGGAGGCCGTGCCGTAGAAGTAGTCGTCGGCCCCGGCCACCAGAGGCCCGAGCGGGCTCATGCCGTCGTCGTTCCGAACCAGCGTGGCGCTGCTGTCCGACGTGATCGGCCCGAAGTTGTGCAGGACGCTGAATGCCGTACCGTCGCGCGACAGGCTGTAAACCACGCCGGTGCCGTTCGGTCCGCCCGAGCGCGTGACACCGTAAAGTCGGCCGTCGTTGCCCTCGACGAGCTCCGACTCGGGATTCGCGCCGCCCTCGTTGATCGGCGCACCGGCCGAGTTGACCGAAGCAAAGCTCTTGAACCGGTAAATGATGGTGAATCCGCTGCCGTCCGGCGCGATGCGGAACACCGTGCCGCCGGTGTTGGCTTCCGTCACCGCGCCGGAGGTGGTTACGCCGTAGAGCAGCCCGTCGCTGCCGAGCATCAGGCCGGCGACAGGGTTGGTCGCCTCGGTGATCCGAATCTGGTAGAGGGTGCGCATCGAGGAGCCATCGACCGCGGCACGATAGATCAGGCCGCCGGTGACGGCCGTGACCACCGCGGTGGTGCCGTAAAGCGCACCGTCAGGTCCTCGCACCGGTGCGCCGCCCGGCTGCGAACCGCTGAAGGCCACGATCGTGGAAATCTGCGGGGTTGTCTGCGCGAGGGCGACGACGGGACTCGCCAAGAGCAGAGCCGGGAGCAGGTGACCGGCGAGCATCGGGGCCTGCGGAAGGCGCAACATCAAGGACATTGGGTTGGAGTCTCCAAGGGCGCCTGGGCAGGCACCCCTTGCGAAAACCCGGATTGTGCCGCATTCCGCCGGCAGCCGCATCGCGGGCGCGGCTCCCGACGCGAGCCGCGCAAGTCGGGTGCACGCACCGATAGAATGCGCCCGCCCGACCACCCCCGGCCCATCCCTTGATCCTGCTCCGGCAACTCACCCTCGCCCGCGGCGCCCGCCACCTCATCGAGAACGCGGACCTGCAGATCCACGCAGGCTGGCGGGTCGGCCTCGTCGGCGCGAACGGCTGCGGCAAGTCGAGCCTGTTCGCGCTGCTGCAGGGTGAACTGCACCCCGAGACCGGCGATTGCTCGGTGCCGCGGGACTGGCGCATCGCCTCGGTCGGCCAGGAGACACCGCCCCTGCCCCAGCCGGCGGTCGAGTTCGTGCTCGACGGCGACGTCGCGCTTCGCGCGGCGGAACGGGCGATCGCCGACGCGGAGCGGCAGCCGGACGGACACGGCCTCGCCGAGGCGCACGCCCGGTTGGCGGCCATCGACGGCTACTCGGCGCAGTCGCGCGCCGCCACCCTGCTGGCCGGACTCGGTTTCCGCCCGACGGACCTCGCGCGACCGGTGGCGGACTTCTCCGGCGGCTGGCGCATGCGGCTCAACCTCGCCCGCGCGCTGCTGAGTCGCGCAGAACTGCTGCTGCTCGACGAGCCCACCAACCACCTCGACCTCGACGCGGTCGTGTGGCTCGAGCGCTGGCTTGCGGCGTATCGCGGCACCCTGCTGCTCGTCTCCCACGACCGCGACTTCCTCGACGCCTGCGTCACGCACGTGGCGCACATCGAGGGCCTGCGGCTCACCCTCTACTCGGGCAATTACTCGTCCTTCGAGGAACAGCGCGCGGCGCGGCTCGCGGGCCAGCAGGCGCTGTTCGAGAAGCAGCGCCGGGAAATCGCCCACATCACGCAGTTCGTCGAGCGCTTCCGGGCGAAGGCGACCAAGGCCCGGCAGGCGCAGAGCCGGCTGAAGGCGCTCGACCGACTCGAGCGGGTCGCACCTGCGCACGTGGACGCACCGTTCGACTTCGAGATCCCGGCCCCGGCGCGGGCCCCCTCGCCGCTGCTCACGCTCGAGGACGCGGCGCTCGGCTACGCGGACCGGACCGTGCTCGAGCGCGTCCAGCTCACCCTGCCCCCGGGATCCCGACTCGGGCTGCTCGGCGCGAACGGCGCCGGGAAATCCACTCTCGTCAAGGCGATCGCGGGCGAGCTGCCACCCTTGCGCGGCCGCAGGGTCGAGGGCTACGGCCTCGTGACCGGCTATTTCGCCCAGCACCAGCTCGAGCAGCTGCGACCCGACGAGTCCGCGCTACAGCAACTCGCTCGCCTCGAGCCGGGCGCCCGAGAGCTCGAGCTGCGCAGCTACCTCGGCCACTTCGACTTCCGCGGCGCGATGGCCGACGCGCCGGTCGGCGCGTTCTCCGGCGGCGAGCGCTCGCGCCTGGCGCTGGCGATGATCGTCCGGCGACGACCGAACCTGCTGCTGCTGGACGAGCCCACCAACCACCTCGATCTCGAGATGCGTCACGCGCTGACGCGCGCCCTGGCCGGATACGAGGGCAGCCTGGTGCTCGTCTCGCACGACCGCGCACTGCTGCGCACGGTGTGCGACGGCTTCCTGCTGGTCGCCGACGGCGAGGCCCGCGAGTTCGATGGCGACGTGGACGACTACCTCGCCTGGCTCGCCGAGCGCCGCACGCGCGAGTCGACCTCCGACAAGGCGACCGCGGAGTCGGGTCGCGAGGCCCGCCGCGTGCAGCGAGAAGGTGCCGCGGCCGAGCGGCAGGCCAGGCTCGCGCAGCGGCGGCCGCTGGTCCGGGAGGTGGAAGAACTCGAGCGCAGCATCGCCAGACTCGAGGTCGAGAAGGCGTCGCTCGAGACGCGGCTCGCCGACGCGGGCTTCTATGCGACCGCGGACGCGGGCGAGGTGCGCGCGGTGACCCTCCGTTGCGGCGAGGTCGTGCGACTCCTCGGGCAGGCGGAGGACCGCTGGCTCGCGGCGCAGGCCGAACTCGACGCGATCGGCGAGCCCTGATCAGGGCAGTACGACGACCTTGCCCCGGGCGCGGCGTCCGGCCAGCGACTCCAGGGCCGCCGCATAGTCGGCGAGCGCGTGGGTCTCGCCGACCACGGGCTTCAGCCGGCCGGACTCGAACATTGCCCACAGCTCGGCCACGTTCTGGCGCTGCACATCGCGCTCGCGCTGGGCGAAGCTGCCCCAGAACACCCCGACGATCGAGCAACCCTTGAGCAGCGGCAGGTTGAGCGGAATGCGCGGAATGTCGCCGCCAGCAAAACCGATCACGAGGTAGCGGCCCTTCCAGGCCATGCTGCGCAATGCCGGCTCGGCCAGAGCCCCCCCGACCGGATCGTAGACCACGTCCACGCCGCGGCCGGCAGTGATTTCCTTGATGCGCTCGCGCAGGTCCTGCGTCGTGTAGTTGATCAGATGCGCCGCACCGAGGCCGCGCGCGAGTTCGAGCTTCTCGTCCGTGCTGGCGGCCGCGATCACGGTCGCGCCCATCTCCCTGCCGAGTTCGACGGCCGTGGTGCCGACGCCGCCGGCGGCCCCGAGCACGAGCAGGCTCTCCCCGGGCTGCAGGGCGGCGCGCTGCTTGAGTGCGTGCAGGGTCGTGAAATAGGTGATGCAGATGCCGGCGGCCGCCTCGAAGCCGAGCCCTTCAGGGGCCGGCAACAGCAACGACGCCTTGACGGCAATGCGCTCAGCGAGCGTGCGGCCACAAGCGCCCACCACCCGGTCGCCAGGGGCGAACTGGCTCACGCCCTCGCCCGCGGCGACCACCACGCCCGCCATCTCCGTCCCGACCACGAACGGCAGCGGCGGTCGCTCCTGGTACAGACCCTGAATCATCAGCAAATCGGGGAAATTGAGCGCCGCGGCCTTCACCTCGACGACCAGTTCGCCCGGCCCGGCCTGCGGCTCCGGCCAGTCCACCACGTGCTCGAGGCCCGACAGTCCCGTCAGTTCGCGACAGATCACCGCACGCATCGTTTCCCCATCCCTCAGTTGCGAATCAGGTGTTGGCCGAGCTCGGCCAGGCTGCGGCATCCGAGCAGCATCATCCCGCGCTCCATTTCCGTGCGCAGCAGGCCGAGCGCGTGCGCAACGCCCGCCTCGCCCCCGGCCGCGAGGCCGTACAGGCACGCCCGGCCGATCATCACGCCGTGCGCACCGAGCGCCATGGCCTTGAGCACGTCGGACCCACGACGGACGCCGCCGTCCACGAGCACGCACAACCGGTCGCCGAATTCGGCGGACACCGCCGGCAGCAGCTCTACCCCCGAGACACAGGAATCGAGCTGGCGCCCGCCATGGTTGCTGAGCACGATGCCGTCGGCCCCGACGTCCACGGAGCGTTGCGCGTCCTCCACGCAGAGGATGCCCTTCAACACCAGCTTGCGCGGCCAGCGACGGCGGATGTGCTCCATGTCCTGCCAGCTGAGCCGCGGGTTGAGCTGCGTGCCCATGAAACGCACGCCGGCGAGCGCCGAATCCGCGCCGGGTGGCAGGAATTCCCGCAGGTTCTCGAACCGGGGCGCACCCCGCGGAAGCATCACGCGCCGCAGCCAACCCGGGTGCGCGAGCACGTCGAGCAGGTTCGCGGCGTCGAGCTTCATCGGCACGCGGTAATTGCGCTGGTCCCATTCGCGGGCGCCAAGCACCGGTACGTCGGTCGTGACCACCAGCGTGCGGACGCCCGCCCCGCTGGCGAGATCCACCAGCCGGTCGATGAAGCCCTGGTCCTTGAACGGATACAGCTGGAACCAGGTGCGCTCCGGGATCTCGGCCGTAAGCTTCGCGAGCGGGTAATTCGAGACGGTGCTGAGCGTGAACGGGATGCCCGCTTTTGCGGCAGCCCGTGCGAGCGCGCGGTCGCCTTGCGGCCAGAGCATCCCGTTGAATCCGGTGGGTGCGATGACCAGCGGCAGATGGCAGCTCTCGCCCAAGATCTGCGTCGAGAGGTCCGGCGCGCCCACGCCCGCCAGCGTCCGCGGCAGCCACGCAACGCGCTCGAAGACGTCCCGGTTGCGCCTGAGGGCGACTTCGTCCTCCGCACCGCCCTCCAGGTACTCGAAGCTGAAATTCGGCAGCTTGCGGCGCGCGACGTGACGCAGATCCTCGATCGTGATCGCGCGCCGGAAATCGTCACCGCCATAGTGGTTGCGGTTCACGTCGCGGTCCCCCTGCCCTGCACGAGCTCGGTGATTCGGATGGCGGTCTCGAGCGCCCGCAGACCGTCTTCACCCGACACGACCGGCGGACGCCCGTCGCGGATCGCGCGCAGGAAGGCCGTGATTTCGAGCTTGAGCGCATCGCCCTGCTCGTAGTTGCGTTCCTCGATGACCACCTGCCCCGGGAGGGCGCCGGCCGCCTCGGGGGGCTTGCGTACGATCGTGAGGACCTTCTGCTGCAGGTCGATGGACACGTAGGCGTCGTCCTGGAACAGGCGCAGCTTCCGCTCTATCTTCATGCTGACCCGGCTCGCCGTGGTGTTGGCGACGCAGCCGTTCGCATACCGGATCCGCGCGTTCGCGATGTCGAGGCCCGCCGAGAACACCGAGGCGCCGACTGCGTCGATGGACTCGATCGGAGCCCCGACCAGGCTCTGGATGAGATCGATGTCGTGGATCATGAGGTCGAGGACCACGTTCACGTCGGTGCCCCGTTCCTTGAACGGCGCGAGTCGGTGCGACTCGATGAAGCGCGGCCGGCCGAGGGTGCCCTCGAGCGCCAGGATCGCCGCGTTGAAGCGCTCGAGGTGCCCGACCTGCAGGACTCGCCCGTGGCGAGCGGCTGTCTCGATCAGTGTCCTCGCCTGCGCGGGGGTCTCGGTGACGGGCTTTTCAACCAAGACGTGGATGCCGCGCTCCAGGCAATCCCGGGCGATCGGGAAGTGCAGTGGGGTGGGCGTGGCGATGCTCACGGCGTCCACCTCGCCGAGCAGTTCGCGGTAGTCGGCGACTGCCCGGCAGCCGAGCTCCGCCGCCACGCGGTCCCGGGCTTCCGCTTGGGCGTCCACCACCGCGACCAGTCGTGACTCCGCCAGGACGGCATACTTCTGGGCATGAAACCGCCCGAGGTAGCCGACGCCAATCACCGCGGTTCGCAGCTGCTCCATGTGGCGGGATGATACCGAAGGCCGGCCCTTGCGGTCCGGGCAGCTTGCCCTCAGCATCGCGCGCCATGAGCTTCAATCGAGACGCAGCCTGGGTGCTGCTGGCGGTCTTATTCGCCGCCATCGTGCTGCCGGTGCTCGTCTTTTACACGGGCACAGCGACGCTCGGCCCGTATGCTCGCGGCGGCCTCGGGGCGTTCCTGGCGGACTATGTCGGCGATCTCGCCCGGTTCCGCCTGGGGGCCTGGGTCCTGTTGCTCGGACCCGTCGCCCTCGTCGCCGCGTGGCGGGTGCTCGTCGCGCTGGCGTGGCCGCGCGCCGGCAAGTAGGTTCTTGCGGCGTCAGCCGCGGGTGACCGCGTAAAGTGCGGCCAAACCTGCCAAGGCCGCCCAGAGCGCCGCCTGGGCCAAGCCCCGCCAGGCGCGCCGGCGGGCCAGGCCGATGAAACCTGCGGCGGCCAGCGCGGTCAAAGCAAGGAAGATGCCCAGGTAGACCGCCAGCATCGGCAACTCGGCTCGGAATTGCGGGTGCTCATCCGCGAGCACGGCGAACACCACCAGTGTCGCGCCCAGCCCGAAGGTGGTGGCGGCCGCGGAGCCGAGCACGATGCCTGTCAGGACGGTGAGCGGTCGCACTGGGAATTGCTGGCCATTTTCGGAGCCCGCCCTTGATTGGGGCCGGGCCACTCTCTAGCCTAGGTCGCCATCGTCGGTCGAGGATTGTCCAAAGTGTATCAGTCAGTTCGCCGGGTCGAGACAAGCAAGCGCAGCTCGGCCGTCCGCCGTGCCGGACCGACCGCCCTCGCCGTGGTGGTCGTGGCGCTGGCCACGCTGCTGCTGGGCACGGCGCGGGCGCCGTCCACCGCGGCCACGGCTGCCACCGTGGAAATGGCGCCGACCGAGCGCCAGGCGCGCGTCGCGCGGCTCGTGAGCAGCATGTTCGAGCGTTCGCACTACCGGCAGGCGCCTGTCAACGACCCGGTCTCCTCGCTCGTCCTGGATCGCTACCTCGAGTCCCTCGACGGCTCGCGAAGCTATTTCCTCGCCTCGGACATCGCCGAATTCGAACGCTATCGCTACCAGCTGGACGACGCCGTGACGGGCGGCAAGCTCGAACCGGCTTTCGCGATCTTCAACCGGTTCCAGCAGCGAAGCCAGGAACGCCTGGCGCACGCGCTCGAGATCCTTGAGAAGGAACCCGACTTCACGCTCGACGAGAGCTTCGAGTTCGACCGGCGCAAGGCTCCCTGGGCGGCGAGCCGCGAAGAACTCGACGACCTGTGGCGCAAGCGCGTCAAGAACGACGCGATCTCCCTCATGCTCACGGACAAGACCTGGCCCGAGGCGCGGGACATCCTGCGCAAGCGCTACGAAAGGGCCGGCAAGCGCGCCGACCAGGTGACCGCCGACGACGTGTTCGAGAACTTCATGAACTCGTTCGCGCACGTCTTCGACCCGCACTCGAGCTACTTCTCGCCGCGGAATTCCGAGGAATACCGCATCCAGATGAGCCTCTCCTACGAGGGCATCGGCGCCTCGCTGCAGTCAGTCGACGACTACGTCACGATCATGGAGATCCTGCCAGGCGGCTCAGCGCAGCAGAGCGGCGAGATCAAGGCCACCGACCGCATCATCGCCGTCGGCCAGGGCAAGGACGGCGAGCTGGTCGACGTGGTGGGCTGGCGGCTCGACGACGTCGTGCAACTCATCCGCGGACCGGTCGGTTCGCAGGTGCGCCTGATGATCCAGCCCGGCAAGGCGTCGCCTGGCGCCGCCGAACGGATCGTCGTGCTGCCGCGGGCCAAGATCACCCTGGAAGCCCAGGCGGCGAAAAAGGAACTGCGCGAGATCGAGCGCGGCGACCAGAAGCTGCGCATCGGCGTGATCACCGTGCCCTCCTTCTACCAGGACTACAACGCCCGTGCCGCCGGAACCGAGGACTACCGCAGCACGACCCGCGACGTGCGCAAGCTCATCGAGCAGTTCGAGGCCGAGGGCGGCATCGACGGGCTGGTGCTCGACCTGCGCGAGAACGGCGGCGGCCACCTGACTGAGGCCATCGGTCTCGTGAACCTGTTCGTGCCCAAGGGCCCGGTCGTCCAACTGCGGGAGACCGGCGGTCGGGTCGAGGTGCTCGAGTCCGAAGAGGCGGCGGCCGCCTATTCGGGCCCGCTCACCATCCTGGTCGATCGCTTCAGCGCGTCAGCGTCGGAGATTTTCGCCGCCGCCATGCAGGACTATGGTCGCGGCGTCGTGATCGGGCAGGAGACCTACGGCAAGGGCACGGTGCAGAACCTCTACCCGCTCGACCGCTACGCGCTCGGACAGGACCCCGGTTTCGGCCAGCTCACGGTCACGATCGGCATGTACTACCGGGTAACCGGCGACAGCACGCAGAACCGGGGGGTCCAGCCCGACATCCGCCTGCCGTCCGCGATCAGCCCGACGGAGGTCGGCGAGAGTTCCCGCGACGCCGCCCTGCCCTGGAACCGCATTCGCCCGGCGCGTTACAAGCCCGACGGAACCCTGACCCCGTTGATCGCCGATCTGCAGAGCCGGCACGAGCAGCGTGCGGCCGCCGATCCCGGCTACCAGCACGCGGTCGCCGAGATCGCGTCGATCGAGGACATGCGCAACCAGCGTTCGGTGTCGCTCAATCTCGAGAAGAGACGCGCGGAGCGAACCTCTTTGACGTCGAGCCAGCTCGCGCGGGAAAACGAACGCCGCGCGGCGCTGGGCGCGGAGCCGCTCGAGGACGTGACCGCGATCGAAAATCTTCCTGACGCGATGCTGAGCGAGGCGGCGGAAATCACGGCCGACCTGACGCAGATCGAGCCGCGCTACGTCGCTCGGGCGCGCCCGACGGGCTGAGCCCGACCGGTTGGGACGGCGGAAGATGGTAACTGTGGTGTTCTACTTGACTACAACACCATAGTTCCTTAGCATTTCGCGCGTCAACCCACACGCCGGGATAACTTCCGTGACCAGCACCTATCTCAGCCAGCGCCTGCCGGCCCTGCTCGCCCTGACCGCACTCGTGGCGGCCGGGTGCAGCAACGGCACGGCCAGGGAGAAGGAACCGACCGAGGCCGAGGCGTCCGTCCCGGTCGAGGTCCAGCCGCTGCGACGGGCCGCGATGGTGGCCGTCCATTCGGGCACTGCAGCCATCGAGGCTCACGAGGAGGCCGAGGTGGTCGCCAAGGTGGGCGGCGAGGTGCGGCAGATCCTGGTCGAGGAAGGTGACCCGGTGAAGGCGGGCCAGTTGCTGGCCCGTCTCGACGGCGATCGCCTGCGCCTCGAAGTGGCCCAGACCGAGGCGAACCTGCGCAAGCTCGAGCGGGACTACAAGCGCCAGCTCGAGCTCAGCGAGAAAGGTCTCGTCGCCAAGGGCACGGCCGAGAACGCGAAATTCGACCTCGACGCCCTGCGCGCAGCCTACGACCGGGGCCGGCTGGAACTGAGCTACACGGAGATCCGCGCCCCGATCGACGGGGTCATCTCGGCCCGGCACATCAAGCTCGGCAATACCATCTCCGCGAACTCGCCGACGTTCCGGGTGACCGACCTCGACCCGCTGGTCGCGTACGTGCACATCCCGGAGAAGGAATTCCGCAAGCTCGCCCCGCAGCAGCCCGCCGAGGTCGTGGTGGATGCGCTCGCCGGCGAGCGCTTCACGGGGGTGATCTCCCGCATCAGCCCGACCGTGGATCCGAAGACCGGCACGTTCCGCGCACGCGTCGAGGTTCCCGATCCGTCGCGCCGGCTGAAGCCCGGCATGTTTGCGCGCGTCAATATCGTCTACGAACGGCGCGAAGAGGCGTTGCAGCTGCCACGCGCCGCCATTCTGGACGCGGACGGCGGCCAGTCGGTTTTCGTCGTCGTGGGCGACAAGGCCGAGCAGCGCACCGTGCGCACCGGTCTGGCGAACAACGGCTGGCTGGAGGTCGTCGAAGGCCTCGATGGCAGCGAGCGCGTCGTGGTGGTGGGCCAGGCCGGCCTCAAGACGGGCACGGCTGTGAAGGTCGTGGACGCCGCAGCCTCGCCGGGTGCGCCGGCCGCCAGCGCGGCGAAGGCCAAGTAACCGCGGCCGCCAGCCGGCTGCCGCGGAACCCCGGGGGAACGAGATGCAGCTGATCGACTTCGCGATCGCGCGGCGCGTCACCGTGATCATGTGCACCGTGGCGATCGCGCTGTTCGGGCTCGTGTCGCTGACTCGCCTGAACCTGAACCTCCTCCCGGATCTCTCGTACCCGACTCTGACCATCCGCACGGAGCTGCCGGGCGCGGCTCCGCTCGAACTCGAGACGCTGGTGACGCGACCCGTCGAGGAGGCGGTCAGCATCATCCGCAACGTGCGCCAGGTGCGCTCGGTGTCGCGCGCCGGCCAGTCCGACGTGACGCTCGAGTTCGTCTGGGGCACCGATATGGACGTGGCCGGCATCGACGTGCGCGAGAAGCTCGACGTCCTGCAGTTGCCCCTCGAGGCGAAGCGCCCGCTCCTGCTGCGCTTCGATCCCTCGAGCGAACCGGTCATGCGCCTCGCGTTCATGGACGCCGACGCGGCGGCACAGGATGAGGGAATCGAGCGGCTCAAGACGCTGCGCCGCTTCGCAGACGACCGCCTCAAGCCCGACCTCGAAGCCGTCGAGGGCTCGGCCGCCGTCAAGGTCAGCGGCGGCTACGAGGACGAGATCCAGGTTTTCGTGGACCAGCAGAAGCTCGCCCAGATGGGGTTGTCGATCGACGCGGTAACGCGTCGCATCCGCGCGGAGAACGTCAACCTGTCGGGTGGCCGGCTCGAGCAAGGCACGCAGCGCTTCCTGGTCCGTACCCTGAACGAGTTCGAGTCCATCGAGCAGATGGCGGGCGCCATCATCGCGACCCGCGACGGCCAGCCGGTGTACCTGCGCGACGTTGCACAGGTGACGCGCGGCTACAAGGACCGCGAGGCCATCACTCGCGTCGACGGTCGCGAGGCCATCGAGCTCGCGGTGTACAAGGAAGGCGATGCCAACACCGTGCAGCTCGCGGCGGGCGTGCTCAAGCGCCTCGAGGCGCTCGGGGAGTCGCTGCCCGAAGGCACGCAGATCCGGCCCGTCTACGACCAGTCGAAGTTCATCTCGGCGGCGATCAGCGAGGTGAAGTCGGCGGCCCTGCTAGGCGGCGTGCTGGCGATCCTGGTGCTCTACGCCTTCCTGCGCGACGCGCGCGCCACGCTCATCACCGGCATCGCAATTCCCGTGTCGGTGCTCGGCACCTTCGTGCTCATGTACGCTTTTGACCTGTCGCTCAACATCATGTCGCTCGGCGGCATCGCGCTCGCGGTCGGCATGCTGGTGGACAACGCGGTGGTGGTGCTCGAGAGCATCGTGCGCAAGCGCGAGCACGGCATGGGCCGGCGCGACGCGGCGCGGCTCGGCACGCGCGAGGTCGCGACCGCCGTCACGGCATCGACTCTCACGTCGGTGGCGGTGTTCTTCCCGATGGTCTTCATCAGTGGCGTCGCCGGGCAGCTCTTCAAGGACCAGTCGCTCACCGTCACCTTCGCGCTGTCGTTCTCGCTGGTGGTCGCGCTCACCCTCGTCCCCATGCTTGCGGCGGGACGACCCGATGCGGCCCACGGCGACCTGGCGGCTGGCTCGGTCCCGCGACCGTCGCGCCGCACCGACCGCGCATTCGTTGCGCTGGCCGCGGGCGCGCGCCGGCTCGGCGGCTGGGTCGCGCGCGGCACACGCCTGCTCCTGAGTCCACTCGTCATGGTGGCCCAGGGCCTGACCCACTGGACGGAGACACGTTACCCGCGGGCGATCGGCTGGGCGCTGGCGCACCCCGGCCAGACCCTCGGCGGGGCCGTCGCCCTGTTCGTCCTGACGCTCGTGTTCATCCTGCCGCGGCTCGGCACCGAACTCATTCCGCAGATGTCGCAGGGAGAGTTCAACGTGGACCTGCGGCTGCCCCCGGGCGCCCCGCTCGAGCAGACCGACCGCGCGGTCCGCGCCATGCAGCGGGCCAGTGCCGAGCTCGGCAACGTGGCCATGGCCTACTCCGTGGCCGGCACCGGCAATCGGCTCGATGCCAATCCGGTGGACGCCGGCGAGAACACCGGGCGCCTCAGCATCACCCTGGCGGAAGGCGCGGGACGCGCCGAGGAGGACGCCGCCATGCAGGGCCTGCGTGGCAGCCTCGAAAACCTGCCGGGCGTCCAGTACCGTTTCAGCCGGCCCTCGCTGTTCGCCCTGTCCACGCCGCTCGAGGTCGTCGTCTCGGGCTACGACCTCGACCGGCTTCGCGTCGCGGCCGACCAGGTTCGCGAGCGCATGGTCGCCGACGGACGCTTCGCGGACGTCAAGACGACCGTGGAGGCCGGCAACCCGGAGATCCAGATCGTGTTCGACCAGGAGCGCGCGGCGCAGCTCGGGCTCGTCGTACGAGATGTCGCGGACCGCGTCGTCAACAGCGTTCGCGGTGAGGTCGCAACCCGCTACAAGCTCCGCGACAAGCGGATCGACGTGCTGGTGCGCAGCGTGGACAACCGCGCGGCCTCCGTCGAGGAGATCCGCAACCTGATCGTGAACCCCGGCGCCGCCTACCCCGTGCCGCTCAGCGCCGTCGCGGACGTCCAGCTCGCAGTCGGTCCCGCCGAAGTGCGCCGCCTCGGGCAGGAGCGGGTGGCCGTGATCTCGGCCAACCTCGCGCACGGCGACCTGGGTTCCGCCGTGGGCGTGCTGCAGGGAATCGTGGACGACATCGCCCTGCCGGTCGGCACGACGGCGTTCCTCTCCGGCCAGAGCGAGGAGATGCGCGACTCGTTCCGCTCGATGCAGTTCGTGCTGCTGCTCGCGATCTTCCTCGTCTACCTCGTGATGGCCTCGCAGTTCGAGTCGCTGATCCACCCGTTCGTGATTCTGCTCACCATCCCGCTCGCGATCACCGGCGCGGTGTGGGCGCTGTGGCTCACCGGCACAACTGTCAACGTAGTGGCCTACATCGGCCTGATCATGCTGGCCGGCATCGTGGTCAACCAGTCGATCGTGCTGATCGACGCCGTCAACCAGGCGCGCGAGCGCGGCCTGACCAAGCACGCGGCGATCGTCGAGGCGGGCCAGCTGCGGCTGCGACCCATCCTGATCACCAAGCTCACGACCATCCTCGGACTCCTGCCGATGGCGCTCGGGCTCGGCGAGGGCGCCGAGGTGCGCGCGCCCATGGCGATCACCGTGATCGGTGGCGTGCTGCTTACGACCTTCCTCACGCTGCTCGTCATCCCGGTCGTGTACGACGTGCTCGATCGCAAGACCTACCCGCAGGCGGGCCACGTGCCGTCCCCGGCCGAAGTGCCGGCGACCGGCTGAGGAGGCGACGATGCGCCACACCCGCCTCGCGCTCCAGCGCCCGGTGACGACGCTCATGATGGCGCTCGCAGTGCTCGCGGTCGGCCTCATCTCGACCAAGCTGCTGCGGCTGGAGGCGATGCCCGACATCACCTTCCCCGGCATGCGGGTGGTGATTCCGTACGCCGGCTCGACGCCCGAGGAGATGGAGCAGCTCGTGGTGCGTCCGGTCGAGGAGGCGCTCGCGACGCTGTCCGGCATCGAGGAGATCCGCGCCACGGCCGAGGCCGACCAGGCGCAATTCACGGTGCTGTTTAGCTGGGACCGCGACCCCGAGACCGCCGCTTTCGAGGTCCGCACCAAGATCGACTCGATCCGCTCGCAGTTGCCGGCCTCGGCCGACCGCATTCTGATGTTCTCGTTCAGCGCGTCCGACGAGCCGGTCACAGTGATCCGCATCGCCTCCGACCAGGATCTCACCGATCAGTACGAGACGCTCGAGAAGTACCTCAAGCGGCCGATCGAGCGGCTCGACGGCGTCGCGCGCGTCGAACTGCAGGGCGTACAGCCTCGCGAGCTGCGAGTGCTCGCTGATCCTGATCGACTCGCAGCCTACAACGTGGACGTGCAGGAATTGCGCACGCTGCTCGAGCGCAGCAACTTCTCGGTGAGCGCGGGCGAGATCACCGAGAACGGTCAGCGCTTCACGGTTCGTCCAGTCGGCGAGTTTCACTCGATCGCAGACGTGCGGGCCCTGCTCGTCCGCAGCGGGCTGCGCCTGAGCGATCTCGCGCAGGTCGAACTCGTCGCCCCGGAGCTGAATGTCGGGCGCCGGATGGATGGCCGGCCTGCCGTCGGAATCGACGTGTTCAAGTCCACGCAGGCGAACGTCGTGGACGTCGCCGACCGCGTGATCGCCGCCGTCGAGCAGGCGCGGCAGATGCCTCAGCTGCAGGGCGTCGAGATCCTCGTCGTGGGCAACCAGGCCGACAGCATCCGCCAGTCGCTCCGGGAACTGCGCAACGCCGGCCTGATCGGCGCGGGCCTCAGCTTCCTCATGCTCCTGCTGTTCCTGCGTCACCTGCCGACGACCCTGATCGTCTCGCTGGCGGTGCCGGCGTCGCTGCTGGTCACGCTCGCCGCGATGTACTTCCTCGGATTCACGCTCAACATCCTGACGATGATGGGCATGCTGCTCGCCATCGGCATGCTGGTGGACAACTCCGTGGTCATCACCGAGAGCGTGTTCCGACACCGGCAGCTGATGCCGGGCCGGCCGCTCGAGGCGACACTCGCCGGCGTGCGCGAGGTGGGCATCGCCACCCTCGCCGGTACCTTTTCCACGATCATCGTCTTCCTGCCGCTCGTGTTCGGCGAAAAGAACCAGATGTCGCTGTTCCTGGTGCACGTGGCGGTGCCCATCGTGGTCGCGATGCTCGCCTCGCTGGTGGTCGCGCAGACACTGATCCCCATGCTGGCGGCCCGCATGTCCCCGCCTCCGCCGGTGGCCGAGGCCTCGCTGTTCGGCCGCCTGCAACGACGCTACACGGCGACGCTCGGCTGGGCGCTCGACCATCCGAAGACCATGGCCGCGATCACTTTGCTGCTGCTCGTCTCTCCGGTGCCGCTGTTCGCGCTGAAGCTGGTCAAGGTCGATCCGTTCCCTCAGGAGGCGAGTCGGATGCTCGGCCTCGCCTACCACCTCAGCGGCGCCTACCCGATGGATCGCGTCGAGCAGGCCGTGAAGAGAGTCGAGGCCTACATCGAGGAGAACAAAGAGCGCTTCGACGTCGAGACCTACTATTCCTGGTGGGTGTCCGACAACGCCTACACCCGCCTCTACCTCAAGCCCAAGGACGAGGCGACCGTGGCGGCCGCCGAGGTCATGAAGCAGATCTCCGAGGGACTGCCCGAGATCATCATCGGTAAGCCGAGCTTCCAGTTCGACGAGGGCAAGGGCGGTGCGACGTCGTTCAGCCTGCAGCTCGCGGGCGAATCGACGGAACGCCTCACCGAGATCTCACACGAGGTGGCAAAAAGGCTGTCGTCCGTCGCGGGACTCGAGGCCGTGCGCTCGGAGGCCGGCACCGGGGAGGAGGAAGTGCAGATCGTCGTCAACCGTGATCGCGCCGCCCAGTTCGGGCTGACGACCGAGCAGGTGGCGCTGACGGTCGCGGGCGCGATGCGTGGCGACAAGCTGCCGGAGCTCCGCGCCTCGGATCGCGAGGTCACCATGCGGCTCGCGTTCCGCGAAAGCGACCGCCAGTCGGTCGAGGACCTCGCCCAGGTCCCGATCATGCTGTCCGATGGCCGGCGCACCGAACTCGGGGCGGTGGCGGAATTCGTGGTGCGGCCCAGCGACCGAGAGATCAAGCGCGTGAACCGGCTCACCACCGTGGCCGTCACAGCCAACATCGCCAAGGGCTCGACGATGGACGAAGTCCGCGAGCGCGTCGAGCCGATCATGAAGGACTACCCGCTGCCCCCGGGCTACAGCTGGAAGTTCGGCCGGGGCTTCGACGAGAACGACAAGGCCGTGCAGACCATGACCCAGAACATGCTGCTCGCGGTCGTGCTGATCTTCCTCGTCATGGCGTCGCTGTTCGAGTCCGCGCTCTACCCGCTGTCGATCATCACCTCGATCCTGTTCGCCATCGTGGGCTCGATCTGGTTCCTGGCACTCACCGGCACGACCATCACCATGATGGCGATGATCGGTTTCATGATCCTGATCGGCGTGGTCGTGAACATCGGGATCGTTCTCATCGCGCACGTCATCGACCTGCGCGAGGCGGGCATGCCGCGCCGGGAGGCGATCCTGCAGGCAGGCCGGGACCGCCTTCGCCCGATCCTGATGACCACGCTGACCACGTTGCTCGGCATGCTGCCGCTCGCCATCGGCGACGCGCAGCTGGGGGGCAGCGGCGAGGGGCCCGCCTATTTCCCGATGGCGCGCGCGATCATGGGCGGGCTCGCCTTCTCGGCAGCCGTGTCGCTGCTGATCGTGCCGCTCTTCTACGTGTGGTTCGACGAGCTCAACCTGTGGCGCAGGCGCGTGTTCGGAGCCGTCGCGCTTTCCAGCCGAGAGTCGTCAGCGGCCGGCCCCGTGCAGAGCGAGCCCGCGCCCGCGCGGTGATCCGCAGCAACGTTGCGTAGAGGTTTCGTGCAGGTGTCGGCGTCGCGCGTCCGGGCGGCGGTCAGCGCAGCAGCGCCTTGTATACGTCCCCGAACTCGTCGAGCAGCACCTGACCGGCTGACTGCAGGCTGTCCGGCGACGGCACGGTGTCGGCGGCTCCGCGGTAACGGGCCGTGCTGCGCAGCGCATCCGTGCGTCCCTTGATGAGCGCGAGGTCGGCCTGCGCGCGCTCGATCTCGCCGATCACGCGGGTGGCCCGCTGCATGAGCGCGGTACACTCCTCGTGCCCGCCGAAGTTCGTGTCGTAGACCCGCCGCCGGGTGGCCTCGCGGACGTGATCCGCCAGGCCTGCCGCCGTCAGCCTTTCGTGCAACGAGTCCGCGTAGGCGATCACGGCGAGGTTGATGGCGCGCCGCCCCTCGAGGCTGAGGCCATCGAACATGGGCGGGGGCTCCGCCTCCACTTCGTGCCGCCGGTCGCCGAGGTCCGTGACCTGCGTCAGCGCAGCCTCGATGCGGATCCGCCGCGCCTCGATCGCCTCGCGCAGACGCTTGCGGCGCAGGTGGTTCCAGAACCCGCCGAGCCCGTCGAACCGCTGCTCCGCGAGGCGTTGCTCGGCCTGCAGCTGGTCGGCGAGCACGCGGGCCTCGACCAGCTCGCGGTCGACGTCGGCGACGCGTCCACGCTTTTCCGATTCGAAAGCCGCGAGCTGCGCCTTGCGTTCCCGGTCCTTCTGCTGCCTCGCGAGCTCGGCCGCGAACTGATCGACTCGCGCCGCAGCCGCACGCCACACGGCGCGCAGCTGGAAATAGGCGAGGCACTTGTATCCTTCCGCCGGGCGACCGAGGTACTGCTCGAGCGCATCGAGCTGCTCCTCGACGCGCATGGTGGCGCCCTCCTGCAGCTTGAGCCGGTCGAGCAACCGGTGGCGCTCCTCGTCGAGGGCGTGCAACTCCTGCTTGAGCTGCGCACGGTTGCGAAACAGTGCGACGAGCCGCTCGTCCTCCGCCGGTACCTGCCGGCCCGTGAGCCGGGCGGCGAACCGACCCACGCCGTCGGCGAGGCTCATGAAGTGCCGGGCGCAGCCGTCGGCGCGAACCGGTGACCCCGCTCCGCACAGTAGTCGAGCCACTTGTTCAGGAGCATGTTGCGCAGCCAGCGCTCGCCCAGTCCCGACGGCAGTGCCGCCCGCAGGCCCGACAGCCCGGGATGCCGCGTCCGCGCCGCGCTGTGGCAGGCCTCCGCGAGGCGGGCGTCGTGGTAGACGCGGACCTCGAGATCCGGCTCGGCCACCGGTCCGTCGGCGTCTCCGAACAGGTAGGTCATGCGCAGGATCGTCGTGTACCGGCAGTGCTCGATCGCCTGGAGGTGCAAATCGAGGTCACCCCTGGTTCGCGAGATGGCCGTGCCGCGCAGCTCGCGCGCGTCCCCGAGCAGCGCACGCAGCCGGATGTAATTGCTCTCGTACAGCGTCATGAGGCTGACGAAGCTCACGGGACGGGCGCGCCACGACGTCACGCAGAGGCTGTCGACGATCATTTTTTGAATATATCACAAGGGTTTTGCGCGTCCGTGACGCACCGCACGCCGCCTGCCGCCGTCACGGGCGCAGCCTGCGCTCGATGCCCTTGCGATCGATGACGCGGCTCGCGATTTCCTCGATCGAGCACTCCGTGGCGTCGATCCAGGGCACGCCGTGCCGCTGGAACAGCGTCTCCGCGCAGCGGACTTCGAACTCGCACTGGGGCAGCGAAGCATACCGGCTGCCGGGCCGCCGCTCGTTGCGGATCTGCTGCAGGCGCTGCGGCGCGATCGTCAGCCCGAAAATCTTCCCAGTATGCGGGCGCAGGAGCGGCGGCAGCTGCTTGCTCTCGAAGTCCTCCTCGGTGAGCGGGTAGTTGGCGGCGAACACGCCGTACTGCATCGCCATGTAGATGCACGTCGGCGTCTTTCCGGAACGCGACACGCCGACCAGCACCACGTCCGCGCGCCCATAGTCCGCGTCGACGCCGCCGTCGTCGGCAGCCAGCGCGAAGTTCGTCGCCTCGATGCGCGTGCTGTAGACGATCCGGTCGGCGATGCCGTGCGCGCGGCCCTCACGCTCCGACGACTTGACCCGCAGCTCAGTCTCCAGCGGGCCGAGGAACGCGTCGAAGAAATCGAGGAACAGGCCGTCGCTGCGCTTGACCGCCGACCGCAACTCGTCCTTTACGAGCGTGCTGAACACGACGGGCCGCGCACCGTCCGCGACACCCGTCGCGTTGATCTTCCTGACGGCCTCCTCTGCCTTGTCAATGCTGGATATAAATGGCAGAGTCACTTGTCTGAATTCGAGCCCGTCGAACTGCGTGAGCAGGCTGTGTCCCATCGTTTCCGCGGTCACTCCGGTCTGGTCCGAGACGAAAAAGGCAGTTCTTCTGGGCATTTGCGCACCGCTCGAGCGAGCACAGGGTCCGCGCAGTCTTTCATCGGCATCCTGACGTAGCAAGAGGCCCGCCTTGACGCGCTACACGATTCCCTTTGGCGAGCTCGGCCGCCACGACGTCGCCGTGGTCGGCGGCAAGAATTCCTCTCTCGGTGAGATGATCGCCAACCTGGCCGCACTCGGCGTCAGCGTGCCGGGCGGTTTCGCGACCACGGCCGATGCCTACCGCGAGTTCCTCGCGCACGACGGGCTCGCCGAGCGCATTCGCGTCGAACTCGCCGCCCTCGACGTGGACGACGTCGCGCGCCTGGCCGAGACGGGTGCTCGCATCCGCGGCTGGATACTCGAGACGCCCTTCCCCGCCCCGCTCGAGCAGGCGATCGTCGCGGGCTACGAGGCCATGCGCGACGGCGACGTGGAGCCTTCGGTCGCCGTCCGATCCTCGGCCACCGCCGAGGACCTCCCGGAGGCGTCCTTCGCCGGCCAGCAGGAGACGCTGCTGAACGTGCGCGGCCACGGGCAGGTCGTGCAGGCGGTTCACGAGGTATTCGCCTCGCTCTTCAACGACCGCGCAATCGCCTATCGGGTGCACCAGGGCTTCGATCACTCGCAGGTCGCGCTCTCGGCGGGCATCCAGCACATGGTGCGCAGCGACCTGGGCGCGAGCGGCGTGCTGTTCACGCTCGACACCGACTCGGGCTTCCGCGACGTCGTGTTCATCACGGCCTCGTGGGGCCTCGGCGAGACCGTCGTGCAGGGCGCGGTGAACCCCGACGAGTTCTACGTCTACAAGACCGGACTGCGCGCCGGACACCAGCCGATCCTGCGTCGTACTCTCGGCGCCAAGGCGATCAAGATGACGTACGCCGAAGGCGCGCAGGCTGCGCGGCGCGTCGTCACGGTGGACGTGCCCGAGGCCGACCGGCTGCGGTTCTGCCTGTCGGACACCGACGTGCTCGAGCTCGCCCGCCAGGCGCTCATCATCGAGGAGCACTACGGCTGCCCGATGGACATCGAGTGGGGCAAGGACGGCGAGACCGGCAAGCTCTACATCCTGCAGGCCCGGCCCGAGACGGTGCAGAGCCGCGCCGGGCGCACGCTGCAGCGCTACACGCTGAAGGGCACCGGACCGGTGATCACCCGGGGCCGCAGCATCGGCCACCGCATCGGCGCGGGGCCGGCGCGCGTGATCCGCAGCGCAAAGGAGATGGCCCGGGTGGAGTCCGGCGACGTGCTGGTGGCGGACATGACGGATCCCGACTGGGAGCCCGTCATGAAGCGCGCCGCTGCGATCGTAACGAACCGCGGCGGCCGCACCTGCCATGCGGCCATCATCGCACGCGAGCTCGGCATCCCGGCCGTCGTCGGCTGCGGCGACGCGACGCGCGTGATCCGCGAAGGCCAGCCCGTGACCGTGTCCTGCGCCGAGGGCGACACGGGCTTCGTGTACGACGGGGCGCTGCAGTTCGAGCAGACCCAGATCGAGCTCGACGCCCTGCCCTCGCTGCCGGTCAAGATCATGATGAACGTCGGCAACCCCGACCGGGCGTTCGACTTCGCGGCGATCCCGAACCGGGGCGTCGGGCTCGCGCGACTCGAGTTCATCATCAACCGCATGATCGGCGTACACCCGCGGGCGCTGCTCGAGTTCGACCGCCTCGACGCCGACTTGCAGGACACGATCCGTCGGCAGATGGCGGGTTACGCGGACCCGGTCGAGTTCTACGTGGACAAACTCTGCGAGGGCATCGGCACCATCGCCGCCGCGTTCGCGCCCGAGCCCGTCATCGTCCGGCTCTCCGACTTCAAGTCGAACGAGTACGCCAACCTGATCGGCGGGCGCCAGTACGAGCCGGTCGAGGAAAACCCGATGCTCGGCTTCCGGGGCGCCGCCCGCTACGTGGACGAGACCTTCCGGCCCTGCTTCGAGCTCGAGTGCCGCGCGTTGAAGCGCGTGCGCGAGCAGATGGGCCTGAAGAACGTGTGGGTGATGGTGCCGTTCGTGCGCACGCTGAAGGAGGCGCAGCAGGTCGTCGAGCTGCTGGCCGCCAATGGCCTCAAGCGTGGCGAGGACGGACTCAAAGTCATCATGATGTGCGAACTGCCGACCAACGCCGTCCTCGCCGACCGCTACCTCGAGCACTTCGACGGAATGTCGATCGGCTCCAACGACATGACGCAGCTCACCCTCGGCCTCGACCGCGACTCGGCCGTGATCGCGCGCCTGTTCGACGAGCGTGACGACGCGGTGAAGGCGATGCTGCACATGGCGATCCAGGCCTGCCGCAAGGCCGGCAAGTACATCGGCATCTGCGGCCAGGGTCCCTCCGACCACCCCGACCTCGCGCGCTGGCTGCTCGACGAGGGGATCGAGAGCATGTCTCTCAATCCGGACACCGTCGTAGAAACCTGGTTGTTCCTCGCGGGGGAAGGTCCGGCGAGGAACTGACGCGACGGGCCGTCAGATGGCGGTTGCGGTGGCCGACGGAATCGGCGTGTGGCTCTGGGGCTGGTTGGCGGTTCGCGCCGGCCCGCTGGATGCGGGCCTTTGCGAACCCCCAACCAGCCCCTTGGGCACGCGCCTGAGCGACTGGCCGGCCTGCGGCCGGCCGGTCGCACGGCGCACGCGGCGTCGGGGACTGCCGGACGCTTTCGCGCTCGTCACGGCGTGGGTCTGGAGATTCACCGACGCCTGACGCACCAAGCGACGTGAGGTCCGGCCGACTCCACCCGCGCCGCGCGACTTCGAGTTCCGGCCGACTCCACTTGCGCCGTGCGAGTTCTCGGCTCGGCGAGAACTCGCCCAGGCGCCGCGTGTCCAGCGCCTTGTGGTGGTTCGCAAAGGCCCGCATTCAGCGGGCCGGCGCGAACCACCACAAGGCGCCACCACCGCAGCTCCGCTCAGCTCTCCCGTTCGCCGCCACACGCCACGGCAGGCGCCGAGTCAGCTGACGACCTGCCGCCCCGCCAGCGCGTGCGCGAGCGTTCCGCCATCCACGTACTCGAGCTCGCCGCCGACCGGCACGCCGTGTGCGATCCGCGACGCACGGATGCCGCGCCGCGTGACCACCTCGGCGAGGAAGTGCGCCGTCGCCTCGCCCTCCACCGTCGGGTTGGTGGCCAGGATCACCTCGCGCACCACGTCCTCGCCGAGCAATCGCTCGAGTGCGTCGATGCCGATTTCCTCCGGGCCGATGCCGTCGAGCGGCGAGAGGTGGCCCATCAGCACGAAATAGCAGCCCCGGAAGCCGCCGGACTGCTCGATCGCCACGACGTCGGCGGGCGACTCGACGACGCAGAGCAGGCCGCGGTCGCGCCCCGGGGCGGCGCAGACCGGGCAGAGCTCGCCCTCCGCGAACATCCGGCAACGGCTGCAGCGGCCAAGGCGCTCGAGGGCGCCGCCGACGGCGGTCGCGATCTGCCGTGCCCCGTCGCGATCGCGCTCGAGCAAGTGGAAGGCCATGCGTTGCGCCGACTTGGGGCCCACGCCGGGCAAGCAGCGCAGCGCCTCGATCAAGCGGTCGAGTGACGGCGGGTAGTGCATGACCCGCGCGGCCTCAGCCCCCGAACGGCAGCTTGAGACCGGCCGGCAGGCTCATGCCGCCCATGAGTCCGGACATGCGCTCCTGCGTGGCGGCCGCGAGCCGATGCACGGCATCGTTGAACGCCGCGGCGACGAGGTCCTCGATCAGCTCGCGGTCGTCGAGCGGCACCGAGGGGTCGATCTGCACGCGCTTGGCCTCGTGGCGGCCGTTGATCGTGACCTTGACCATGCCGCCGCCGGCCTCGCCGGTGACCTCCATGGCGGCGATCTCCGCCTGCGCCTTCTCCACGTTGGCCTGCAGCTGCTGCGCCTGCTTCATCAGGTTCCCGATACCGCCTTTCATGCTCGCCTAGACTCCAAGGTTGGTTCAGTTCAGGGGCTTGACCGATCCGGGCTGCACGGTCGCGCCGAATACCTCGCGCAGCGTGCGCACGTTGGCGTCCGCGTCGATCGCCGCTTCGGCCGCACGCTGGCGATCGTCCGCCGCGCGGGCCTGCTGGCGGGCGGGTGTGGGCTCCTCGGCCTCGCTCACCGCGATCGACAGGCGTACGGGGGTGCCGAAGTGACTCGACAACGCCTCGGCGAGCTTCTGCTCGAGCTGAGGACGGCGATAGTGCTCACCGGCGGCATCGAGTCGCAGCTTGACGACGTCACCCGCACGCTCGACGAGGACACAATGTGCCGCGAGCTGGCTCGCCGGACCCTGCAGGCCGAGCGCGGCGACGGTGGACGGCCAGTCGCCGCTCCCCGGATCGCGCGCGCCGACGACTCGCCGAGCGTCCCCGGCGCTGGCCGCCGGCGCCGCCGTCCGTGCCCTGCCGCCCGCAGCCTTCGCGGCCGCAACGGCTGGGGCCGCATCGGCGTACGAGGCGAGCGCTCGCTCGGCCGTTTCCGGCCGGAATGCCAGCATCCGGAGCAGCGCCATCTCGAAACCACCGCGGGCATCCGGGGCGAAGTCGAGGTCCCTGCGCGCCATGATCGCAATCTGGAAGAGGAGCTGGAGATCCTCGGGCGAGAAGCGCGGCGCGAGCCCAGCGAGCGCGACATCCTGCTCCTCGTCCTCGCTGGTCAGGTCCGGCAGCGCCTGCAGCAGCGCCATGCGCTGGATCGCGGCCGCCAGCTCGCCGAGGGCCTGGTCATAGTCGGGTGCGCGCTCGTCGAGCTGCGCGACGCAGGCCATCAGCGCGGCGCCGTCGCCCGAGGCGAGCGCGGTCAGCATCGACTCGACGTGTCGGCGGTCGAGCGTGCCGAGCAGGCTGCGCACCTCGCTCTCGAGCGCCCGTCCGCCGCCGAAGGCGAGCACCTGGTCCAGGAGCGACAGCGCGTCGCGCATGCTGCCCTCGGCGCTGCGCGCGATCGCCCGGAGCGCCGCCGGCTCGAACTCGACTTTCTCCGCCACCGCGATCGACGCGAGCCGCTCCTGGATCAGCGGCAGCGGCAGCCGCCGCAGGTGGAACTGCAGGCAGCGCGACAGCACCGTCACGGGCAGCTTCTGCGGATCGGTCGTGGCGAGGAGGAACTTGACGTGCGGCGGGGGCTCCTCGAGCGTCTTGAGCAGCGCATTGAACGAATGCGTCGAGAGCATGTGCACCTCGTCGATGAGGTACACCTTGCAGCGGCCGCGCGCCGGCGCGTACTGCACGTTGTCGAGCAGCTCGCGGGTGTCGTCCACCTTGGTGCGCGAGGCCGCGTCCACCTCGAGCAGGTCGACGAAGCGGCCGGCGTCGATGTCGCGGCAGGCGCCGCACTCGCCGCAGGGCTTCGAGGACACGCCGCGCTCGCAGTTGAGGGATTTCGCGAAGATGCGCGCGATGGTGGTCTTGCCCACGCCGCGCGTGCCGGTGAAGAGGAACGCGTGGTGGATGCGACCGGAGTCGAGCGCGTTCGTGAGCGCACGGCGCACGTGGTCCTGACCGACCAGCTCCTCGAAGCTGCGCGGTCGCCATTTGCGGGCGAGGACGAGGTAACTCATGGTCCAGTCGATTCCGGTCGCGGAGCGAGGGAGGCGGCCCGCGCCAGAAGGCCCCCGGCACCCGGTGTCACCGCTGCCGCTGCTCCCTTCCGGGCCTGACGGGGTTCACGGCTGACCGTCGCGAGGGATCCGACGCGAGCCACCATGGAAGCGCG
>Ga0113563_10000093_pt1 | contig 31243 bp, 30 predicted proteins | sample Mud3Dept3metaG_FD_80117 | JGI IMG/M metagenome (GOLD analysis project Ga0113563, IMG submission 80117) | Freshwater wetland microbial communities from Ohio, USA, analyzing the effect of biotic and abiotic controls - Mud 3 Core 4 Depth 3... | ecosystem: Environmental > Aquatic > Freshwater >... | reverse complement strand
CCCAGTATTACGACATGAGGCTTTGACATGCGTTAGAATAGAAAAGGGATGAACATTTTCGTTCGCTGGCGATAGGTCACGTAATCGGGAAAAGCCTTTTCCAGCTCTTTTTCTTCTTCCCGAGCTTGCTTTGTTACATATGGGACCATGGCCAGTGCGCCTAAGAATAACCAGGAATTTAACGCCAATTCTAAGCCTAGAACCAATAGCATATCGCCTAAGTAGATTGGGTGGCGGATATAACGAAAGATGCCGGTTTGGACAAGCTGCTGGTCAGGTATAACTTGGTGGTCCTCAATATTTGACCAATTGGTGCCTAATCCTATGCGTGCGCTTATGGCGATGGCTAAACCCGTGAGATATATTATTAATCCGATGAATTGAATAGTCTCTGGATTATCAACGATAGGGAGGATATATTTTGGGAAAAGAGTTTGAACAATCAGAAAAACTAAAGCCGCGATTTTGACCAGCTTGGTCCCTCGTTTGACAAGACTGGGTTTCTTTTGCTGTGGGACGGTGTGTGGTGCACCGTCCCGCCGCTTCATTAATTCCCACACTGCCTTATGCAAAACCAGTCCTAAAAAAAGCACGACTCTCAGCGGTGTCATTTTATAATGTTTTTGGCAGCAATAGCGCGATGAGTTGGCGCGTGTGGGCGATTTACCTGGGCAATGCGTCGCACTACGCCATCAGCGACCATTCCGATCATCAGAATTTGGACGCCAATAAACAATAACAATAATGCGGAAGTCGATAATAATGGCTCAAGCAGCAATGACCAGCCCTTCTCTGGGGAACGGACGTACAATGCGGCCATATCGTATATGGTCTTTACTACTCCAAGAAGCCCAAACGCCAGTGACAAGGGCACAAAAACTTTCAATGGATTGAACATCATGGACATGCGCAAGATTAACACGATGAAATCCATGAAGTTCCAGGGAACGATCTTCGATTGTCCAATCCGGGGGTGGTAATTGATAGGGTGATAGACGACCAGGTAGTCATCAGCAATGTAGGCGAGGGTGATGGTTGTAGTAAAGGAGAAACGATTGGGCAGGATGGGGAAATATTGCATAACGCACTCACGGCGGAAGGCGCGCAGCCCTGAATTCAGGTCTGGAATGGGCTGCTCGGCGATGCGCGCTGCCAGGGCACGTAAAATCAATTTTGCCGGTTGCCTGAAACGAGAATCGTTGACATTTTCACCGATGCGCGCTCCAACCACCATATCAGAGTTTTCCAGTAACTCTAAAAGCTGCGGGATGTGTTCTGGAGGGTAAGTACCGTCAGCGTCTATTATGACGATTGTCTCATATTGGGCAGCCAGGATGCCTGTTTTCAAGGAAGCCCCATAGCCTCTATTTTCGGGGTGATGGAGCAAGAATGCCCCTGCTTGCTGCGCAGCCTGCGCAGTATGGTCGCCAGATCCGTCATCAACAACGATAATCTCATGTTGGATGCCAAGAGAAGACAACACCTGCTGCACAGATTCAACCTGTCCACCAACAGCATTTCCCTCGTTATAAGCCGGGATAATCACAGATACTGGATCAAATTCTTGTTTTGCCATGAGCACACAACTTCATAATGGTCATGCCAGCCTTATTGCCTGGGTAACCCTTCGACGAGGTAGACATATACTGTACCTTCTCTTACCGTGCCTTCGAATTGGGTAACCAGCTTGAAATCCTGTTGGATTATATCCAGGATATCTGGGTTGACAGCCTGGAGCACAGGTTGGAACGAGTATACCAGCCAAGTGCGGTTAGCGTTATTGCGGATTGAGTCCAGATCTTGTAGTGAATAAACGGGTGTCCAATCCGTATGAAAGTAATCCGTATAGACCGTTGAAGCCAGGCTCGCAGTGACCACAGCATCGCCGGGTTGCCGGTTGGAAACGACAAAATCCAACGCTGCCTGGTAATCTTGTTTCGGCCCATAAGCAAACGGGACGGAAAGGGCAGAGACGAGGATCAATCCCAGGCAAGAAATAGTGCCGAGCAAAGAAGGGTCTCTTAATGGCAGGCGCAGGAAATTTGCTATGTATTCACCGGCTTTCATGCTTCCACGGATGACGACCAGCGCAGCGAAACCGAGGGCGAAAAAAAAGAAACGTGGCCACAGATGGTGACCAATGGCAATCACTGTCAGCGCTCCGGTGATTGCTGGAATGAATAGCAGGATGATTATTGCGGGATACATGCGCCAATAGCTGAATAAACCAATCCCGAAGACAAGCAATGCTGCGATGGCGACCAGGCTGTTGGAAAAACCAATCTGGAGTCCCCGCACGATTTCCAAAAAGGTCCAAATGGGATTCTTCCACGCTGTAACGACGCTTACTTCAGTACCTCCGATGGTGTGGGTCAATTGAGGTAAGACCGGTGAATAAAGGATCAAGGTGAACAGCGCGGCTCCACCGAAACCTAAAAATAATCCCAGCCAAGGATTTCTCCCAGATCCCTTACGGGATTTGAAAATTTGCAACAGGTAGACTGCGAACTGGCCGAAGATAACAAAGAGCATAGTCAGGTGTGTGTACACACCTAAAGCTGCAGAAAGCGCAAAGAAGAACCAATCACACGTTTTGCCGTGCTTTAAGGAGAGCAACAGAAACCAGCTCGATAATAGTGTCCAGAACAGCAAACCAGTATAACCGCGCGCGTTCTGGCTGAACCAGACATGGTGGTATGAGAAGGTTAGCAAGGCGGCAGCCAGCAATGCTTCGCGAGAGTCAGCAACCTCGCGACCCAACAAGTAAAGCGCTGAAATGCTCGCTACACCGAAAAGCACAGCCGGTAAACGCAGTGCCCAGATGCTCTCGCCAAAAAGCAGCAAGGAAAGACGTGACAATAGCGAAAACAGGAAATGTTGGTTTTCTGAATCGAAGGTGGTAAGGATCTTTGCAAATGGCAGGTTAGCGTAGTTGATGTAGGTCAGGATCTCATCTAACCACAATCCATCGTTCAAGTGGAACAAGCGTAAAAGCAAAGCAACAAAAAGGATAGCAACCAGGAACAGGGTTGGGTTGACAGGCTCTTGTTTTATCTTTGCGCCATCCATTGTGGCTGGAGAGAAAGGTTTGTTACTCATGCTCCTATACTTTATTGATCAAGCAGATTTTAAAATAGCGTTCCAAAAATGTATTCCGATGGCAATGGCAAAAGCTAACACGCTGTAGAAGTAATACAGGAAGTGAAAGGGGATGGCTGCCAGGGCAAAGATTATATTGCGTTTTTGAACAAAGAATCGGTAGAGTGAATAGTTTAGAGTCACGATGATCAAAAGAACCATTGAGATAACTATGCCATTCAGTATTGAGTGGCCAAAGAAAAGAACGGCAAATCCTGATGCAAAAACCAGGATCATGGCAGCAAACAAGAAATCCCTGAAAGATTTTCCTGGATTGGGTAACATCGTGGAAATAAGAATGGTAAGGAATATAAGTGCCAGAGGCAGCAGCAATTGTATCGTATTTCCATAGATCGCCAATCCAACAATAGATAAAATGATTAATAATCTGATAGCTATCGCTGTCCAACTCATATCGGGGATAGCTGGCCCATGATCAAACCGGAAGCTGCTCACAATTAAGAAAAAGAGAACTATCCAAAGTAAGAGAAGAGCAAATGGGATCAGTGGGAAGCTTAGCGTAAGGTAAAACAGAAGCGCGACTAAAAGCAAAGCGCTCAGACGCTGCTCAGTGGTCAGGTTGAGGTCGTTTGGCAGATGGCGCTGGCGCAAGATTAGGAGTGTCCATGGAATTGCCCGGTCGAAGACATCGGTTTTTATCAATCCTTTGAGCGTCCAGCGCTTAAGATGTTTGGCTTGAATATCTTTGTTGACATAGATGCGATGACCAGCGGCACGCAAGCGTGCGCCTAACTCGATGTCTTCGATGCTCGGGCGTGCATACATTTTGACGTCAAATCCGCCCATTTCTAAAAATACTTTACGCCGAATTGCGCCGCAACCGCTCCAAAATGTCCCCCCTTCTTCTCGTGCTTGCTGGTGGACAAAATGGTGAAAAAGGTTCTTGTATTGGGAGAGAAAATCTCCTTCGCCTGGATTTTCATCATAGGAACCGAAAAGCGCGTCAAATTCTGGTCTCTGAGTGAATGTGTTGGCGATTTTTGTTAAGGTATCCGGGTATATGACCACGTCCGCATCGACGAAAAAGATAATTTCTCCTGTGGCGGCTTCCGCACCCTGGTTGCGTGCATAGGCTGGGCCGTGTGGCTTGCCATTCAGCTCGATTAGGCGCACCGGATATTTAGCGATCATTTCCCTGGAATTATCCGTTGAACTATCGTCAACGACAATGATTTCAAAATCCGGGTATTGAGAAGCGGCTACAGCTCCCAGACATTGATCCAGGAAAGAAGCCGCGTTATGCATGGGGATTACAACCGAGATCTTCATGATTGAATTTCACTGCCAGGGCTGCCTGGTCAGAGTGGCGTGGAATCTGCGTAATGGCCGGCGCGCTGATAAATAAAATGAAACCGCAGAGCTGGTGAGCCGTTTAAAGAGCGCCGGATGGCTTATGTAATTAATATCGATTCGCTCGATCAAATATGGATCGCTCCGTGGGGTCGCATAATCCAGGCGTGTGCTACAAGCTCCAATAAAGTTCTTCTTGACCAGGTTTAAAACCTGATCATTGTAACGTCCATACGGGTATGCAAACTGATCGACCGCATGGCCCAGTTGGTCTTGGATTGACTCTTTACAATCCAGGATTTCCCGCTCTATTTCGACTGGAGTGAGCAGGTCGAGACGAGGGTGAGTGAGAGTATGGGCGCCAAATTGGATGCCAGATCGATCCATCTCCCGAATTTGCCCCCAACTTAACGTCGGCAATTTGTCAATGATTTCCGGCTGTCCAGGCCAGCTGTTATCTTTGTCGATAAAACCACTGACCAGGAACACCATTGCAACGAAATCAAATTTCTTCAAGATAGGGAGTGCAAAGTGATAAATGCATTCCAAGCCGTCATCGAAGGTTAACACTACTGCGCGATAAGGGAATTCGATGCCGTGTTTTATCCATTGGACGAGCTGGTTAAGTGTGACGACCTGAAATCCATTTTCCTTCAGAGTAACTAACTGCCATTCAAATTCCCCCGGGGTTATGGAAATCAAGGAGCGATCCGGGTGGATGGCGTGATAGGCTAGAACAGGCAGGCGCGAGGGGCTCATGCACTACTCAAGTGTAGAACTGTAACGTCAGTCATACCTTCGATTTGGCTCTCTTTTCTTTCAGTCCTATGATCCAGTTGTAAATCACGGCAATCAAATAGCCAAATATAAAGCCGGTGACGAAACCGTAAAAGAGGCCGATGAAACTACCAAGAAATGTAACCTGGTATCCGATGAAGAATTGCCCCAGTAGAGAGAGGTTTGGCCCGACAACGCGCCCACCTTTAAGCACCAACCAGATTGTAGCGATAAATATAATCAAGCCAAATATTAACCCAAAGACAATGCCGTTGATGGTGGCGTTAAGGCGCATCAACCGAGTTAACACAATCTGCTCTAGATCTTTCTCGTTATTCTGGGTTATTTGGGACATTCCAGACCTCCTTGAATGGACTTCGCCTTAGCGACTGATTTTGGTTGGTAGGGAACCGGTCCATCTCTGCGGCTGAATCTATCATCGACTTAATCCTCACCATTAAACGGGGTGCGAGATTGGTCGTCAGGAAGGATACCGTACTCCTCGAGCAGCTCTATCTCTGCCCGGCGGCGTATCCATTGAACGTAGAAACGGATGACAAAATTGCGCAAGGCTGTTACGCCCCACCCGAAGAGAAATCCTGCCAGGAAACCATAAACCAGAGCGAGCCAGCTCTCTGTGATGGTTGGGCGATATGCGGGGAAATACTGGCGTAGCAGGAAGAAGAGGTAGGTCAGGTCGGGATTGTCCTTGCTGGCGACGAAGAGGGTAAGTAACCAAAAGAACAAAGCAACGGTGATGCCCACAGCCAAGCCATAGGCGACAGAATCAATTTTATAAAAAGCCTGGGCGAAAGCTTCATCGAGCACTTCAGCGGGGGAAGGTCTCTTCGCCTCACGTACTTCTTCGTGGTATTCCTGCTCGGCATTTACCTTCCATAAGTCATTCTTTTGCCCGAAGAGAACATTGCGAACTGCAAGCATACCAGTCAACATGGCATGATCCTGGTTGTTGTAGCGATGCAGTCCATTGCGCCCAATAGTTTGGAAGTTTTCCAGGCTCTCAAGGTAACCACGGATGATAGCCAGATGTTCGCCATAGTTTGCGTCATAAACAGGATATGATTTCTCAACCCGGAAGACACTGCCATCAAGGACTTCTTCATACCTGGCCAAACCGATATGCTCAATTTCGCGTTTACCAAGCTCGATTAATTCACCGTCTGGCGCATTCCAGAGATCATCCCCTTCATTACAAAAGTATTCCAAACCCAGGCTGGTCTGCGAGGCATCCGGCACCATGTCCGGACTCCAATTCTTGAAGTTCTGGATGCGACCAACTTTTACATCTGGATCGTGGATGTAAATCCAATTGTCGTCAAATAAATGGACACGGTTGATGATCAAACATACCGTTAAGAACTCTCGATAAGAAAGTTTACTGGCAGCCTCCAGGACAACTGGTGGCGGAGGGGGGTCAAGTTTTTGAATGAACTCGGTGATCGCCATGCTGGAGATGAAGTCTGAGCCAACGATCACTTTTTCCTGGCCGTTTTGGCAGGCAACTATGCTATCAATGCGGTTGCCTGAGCGGTGGATACGGGTAACGGGGGAATTCAAGTGTATCTTGCCATTCTTTTGCTCGATCCTTTCTTTCACCTCATTCCATAACATTCCGGGGCCAAGCCGAGGATAATGAAATTCTTCGATGAGGGTTTTGATCGGATCCTTGGATTTGACAAACATGTTAAGCACAGCCGTTTTTAAGGAAAGGTCCTTGATGCGCTGCGCAGCCCATTCAGCTCGTAATTCACTGGTCGAAATCCCCCACACTTTTTCTGTGTAGGATTTAAAGAAGATATTAAATAATCGTTTGCCAAAGCGATTAGTGACCCATTGCTCAAATGAATCCTCATGCTTGCTGGGGAATATTTGCCAGCGAAGATAGCTCAGAGCTACCAGCATGCTTTCCCAGATGCCAAACTTGCTCAAGGCGTCAAATGGCTTGAGAGGGTAGTCAAAAAACTTACGGTTGTAATAAATTCTGGATAAACGCGGGCGGAGCAGGAAGTCATCATTGAGCACTCCGTGCCACATCCTGTTTACTTCGGCAGATTTAGTGAAGAAGCGATGCCCTCCCATGTCGAAGTGAAATCCCTGATAATTTTCTGTGCGCGCAATTCCCCCCACCTTGTCTAATTTCTCGAAGACCAGTGGATTCAAACCATAGTTGGTCAACTCATAGGCGGCGGTTAATCCCGCAGGCCCGGCTCCGATGATTACTACTTGTCGATCTTCTAAAGGTTTACCAGTTATCATGGTCGGGTCATTGCCACGAAAGGCTGGCTTATTATGCCATAAAAGTTTTTATCGGTTCAATCATCCCAGGGTATCCGCCCGTATTTTTTCAGCGCAATCTGTGTGATGAGGTCAAAATACATCTCCAAATGGGCTTCTTTTGACCACATGCGGATGAAGGCTGCATAGCCATTTTCCCCAAGGTCATGACGCAGCTCAGCCGAGTTTGCCAGATGCAGGATTGCATCCAACAACTGCGCATCGTCGCGGTAAATAAAACCGCCATTGCTATCCCGCACTACTTCGGGTAATGCGCCCAGATCACGCACAATAACCGGGGTCTTTCTGGCAAAAGACTCAACGATAATAATGCCAAAGGTTTCATAAGTAATTGAAGGAACAATCGTGGCGATAGCATGAAAATATATATTTCCCAATTCTCGCTGGGTGAGTGGTCCCAAGAATTTTACGCGCGGATTATTACCAGCCTGAGAGCGTAGCTCACCTTCCTGCTTGCCGGTGCCAGCAACCAACAAGTCATAATCTGGCACATGCTCCCAAATTTCTATTAAGGTTTGTAAGCCTTTAATCGATTCCAGGCGACCGACAAAGAGGAAATAGGGCTGAACTTGCGGAGGCGCGCTTGGGTGTTGCCAATCCTGATCTGCCCGGTGAATAAAATATGGCAGGTGCCCCACTGGTTGCGGAAAACCCCGCGCAGCATGCATTTCGGCAGTGAAGCGGCTGGGTGAGACAAATTGATCTACATGCTGGCTCATGCGTTCGAGCAAACCGGTGTAGCGCCAGAGCTGGGGAGGGCGTTTTGCCAATAGCGTGCAGGGCAGGCACTGCGGTTTCTCGCAGGGATGGCTGTTGAATTTCCACAACACGTGTGTTGGGCAGATGAGCCAGTGTTCGTGGGTGGTGTAAAGCTTCACTACTTCCCGATTCTCAGGCTGGACAGCGAGGATTGCTGGTCCAAGAAGAGAGATATTGTGGTAATGAAGGACATCGTAGGGTTTATTCGACAGTAGCTCCTGGATCTGCTTCCGCTTCAGGAAGGGCTGGCCGGTTTGTTGGGTCAGCAACGGCGAGAGCCCGCCATAACCACTGCGTAAGCCGTGTCTGTGAATATTGGGATGTTCGTCGTATTGGATTTCAGGTTCCGCCGGGTGGAGCAGATGATAGGAGTCAAGGCAATGGACGACATCCACCTGGTGTCCCTCTTCGGCTAATGCATGAGAAAGGCGATAAATATACATCGCGTCGCCGCCGAAGCTGTAAGGAGGGTAAAAAGTCGTCAGGTGTAAGACGGTGATTGGGCGGCTCATAACGAGGCGACCTCATGAAGAACTTCGATCATTTGCCTGGCGGCTGTGTCCCAGGAGAGCGCATGGGCAGCCTGCAAGCCGGCGGCTCGCATCTGAGACCGTAAGGTTTGGGATTTCAGTATCCTTTGCAAGGCTGCCTCAAGCTCTGCAGGACGGGAAGGGTCAAAGTAGAGTCCCCCTTCACCGAGTAAAGCCGGCAAGGGGCTTTCCTGAGTGGCGATTACAGGGCAACCGCATGCGGCTGCCTCTACCGCTGGCAATCCGAAGCCCTCCATCCGGGAGGGTAAAACCAGCACCTCAGCCAAATTAAGCAGGACGACAAGATCTTCATCAGGTAAATAGCCGGTGAATATCAAGCGTTGCGCGACACCCAGCTCATCGATTTGTTTCCTGAGTGCAGAATAGCTGCTATAAAACACCTCTTGTTGATACTCTCCGACCATTACCAGCAGAATATCTGAAAATTCACCTTGAGTTGCGAGCCGGGCAAAAATCGAGATCAGGTTATCCAGATTCTTGTGTGGTCCAAAACCCCCGACGTAAACGACGAACCTTCCCCGCGCAGGCAATCCAATCGAGGCCAGGTAGGTAGATAGAGCCGGGTTCTCCAGGGGGCGAAAGATAGGATCACTGGCTTCACCCACAACCCAGATTTTTTGGGGCGAGATGCTGAAGTGATCTGCAATGCAGCGCTGAGAATAATCTGAAACTGTGACGATGGCATCAGCTTGAAAACGCCCGAATGCAGATTTCAAGCTCCAGAAGAGGCGTGCTTTTCGAGTAGGGAGGGTAAGCTCTGGATACTTTTCTGGGATGATGTCGTGTATCATCAGGATTTTCTTCGCCCGGCTGAGCACAGGGACGAAGCTATACACTGTTGGAAACAGTAAAATATCGAACTCTGAAGCGGAGAGCCTTTGACTCATCTGCAGCATATCGCGGATAGAGCGTGATCCCTGAGCAGATGCAGCTAGAGTCGTAGGCAGGCTGCTGCGCACGTGGTGGACTTCAACTTGGGGTGGGATTAATTCGATATTTTGGGCTGAATCGACAAAGAAGACGAATTGATCGTGGGAGTCAATCGCCACCAGATGACTCAAGAGCGCCCGGGCATGTCTGCCATAGCCGCGATTATTTTGCCAGATTGTCGCATCGACGCCAACTTTCATTGTTTTGGTTTTGCGGTGAAATAATCCTGGTACCAGGCAATAGTCTCAAGCAGTGCATCTTCGAGGGTGAAAGCTGGGCGCCATTTCAACATCTGTCTGGCTTTAGTACAATCCAGGTATTGTTTCTGGATTTCGTTTGTGGATTCGTTTAAAATAATTGCCTTGAGCTGGGTCTTGCTCATCAGGCGCAGGATGATCTGCACCATCTCGATAACAGAGAGCGGTTGTTCATTGCCAAAGTTGAAAGCCTGGCCGATGAAGCGTTCATCAGGCAATTGCTCGGCCAGGTTGAGATACGCCTTAACTGCGTCTCGTACATAGAAATAGTCTCGAATGTAGGTACCGTCGCTGCGGACAATCGGCTCTTCATTGCGTATGGCGGAGCGAATTGTCCCTGGCACTAACCGGTTGAAGTTAAGATCACCACCACCGAACAGGTTGCCGCAGCGGGTGATGGCAATGGGAAGCTGATAAGAATGAAAATAGCAGATGGAAATCAGATCTGCACATGATTTGGAGACATCGTAAGGGAACTGCCCTTGCAGCGGTGTGACTTCGGTGTAAGGAAGATGTTCATGGGAACCATAGGCCTTATCGCTGGAAGCGACGATAATCCGTTGGATTAGTCTGGAGCAGTTCTTGCAGGCTTCGAGGAGATTCCATGTCCCGCGAATATTGGCTTCGAAGGTTGAGAGCGCCGATCGGGAGGATGTGCCTACGATTGTCTGGGCGCCTAGATGGAAGACAGTATCGATCTCGTATTCGTTGATCGATCGCAAGAGAACTGTGTAATCTTCCAGCTCGCCTCGGACAACGTTCACATTATCGATAGAACCTTCATTGACAAGCATACTGCGAGGCACCCAATCGCGCACCAGGCAGGTGACCTGCGCCCCCTGGCTTAATAACTCTTCAACCAGCCAGGAGCCTAATAAACCGGTTGCACCAGTGACGAAGACATTATGGTTCACCCAGAAGCTCATTGCCAGACCTTCCAAGGCGCTTGACCGGTAGCCCAAAGCGCTTCGAGCAGCTCTTTTTCACGCAATGTATCCATGGGCTGCCAGAAACCCCAATGGCGATAGGCCATCAACTGCCGGTCAGCAGCCAGCTTTTCCAAGGGCTCTCTCTCAAGGATTGTTGTATCATCTGAGAGGTAATTTAAAACTTCTGGTTCAAAGATGAAGTAACCTCCGTTTATCCAACCTTCTCCGGTTTGAGGTTTTTCAGAGAATTCACTGACCATATCACCGCTCAGGATTAGACTACCAAAGCGAGAAGGCGGGTGAACAGCGGTGATGGTTGCCAGTTTTCCATGACGTATATGGAATTGGACTAAGGATGATATATCGATATCGCCCACACCATCTCCATAGGTGACCATAAAGGCGCTATCTCTTAACCAGGGTTTCAGGCGCAAAATACGCCCTCCGGTCATTGTCTCCAAACCAGTATCAATTACACCAACGCGCCAATCTACACCATCCGTATTGACAACTTCGGACGTGCCTGTCTTCAAATCCACGAAGAAGTCGCTGCTACGGATGAAGTAATTTTGGAAGTATTCTTTGATCATCTCCCCTTTATATCCACAGGCGATCAGGAAATCCTGGTAGCCATAGCTGGCATAAATCTTCATTACATGCCAGAGAATTGGTTTAGCACCGATTTCAACCATAGGTTTCGGGCGGAGAGAAGTCTCTTCAGACAATCTGGAACCTCTACCACCGGCTAAGATTACAATCTTCATTCTTCAAACCACCTTTGGGATTGGTACCGGGATAATAAATTTCCCGCCCTTTTGAAGATATTCTTGCTGCTGGAACATAATTTCTTCAGCAAAGTTCCATGCCAGGATTAGCACAAAATCCGGTTGGAGCTCAACCAGGGTAGAGACTGGAAGCACTGGAATATGCATACCTGGGGTGAACAGTCCAACTTTCATCGGATTTTTATCGACAGTATAGGGCAGAAGACTCGTATCTATATCGCAGAAGTTCAGCAGGGTATTGCCTTTGGCGGGAGCACCATAACCTGCCAGCATTTTACCCTCATCCCGCAAGGAATTCAACAGGCTCAAGAGGTTCTGGCGATTTTTGTAAACCTGATTTGCAAAGCGTTGATAACGCGAGAAGTTCGTGAATCCATTGGAGCGTTCCAATTCTGCCCAGGAGCGCACTTGTGGCGAGTGGTCACCGAATTTCTGAGGATTACCGGCGTACATGCGGAGAGAACCACCATGGACAGGAAGCTTTTCAATTTCGAAAATGGAAAGACCTGCCTCATCGCATAGGTGAAGCAAAGCGTTGACAGAGAAATAGCATAAATGTTCATGGTAAATAGTGTCGTATTCCAGGCGATCGATCAGGTCAAGCAGGTAAGGAACTTCAATAATCACCAGCCCATCATCGGCGACGAGTTGGCGAAAACCATCGATAAAATCGCGCGTATCATCGACATGCGCAAGGACATTATTGCCAATCACAGCCTGCGCCTTGCCATAGCGAGCTACCAACTGGCTTGCGATTTGTGAATTAAAGAATTGGTTAATAGTTTCTATCCCGCGCTCTCTAGCGAACTCGACAATGTTAGTCGCCGGTTCAATACCAAGCGTCCTGACCCCTCGCTCCTTGAAACACTGTAACAGGCTGCCATCATTACTGGCGATTTCAACGACAAGACTTTGCTTTGAAAGATTCAGCCTGTCAACCACCTGCCGGGCATAGTTTCGATTGTGTTCAGCCATTGTGCTGGAGGTGCCGGTGACATATATATAATCCCGAAAAAGGACTTCTGGATCGATCACATCCAGTAGCTGTACCAGTGAACAATTCTGGCAGAAATATACATCCAGAGGATAAGACCTCTCAAGTGCAAATTCCTCAGGCGACTTGAGGAAGGAATTTGCTAATGGCGTTGGTCCTAATGTTAAAAATTGTGTGAGCTGTGTCGAACCACAGATGCGGCAAGTTGTCCGTTTATAGTGGATCATTTAGGTTTTTTCATCATTGTATAGGTTAGCTGTATTTCTGCAATCTTACGCATTTTAGTCGTTTCCCCGGCCTTGTATCATCATCCATTCTTGTGTCTTTCGAATCCCGTCTGGTACGTTTGTTGCTGGATTCCAACTAAGCAATGACTTCAGTCGTTGGATATTCACTGGCAAGTGATGCATTTCACCTTCACGGGTGGGGATTGCACCAAAGAGCAGAGCTTCCTGTGGGATATGTAATATTTTAGCAGCAGTCTCGATAAAGTCACGCACTGAAGTCAAGACACCTGTGGCAAGGTTTACGATCTCTCCGGGAAGGGCTGTTGAAAGGCCAAGACGCAGGAGCCCTTCGGCGATGTCTTCAACGTAAGTGAAATCACGTTTCTGTCTCCCAACCGTGAGGGGGAGCGGCTGTTCGGTACTTGCAGTCTCCAGGAGCGAGGGCAGCAACCGTTTGGGCAGCTCACCAGGGCCGTAAACAGAGAATAGCCTTGCTGTCAAGCCGCGAATCCCCAACTCTGGGCAATATCGGGCAACATTCTTCGTTCCAGCCAGTTTTGAGTTGCCATATAAAGTAGTTGGATTGGGCTCCGAATCTTCTGCCAGATTGTTATGGATATTGCCGTATTCCAGGGCTGAACCGACGTGAACCAAATGCTGACCACTCCATTTTTTATCTTTGAATTCTGCAATCCAATGGCAGATTTCCCGTACCAAATCTGCATTGACCTGATAGGCAATTAATTCATTGCGCTCGATGGGATTAACGCCATATCCAGCCAGATTAAACACGATGGATGGCATGATATTTTGGAGAGCCTGGCAGACTTTGTTCGATTGTAATAAGTCGATCTCGATGACTTGACCTGCGATAGAATATTCTGAGAAAACTGGCTCAGCAATAGCTCGATCCAGGACGAAGAGGAAAACATGAGCCCCGCTCTTACAGAGAGTGCGCGCCACCCAACGCCCGATGAAGCCACTGGCGCCCAGCACGACAGTACGCACTCCAGTGTATGAACTGGCTAGATTACTCTCAAGGCACATTGTTCTTCAATGATAACGCTTCTTCTGCGGAAAGGGGGCCTGCGATGACCTGATAACCATGCCCGGTGAGGGTGGGGCCATTCAATATCCAGACCGGCCTGTCCGAGTAGGCTTCGATAACCTCCCTTTGAACAACTTCGCTCCGGTCATAAACATAAATTGGGACATCGGCGTAGACATTCAAGGGATTATATGCGGCTGCTGATGCATAATCTGGATGCTCCTCGCCGCGCACCAAAACAAGAGACCTGCCGAAGTCGTATTTTTTCGCCAGCTGACGAACATCTGGACGCATCAGGTCGTAATGGTGATATTTATCAATTGCCCGCCAGGGGATGAAAATTACCAGGGCTGACAAGCTGAGTAACAATACACCGGTGAGCACCATACTCACTCGCAGGCCTGGCTCTAGCCGGCTTTCCAGGAATTCCACACCGCGTACAGATAGAGCTACAAGGGGAACGATCATCAGGTACCAGTAACGAGCACCAAAATCCGGCCCGCCGCTATAATAATAGAAGAAGTAAGCGATAAAAACGACCACAATTACGGCAATCATCAGATAATCACTCTTCTTGTAGTTCCCAGTGACAATAAAAATACTTATTAGTAAAAGCGAACCGGCGCTCCATCCGAAAAGCTCAATATTTAGCGAGAATGCGTTTAATGCCCCATTGATCAGCCCGTCAATCGGACTATGGCCAGGATTCGGGTCTAATGCCCAGCCCATGCCTCGATCTGGCCCAAAGCCATAGGAGTTGGAATTCTTTCCGAACTCCAGCTCAAGGTAGTTATTTAATGGAAAAGTTAGAGGGTCTCCAGTAAGGGCTCTGTTGAAAACAAAGGTCACTGAACCAACCAGGATTGACCCTAAAATAAAAGCCCCAATAGCGGAAAAGCGCAAGCGTTTTCCGCCAACGCCAACCGCCCATAGCCCTAACAACGCACCAATCATGGCTGCGTCAAGCGGGCGGATGAGACTCATCATGCCCAAGGCGAACCCAGCCAGCAACGCCCACCATGCCTTGCCGGATTTGCGCGACCAGGCGAGGCATACTGCGGCAGCCAAAGCACAGGTGAGCATGAAAGTATGGTTCATAAAATTCATCCCCATAAACACGAACCAGGGGGAGCAACACAGTAAAACAACTGAAATGCGCGCCAGGCGGCGCGAGTATAGCTCTGTGAGCAACAGGTAAGCTAAAAGGATGTTGATACCATTAAGAATTGGATTGACCAGCCAGGGAGCGCCTAGCCTGGCGCCTACCGATAATATTGCCGCCCAGCCGATCGGCATCACCGGGAACCAACGATCTCCGTCGAATTGCATCAAGTAAAAATCGAAGGCTTGTGGTACAGGAGGGGCAGGCATGGTTAACCGGCCGTGGGCTAAAAAACGAGCTTGATAGAGATAGCCAAGCTCATCCCTGACATGTGGATGGCGCTCATAGGAGAGGATATTAAGCAGAGCGGCAAGGAGTATGACCCATGAAGCTGCAACAAGGGCAAAACGATCTATTCGTGGATGATCGGTGGTCGCCGCTAATGGATTGCCGAAAAAGCTCTTGAAATGTTGAGTTAGAGAGGTGTATGCATCTTCAGGCAGAGAAATAACAGCCAAGACCACTGTTGCCAGGTTCAAAACTTGCAGTAAGGTGGCAAAAACCAGTTCGTAGATCCAATAGGCCGGGGATTCAGAGAGAGATGCACTGGTGAAGAAGAAAATCAACCCAATCAGCATGAGCTGCCAGATTTTGAAATTTTTGCGTATCCAATCGGATAGACACTTCCAGCGTGGGATAAGGCCAATCATTACCAGGATTATTTGCAATGCGAGAAAAACAACCAACCATGGTTGGGAAATAAAGATTTCGCTCAAGGGTCTATAATGCTGGTAATGGAGCAGTGGCCCGGCGTTTATAGTTTGTAACATGACAGCCTGACCGACAAGCGCCAGGGACACCCAGGAAGCAAATGCCCGATACTGGTTAGTTATTCCCCATCCCAGAACGAATAGGGCCAGGCTGGTGGTGATGGGAAGGCAGACAGCCCCTGTGAGAAAGCCTTCTGGATCACGAAAGCGCGGGTTAGTGAATGCAATAATTAAGAATATAACAGCTAAGACCCAGGATAATCCACGAAGAGCGAGGAGAATAAGATTGGATTTTTGAGTTAAACCGTTGTGAGTTTGCACGGAGCAGAGTTCGTATAAGCTGGAGAATTGTTCGAGAAATTATAATTGGGATTGCCGGAATAAGAAAAGCATGTTAATCTTTCAGCCGTGAAGAATCTTTATCTATCCTCAAAAAGCCTGCGCAGCCATATATTTGCTGGCATTATCTTGGTGGTAGTACTCACTGCCCTGTTAAGCGGATTACCAGCCATATGGCTGGTCTATAGCCAGTTGGAACAACAAGCCTGGGAACAAGTATGGCAGGGTGTTCGTGCTTCACGTTCTCTATACAGTAGTAAAGAAGAAGAGATAGCTAGACTGGCGATCTTGACAGCACAGAGACCCACATTGCAATTGTTATTGACCAATGCGGATCGGGAAGCATTGGAACAATACATCTCCGAATTGCAAGCTGGAGAAAATATTAATATGTTAGTCCTCTGTGACTTGGATGGACAAGTTATAGCCTCCACAAACACAACGTTTGTCGATCCCTGCGAATTTGGAGGATCGTCTCAGTTTATCCGTGATGATAGTGCAACCAATCCGGGAGCCTGGTTGGTGACAACGTCTGACATCCAGGCCGGCGCCAGCCGTTTAGGGAAAATAATTCTCGGATTAGCGCTAGATGAAAGTTTTGTAAAGACCATGCGCTCTCAGACAGGTTTAGAACATGCCGTTTATTGGGATGATTATCCTCTTGCCACAAGTATAGAAGGGAGTCAGGAAGCTCTGGCAACGACTCAAAGAAAAGCAATCAGGATGGTTTCAGAAGAGGAAACTATCCTGAATTCTTATCGCTTAGGTGATAAACCTTACATTTCAATAAGGTTTCCAGTGAACCAGACTGGCTTGACCGCCGAAAGCACGTTGGATGTAGGGAAGATCAGCGAGGCTCAGCGCCACTCGATTCTAATTTTACTGGGTGGTTTATTTGCTGTCGCAATCATGGCGATGGTTCTTGGCGCAATTCTGGCAAAGCAGATCAGCCGTCCCCTGGAGTCGCTGGCTTCATCAGCTGCGTCCTTAAACCTGAAGAACCTTGAATCTCCACTCACCGTCCATACACCGATAGCAGAAGTAAATTCTGTGGCACAAGCCCTGGAAAATGCTCGTCTCGAATTGAAGCAATCATTGGTTACTTTACAGGAGGAGAAGAATTGGAGCGACCGTTTGCTCGAGTCGATCGTGGAGGGAATTGTAACGCTGGATGTTAAAAACCGAATTCAGTATTTCAGCTCAGGCGCAGAACGAATAACCGGTTGGAGGCGTGAACAAGTGTTGCAGCGGTCGATCGATGAGGTTTTTGTAACGCTTGATACGAATAAACCCTTCAGTGCCTTGATTCCTTCTCCGGGGGAGAAAAGGATCATTGCGGTTACCCTACCTGGCCGGCGCAAGGCGACCCTGGCAGTTACCGAAGCGCAATTAGCTCCTTCGGAATCGGGCGGTTCTGGGATTGCATTGGTATTTCGAGATGTAAGTGAAGAGGAAGCAGTAAACCGGTTATTGGGTCAATTTCTAGGCAATGTTGCCCACGAGTTTCGAACACCACTTTCAGCGTTGGCGGCTTCCTTAGAGCTCTTGATGGATCAATATCCTGACTTGACAGAAGGCGAGGTGCAGGAGCTATTAAATTCACTGCGGTTAGGGATCCTTAGTCTGGAGACGCTTATCGATAACCTGTTGGAGTCAGCCAATATTGAAGCGCGGCGGTTCCAGGTTGTCCCCCACCCGAGCGATATCCGCGATATCGTGGCAGATGCTATCCAGACCATGCAACCTTTATTGGAGAAATACGGTCAAAAACTGGTACTAAAGTATCCCACCACAATCCCATTGGTCTATGCAGATGCCAGGCGCACGATGCAGGTAATCGTGAACCTGCTGTCCAATGCGAGTAAATACGGGCCAAACGATTCTGAGATCAATATTGATTTGCAAGTCGAGCTGGATTTTTTGCGAATGGCTATTTCTGATCGCGGTCCAGGGATACCCATCGAATACCATGATGACCTCTTTTATCGACTGATAACGCCCAGAATCCAGAGCGAGAAAGCCAAGCCTGGCGCGGGATTGGGGCTTTCAGTAGTAAAGTCCATCGTTGAAGCCCAGGGAGGGCGAGTTGGTTACCAAGAACGGGAGGGTGGGGGAGCGACTTTCTGGTTTACTCTCCCTGTAGTGAAGCAAACATGAAAGCCCTAATCGTTGATGATGACCGGACGTTGGCAGATGTACTGGCATTCACATTACGGCGTGAGGGTTTTCAGGTGATCCTGGCTTATGATGGGCAGATGGCTTTGCAACGTTGGGAAGAAGAGAGCCCTGATATCATCATTCTGGATGTCAACTTGCCACGCCTCGACGGTTTCACAGTCTGCCAGCAAATTCGCCAGCAGGCTGATACACCAATCCTTCTGCTAACTGTGCGCGGTGAAGAGGAAGATATTGTGCGCGGTTTAAGGTTGGGTGCGGATGACTACATCACGAAGCCATTCAGCCCAAGGCAATTAGTTGCCCGCATGCAAGCCATCTTACGCAGGATTGGCCAGATTCCAACGTTAGCCTTGCGCAGGTTGGGGGATCTAACCCTTGATTTAGGCCGCCGCGAATTGGTGGTAGGAAACCAGGCACCGGTTACTTTGACAGCTTTGGAGGCTCGTCTGCTGGATTTCTTAACTAGCAATCCAGGGCAGGTGATGACCACCGAATCGATTATTGATTATGTTTGGGGGCCGCGCGGGGCGGACCGAGATATGGTGCGACAGCTGGTGCATCGCTTGCGTTTGAAAATCGAGCCTGATCCGAATAACCCGGAGTATATTGAGACTGTGGCAGGTCTTGGCTATGGGTTTTTGAAATCGAACGAAATCAACTGAGTATTTAAACCCGAATCCAGTTGGGGTGCTTTGGTGAATATACAAATCAAAGCACCCCAATTTATTTGTAACAAAGATGTCACAATTTAGTCACGGGGTTTATGACTGCCTTAAAGTATTGTTTAGCATAGAGTTTCTTTGTGAAATGTAATGTTTATCCTGAGTATAGGGAAAAAGCATTGGAGAACAGGGAAAAAGGCTTTTTGGATGAGAAGTGTGAAGGTCTCAATACAGGTAAATCTTTGCGCGCCTTGGTCTGGGAATCTCTTCAAGATTTTCCTGAAGATGAAACAAAGGCATCGAGAATTCAGGCATTTCGGGACTACACAGGTTATTTGGAGAGGAGTCTTGGATTGAGCCTGGTTTACTTCCGTTCTGCTGTGGGCTATATGGATGGAATGCAGATTGACTGGGATCAATTTCTATGCGGGGCGTATGATCTATTGGTTATGGGTGAGATTGAGTTGACATTTCTAAGCCGTTGGTTATCGGTACTTTTTGAACAAAAGGTTGCCGTGCAAGAGAAGACATCTTTGTTAGTTGTGCGTGAACCAGTATGGCCGATCCATAAGATTCTATTGTTAACTCAGTTTAATAAGAATGATGAAGTGGCAACATCCTGGATGGCGCGATTGACGCCTGCATGTGGTGCAACTGCGACAATCTTGACCATTATGCCGCAACTTCCAGCTTCTGTTCGCCAACCCGGTTATGCCCAATCTGGATTGGATGGTTTTTTATCGAGCAACACGACTTCGGGGATTTGGTTGCGCCATCTGTCTGAGAGACTCCAAGAGGATGGTATTCAAGGGGAAATCTGCTTGCGCCAGGGGGAACCAGAAACGGAGATTCAGCAGGAATTGGCTGAAAGCCATTACGATCTAATTGTGATTGGAGCCGATCCTTACCACAGACCATCGCATTGGATATTGGGTGGTTTGGTTGGATCTTTACTGCACTGGACGCAGTGCCCTGTACTGATTGCCAGGTAATTTGTGGGATGATTTATTTAGAAATCAGGTTATGAAAAAAACTTCTGGTCGGAAAAGTATACATAACCAATTACGGGTGATAATTCTGGTCGTTTCATTATTGGCAGCAATGATCTCCGGCCTTGGAATTATTCTCTTAGTGAGTGTTGCTGTTGGTCCAGTTTCATGGGGGCGCTTATTACTGTATTTAATCGCTGGCGCGCTTGTTGCCACGCTTTTCGGTTATTTTTTTGGAGGTAAGTTTATCAAGGGTATAGAAGCGCCACTGGAGCAATTGATTACCGCAGCGCAGAAGGTCCATCAGGGTGAGCTAAACCAGGAACTAATCATACCGGAGGCACCAGATGAGCTCGCCATTATTGGCTCTGGGTTGGAAAAAGGCCGGCAACTTGCTCAAGCCGCGATGGTTGATCTGGAGCAATCCGAACAGTGGTATAACGATCTGATCCAAACCATACGCGAGGGTATTGTCATCTTCAACAAACATGGTTTGATAGCTTCTTTTAGCCCAGGCGCTGAACGAATCACTGGATGGCAACTGAGGGAGGTGACCGGCAAGCATTTGGATCAGGTTTTCCGGGTTCCAAAGGGGGAGCGACCTCTTGCAAGCAACTTACCTCCCATTGGGCATACGCGCCAAATTAATTTTTATCACCGCAACGGTAAACAGATAACACTAGCAGTTACTGCTATGCATAAGAATATAATAGACGGGGAGAAGGGCAAGACTGCTTTAGTTTTGAGTGAAATCACAGAAGAAGAGGCAGCTCAACGGCTACGCTCATATTTTTTGGCCAATATCACCCATGAGTTTCGCACTCCGTTGGCTTCACTTAATGCATCGGTTGAGTTCCTTCTTGAGGAGATTGATCGTCTCTCTCAGGGTGAAATTGGGGAATTGCTCAAGTCAATCCATCTCAGTGTAACCGGTTTGCAGACGTTGATTGACAATTTGCTGGAAAGCATAAGCATCGAAGCTGGGCGCTTTTCGATCCGAAAGAAGCCGACAGATTTGAATAAAATCCTGGCAGATGCAAGGCAATTGATGAAGCCGCTGCTCAATCGCCGCCAGCAAGAGCTGACGGTTGAACAACCTGATGTATTGCCCCTGGTAGTAGGAGACGCTGCACGCTTGACACAAGTTCTGGTGAACCTGATTTCCAATGCTAGCAAATACGGGCCAATGGGCCAAACCATTGATGTGAAGATGGGGCGTTATGGCGACCAAATGGTTCGTGTTGCGGTGATGGATCGTGGCCCAGGCATCCCTCTTACCGAGCAAGCCAACCTGTTTCGTAGATTCTTACGCGCCGGGGCACAAGACGGATCGCAATATGGCATTGGATTGGGGCTTTCCGTAGTGCGGGTAATTGTTGAGGAGCATGGCGGCGAGGTAGGCGTGGATGAACGACCAGGCGGTGGCTCCATCTTCTGGTTTTCAGTGCCTATTGTAAGGGAGGAAGCATGAAAACTCTAGTTGTTGATGATGACTTGGCGCTTGCTGATGTTATCTCATTTACGATGCGACGCGCGGGTTATGATGTGATTTTGGCTCACGATGGACAAGCTGCGCTAGACCGGTGGGAGAAAGAGTCGCCCGATCTGGTTATTCTTGATCTTAACCTTCCGAAGCTAGATGGTTTGACGGTGTGTCGCCGAATACGGGCGCAATCTGACACACCAATCTTGATCTTGAGTGTGCGCGACGATGAAGAGGATATCGTAACCGGATTGCAATTGGGGGCAGATGATTACATTGTTAAACCCTTCAGCCCGCGCCAGCTGGTGGCGCGAGTAGAGGCTGTTTTGCGGCGATCAAGCGCTCTCTCTGCCCCTGCCGGCCCGATCACGGCTGGGATGATAACGTTAGATCCGTCTCGCAATGAGTTATATTGGGGCGAGCGTTCAGCCATGCATCTCACGCGGTTGGAGAGCCGGCTCTTAGAAGTTTTGATGCGCAACCGCAACCATGTGATCCCTACAGATACTTTAATCGGATACGTTTGGGGCCCTCTAGGGGGGGATCGGATCATGCTCAAACAATTGATTTATCGATTAAGGCGTAAGCTAGAGGAAGTCTTTGCCGACTCGGTTGTGCTGGATACGGTATCTGGAGTGGGTTATACGTTAAAGTTGAAATAATTGGATTTGTGAATTTTGTTACCAATTTGTCATCATTTGGCGACCCGCATTGTTACCATTGTCACATATACTTAGCATTGGAAACAGTATCTTTTAGAATTTTCAGCCTGGCCAGGAGGAAACAATGATCACTTTAATGGATGTAATTCGCAAACTTCGCAGCCCAGAGAATAAGGTAGTGTTGCAAGCGGTTGAAGAGCTACGAGTGCGAGGATGGCTTACGGATGGATCATTAAAAGGTGTTCCGCTTTGCCATGCCCATTTACAGGGGGCAGACTTGCTTGGTGCCGATTTACGTAATGTTGATTTGCACCAGGCTCGTCTCGAGTATGCCGATTTAAGCGATGCAAACTTGAGCAATACTAAGCTAACCCGAGTAAATTTCCAAGGTGCTAATCTCAGCCGAGCCAATATCCAGGGAGCAGACCTTTACAAAGCGAACTTGAAGGAAGCACGCAATCTCACCGATGAGCAGCTATTACAAGTGAAACGGCTGTGGGGTGCAACAATGCAAGATGGTAACCCCTATGATGGACGATATAATCTGGAAGGAGACCTTGATTTTGCTCGTTGGGGGCGCGTGGATGTCAAAAATCCGGAGGCAATGGCGTCTTTCTTTGGTGTCTCGTTAGACACCTATTTGCGTGGACAGGGACTGAGGATATCGTCCTCCCATTCAAATGTCTGGGCTTAGGATCACGCCATCGTTGAGGAGAAAAAGTAATTATTATGATTACAGGACTGGGTATCCAGTCTTGTGTCGCGCCACTAGGCGAAAAACTGCAGAGAGGAGTATCCAAAAAAGTTTATTCGGATAAATTGAGGATATTGAAACGGAGGGCTGGATGATTTATGCATTGTTAGTTATTGCCAGTATTATATTTGCCATTCTGGCGTTTCGCACCCAACGGTTGATCGCCTCCGCGTTGTGGCTGGCAGGCGTCAGCGCCCTGGTTTCCATTATGTGCTATCTGTTGGGAGCATATGCTGTGGCTGTAATTGAGCTCAGCGTGGGAGCCGGTTTGGTGACGGTGCTTTTCGTATTTGCGATCAGTATCGCAGGCGAGGAGGGGAAAGTAACCCGATCTGTGATACCCATTGCCTTAGCAGGCGGGGTGGTCATTGTGGCGTTAGCCTTACTAGGCTGGTTAACCCTGCCGATTACCGCCGTTTATCCACCGGTTAGCGAGGTGGCATTGCCAGATATGATCTGGAACCAGCGTAGCTTGGACGTGTTCGTGCAAATCGTGCTGGTCTTCGCTGGCGTGTTAGGTCTGCTAGGCCTTCTGGCAGAGGCAAAGGCACCGCTCAAACATTCTGTAGCTGATGAATATGCACAGAAACGAGATCGTGAGCTAGAGGCTTTACACGAGCAGTCTCTTGAGAAGGAGACGATATGAACTTCACACCGGAAAACATTATATTCATTGGCGTGTTGGGTTTGTTAGGTGCCGGTCTTTACGGGCTCTTGGTGAGCCGGAATTTGATTAAGGTCGTGGTAGCATTACAGATCCTGGTCAAGGCAGCTATATTAGGTCTGGTTTTAGCCGGCAACATCAGCCAACAGATAAACCTCAGCCAAAGTTTAGCCATCACCGTGATCGTTGCGGACACTGTTGTAGCGGTCATTGGGATTTCGCTGGCAGTTCAAATCCGGCGACATCTTGGCTCTTTGGACGTGATCGATGTGGCGACTTTAAGGGGGTAAGCTATGGATACAGATACGTTGCTAGTATTACTCACCATTTCAATACCCTGGCTAGGCGGAATATGCGTCTGGCTGGTAGGTGATCGACACCCCAACATCCAGCACCGCCTGGCAACGGTTTTTGCTCTGCTTGGCGGAATAGTCTCTTTAAGCTTGCTCCAATACACCCAGGGTCAAACTGTGATTAACATACCTTTAGGCGGGGCGTTTGGTGACTTTACCTTAGTTCTTGATGGGTTGGGTGCTTATCTGACGATAATAGCTGCGGTTATCGGAGGCCTGGCAGTAATCTTCTCGAATGATTATATGAAAGGTGAAAACCAGCTCGGTCGTTATTACTCTTTGACCTTTTTATTCATTGGGGCGATGATTGGCTTAGTGCTCTCGGGCAGCTTGCTCTTCGTCTTCCTTTTTTGGGAAATCACGGCGTTCTGCTCATATGCTTTGATCTCGTTTCACAATGACGATCCAAAGGCGGTTGCTGGCGGTATTAAGGCTTTGATCATCACCTCGATCGGTGGCGTTGGGCTATTGATTGGGGCGATCGTCGTCTATGCCTACCTGAACAGCTATCAAATTAACGACCTCTTGGTTGGGGCAGAGAGTCTGCCACCGAGCGTGTTGGGCTTGATTGCCTTCGGTTTCCTGATTGCAGCGGCGGCAAAATCGGCGCAGGTGCCATTCCAAACCTGGTTGCCTGACGCAATGGAAGCTCCAACACCGATTAGCGCCCTGATCCATGCCGCAACGATGGTCAACGCTGGTGTGTACCTGCTGGCTCGTTTCTATCCCGCCTTTGAGGCTGTACCAGGATGGAGGATGACAGTGATGCTTGTCGGCATGCTGTCTGCACTGCTGGCGGGGATTATGGCGGTTGTAGTTTATGACTTGAAACGCACGCTGGCTTATTCAACCATCGCCCAGCTAGGAGTCATGGTCTACGCTATCGGAGCAGGCGCTATCTTAGCTAGCCAATTTCACTTGCTCAGCCATTCAGTGTTCAAGGCATTGCTCTTTCTTGGGGCGGGTGCTGTGATCCATGCTGTGGGGACACGTGATATGCGCGAGATGGGAGGCTTAGGCAAGCAGATGCCTTTTGTGCGGGTGGTATTCATCATAGGAGCAATATCTTTGATTGGTCTGCCACTGACTAATGGTTTTGTCAGCAAGGAGTTAATACTTGAAGCTGGCCTGGAACATACCCCATTCTTGCTGTTTGCATTGGTAATGTTTGGCGCTGGCCTCACCGCTTTATACAGCACGCGCATGGTCTGGATGGTCTTCTACGGTGAGCCGCGCGGGGAGAAACACGCCCATGATGCCCCAGGTGCAATGCGCTTCTCGCTCGCCCTACTGGCTTTCGGCACAATGACCACCTGGTTACTGATTGGCCCATTTAGCCAGTTTTTGGCTAATAGCCTGCCACCCTCCTACGAGATAGAAGTAGTGAAAACCTGGGAAGTTATCTTGAAGGTCATTTCTACGCCGGCTACCTGGGTGGCTTTGCTGGTGGCTTTCCTGGGTGCGTCTCTTTGGTTTCTGCGAGACCGTTTTGCTGGATTCGTCGCTTCTCTGCAGCCTCTGGCTGATTTCATCCGAGGAGGGCTGGGATTTGAATGGATCAACCAGCAAATTATCCGCATTACCAAGGGTACCGCTGCTGCTTTTCGCCCAACGCAGACCGGTCTTTTAAGCTGGAATGTGTTCGGCATTGTAGGCGGGCTGGTAATCTTACTTGTTTTGATTGTATGGGGTGTGTGACATGGAAATACCAGCGTTTGTTTGGATGATTTTAATACCGGTTCTGGCGTCGCCATTGATCTACCTAAGCGGGCACCTTACAGCGCGGCGAGGACAATCTTTTGCGCAGGTCACTGCGCTGGTTGCTATGCTGGCTGCCTGGGTGCCATTCGTTCAGGCAGCGCGCCAGATTGGACAGACGGGCTCGGATTCTTTCACCATGGGCTCGATCTCTTTGTGTATGGATGGCATCAGTTTGCTCCTGGCGGCTGTGGCGTTGGCGCTGGGTACACTGGTGGTCATCTTTTCTGGCCCTTATATGGCTGCTGAATTCGGACAAGAGAAGTTCTATGCCATGCTGGTAGCGATGGTTGGCGTTATGGTGGGATTAGGCTGCGCCTGTGACCTGTTTAACTTGTGGATCTGGTTCGAGGCAATGGCTGTCACTTCCTACCTGCTGGTTGCGTTCTACCACGAGCAACCGCCCTCCCTGGAGGCAGGCATAAAGTATCTGGTGCAGAGTGCAGCCGGGTCGGTATTGGTTCTGTTAGGTATCAGCATTGTGCTTGCTCAAACAGGATCTGTGAATCTGGCGGAGATCAAGGCTGCTACCGGGGCTTCGACTACGGCAATGCTGGCGGCTGGGGCGCTCTTTGCCATCGGTTTTGGCGTCAAGGCAGCCCTGGTGCCTATGCATACCTGGCTTCCAGATGCACACTCACAAGCTCCAAGCGGGATTAGCGCCATGCTCTCCGGCATTGTGATTGAGGCTGGATTGGTAGCCATGCTGCGCTCTTTGTCAAGTTTGTCTGCGGTGAGCGATCTATGGGGTCCGATCTTGATGGGTTTCGGCTGCCTGAACATGTTACTGGGCAATTTGATGGCTTTCCAACAGAAACATGTCAAGCGGTTATTGGCTTATTCCAGCTTGACACATGTCGGTTATATGTTGGTTGGCATCGGAGTGGCGATTTACTTCGGCCAGGTCAACGGAGCACAGGGAGGGTTGTTCCACCTTATTAACCACGGCTTGATGAAAGGATTAGCCTTTCTTGCGGCTGGAAGCTTGCTCTTTACATTGCACATTGCTGTCGGTGAGCATAGCGCATTAACCATATCCGATCTCTCTGGCGCAGCCCGGCGCTATCCAGTGGTAGCTCTTACCTTCAGCTTAGCCTTGCTTGGCCTCGGCGGCATTCCACCGCTGGCTGGCTTTATGTCGAAGTGGCAGATTTTCCTTTCTGGTTTCCAGACTCAGAACCTGGCGGTAGGTCTTGTAGTAATTTTTGCTGCTTTGAACAGCGTTTTTTCACTGGCTTACTATGCGCCGCTGATCAACAACATTTATCGCCACGAGCAATCTGATGCTGTCAGACTGGGCAGCAAACTACCTGCGGTGATAAACTTGCCACTGATTGGCATGGCTGTGGCAGTGGTTGTGATCGGTATTTGGCCGAGCATCATGAACTGGCTGACTTATCCTGCAGGTGCGGCATTGCTAGCAGCATTTGGAAAATAAGCAAGTGGAGATGAGGATTGTATGAACAATATTCTACTTACACCCCCAATCGCGTTTTTAGTTTATCTTGTGGTGGTCGGTTTGATATCAAGATTCGGTCGAGCACTCGCAGGAAAACCAAATGTTACGCCAACAAAAGCGAGCACTTACTCTAGCGGTGAAGCACCACCTACCCAATTGGCTGCGCCTGGCTATCGGCCTTTCTTCGTGGTGGCGCTTTTCTTTGCGATCTTGCACTTAGGTGCGCTGATGTTAGGCACCAACAACTTTTCACCCATGGCGCTCGTATATCTGATCGGGCTCATGCTGGCGCTATTGGCATTGATTATAGGTTAGAAAGGAGACATTTTATGGCAAAAGATGATAATTCCTTACAAGGTGCACTGGATCAGATTAAGACCTGGGCGTTTGCTAATTCACCTTGGGCGATCCATTTTAACAGCGGTTCGTGCAACGGATGCGATATTGAGATCCTCGCTACGCTGACACCGCGATACGATTTAGAGCGCTTTGGCGTAAAGCTGAAAGGTAGCCCGCGCCATGCAGATATTTTGATATGCACCGGGCCGGTGACGCGCCAGGCGCGGGAGCGATTAATTCGAATTTACGAACAGATGCACGAACCAAAGTTTGTCGTTGCAGTAGGATCTTGTGCTCTATCCGGCGGAACTTTCCAGGGGTGTTATAACGTGATGGGCGGCATAGACCAGGTGATCCCGGTGAACGCTTACATCCCCGGCTGCCCGCCTCGACCTGAAGCCGTTGTGGATGGAGTTGTGAAATTGCTGCAGAGCCTTACCAATCCGGCGCCCGTTGAACCCGTGGAGAGCATTCCAACGGACCAACCCCCGGTAGCCACGCAGGTGGGGGGTGCATGATGGATAACGAAACTATCCTGCAGACCGCTCGCCTGCTGGCTGAGGATATTGCAGAGAGTATGGACACTCCAGCTCCAAACCGCCTGGATATCCGTCTGAACCGGGCTGAGCACCTGATGCCGATTGTTGCCGGACTGCGCGTGAAGCGCCTGGGTTATCTGGCGGCGATTGTTGGCCTCGATCCTGGTGGAGAGCAGGACAACCTGGAGGTGCTGTACTTCTTTTGCCCTGGAGCAGCCATCGTCACGCTAAGATTGCTCGTACCCAAATCTGAGGCACAGGTTCCCACTTTGAGTGAGATTATCCCTAGCGCTGAGCCTTTCGAGCGCGAGCTGAGCGAAATGTTTGGGATTAAAATCGTTGGCATACACAATCCAACACATCTCTACTTGCCAGATGACTGGGAAGAAGGGATTTATCCATTACGTAAAGATGTCGAAGTGCAGGCATTCAAGGCACAGACCTAAATTAAAGGGAGGCAAGATGATGGAAAAAACCGCAAACGAACAATTTACTGTCCCAATCGGCCCGCAGCATCCGGCTCTGAAGGAACCAGGGAGTTTCCGGTTCAACGTCGATGGGGAAGTCGTCACTGGCGCCACGGTGCGCCTGGGGTATGCCCATCGAGGCATCGAGAAAGCTACCGAGGGGCGTAACTTCGTGCAAAACATATACTTGCTAGAGCGCATATGTGGGATTTGCTCCGACATTCACGCCACAGCTTATGTATTAGCTGTTGAGCAACTCGCCGGGGTGGAAGCGCCGCCTAGAGCGCAGGCAATCCGTATCCTAGTCGCCGAGCTGGAGCGCATCCACAGCCACCTGCTGTGGGTCGGCGTGGCTGCCCACGAAGCTGGATTTGACACATTGTTCATGTATAGCTGGCGTGACCGCGAGACGATCATGGACATCCTGGAAGGTCTGACCGGAAACCGGGTTAACTACTCCGTGAACCTGCTGGGCGGTGTCAAAGTGGATGTAGACGAGCAGCAAAAGGACACAATCCTCAAAGGGATCGAGTTTCTCGAAGAGCGTACTAAGCACTACTTAGATGTAATTACTAAAGACGCAATGTTCCTGCAGCGCACGCGCGGCGTAGGCATCTTTACCCGCACACAGGCGGAAGTGTTGGGCGCGGTCGGACCGACGGCGCGTGCTTCAGACGTGGCGCGCGATGTGCGCGTTGAAGCGCCATACGGGGCTTACAAAGACTTTCCGGTCAACATGATTACGGAGAAAGGCTGCGATGTTGAAGCGCGCTTCGTGGTGCGCATCCGAGAGTTATTTGAAAGCTACCGATTGGTGCGTGAAATCCTGAATAAGCTGCCGGAAGGTGAGCTGACGGCGCGCTTTCCACGGCGCATCAAACCGGGCGAAGCTATCAGCCGGGTGGAAGCACCGCGCGGCGAGTTGTTCTATTTTGTAAAGAGCAATGGTACGGACAAACCCGAACGCGTCAAAGTGCGCACGCCAACCATCTGTAATATGACCTCGGTGGTCAAGCTTGCCGTAGGACACCAACTGGCCGATGTTCCAATGATTCTGGTCGGGATTGATCCTTGCTTCTCCTGTAATGACCGTGCAGTGAGCATCGATCACCACCAGCATGGACGAGAAGATTGGTCGATGGAAGAACTTCGAGAATATGGGATCAGGTTTTACCATGGACATACTTAGTGATCTGTTTGCCATCTTGATCTTTCCAAGCGGTCTCTTTCTGCTGATCGCCGGTTTATTGTATGAGTGGGCGGATCGCAAGCTGCTAGCTCAGCTCCAAAACCGGATTGGACCGCGTTGGTTTCAACCCTTTGCGGATGTGACGAAGTTGCTGGCAAAGGAAGAAGTAATCCCCACAGGGGTAAATCCGTACCTGTTCGTCGGACTCCCGATTATTGCCCTGGCTGGAGGCCTGACGGCAGCTCTCTATGTCCCGATTGGCGGGGTTGCCCCGGCATACAGTTTCAATGGAGATCTGATCGTCACCCTTTATCTGCTGAGCTTGTTGACGCTTTGCATGGGGCTGGCTGGCTCAAATACGATGGATCGCTTCTCACTGGTAGGAGCCACGCGCACCTTGACCCAGCTCTTCTCCTATGAAGCGCCGTTCTTGCTTGCTCTATTAGGCCCTGCGATTGTTGCCGGAAGCTGGCAGATCAGCCAAATTACCAACTACACCAATGGGCACTGGCTGGTTCTCACCCAGCCGCTGGGTTTCATTGTTGTATTGATTGGATTGATGGGAAAATTGGAGCTACCGCCATTTGATGCGCCGGAAGCAGAAACAGAAATTGTCGCCGGCGCACTAACCGAATATAGTGGGCGGGGCTTAGCTATGTTCCGCTTAGGCAAAGGCATCGAGATGGTAATCGGACTGACGCTGGTCGCTGCTTTTTACCTGGGAGGAGTGAGCAATCCGCTATGGTTCCTGGTCAAGACGCTCGGCTTGTTGCTTGTGGTGGCTATCTTGCAGGCAGTTTTGGCAAGATTACGCATTGACCAGACGGTAGGTATGTGGTGGCGATATGGCGCCTTATTAGTGTTGATTCAATGGTTATTCATGATAGGAATGAGGGTAGCAATATGAAACTTGCAACGATGATTGGCGATGTACGGACGTCATTTTTCCGCAAACCAGTGACCCAACGGTATCCCTTCGAGCGCCGGGAAACGCCGGAGAGGCTGCGCGGGTTGTTAAACTGGAATGGTGAGAACTGCTCGGGCTGTAACATTTGCTCCATGGATTGCCCGGCAAAAGCCATTGAGGTAATAGTGATTGACAAGAAGGCCAAACGCTTTGTGATGCATTACCAGGCTGATCGCTGCACGTTTTGCGCGCAATGTGTGTTTAGCTGCAACCACGATTGTATTTCATTGGATAGCAATGGGTGGGAGCTGGCAGCACTGGCAAGAAATGCTTTTGCGATCTATTATGGAACTGAGGATGATATCAAATATGTGCTGGCGGGACCACCTGCACCAGACGCTGAAGCGCCTGTCGAAGGGTGAACATCTCCCACGCCTGGCGGTAGTGGGCATCGGTAACGAGCTACGCGGGGATGACTCAGCGGGCTTACTCCTGGCGTGTGCCATCCAGCAGCACCCGGGACGGAATGGGCGACTTATGGCGGTGGAAGCGTGCTCTGCACCGGAGAACTTCGTCGGGACATTGTGCCGCTTCCACCCAGATCTGG
>Ga0113563_10000092_pt1 | contig 31263 bp, 29 predicted proteins | sample Mud3Dept3metaG_FD_80117 | JGI IMG/M metagenome (GOLD analysis project Ga0113563, IMG submission 80117) | Freshwater wetland microbial communities from Ohio, USA, analyzing the effect of biotic and abiotic controls - Mud 3 Core 4 Depth 3... | ecosystem: Environmental > Aquatic > Freshwater >... | reverse complement strand
GTATTCATGACAAAGTAACAGGCAGGGATGTGAGGGAGGACAGGACAATAACACTGAAGCATGGTGAACCGATGATATTCGGAAAGGATAATGAAAAGGGTCTTATCCTTGATGGATTGAAACTCAAGGTCGTCAGGCTGGGAGAAAATGGAATCACCGAAAAGAACCTTCTCATTCATGATGCCAGGGAGCCTAATCCCGGAATACAATATATGCTTGCCAATATGAGGTATCCGGAGTACCCTATGGCTCTGGGAGTCATCAGGTCGGTTGATGGAAATACCTATGAAAGCGATGTTGAGGAGCAGATAAAGGGCGTTCAGAAGAATTCGAAAATAAAATGCATGGACGACCTGATGAACAGCGGTTCAACCTGGAAAGTGGAATAGTGCTTTTCAGCCCCCCGTCCATTTATTCACGTGGTTAAAGGGAATTTTAGTAATTTTAAATCTGATTTTCTCTACAAACTGCAAGATGGATGAAATAGATCATATTGCGCCTGAATATAACAGGTTGCTGCATGACCAGCAGGAAAGGGTAAAGGAACTTTCATGTATCAATCAGACTACATATATCCTGAAGGAAGGTAAACCAATTGAAGAGACTCTCCAGCAGATTGTACTGCTTTTACCTGCCGCGTGGCAATATCCCGAATATACTGAAGCCCGTATCACATATCTTGATAAAACTTTTGAGACTCCTGAATTTCTGGAGACAACCTGGAAAATGATCCAGAAATTCAATACAATTGATGATGAAACAGGAACTATTGAGATATATTATACAAAGGAATTCAGTATGGAGCAGGAGGGCCCTTTTTTAAAAGAGGAGAGGGATCTGATAATAAATATAGCCAGTCTGATAACAGGGTATATAAACAGTTATAAAGCCCGTGATATAATACGGATGGCTCAGGTTCCAAGGGAAGATGTTGAAGACCTGACTAATTTATCGAGCAAAAAACTACTTCAAAAATTTCTTGAAAGGCACAATGCAGACCGGGATGTTTTCCATGACCTCCAGCCATTTAAGGTAAAAGAGATTCTCCTTGTTGCGAACCTTTATGATGCCTACTCTATCGAAGGTGAAGGCAGATTCGCTGACCATATGCTGGGTGAATATCACCAGATGAGCCTTACTTCACTCCCTCGCGTAACCGGGGTGTCCAGTGAGGAAGAGGCCTTTAACAGGCTGAAAGCCAGACATTATGATATGGTTATTATAATGATCGGTGTCCATAAGGAAAGCCCTATGGTTCTGTGTAAGAAAATCAAGGATAAATATCCATATCTTCCTACATTCCTGCTACTGAATAATCCCCGGGATATTCCTTTTGTCAGGAGGCAGAAAGCTTCAGGAGCTCCCTTTGATAACTATTTTGTTTGGACCGGAGAATCAAAAGTATTCTTCGCAATGGTAAATCTCCTTGAAGACAGGGTAAATGTTGAAAATGATACCAAGAAAGGACTTATCGGAGTGATTCTGATTGTGGAAGATTCTGCAGAATATTATTCCAGCTATCTTCCAATGCTTTACAACCTGGTAATGGAACAGACCAGGAATCTTATCGAGGATGTATCAACAGATGAACTCTATAAAGTACTGAAGCTCAAAACACGGCCTAAAATACTTTTAGCCTCAAATTGGGAGGAATCGATCTCAATATATAAAAAGTACAGGGAGAACCTGTTATGTGTTATATCCGATATCCGGTTTCCAAGGAACGGTGAGTACCACAATACAGCAGGTTTTGAACTTATTCAGTATATCAGGTCTGAGTTGACGAATCTCCCAACAGTTTTACAGTCATCCGATCCTGATAATGCCAGATATGCGTATACTCTGAAGTCGGTTTTTATTAATAAAAATTCCGAAAGCCTTTTCCAGGACCTGAAATCATTTATTAACTATTACCTGGGCTTTGGCCATTTTGTTTACAGAGATGATAAGGGTCGCCAGATTGCAGTGGCAAAATCGATGAAGGAATTCGAATCATATCTTGAAACCATACCTGAAGATTCCCTTGCTTATCATGCAATGAAAAACCATTTTTCACAATGGCTTATGGCAAGGGGAGAAGTGAAGATTGCAAAACAGATAGCTCCGGTGAAGATTTCCGATTTTAACACTCTGTTGGAACTGCGGGAATATCTTCTCGATCTCATCAGGAAAAGGAGGCGTGAACTGAACAAGGGAAGGGTAGTGAATTTCGAGGAATCTGCTGTAATTGATGAAACCAATGTTGTTAGTCTATCCAGTGGATCCTTAGGCGGCAAAGGAAGGGGGCTGGCCTTCATTAACACATTGATATACAGCTTCGAACTTGGCAGGTTACTGCCGGGGATCAATATTAAAACTCCAGTAACAGCTATTATTGGGACTGATGAATTTGATATGTTCATGGAGCGAAATCATTTATGGGGCAAAGTAAAAGATGAAAAAGACTATTCTGTTTTACAGAGGTGTTTCCTCGAAGGAAGCCTTAGCTATACTCTGATGAAAAAACTCAGGATATTCCTGAAACATATTGAAAAACCTCTGGCAGTGCGCTCATCCAGCCTATTTGAAGATTCACTGAGCCAGCCATTTTCCGGAATCTTCGGGACATATCTTCTTCCTAATAACCACACCGAATTTGAAGTCAGGTTTAGGCAATTTACTGATGCCATCAAACTGGTTTTTTCTTCAATATATTCAAAGAACTCGCGTACCTATTTTGAAGCAATAAATTATAAAATTGAACAGGAAAAAATGGCTGTTGTGATACAGGAGGTAGTAGGGAACAGGTTTAATGATACTTTTTATCCGCATATCAGTGGTACGGCCCAATCGTTTAATTTTTACCCTGTTGCACACATGACGCCTCAGGATGGATTTGCGGTGATGGCAGTCGGCCTGGGCTATTATGTGGTCGAAGGAGAACGGGCTTTCAGGTTTTCACCAGCCTATCCTTCTCTGGATATTATTTCACATAATGATCTATATAAGAACTCGCAGGTTCATTTTTATGCTGTCGATCTGGCTAAAAAGGACCTGAATCTGCTCGATGGAGAGAATGCAGGTCTTATTTCCCTGGATATCAGCGAAGCCGATGCTCATGGCACACTTAATCATTCATGTTCAGTCCTGAATGTTGATAATGATACTATTGTACCGGGACTCGATAATCCCGGCCCAAGGGTTGTTAATTTTGCTGATATTCTGAAGTATAATTATATCCCTCTGGCATCATCATTAAAAACCATACTTGATGTGGTAACTGAGGCTACAGGCAATCCCTCGGAAATAGAGTTTGCGGTTGACCTGACAAAGGATAAAGACGGAAATGCATCATTCTATCTTCTCCAGATTAAGCCCCTGATCGGAAGCGGGGCAGGGTATAATATTGACCCTGAAAGCATTAACTATGACGATCTGATACTTGAAACAAAAAGAAGCATGGGCAATGGAGTGATAAATGATATTTCGGATATTGTTTATATTGAAACGGAGGAGTTCAATAATTTGAAGACTGTTGAAATGGCGGAGGAAATTGACAGGATCAATGAGAATATGATGAAGGAGAACCGTCATTATATCCTTATCGGCCCGGGACGCTGGGGCACAAAAGACAGGTTTCTCGGAATACCCGTTGTCTGGCCGCAGATCTCAAATGCAAAAGTAATTGTAGAGGTCGGACTTCCGGATTTTTACCTTGATGCATCCCTCGGATCTCACTTTTTTCATAATGTAACATCAATGAATGTAGGCTATTTTTCAGTTAATCCGGGACTGAATGACGGGATCCTGAAATTGGACAGGCTTAAAGAGCAGAAGATTATCGGGAAAGGCAGGTTTTTCAGGCATATAAGGTTCGAAAATCCCCTCCTGGTACGCATGGATGGCAAAAAGGGATTGGCAGTAATTACAATGAACCAGCAAAACCCAGAATAATATGACGATCATTGAAGGAGTACTGGACCTCCAGAAATATGATTTTACCGACACGCCTTTTGATCTTCTCATGCAGAAGCGGATCCACAGGGTGCTTGTAATATGCAGTAATTACGATAATTACATGCTGGAAGAGGATGGGAGGATTGATGAACAGATTTTCAATGAATATGTATCTCTGCAACTGAGCCAGCCTCCTGCATTTATGCAGACAGATAATGAAGAGGATGCATTTAAAATACTGCGTGAAGCGAAGATTGACCTGGTAATTGCGATGACCAGTCTTAAAGGTACTGATATTTTTGCTCTTGCCAAAAGGATCAAAACCGAATATGAAAATATCCCGATTGTGGTTCTTACTTATTATTCCAGGGAAATCTCCTTAAGACTTCAAGGGGAAGATCTTAGCGCTATTGATTACGTGTTTTGCTGGCTGGGGGATGCGTCTCTTATCCTTGCTATCATAAAACTGATAGAGGATAAGATGAATGCTGAACATGATATCGAAAATATCGGCGTGCAGGCAATAATAATAGTTGAAAATTCAGTAAGGTACATTTCATCCTACCTTCCGCATATTTACAGGATAGTCGTTTTACAAACAATCGATTTTCAGAGAGAAGCCCTGAACGAGCATCAGCAGATGCTGAAAAGAAGAGGCAGACCCAAGATTCTGCTGGCAAATAACTTCAACGATGCGGTTGAGTTATATAAAAAGTATAAGTATAACGTACTGGGTGTGATCTCCGATATCAGCTATAAACGTGATAATTTACCCGATGAGAATGCAGGCTTTGAGTTGTGCAAAGTCGTGATGGCGGATGATGATAAAGTTCCTTTCCTGCTTCAGTCTTCCAACCTTGACCATAAAAGAAAGGCAGAGGAGCTGGGTGCAGGATTCATCCACAAGTATTCCAAAACACTTAGTCTTGAGCTGCGCAACTTCATTATTCAGAACCTTGCATTCGGGCCATTTGTTTTCAGAAATCCGGTTACCCTTGAACCAATTGCTATTGCAACAGATCTTCAGAGCCTGCAACAAAAACTGCTCACAGTTCCCGACGATGTTCTTGAGTATCACGCTTCCCGGAATCACTTTTCCAAATGGCTGAATGCCAGGGCTCTCTTCCCTGTTGCCCAGATGTTTAAATATGTGCAGAAAGAGGATTTTGCCACTGTGGATGAGATGAGGAGGTTTCTATATGGTGCAATCTCAAGCTTTCGGCTCGGGAAAGGAAGAGGAATAATCGCAAAGTTCGATAAAGCAAGCTTTGATGAATACCAGATCTTTTCCCGTATAGGAGAAGGTTCAATAGGTGGCAAAGCCAGAGGACTTGCTTTTATAAACAGGCTTATTAAGGATTATAAATTGTTCAATAAGTATCCCGATGTTCTGATAACCATCCCCCGGACAGTAGTTTTGAGCACCGATATTTTTGATGAGTTCATGGATCATAATAATCTTTATTCTATTGGACTATTTGAACTGTCAGATATCGAAATACTTAACAGGTTTCTTAACACTGAGCTTCCAGGCCGGGTATACCAGGATCTACATGCATATCTCGCAGTATCACGAAATCATCCTATAGCTGTAAGGTCTTCCAGTAAACTTGAAGATTCATATTACCAGCCTTTTGCAGGAGTTTATTCAACATACATGATACCTCGTATATCAGATAACAAGCAGATGGTTAAAGCTTTATCGGATGCAATCAAAGAAGTATATGCTTCCGTTTACTATAAGGCAAGCAAGGCATATATGGCAGCCACAGCTAATGTAATAGACGAGGAAAAAATGGGTATCGTACTGCAGGAGGTATGCGGTAACAGGCATGGAAATATTTTTTATCCGACCTTTTCGGGGGTTGCCAGATCAATTAATTATTATCCTATCGGTTCGGAGAAGGCGGAAGACGGGATCGCAAATGTTGCATTTGGTTTGGGGAAACTGGTTGTTGAAGGGGGATTGTGTTTACGCTTCTGTCCTAAACTCCCGAAGAAGATCCTTCAGCTTTCGTCTCCCGAAACAGCGCTCCGCGATACGCAAAAGGAGTTTCGGGCCCTTGACCTGAATATGGACAGCTTTATCCCTTCTACAGATGATGGGATTAATATACCCCGAATTGACATCAAAGATGCAAATAATGATAATGCTTTAAGATATCTCGCATCAACCTACGACCATACAAACAACATTCTGCGGGATGGAATTATGAGCCAGGGCAAGAGAGTTATCACTTTCGCGGGTATCTTACAACACAATATTTTTCCAATAGCCGAGATCCTGACAACACTTCTGGATCTGTGCCAGAGAGAAATGAATAATCCAATTGAGATTGAATTTGCAGTCAATCTGGAAACCCCTGCCGGTACTCCCAGGATCTTTAATTTCCTGCAAATAAGACCTATTGTCCACACATCTGAAATTTTTAACATCAATATAGATAATATAAAACCAGAGGAGACTATCATTGTTTCACAATCGGCCCTTGGCAACGGAGTTATCAAGGATGTTTATGATCTGGTATATGTAAAACCTGAATCATTTATTGCATCGCAGAACAATAATATTGCTGCTACAATTGAGAATTTGAATTCCGCATTTACAAAACAGGGAATAGGGTATGTTCTCGTTGGTCCCGGAAGATGGGGATCAACGGATCCGTGGTTGGGTATTCCGGTTAAATGGGCTCAGATCTCTGCTGCCAGACTGATTGTTGAGTCGGGGCTTAAAAATTACAGGATCGATCCCAGTCAGGGGACGCACTTTTTCCAGAATCTCACATCATTCGGCGTGGGCTATTTCACGATAAACCCTTATATCAATGAAGGCTATTATGATGTTGATTACCTGAACAGAATGAAAGTAGTCTATGAAGATAGTTCGATCAGACATATAAGGTTCGAAAAGCCTCTTCAGATAATGATAGACGGAAGGAAGCATAAAGGGGCGATCATGAAACCGGGATAGCAGCGCTTTCGGTTGCTATATCCTTATTCACCTTTTTAATCAGCCCCTGCAGAACACATCCCGGACCGGTTTCGATAAACAGGTCGGCTCCATCGGCGATCATATTAATAACGCTCTGAGTCCATTTTACAGGAGAAGTCAGCTGAGCGACAAGGTTGGTTTTAATCGTGGCGGGATCAGTCGATGGTCTTGCATTGACATTCTGGTAAACAGGGCATGCCGGCACGTTGAAATTTGTGATCCTTATCGCTTCCTCAAGCTCCGCTCTTGCCGGTTCCATAAGTGGTGAATGAAAAGCGCCGCCCACGGGCAGTTTAAGTGCTCTTTTTGCACCTCTGACTTTCAGTTCCTCAATAGCCTTGTCAATACCCTCGTTTGATCCGGAGATGACTATCTGGCCCGGACTGTTGTAGTTAGCCGGAACCACGACTTCTTTCACGGATGCACAAACATCCTCGACTGTTTTATCATCCATCCCTATTATTGCTGCCATTGATGAAGGAGTTTTTTCGCAGGCTTTCTGCATTGCCATTGCTCTTTTTGAAACGAGTGCAAGCCCGTCCTCAAAAGAGAGTGCCCGGTTTGCCACAAGGGCCGAAAATTCGCCGAGGGAATGACCGGCAACCATATCCGGTTTAAAGTTGGCACCCAGGACAGCAGCAAGAACGGTGGAATGAAGAAAAATAGCCGGTTGTGTCACCCTGGTCTGTTTAAGATCTTCATCAGAGCCGGCAAACATCAGATCGGTTATCCGGAATCCAAGTAATGTGTTGGCTCTTTCGAACATCTCCCTTGCCATGGCAGATCTTTCATAAAGATCTTTTCCCATGCCGGCAAATTGCGCTCCCTGCCCCGGGAATACATATGCTTTCATAAATTAAGATCAGTGAAGTCTGGAACCAATAAGATGAACAAACTCTTCGCGGGTATTGAGGTTATCGAGAAATATACCTGTGAATGCTGAAGTTGTAGTCACCGAGTTTTGTTTCTGTACCCCTCTTATCTGCATGCACATATGCTGTGCTTCAATCACAACAGCCACTCCAAGAGGTTGAAGACAATCCCGAAGACAGTTTCTTATCTGCATGGTAAGTCTCTCCTGTACCTGCAATCTCCTGCTGAAGGCTTCCACAACACGGGCAATCTTACTAAGTCCGGTGATATAATTATCAGGTATGTAAGCAACATGTGCCTTTCCAAAAAATGGCAGCATGTGATGTTCACACATCGAATAGATATCAATATCCTTAATCAGAACCATTTGTTTATAATCTTCCTTGAACTTTGCCGAGTTTATTATTTCGCAGGGATTATGGGAATAACCCATTGTTAAAAAATGCAGAGCTTTTGCAACTCTCTCCGGGGTTTTTATAAGACCCTCACGGTCAGGATCTTCTCCTATCAGTTTTAGAACACGGTAGTAAATCGAGGAAAGCTCTTTAATATTCTCCTCATTCCAGGATTCTATCTTGTTATATCCGTTCCTCGAAATTTCATCAGTTTTCTCCATGCAAATACTTTTCTTAACCATAATATTCAATTGAGTTGTTTTCTGTTTCGTCTATCCTTACGCAATGCAGCATTGCCCCTTCTTTTTCAACTAACGGTTTTAGCTGGTCCCAGATCGCTATTGCAAGGTTTTCGGTAGTCGCAATCTTGCCTTCCATAAAATCCACTTCAAGATTTATATTCTTATGATCGATCCTTTGTATGATTTTATCAAGTATGATCTGCTTGAGGGCACTGATATTCATCACGAAACCATGATCCTCAGATAATTCACCCTTGACTGTCACGAATAACTCATAATTGTGTCCATGCCAGTTAGGATTTGAGCATTTGCCGAAAACCTCCTTATTCTTTTCATCAGACCAGTCCCGCCTGAACATTCTGTGTGCAGCACTGAATCTTTCTCTGCGTGTAAGATAGATCATACAACAATGCGTTTTTGCTGCAATATTAACCATTTATGTTGATCTTTTTAAATCATAAAGCAATATATTTATAGTGTTATAACTGACCGGGGAAGGAAGAGATGCCGATAAGGATATTACTTGTGACTGCTACATCCGCTGAGGCGGATGCAATAGTTAAGCTTGCCGGAACAAATGCTTCTTCTGATCGTTTTTCTTTCGGGAACAATCAGATAAGCCTCCTCATAACAGGTGTTGGTTCCATGGCTGTTTCATGGGCTATGACCAAATGGCTTTCTTCAAATGCCAAACCAGACCTGGCTGTAAATGCCGGCATAGCAGGAAGTTACAGAGAGGAAATTAAGATCGGGGATGTGGTGGTCCCGGTCTCTGATTGTTTTGCCGATGCCGGTATTGAAACAGGCGGAGGTTTTCTTACCCTGGCTGAAGCCGGGCTTGAGGATCCGGACAGATTCCCGTTCAGAGGGGGCAGGATAGTTGCCGAGAACAAGTATGTTGCACTGGCAGCAGGAAAAATAAAACCGGTCAGGGCCATCACGGTCAACACTGCGACAGGATCAGAGGCTACAATTGAGAAGATGATAAAGAAATATGATCCCGATATTGAGACCATGGAGGGTGCGACATTTTTCTATGTTTGCAGCTGTGGAAGAATTCCTTTTCTGGCAATGCGATCTGTCTCGAACAGGGTTGAACCACGGAACAGGGCTGACTGGAATATTTCGCTTGCCCTTGAAAGCCTGTCGGGAAAGCTCAAGGAATTTTTTCTGATGAATGATTGAGAAGATGAAACTGACGCTTGGATTCTCTCCATGTCCCAACGACACATTCATTTTTGATGCAATGGTGCATGGCAGAATTGATACCGGGGGACTGGAATTCGACTATTCTCTTGCTGATGTCGAAGAGCTCAACAGAAGAGCTTTTTCCGGCAGTATCGATATTACCAAAATGAGTTGCTTTGCCTATGCATATGCTGCCCGGGATTACCTGATCATGGATTCAGGCAGTGCACTGGGCCATAAGAACGGCCCGCTTCTGATAGGCAAGTTCAACCTTGATCCGTCAAAACTGACCGATGCCAGAATTGCAATACCCGGCAAATATACTACCGCAAACCTCCTGTTCAGCCTGGCCTGGCCCGAGGCTGTCAATAAAACCGAATATGTTTTTTCAGATATTACAGATGCTATCCTGAAAGAAGAGGCTGATGCAGGATTAATTATTCATGAAACCCGTTTCACCTATCATGAGAAAGGTCTTGTCAGGATCGCTGACCTGGGAGAGTTCTGGGAGGAGCAGACCGGGCTTCCGATCCCGCTGGGAATAATCGTAATTAACCGCAAGATACCGGCTGACACTGCCCTGAAAGTCAACCGGATTATCAGGAGAAGCCTTGAATATGCTTATCACAATCCGTTTGCATCATATGATTTCGTAAAATCGAATGCAGCAGAGATGAGCAATGAAGTTATTAATAATCATATTAAGCTTTTTGTGAATAAACACACTTTGAATCTTGGGAAAGGTGGTAAGAAAGCTATATCGGAACTTTTCAGGATTGCCCGTGAGAAACACATCATACCGGAACTTCCGGAGCGGATATTTCTTACCTCCTGATTGGAGGGGAAAGTTACAAATTAACTAAATTTGTTTTGGATTATGCAGGCTGGCTAAAGAGAACAGCCTCAGCATAAGTATATGTATTAATTTTTCTGATATGGAACTTAAAGACTTGATTTTCGAAACCCGCTCATACAGGCGGTTTGATGAAGCCTGCCGTATTGACAATAAGACTCTTGAAAAGCTGGTAGATCTGGCCAGGCTATCAGCCTCCGGAGGAAACCGGCAGCCCCTGAAATATCTTATTTACAATTCACCTGAAGATTGCAGAAGAGTATTTCCCTCGGTTGTCTGGGCAGCCTATTTGAAAGAATGGGATGGCCCCGTGCCTGGTGAAAGACCCTCGGCATATATTATCATACTGGGTGACAAATCGATATTCGAAACATTCGGAGTTGACCACGGGATCGCTGCACAGAGTATAATGCTCGGAGCGACTGAAGCCGGGTTTGGAGGATGCATGATAGCTTCAATAAAACGTGAACTGCTCCGGGATGAACTTAAGATCCCTGAAAGGTTTGATATACTGCTGATACTGGCATTGGGAAAGCCTGTAGAGAAAGTAATCATCGAGGAGATAAGGAATGGCGACGTGAAATACTGGAGAGATGCTGAAAAAAGGCATCATGTTCCCAAACGGCCGCTTAGTGAATTGATAATGAAACTATAATCACTTTCTCAGAAATGAAAAAGTATTTAACCGGATTTTTCATCTTTTTTACCTTCCTGAGTTTGATATACGGGCAGGAGCTGAAGAACACCGGGAGCAGAATACTTTTCCATGGACTGGTAGTGGATGCTAATACACAGGTTCCTTTACCGGGAACGCAGATCCTGATAAACAAGGCTTTTTCTTCCGTCAGCGGGGATGAAGGGAAATTTGCGTTTTATGCCGGCAGGCTTGATACTGTCATTTTCAGAAGGCTTGGATACAAATCAGCAATATTATTGATAAGCGACACATTGACAGCAAGAGAGTTCAATGCAGGTATCTATATGCATACTGATACCCTGTCAATGGATGAAATAGTTATAGTTCCAAGGTTCCGTAACCTGAAATCCGAAATATTGTACTCCAGGAGCGAATCGAGCACGGAGCTGGATAATGCAAGGTATAACCTGGAAGTATCTGCTTACCAGGGAAAGATAACCAGCAACAAATTAGGGGATCCGGCTGCTAATTATGAGCTCTTGCGGCAAAGAATGCGCGAAGATGCCTACTCTAAAGGTCAGATCCCGTCTGACAGGCTTGTAGGTATCAGCCCGCTTCTGCTCTTTCCGGCTGCATACCTTCTGATGAACGGATTGCCGGAGAACCCTCCGCCCCTTCAGCCACATCTCACGGATCAGGAGATTAACCAGATCCACAGGAAATATATGAAAAGGTTGAAAAAGGGGAAACAGTCACCTATCCTTTATAAAATATCGCCTTAATGATATGACTTGCGATCTTGGGATTTTCCTTCAGGCGGCGGGTTGAATAACCGAACCATTTTTCCCCGAACGGCACATATACCCTCATAGCATGGCCGTTATTTACTACGCTTTGACGAAGATTCGGGGTTACACCATAAAGCATCTGGAATTCATACAGATGTTTCGGGACATTATATTTTTCAATAAGTCTGTAAGCATTATCAATCAGGAATTTATCATGGGTACCAATGCCCACATGCATTTTATTTTTAAATATGAATTCGAGATCCTCAAGAAAATGCTGGTTGATCTCCTCATATTTTTTAAAGGATATGGCTTCAGGTTCGATGTAAATTCCTTTACAGAGCCTGAAGCTTACTGGTACTGCTTCGCTGTTCAGATCAGCCAGCCTTCTTAGATCGTCATATGATCTTTTGAGATATGCCTGGAGGACAAGACCAACGTTTGCAGGGAATTCGGCTTTCAGCCTGCGGAACAGCTCAATTTCAAGATCAGTGCAGGGGGAATCCTCCATATCAATCCTGATAAAACTATTGTAAGATGCAGCTTTTGCAACAACTTCCCGCATATGCCTGTAACAAATTTCCTTGTCGATCAGCAATCCGAAGCTTGTCGGTTTTACGGAAAAATTCCCGTCAATGCCGTTCCGGATTGAAACCTCAATTACATTCAGATATTCCCGTTTGTTGATTTCAGCTTCATCAGGGGTTTTGATGAACTCCCCGAGCACATCCAGCGTCACTCTGATATTTTTGCTGTTCAGGTCTTTTGATACGCGAATAGCGTCTTCAATGGATTCTCCCGAAATATAGGAGCGTGAAAAGATCCAGATGAGTTTTTTCGGGAAATAAGGCAATATCGAGGCAATGAATTTGTTAAACATTAGGTGGCTTATTATTGAATTAAAGTATGTTTTCTTTTTTATGCTAACCAAACTGATTTAAACAGACTTTTTAATGACCTTTGTCATCGAAAACCGGTACAAAGAAAAATGAAATTATTTATTTTAAAATAATTATTTTGCTGATGCAACCATTTTTTTCAGCAGGATGTCTTAAAATTGTCCCCGGTTATGATGAGTGACCATCAGATAATAGAGGGGTGTTCGAAGCACGACCGGAAGGCCCAAAAGATGCTCTACGACAGGTATTCTCGTTTTCTCATGGGTATCTGCCTGAGGTATGCATGCGATAGAGCTGAGGCCGAAGATATTCTGCAGGACAGTTTCATAAAGATCTTTTTCAATATAAAAGATTTTACAGGAACGGGTTCTTTTATAGGCTGGTTACGGAAGGTTGCAGTTAATACGGCAATAACTCATTACCATAAAAACCTCAAATTCAGGTATTGCGTTGAAATTGAGGAGTTTACATCGACTGAAACGGGTATTGCAAGCTTTGAAGAGGATTTCTTTACTTCAGATGAGTTATACAAGGTCCTGAATGAACTGCCAGCCGGCTACAGAATGGTATTTAACCTTTATGCGGTTGAAGGATATAAGCATAAGGAGATCGCCGAAATGCTGGGGATTGATATGAATACGTCAAAATCACAGTACAGCAGGGCGAAAGCGGTGATAAGGGATAAGCTGAATACTCTGAGAAGGCTGAAAACAAATTATTCAGCTGATGGTTAATATTAAGTTGAGTTTAGTATAAAGTGACAGAAGAGCAGGAAGATAATATGTTGAGTGAGCTTTTCAGGCAGAAGCTTGAAAATGCAGAGGTCATCCCTTCTCCGTCTGCCGGCAAGGCTGTAATGACCAGAGTGGGAAGGATGGAATTCCTGCGTTTCAATCCGCAACGTTTTAATATCTGGTATGCAGGCGGGATTGTCGCTGCAGGTACAGTTCTTGCAATAATTCTTTTTTCGGGCAATGGTGAAGAAAGTAAAAAAGTAACTGATACCCCGGAATCAGGCAAGATAGTTATCACTGATGATCCCGGGACAGCAATAGCTCCATCTGAAAATCAGAAACCGGCTGCAAGGTATCAGAGTAATGCAAAGGAAAGTATAAACATGTTAGCAGTACCTTCTGTGCCAGAGGAAGTGAAGGAAGCTGAAGGGATCATCCCGGTGCAGAAGCATAATGTTCCGTCACGACCGGAAGTTACCGGCACCCTTCCCGGGAATGGGCTGTTTCAGGAAACCACCGGTGAAAAAGGCAGGCTCAGGATTGTAAATCAGGGATCTGATATGATCGAAGCATCAGTTACTGAGGGTTGCAGTCCGCTGAAAGTTGCGTTCGGGAATATAGCCCCGGCTTCCGATTCCTGTAAGTGGTCATTTGGGGACGGTGGTTATTCATACAAGAAGAATCCTGAACACATATTTGATACAGAGGGGAAATATGAAGTCACCCTGCAAATATTTGACGCTAAGGGTTTGCAATCTGTTTCTTCGTCTGTAATAATGGTCCATCCCAGGCCAATTGCACGGTTTGAAATCCTTGCAGGTAATGAAATTGGGCCTGACGACGGGATAAGTTTTATTAATTATTCAACAGATGCAATAAAATTCAAATGGGATTTCGGGGATGGCAATACATCAGATCTTTTGCAACCCAGACACATCTATAAAAGTTCCGGGAATTACGATATAAGTCTTGTGGCAACGTCAGAGAATGGTTGTTCCGATACACTTGTAGTCTCAAATACCTATTCAGGTTCCGGCTATTTTATTAATTTCCCTAATGCATTCATTCCCAATCGCGGGGGTCCGTCAAACGGGTATTATTCACCTGCCAGCGATGAGGCAGCCCATGTTTTCCATCCTGTTTATTCAGGTGTATCAGATTATCAGCTAAGGATCTTCAGTAAACTCGGCATGCTGATCTTTGAAAGCAACGACCTAAATATTGGCTGGGATGGTTATTATAATGGTAAGCTGAGCGAACAGGGTGTATATATCTGGAAGGTACAGGGCAGTTTTGTAAACGGCGAGCCATTCACAAAAATGGGTGACCTGACACTCCTTAAATACTGATTTTCAATATCTGAAAGCGCCTGTAAATATTATGTCCCGGTTCACCAATGATCTGAACGGGTCATTTTCCTTAAAAAAAAGTCTTAATTTAATTGTTAATAACTATAACTTTTAGTGGAAAAATACGTTAAATAGGGAGGAAAGTTTAATAGATTTCACTAATTTCGTAGTCTGATAACCTAAATCAAATGTCTTGCAGAAGAGGATTAAGTATATAATCTTATTGTCAATTATCCTTTTTGTAGATAGTTATAGTCAGGATCCAACATTCTCACAGTTTTATGCCAATCCGCTCTATCTTGCACCATCTTTTGCCGGTGCTACGGATGAATACAGGCTGGGAATGAATTACAGGAATCAATGGCCGGCAGTTCCCGGAGTATTCCATACCTACAGCATCTCATTTGACAAAGCCTTACCTAATTTCAATTCAGGTATCGGGGTTCTTGCAACTTATGATCTTGCCGGTTCCGGAGATCTGAGCACCACCAACATCGGGTTGTTATATTCTTACGACTTCAATATCAATGAGGATTGGCATATCAGGCCAGGTATCAATTTCAAATTCTATTATCTGGGACTGGATATTTATAAGCTGATCTTCAACAGTCAGATTACAGGAACCGGAACAACTCCGTCAGTTTATCCGCCGCCTTTCGATAATGTTGCAGATGTCGACTTTGCAACTTCCGCCCTTGTATATAATGAAAGAATCTGGGCAGGCTTCACTCTTGACCATCTCCTTGTGCCAAAAACTTCATTCTACGGGGATGATGCAAACGTACCCATAAAATTCAATCTCTTCGGAGGTATTCAGATATTAAGGAAGACCAGGCTGAGGGTTAAGCTTCAGGAGGTACTTTCTGTTGCAATGAATTTCCAGAAACAGGCAAAATTTTACCAGACAGATGTCGGATTATATTATTATAAAGATCCTTTGATTTTCGGATTGTGGTACAGGGGGATCCCGTTTGTCACTTCACAGGCAGGGGATGCCCTGATAGCCCTTGTGGGAATAAAGACCAGCCAGTTTCATCTCGGATACAGTTACGATTTTACCGTTTCAAACCTTATCAGTTCAACCGGAGGTGCTCATGAGATATCTCTCATTTATGAATTCACAACTTTTGCCCTGAATGCCACGAAACGAAAGATAAGGGCCATCCCGTGCCCTGAATTCTAGATCAATGATCTTATGAAATAGAGGATTCCAATATTTTCCAGTCTCTATTGAGCCCGGTTTGTTTAATTGTTTTTATATTTGCGGCTGATTAATGTTCAACAAATATTTACTTTGTGATGAAGAAACTTTCTATAGCTCTGTTTTCGGTATTATTTCTTGCAATAGCCATGCTCTATCTCCTTCACTTTTTAGGTAACGGGAAGAATAAAACAAATGTCACGGAACCGGTTTCTGTGGCAACCAGCGCAGAGGGCATTGCTTTTATAAATATTGATTCGGTCATCATAAATTTTGAAATGTTCTTTGACAGAAGGGAAGAATTGCTTGCGAAGCAGAAAAAAGCTGAAGCAGAACTGAATTCGAAAGGCAGTCTGTATGAAAAGAATGCCAAGGACTTCCAGGAAAAAGTAACGAAAGGGCTTGTTACAAGAGCAACCGCCGCAGAGATGGAGCAGGGACTTATAAAGCAGCAACAGGAACTGGTTACGCTCAGGGATAACCTTCAGTCTAGTCTTCTTTAGGAAGAACAGGTTATGAACAGGCAGATAATAGATTATATCACAACGTTCCTTGAAGAACACAAATCGGAATACAACTACCAGTATATTCTTGGAAAATCATTTGGAAGCGTAGTCCTTTACGGAGATTCTGCACTTGATATCACCAGGAGGGTGACCGACGCAATAAATTCAAAATACAAGGCAGAGAAAAAATAAAAACAATGGGTTTTGCCACATCGTGGCTTAATGAAAAAGCCCTTTTCCCTGAACTAATCAAAGATGCTCCTGACTGTGAAACAGGTATTATAGTAGTTGTACCTGCCTGTAATGAACCCGGTATTGCAACTCTTCTGGATTCCCTGGCACTTTGTAACCAGCCAAAATGCAAAGTTGAAATCATAATAGTCGTCAATGCTCAACCTGCTTCAGATGATGAAGCTATCATGAACAATTCCAGGTGTTTAAGGAATATTGAAAGGTGGAAGAAAGAAAACAAACAGTGTTTCTTCCGGCTTTTTTCATTTGATATGGGCCGGCCTCCAATTGACGGCTGGGGTGTCGGACTTGCCCGAAAAACAGGAATGGATGAAGCTTTAAGGCGATTTAATTCCGTTGATAAGCCCGGAGGCGTTATTGTATGCCTGGATGCTGATTGCACCGTGGAAAAGAATTATTTCATTTCGATCGAGGAAAACCTTCTTCATAAAAAGGAGCGGACTGCCTGCTCAATATATTTTGAGCACCCTCTTAAGGGGGCTGATTTCATTGAAGATATTTACAAGTATGTTACTCTTTATGAATTGCACCTGCGCTATTATATATGGGGGCTAAAATATTCAGGCTTCCCCTATGCCTTTCATACAGTAGGCTCAGCTATAGCCGTTAAGGCATTTCAGTATGTCAAAGCAGGAGGCATGAACCGGAGACAGGCCGGAGAAGATTTCTATTTTGTTCAGAAGCTTGTACCGCTTGGCGGATATTTCGCACTTAATTCTACAACTGTAATTCCGTCTCCACGGGAGTCACTCAGAGTACCATTCGGAACAGGAGCAGCAATTTCAAGGCTAATGAATAACCCGGGTGAGGAATACCTGACTTATGATCCTGAAGCGTTCATGGAGCTAAGGTCATTATTCACAACCGCAGGTAACCTGTTTCAAACCAATAACAGGGATTCCGTGGATTATTACAGGAATCTTCCTGAAGGTCTCAGATCATTTATCGGCGAAGAGGTATGGTTATCAAGAATAAATGAGATCAGGATCAATACTTCCGGATATGACTCATTTACCAAAAGGTTTTTCGGGTGGTTTAACATGTTCAGAATTGTCAAATATCTGAACCATGTCCATACCGGGATATTCCGGAGGCAACCTGTTCCGGATTCAGCTTTTAATCTTCTATCAGCTGAAGGGCATAAAATAAATTCGAGGGATCCCTTTGACCTGCTTGTCTATTTCAGGTCAATTGATAAAAGATCTTAGTTATTTTTTCTTGATATCTTGCGGTCTTCCTGAGGTGTCAGTATGATATAGAGATCTTCATCTGGTTTTTTCATACGGTATTGTTCCCTGGCAAATTTCTCAAGATTGTGATTGTCGGTCTTCAGCTCCTGAAGCTTCTTGCTGTCAACCTCAATTTTGTTCACGTAATACTCCCTGTCGTTCCTGAGATTACGCAGTTCACGCATCTCTTTATACCTGGCTATCAGGTTATTTGAGTCGAGCAAAATAAGCCAGATAAGGAAGATAAGGATCGTGAGGACATATTTGTTCCTGAAAATAACCGGGATCTTGTTTATGAACCTGAACCTTGCCATTGTGATACAAATCTATGAATTTTTTTTCATCCGCCGCTCATGAGGTAAAGGACCTGGACATTATCGCCATCTTTCACAATTGTGGAATCATACCTGTCTTTCGGTATCAGAACTCCATTTATCTTGATTACCCTCATTCTGAACGAGAGTTTCTTCAATTCAAGTATTTCGTTTACACTTAAGTTGTCCTTATCGAATTCCACTTCCCTGTTGTTCAGCGATATTTTCATGTCAGTTTCATAAGTGCTTGTTATGCATCAGGATCTCTATCGCAGTGTTTGCCTGCATATTTGCCACTATGCCTACCCTTGGAGCCATCGGCGGCTGGTCGGCATCCGCTGAAGTTGATTCGTCACCGCAAACATAGAGAGTATCATCGATCTTCCTGTACCTTATTTTTTCATTTTTCCCCCAGCCTGCTACTCCCGATCCTATTATCAGGGGAATTCCCGGCATCCTGGTCTGAACCGTTCCGATCAGCATCTCTTTCATATCATCCCTGTCGAAGGCTTCAACCACGATATCACAACCGGCAAATATTTCCGGGATATTTGATTCATTAAGTCTTTCAGTATGTGCGATAACAGTTGTGTCAGGATTCACACGTGCAATATTCTCCTTCAGGGCTACTGATTTCAGCATTCCGATCTGGTTTACAAAGAAGTATTGCCGGTTCAGGTTTGCAGGTTCTATAATATCAAAATCGGAGATTACCAGTGTTCCTATCCCGCTTCGGGCAAGTGCAACCGCACAATTTGAGCCAAGCCCTCCTGCACCGGCTATTCCGATACGGAATTGTGAAAGGTGATCCTTAATCTCTGAAAATTTCATTCAAAGTTCAGTAATATATTTTTATGTGAAAATAATATTATTATATTGTTAGAAATTAAGTGGTTCACATGGAACCTTCATTATTTTCATTTTCTTGTTGTGTAAGATTGTACATGAAGGTTTCATGAGAACGAAACTGGTTCATCTGATAATACTTAAACAAACCGAAAGATAAGAACCTTTTATCCTATTTGCAAAGTTCCTGCTGTAACAAACTGATCAATATCATACTTATGATGGCAGTAAATTCTTAAATTTGACATTTAACAGTATTGGCAAAGCTTGGTCAGTTATGGACATTGACAGGATCAAATCTCAATATAAGCTTTTGAAGGGATGGGATTATGCATGGACTCCTCTCAGCAAGGGTTATACTGATAAGATCCTCTATATTAATGCAGGCACAACAGAAATAAGGGAAAAAAATGTGCCTCCGGCAATGAAGGAGAAATTCATTGGGGGTAAAGGTTATGGGCTCAGGCTTCTCTGGGATGCCACAAAACCTGAGACCAGATGGGATGATCCTGAAAATGAGATAATTATTTCTTCAGGACCGATCGGGGGGATCACCCAGTACTCGGGAACGGGAAAATCATTGGTTGTTTCTATTTCACCGCAGACCGATTCTGTGATGGACAGTAATGTCGGCGGTTTTTTCGGTCCGTTTCTTAAGTTCTCGGGATTTGATGCGTTGGAGCTTCAGGGTAAAGCTCAGAACGATCTGGTAATATTTGTTGATGGAATAAACCACAGGGTGGAACTGTATGAAGCTTCCGGGGAAACTCCCTGCAGCCATCTGCTTGCTGAACAGCTTACAGAAATCTTTGCAGGGAATGATATTGAGAAGAAAAATATCGGCGTTGTTTCGACCGGAGCAGCTGCTGAACACTCACTGATCGGAATGCTGAACTTCAGTTTTTATGACCTGAAAAGAAAAAAAGTGCGCCAGAAACAGGCAGGCCGGGGTGGGATCGGAACTGTCTTCAGAAATAAAAAGATCAGGGCTCTTGTCTGCAAGATCCCTGGCGTGAAAGGGAATCTTAATAATGTTGCTGATCTTGATGCGATTACGGAGAGAGGCAGGAGATTCAACAGGGAGATCCGGGAACTAGACGACAAACAGTGCCAGATGAGACAGGTAGGCACCGCACACCTTATGGAAATCATGAACGACCATGACCTCCTCCCTGTAATGAACTATAAATACGGAAGCCACCCGGAGGCATACAGGATCGATTCATCGGTGTGGAAAAGAAACTTCACCCAGAATATTCCTGACGGATGCTGGATTGGCTGCAACATGTCATGCAGCAAGGCAGTGGATGATTTTGAGCTGAAAACCGGTCCCTGTAAGGGTCAGAAAGTGTTGGTTGACGGTCCGGAATATGAAAATGCAGCCGGACTCGGGGCAAACTGCGGGATATTTGATCCAGGGTATATTATTGAAACCAATTTCTATTGCGATACTTACGGTATCTGCACAATTACCTGGAGCTCTCTGAGCGCCTTTATAATGGAATGTTACGAGAATGGAATTCTAAACATCGAAAGGACAGGGGGATTAGATCTGCGGTTCGGTAACCCGGAGGCAGCGCTTGAGATGCTCCACCAGGTTGCAAGGGGTGAAGGCTTCGGTCTGATTGCAGGCTTGGGTGTCCGTAAGATGAAAGAGATGTTCATAAGCAACGGATGGGGAGAGGCTTCCTTCCTGAACGACATAGGGATGGAGAACAAGGGGCTTGAATATTCACAATACATGCCGAAAGAGTCACTGGCCCAGCAGGGCGGATTCGCAATGACGAACAAAGGCCCTCAGCACGATGAGGCATGGCTGATATTTATGGATATGGTGAATAACCAGATCCCTACCTTTGAAGACAAGGCTGAAGCCTTGCATTATTTCCCAATGTTCAGGACCTGGTTCGGACTTGTTGGTTTGTGCAAACTTCCCTGGAATGATGTTGAGCCCGAGAACAATGCCCTGACTGATGAACCTGCGAAAGTGCCTGAGCATGTTGATAACTATGTGACTATTTATAAGGCAGTTACGGGCCGCGAATTTGATAAGAAAAGGCTGGTTGAGGATTCTGAAAGAGTTTATAACTTCCAGAGGGTATTCAATTTGCGCAGGGGATACGGAACACGTATCTACGACAGACAGCCTTATCGGGCCGCGGGACCGGTGACCAGGGAGGAATATGAATCGCGCTCGGAAAGGTATGATAAGCAACTCAGGGAAAAAGTCGGTATCGATACTGAGAAAATATCGACTGAGGAAAAAATGAAGATCCTCCGGAAATACAGGGAGGAGCAGTTTGAAAGACTTGTGGACGCAGTATATAAAAGGAGAGGGTGGAACAAAAATGGTGTGCCAACAATCGAATTCCTGAAAAAGATCGGCATGGATCTCCCGGAAGTGATCGATGTTGTAAGAAATCATCAAAATGATACCACTTGAGGAAGCACTGGAAACAGTAATGAATTCAGTCTTCAAAACGGGGACTGAAACAATTCCCTGTTTACTAGCCCTTGACAGGATACTTGCGGAAAATGTGTCAACTGACATCGATATGCCTCCTTTCAACAGGGCTTCTGTGGACGGTTTTGCCTGCCGGAAATCTGAGCTTGATCACGATTTGGAAATTATTGAGACAATCCCTGCAGGAAAGATCCCGGAGAAAGCTATCGGTGAGGATCAGTGCTCAAGAATTATGACAGGAGCTGTTGTTCCTGCCGGTGCCGATTGTGTTGTAATGGTCGAAGACACTGAAATAGTGCCATCAGGGAGAGTGAGATTCAAAGCATTGTACTTAAAAGAGAATATTGCTTTCAGGGGCGAGGATGTGAAAAAGGGTGCTGTGCTGCTTGGATCCGGGAAAATGATAAAACCACAGGATATTGCCGTCCTGGCTTCAGCCGGAAAAACTTTTGTTACAGTAAGCAAAATGCCGGCTGTTGCTGTCATAAGTACTGGCAGCGAGCTTGTGGAGCCTTCAGTGTTCCCTGCCGGATCGCAGGTAAGGAACATTAATGCGTACCAGCTATTAGCCCAGATTGAACGGGCAGGTGCAGCAGGGAAATATTATGGTATTGCGAAGGATGATGAAGAAGAGACCCTTCAGATAGTTGAGAAGGCAATTTCTGAGAATGACCTTATACTTATCACCGGTGGCGTGTCAATGGGTGATTTTGATATTGTTCCTGATGTGCTTCAAAGAGCCGGCGTCAGAATACTCTTTACCAGGGTAGCTGTCCAGCCCGGGAAGCCTACAACTTTCGGAATTCATAATAAGACAATAGTATTTGGCCTTCCCGGTAATCCGGTATCAACCTTCATGATGTTTGAACTTCTTGTGAGGCCGTTAATCTGCGGAATGATGGAATCTGACTGGCAACCGGTGGTCACAAGGCTTCGGATGAATGAAGGATACACCAGAAAACATTCTGACAGGATGGCACTGATCCCGGTTAAAATCACCGGTGAATTTGACGTATCCCCGGTCGAAATCCATGGTTCGGCACATATCACAGCCCTGTCGGATGCAGATGGAATAATATCATTGCCGGTAGGAATGAATACAATTGAGAAAGGGAAGATAGTAAGCGTAAGACAGATTTGACAAATCCAAATATGAATCTTCCCGAGAAATTTAATGCAATGGTGATCACTCTCAGCGACAGGGCATACAGAGAGGAATACGAAGACCTGAGCGGCCCTGCCATAAGAAAGAAATTATCTGATTTTTTCAGATCCAGAAGCTGGAATTGCAATATTGACCTGGTCCTGATCTCTGATGATCAGACCAGGCTGAAGGCGTTGCTGGAAGATTGCCGGGACAAATATAACCTTGTAATTACCACCGGGGGTACGGGTATAGGCCCGAAGGATTTCACAGTCGAAACTGTCCGGCCCTTGTTGTCGAAGGAGATACCCGGTATAATGGAATTTATCCGGGTTAAGTACGGGACCGGGAATCCGGCTGCACTTCTTAGCAGGGGTATTGCAGGCATCATGGGGAAAGTGCTTATTTATACCCTGCCGGGTTCAGTAAGGGCTGTCAATGAATATATGACCGAAATATTAAAAATGCTCGAGCATACCTTTATGATGCAATACGGCATTGATACCCACGGGAAGATCAGCGGGTGAGGCGGTTAAGTGTGTTTGCAGAACCGGTGCCGATTACCCTGTCATAACGGTCACGGGGATTCCTGTAATAAACCAAAGCCAGGTAATCGTTTTCAGTTTCATAATGGCTGCCTTCAAATTTTGATGCGACACCTTCCTGATCGCCATTCCTTAAAAAAACATATTCATAGTTATACCAGCCTTGTTTTAAAAGCATTGTGCATTCATACTGCTGCTGTATCGGATTGAAAACCATAAGATTGTTTTCATTGAATGACCAGTCAGTCAAACCTCCCGAAACGTACATTTTACCGTTGGCAAGCTCATATTTAGAAGGAAGGGTGAAATAAACATAAACATAATCGGCATCAGTATCCGGATCGCGGCCTTCCTGGACGGCTATATAATACTTACCGTTAAAATCCTGTGAGTAAAAATATGGCTTGAATTCGCGGTTGTCGGCAGGGGCAAGCAGCACATGATAATTCGGCGGGCGGAAATCTATATTCTTTATGAATTCCGACAAATACCTGATACTTTTTATATCGAAATACCTGAATTCATTTCCGCCGTTAAAGGTGTTATTTTCCGATAATGCGCTGTACTTTAGTTCGGAAGATCCATAGAAGTCGGGCACCAGGTTCTTTTTTGCGTTATTCCACCGGCCATTCTGAAGTAAAAAAGAATAAATATTCCTGTATGGATCGATAATGTTCAGGCCTGAAATGCTGACAGTTAAATCAACCTGCTGGCCGGTGTTGTTGTCAGATGTCATCTGGGGCCTGTGGATCTTAATATCGATCTTTGCCGCGTCCTCTGTCACGATAAAACGACGTGTCAGGACCGGCTTGTCAGGATTACCATAGGGATAGATGCAGAGAATATAATTACCCGAAAGAGTGATTTTTATCCTCTCGTTGGGGAAAATGAGTTTGTAATGGATATAGTCAACTGTTGTATTGAAGGATGGTTTAAAATCCTCGATCTCATTTTCGGGGAATCCTTCAAGATAGTCGTTTATGAAAATGTCAGACTTTTCCCAGTCCTTACTGCAATGTACGAAAGTATAATAATATGTTTCTGCCTGGTCATCAAGCAGATCGAAGTGGAGAACTAATCTTTCATCACTGTTCAGGTTGATCAGGGGATACGATAAATTCCACCCCTCCCTGTAAAGCTGAACAGTTTTAATCCTCTTATCAAAAATAGTGTTCGTATAATAAGACGGGTCCTCAAAACTGCCCTGTAAAGGCCTGAACGGGAAGCAAAATATGATGATGAATAGTATTGTTTTGCTCATAAGATGAGACTTCGGGAAGATTTTAACAAAAATAGTGTAAAATTGTTATATCATTAATTGCAATCTCGGGGAATTGTTGAGAGCTATTTATACATTTGCAGCCAGTGTTAATCTATTAACAGAACTCTATTCCTTGAGAATTATTTTAATGGTATCAGAATAAATGTCCAGAACTATCAGGTTAAAGAAGGGATTTGATATCCCGATAAAGGGGATAGCTGACAAGACTATAGCAGGTGAGGCAGAACCGAAAATGTTTGGAGTTAAGCCGGTTGATTTCCCCGGGCTTGTACCAAAACTGAATGTTAAGTCCGGAGACAATGTGAAGGCGGGGACTCCTCTGTTTCATAATAAGCTGGATCCGGAAATATTGTTCACGTCTCCGGTCAGCGGAAGGGTTATTTCTGTTGAAAGGGGCAACCGTCGCAAAATACTGGAGGTGGTTATCGAAAAAACAGGTAATGATTATGTTGATTTTGGCAAAGCAGATCCGGCTACTCTCACCAGGGAAAAGATCAGGGAACATCTCCTGGATTCAGGCTTATGGCCTGCCATACGGCAGCGTCCCTACCATATTATTGCCAGGCCGGGCGATGTTCCGAAATCAATTTTTATTTCCGGATTCGATACAGCACCTCTGGCTCCGGATTTTAACTTTATCATGGATAATACTCCGGCTTCGTATTTTCAGGCAGGGATTGCCGCAATCTCAAAGCTTACAGACGGGAAGGTCAACCTGGTGCTGGATGCAAAAAGCACCCCGTCACAAACATTGACAGGCTGTACCGGTGTTGAGGTATCATATGTCTCAGGCCCTCATCCTGCAGGTAATGTAGGCATTCATATCCATCATATTGATCCGATAAACAAGGGGGAGAAAGTCTGGTTCATTAATCTTCAGGACATTACTGCAATCGGCAGGCTTTTTCTTGAGGGTGTTTACAAACCAAATAGAATAATAGCTCTTACAGGTTCGGAGGTAATTCATCCTCAGTATTATAAAATGCTTTCGGGTGGTGCGGTCAATTCAGTTGCAAGGGAAAATGTGAAGCCCGGAAACGTGAGATATATCAGCGGAAATGTTCTGACAGGTTCAAAAATATCCCCTGGCGGGTACCTCGGGTATTATGATTCACAGGTTACGGTAATTCCTGAAGGGGACTATTTCGAGTTTTTCGGATGGGCTGCCCCCGGTGCGGGCAAATTAAGTTTTTCACGCACTTTTCTGTCAAGCCTTCTTCCAGGTAAAAGCTACAGGCTGGATACAAATCTGCATGGCGGCGAAAGAGCTTTTGTTGTTACCGGGCAGTATGAAAAAGTCGTCCCGATGGATATTTATCCAATGCAGCTTTTTAAAGCTATCCTCGCAGGTGACATTGATATGATGGAAAATCTCGGAATTTATGAAGTTGCGGAGGAAGATTTTGCACTCTGCGAATTTATTTGTCCGTCAAAGATCGAGATTCAGTCTATTGTGAGAAACGGGCTGGATCTGATGAAAAAGGAGATGAGCTAATGAATTGAGAATTTATATAAAATGAGTTCCTTAAGAAGAAAACTAGATAAGCTTAAGCCCCATTTTTCAGAAGGGGGCAGGTTCGAAAAGCTGAGGTCAGTCTTTGAAGGATTTGAAGCTTTTATGTTCGTTTCTGACAGGGTAACCTACAAAGGATCGCATATCCGCGACAACACAGACCTGAAACGCACAATGACAGTTGTAATAATTGCCTTGCTTCCGGCCCTCCTGTTTGGTGCTTATAATACCGGCCTTCAGCATTACAGGTCAATTGGGCTTTCCACGACCCATCTTCAGATGTTCTGGTTCGGCTTCATAAAGATCCTGCCACTGATAATTGTGAGCTATGTGGTGGGACTGGGAATTGAGTTTACTTCTGCCCAGATACGCGGGCATGAGATAAATGAAGGATTTCTTGTAACGGGTCTTTTGATCCCTATGATCATGCCGATTGATGTTCCGCTGTGGATGCTTGCAATAGCCACTGCTTTCGCAGTTATTCTGGGGAAGGAAGTTTTCGGAGGTACAGGGATGAATGTATTTAATCCCGCACTTCTTGCAAGAGCCTTCATCTTCTTCAGTTATCCAGGGTGGATGACAGGGGATAAAGTATGGACAGAGGGACTGACTGCAGGACTAAATGTAGTTGACGGATATTCGGGAGCAACACCACTATCTATGTGTACATTGGGAGAAACCGACAGGCTTCCTTCATTTATGGAAATGTTTATCGGAACCATTCCGGGTTCGATAGGAGAAACCTCAACAATAGCAATACTTATAGGGGCTATAATATTAATTATAACCGGTATCGGAAGCTGGAAAATAATGACCGGAGTTTTTGCAGGAGGACTTTTTACTGGCCTTCTTTTTAATGTGTTGTCTGCCAACTCTTATATGGAACTGCCTTTTTATTATCACTTTGTAATGGGCGGATTTGCATTCGGGGCCGTTTTCATGGCAACAGATCCGGTTTCGGGAGCACAGACAGAGAGGGGGAAGTGGATATACGGCTTCCTGATCGGGATCTTCTCACTTATTTTCAGGGTTCTCAATCCGGCTTATCCTGAAGGGGTTATGCTGGCAATCCTGCTTATGAACCTGTTCGCGCCGCTTATCGACTATTATGTTATTCAGTCACATATTAAAAGGAGGCTTAAAAGGGCCGTAATCTCAACCAATAATAAGGAAAAATGAAACATTTCAGTAACAGATATATTTTCATTTTCTCGACAGTGATGGTTGTAGTTGTTGCAGCATTGCTGTCCCTGGCAGCCACCCTGCTTCAGCCAGCCCAGGCAAGAAACCTGGAGATCGAGAAGAAGAAAAGCATGCTAGAATCGATCCGTATACCTGCAACACGTGATAACTCTGTTGAGCTTTACAGCAAATACATTAAAGAAAGCTTCGTACTCAATTTAAAAGGAGAAACACTCGATGGTATTGATGCTTTTTCGGTGGTATTGAGGAACGAGCAGAAAAAGCCAGTTGAGCAGCAGTCCCTTCCTGTTTTCATGGCTTCAACTGAAAATGGTGATACCGTGACTATTCTGCCGGTTGAAGGCAAGGGACTCTGGGGCCCGATCTACGGATATGTCTCCCTCCTGCCGGATATGAATACCATCTATGGTGTGACTTTTGACCACAAGGGGGAGACACCGGGCCTGGGTGCAGAAATAAACACAACACCCTATGAAGCTATGTTTCGGGGGAAGAAACTATTTGAGAATGAATCCTTTGTCTCAATCCATGTGATTAAAGGAGGAGCCGATCCGGATAACATCCACGGAGTTGATGCAATTTCGGGAGGAACCATCACGAGCAAGGGACTGGAGAAAATGCTTTTCGACTGTATCATAAAATATAATGATTACCTATTAAAAAACAGAAACTAGTATATGAGCGATCAGGAAAAAGAGCCGATGTTTTCGGCAAAGAATTTAAAACTTCTTACCGGCCAGCTGGATCAGAATAATCCGATTACTGTTCAGGTTCTCGGAATATGTTCCGCTCTTGCGGTTACCGTAAAGCTTAAGCCTGCACTGGTTATGGCATTGTCGGTTACGATTGTGGTTGCAGTCTCAAACGTAGTTATCGCAGCTCTCCGTCAGTATATTCCTGACAGGATAAGGATAATTGTCCAGCTGGTTGTTATAGCAACACTGGTAATCCTTGTTGATCAGATACTTAAGGCGTATGCCTTTGATGTCAGCAAACAGCTGTCAGTTTTTGTGGGATTGATCATCACCAATTGTATCCTTATGGGACGTCTGGAAGCTTTTGCAATGGCTAATAAGCCCTGGCCTTCCTTTCTTGACGGACTTGGCAACGGGGCTGGATACGGGATAATCCTCATTGTTGTGGCTTTCATAAGAGAATTGCTGGGATCGGGAACAATATACGGGTACCCGGTATTTGAAAAAGCAGGCGCCTATTCCATCGGTTACGAGAATAACGGTATGATGATCCTTCCTCCGATGGCGCTGATACTCGTGGGACTGATTATCTGGGTTCAGAGAAGCAGGAATAAAAGCCTGATCGAGCACAAATAAAATGGCGAGTTATGGAAAACCTTCTTAATATATTCATAAAGTCGATTTTTGTCGACAATATGATCTTTGCGTTTTTCCTGGGCATGTGTTCATATCTGGCTGTATCAAAAACAGTTAAGACATCAATAGGGCTTGGAGTTGCAGTGGTGTTTGTCCTTCTGATAACTGTACCGGTCAATTTCCTTCTCGAAAAATACTTATTGAAAAAGGGAGCGCTGGTATGGCTGGGTGAAGGATTTGCAGATGTGGATCTGAGCTTTTTGACTTTTATGGTCTTCATTGCAGTCATTGCTGCAATTGTACAGCTTGTTGAAATGATAGTTGAGAAATTCAGCCCGGCTTTGTACAATTCACTGGGCATCTTTCTTCCGCTCATAGCAGTGAACTGTGCAATTCTCGGAGCAGCACTTTTCATGCAGGAAAGAGAATATGCGAATGTCGCAGAGGCAACAGTCTTCGGAGTCGGTTCAGGGGTAGGCTGGCTGCTTGCGATTGTCGGGATAGCGGCAATACGGGAGAAATTACATTACAGCAATGTGCCCGATCCGCTTAAAGGACTGGGTATTACATTTATTCTTACCGGACTCATGGCAATAGCTTTCATGGGGTTTATGGGGATCACATTATAATTGAAATTATCGTAATATGTTTTTAGCTGTTTCAACTGCGCTCACCCTTTTATATAGTATTGTCGTTTTTCTGCTGATCATTTTGCTTCTGGTTATCATGCTCCTGGTCGCCAGGGATAAGCTCTCTCCGAAAGGAGACGTAAAACTGCTCATCAATGATCGCGAGCTGGTTGTATCTCCCGGCTCGAACCTTCTCTCCACTCTGTCAAATAATGGTATATTCCTGCCTTCAGCATGCGGCGGAGGCGGTACATGCGGATTGTGCAAATGCCAGATAATTGAAGGAGGCGGAGCAATTCTGCCCACCGAAACAGGCTTTTTTACGCGCAAAGAGCAACATGACCACTGGAGACTCGGGTGCCAGGTAAAGATACGTGAACCTCTTAAGATAAAAGTCCCGGAAGCGGTGTTTGGTATAAAGAAATGGGAATGCGAGGTTGTGTCAAACAGGAATGTGGCAACATTTATCAAGGAGTCTGTTGTCAGGCTTCCCGAAGGTGAGGAAATGGAATTCGAACCGGGAGGCTATATACAGCTTGATGTTCCGAAGTATGAGGTATCTTTTAAGGATTTCAATATTGAAGAGGAGTACAGGAGCGATTGGGACAAATATAAAATGTGGGATTTCAGCATTAAGAATACCACTGAGACTTACCGTGCATATTCCATGGCCAATTATCCTGCCGAGAAAAACCTTATCAAGCTGAATATCAGGATAGCCACGCCACCATGGGATAATATTAAGAAGCAATATATGAATGTACCTCCCGGGATTTGTTCTTCATACATCTTTTCATTAAAATCCGGTGATAAAGTTTCTATTTCCGGCCCGTACGGCGAGTTTCATATCAAGGATACAAACAGCGAGATGGTTTATATCGGCGGTGGTGCGGGTATGGCACCGCTGAGATCGCATATTTTCCACCTTTTCCATACACTGAAGACCAGCCGGAAAGTATCATACTGGTACGGGGCACGTTCTCTCTCGGAGGTATTCTATGAAGATGAATTCAGGGCTATTGAAAAGAAATTCCCCAATTTTAAATTTCATCTTGCACTTTCGGCACCATTGCCGACGGATCACTGGACCGGACTGGAAGGAAACATACACCAGGTGCTGCTTGATAATTATCTGGGCAAACTTGATGATCCTGAAGATATTGAATATTATTTCTGCGGTCCGCCGGTTATGAATAACGCTGTAATAAAAATGCTCGATGATCTGGGGGTACCTGCTGAAAATATTTCATTCGATGATTTTGGTATTTAGAACATATAGTCTCTGTGCCTCTCTGTGCCATCTCTGTGCCACTCTGTGTAAGTTTTTCATTATTATTTCACAGAGTTCCACTGAGAAGACACAGAGTGCCACAGAGCTGAAAATATTATGAAATGAGACTGAAGAGCCTGTTAATTGCCTTGTCACTGATTCTGTCAATAACATCCTGCAGAGAGAAACATGAATATCTTAATTTCACCGGATTTGCTCAGGGTACAACCTACAATATGGTTTTTGAAAACCCCGGCCAATTCACTGCATCCGGTTTGCAGGCTGACGTTGAAAAAATACTTCAAAACTTCAATATGTCACTATCCCTCTATGAGGATTCTTCGGTGCTCTCAAGAATTAACCGCAACGAAACTACAATCCCCGATTCTCTTTTTACAGAGGTTTTTAGAAGATCTAAAGAGATATGGCAATTGACCGGCGGAGCATTCGATGTTACAGTGGGTCCGCTGGTTAAAGCCTGGGGTTTTGGACCTGATGCCCAAAAGAACTTCACAGAATCAAGACGTGACAGCCTGCTTAAACTGGTCGGTATGGAGAAAGTGGAACTCAGAGATGGGAATATAATTAAGTCCTATCCGGAGATAAGTCTTGATTTCAATGCCATTGCCCAGGGTTACTCTGTTGATG
>Ga0113563_10000091_pt1 | contig 31408 bp, 26 predicted proteins | sample Mud3Dept3metaG_FD_80117 | JGI IMG/M metagenome (GOLD analysis project Ga0113563, IMG submission 80117) | Freshwater wetland microbial communities from Ohio, USA, analyzing the effect of biotic and abiotic controls - Mud 3 Core 4 Depth 3... | ecosystem: Environmental > Aquatic > Freshwater >... | reverse complement strand
GATTCTCCCTGGCGGTTATTGTCTAGCCAGCCCGAAAAAAAACTGCCACGAATTCCACGAATTGTCACGAACGCCGCATCGTATGGCTCGCATCAAGGGAAATAATTCTTCGTGAGAATTCGTGAAATCCGCGGCTTTCTTTGCAGACCCTTGACTGTTCCAAGCCGGCTAAAAAGTTACAGTTTACACATGATCGAATGCACGTATCCAGGCGCCGCACTTCCTCAACAGGCGGAGGGCATCCGGCCCCTGGTAAACCGTTTCCGGATGAGGAAGATCAGGTTGCGGTAACCGTCACGCCACGGCTGAAGCTTGATCTCTCCGGTCCGGTTCGAATAATCCACGTAGATTTCCTTGAACCCGATCGCCGGCCTGCGTATCGCCTCGATTTTGATCTCCTCGCTGAAAGCCATGCCGTCGCTGCGCAGGTCCATCTCCCCGAGGCATTGGCGCTCGAAAACCCACATGCCCGACTGGGAGTCGCGCACCCATCGGAAGTAGAGAACGGACAAAGCCACGCTCAGGAGCTTGTTGCCGATCCAGTGTTTGAGGGACATGGCCTGCCGGTTCTTCAGAGGGAAGCGCGACGCCGAGAGGAAGCGTTCGCGGGAGTGCAGAAACACTTCGAGCAGATATGAGATGGCATCCACGGGATAGGAATGATCGCCGTCGAGGGTTACGATGATATCACCCTGCGCCTGAATCAATCCTGTCTTGTAAGCCCGGCCGTACCCCCGGATCTTTTCGTGAATCACGTGGGCGCCATGACGGCGCGCCATTTCTGCCGTGCGGTCGGTCGAGTTGTTGTCGACTACGATGACCTCGTCGACAAACGCGGGCATGCGCGAGAGCACCTGCACGATGCCCTCTTCTTCATTGAGGCACGGAATGACGACGGTGACGCGGCGATCTCGATACACGGCAGGGGATGATACCAGACTCATTGCAGCAACGCCAAGCTTGGACCATCGGAAAGGTGCAATCGGAGGCGGAACTCAATCTTCGGCGGAATTCGGACAAAAGGACGCGCCCCGCAGCGATTCACGACAAAAGAACCTATCAATTGACATTTGACAAATCCTCTCTGTTGCGTCCCACTTCCGATTTCACCGGCATCGGAATGGGAAGCTGCCCCCTGCGTCAATCTCGCACTTCTACCGCCTGCCGGCAAGATCCCGAAAAAAATCGGGGTAGTCCCGGCAAGCGGAACTACCCCGAATAAAACGATCTGAGCAAGAGCCTAGTTGTTCAGGCTTTCACCCGCGGGAATCAGCCAGAAACTACCTGCGTCTACAGGCAGTCTGAGGCCATAGCCCTTGATAGCCGGATCAGGAATCACGTTCGCCAGGTAGCCCTGTGCGACGGTCGCGAAATTCGAGTCGGCGATGAAGGCGAAGCCGTGGCAGAACTGGAACTGAGCCTTGGCGATGATGTAGCCGGAGAATGTCGTCACGTTCGACGGCAGAATCTGGGACAGCAAGGCGACAAAGCTGGTTCCGGGGCCGTAGGTCGCCGTGGTCGTCGTCGTGCCGACGTAACCCGCGGCCTTGTCATAGAAGTAGAATGTGATCGCGCCGATCTGGTTCGGAGCGCCGCCGGTCGTGAGACCGGTGATCTTATCGGTAACCGTGGCACCGAACACTTCATCGTCACCGGTGGTATTGGCAATTGCCAGACCGGTGTTGAAGAAGCTGTCTTTGGTCACATAGGTGAACAGCAGGAAGCAGTTGCAGCGGACGATCGTGGCATACAGATCGAAGCTCGTGCTGGTTATATCCGTGCTGGTCACACCGTTTGAGGACTGGTACAGTGTCGCGAACCGGGGCCGTGCTGCGGTGAAGTTGTTGCTGCTGCTCTGGTTGGATCCACCTGGATCTTCGCAGCCTTCATCCGTTCCCGCAAAGGGACGCATGGTAACCGCGGCCAGAACGGTTCCGGTCGTTGTTGCCCCCGAGGCGAGTAAGAGCACCGGTCTAACATCGAAGTCTTCTACGTGAGTATCGCTCCAACCAGTCTGGTTTGAGCTATAAAATATATACTCAGCATATGTATACCCGCTCCCGATTTCAGGGTTGCTTCGCTTGCTGCTGTATTGCAGCCAGGAACTGCTGCCATCGGTGTTGTTATATACGACCGACGGCCATTCGACAGTCGAGACGCTGGACGGGATCGAGTTCAGCACCACGCGGAACCGGGTGGCAGTAGTAGGTTCTCCCAGTCTTGCGCCGTAGCTGTCCGCGCGGTTAGTCGCGATGTTGTTGTCGTAGTTGACGAACGCGCGTACAAACCCCTCTTTAATGTTGATGTAATAAGAGGGGGGCTCGCCATCAACGGTACCGATGGACGGGAAGCAGAGGAGTATGCTGGCGTCAGATACATCGATAGTCAGGGGCGGCAGGCTCTTGGCAACACGGACGGTGTCCGGGTTGAACTGGTTGGCCGCCGGATCATTGATCGACTGCAGCTGCACAAACAGGTCTGTATTGACCGTGATGCCGTCGCTGAGATCGATCCTGCCGCGGACGCCTTCCACACGCATGAACTGCCCGGGGGTAACTGCAACGCCGGGGGGCAGGTTAATGGTGAGGAAGCCCGTGCAGCGACCGGTAATGGATAGGTTCTCGACGCTGATCGTTGGAGGAGTAGCAGTCGGGAACGCTATGTCGGTGAAAAGCTTGATCCCGGTGGTGATCGTGTTATCGATCTGCACGCCGTTTTGGTAGATAAATCCGATCTGGGAATAGCCTCCGGTGGCGGTTCCGGTAGTTCCATTTGCAACTGCATAGAGGGTGACATAGCCGAGAACTTCCGAACGCCCGGTGTTGATTACCTCCGTCGGCGACTGCACGACGTCCCAGCGGACGGCACCGTAGGAAGCCCCAGCAAAGCCCATGAGCAGGAGGCAAAGCAAGCCTGCCAGCTTGCCAGCTTTCGACAAATTCATACGTTTTCTCCGAAGAAAAAGTTGAGGCATTGGTAACTTCTACCAGACGTTCATGCGTCCGATAGACTTCTTGATGTTTACTCAAAATTGAACCACTGGCGTGTTGCCGGAAAAGCGTCAGTGCCAACGGGCGCGCTTTGCCAGCTTCCTACGCGTCCCCATCCCCTCCCTTCGAAAAACCGGACGCCAAATCATCCGCCTGAAGGGGATAAGCTCCGACTCCGACCACACTTGGAACAAAGAGCCCAAGCTGGATCGCACAAATATCAGCGACAATGATGCACGAAATGCCGAAAAGTTGCTAGGAAATATTTAAAAAAAATCTCGTGTCCGTCAGGGAACGATCTGTACTCGCACGGAGAGATTTATGAGAGGTTCGGCCGCCAGATCGGTCCGGATCATAGGCCGGTCGGCAAATTCACCCTCCTGGGTAGGGTCACAGCGCACTATAATCACCAGGTTTTCTCCGGGGCCCAGCTCGGTCTTGTCGAGGGACAAGGTAAACTGCGGCTCCGATGTATATGTTTGAATTATCTTTACAGCACGCCCGCTCCCGTTCACGATCTGGACTTTCCTTTCCGCAGGCAACCCTTTTTTTACCAGCCCAAAATTCACGATTTGGGGAGTGACCACAAAATTCGGGATGGTCTTGATCCGCAGAGTGACAAGTTCGGCGTCGGGATTGTCGCTGAATCGGACGCTGACCTGCTTTTGGACGTCCCCTAGAGGGAGCCCGAAGGTGTCGACCGTGATTTGAAGCGTTCCGGTTTGCCCCGGAGTGATGACGGGATTCTCCTGCTGGACGGATGTGCAATGGCAATCGCCGTGAGCCGAGAGAACCTTGATGGGAATGCCGGTGTTGTTAAGGTAGTGGTACCGGTAGGTCGCCTTCTCGCCGATGTGGATCGAGGCCGGGTTGGCGGGATCAGGAATTAGCCGCTGTGGCGAGCCTTCGGAGCGAGCCTCGGGTTGCGGCTCTTTGCCGCCGGCGGGCGGCTTTTCGCCGGACACAACCAGGCTTCCCTTGGAACTCTCCATGCCTTTGTACAGCTGAAGCATGGGATTCTCTCCCTCTTTCCAGGGAAGCTTCAAGTACCACTCCCCGTCGGCATCGAGCACCCATTGATTCTGCAGGGGAAAATCGGGGATCCCATCCACGCCGGGCAGCGGCATGGGAATCGGCCGCCCCACTATGACCACAGTATCGCAGACGGTTTTTTCGGGGCTGAATTTCAGCGATTCGATCTTCCAGCGTGTGATCGGGCCCTTGGGAATACGGAAAATAAACATCTTGCGCGAGTCCGACTGTATATAGTTGGCCGCAACCTCGTAGTCGCCTCGCTGCATGGCATCGTAATATTCGGAAATGCGCTTGCGCAACACCGTCTCCACATCGGCGACCTGGGATGAGCTCTGGACAGCGCCGCCCCATATGCAGATAATGACGGCGAATAGCAGCGCCCGCAACGTGCCGGCGCGAGCCGATCGAAGAATTTCGTGATTACGGTGTATCATGGCATCGAGTCTCCGGGTACCTTGCTTCTGGACATCAGCGGCCAAGCCGCCCGTGATGAATATACAAGACGGCATCCCGGCGGGCAAGGTTGCAGTTATTAGAGCCTTGATCATAATTTTTTGCAACTTTTCCGTTCGTGGGTCATCTTTTTGCTTGGCTCTGCGAGCGAGAAGCCTTTCCCTTTGAGAGCTGCTTGAAAAGCGAACAGGCCGAAATCATTCTCAGAGCCCGATCGGGAGATCTGGACGCTTGCCGGCAGATCCATGAAGATTACGCCAGGCGCATCCTTAATTTTATCTATAAGATGGTTGATAGTCGAGAGGATGCGGAAGATCTCACCCAGAATGTTTTTTTGAGATCCTTTCAGGAACTGCGGAATCTGCATGACCCGGAGCGGTTTGAGCCCTGGTTGTTCCGGATTGCGCGCAACGAAGTATACCAGGCATTCCGCAAGAAGCGGGGTGAGCCTCAAAAGAGTGAGGCGGCGGGACCGGGGCGCCAGAGCGAGTTGCAGGAGCCGGAATCACCCGATTTCCGGCAGACACCTCAGGACCGGATGTTGAGTGATGAGCTGGGAGCGACGATTCGAACGGTGTTGCGATCGCTCCCCCCGAAACTTCGCGAGGTGTTCGTGCTCGCGGTGATTCACGAGAAGAGTTATGCGGAGATTTCAGAAATCGTCGGTCGCTCGCTCCTCTCGGTAAAGACCGACATATTTCGGGCGAGAGGTTACGCTCGAAAGGAACTCAGCCAGTATTTGGAAGTGCAAAAAAGATGAGACGCGGCAATCAGCACCCTGAGGATTTCGGTCCGGTTTTAAACCGCGATACCGCGGACCCGGAATTCACCGAACTCATGTCTCATCTGAACCAGTGTCAGCACTGTAGGGAGGAACTCAAAGGCTGGCAATCTCTGGATGACCTGTTCCGCTCGGAGCAGGCAAATCTGGAAGTCCCTCCTTTTCAGTGGGGGCGGATTGCAGCGAGATTGGAGGAGACCCGGGGGGCGGGGGTGCCGTCCGGGCTCCGAAGCTGGTTCCTTCCCCGGCAGGCTGCCTGGAACGTCGCCCTTGGGGCGGCGGTGCTCGCCGCCGTGATTTTCGGCGGTTTGGAATACAGCAGGAACATTCAGGAGAAGCAGGTGCTTCTCGCAGTCACCCGCTACGCCCAGGAGGAAGGGATTCGGATCAGCGCCGACGGCAATCCCTTTCGCAGCGGCACAGCAGCGGAAAATAATCCGTTCACCGGAATAATGGGTATCGATAACAGCAAGCCCGCCGCCGACCGTCGCTAGCGGCAGGGCTCGCCCGGCTGTACACAAAGAAAGGAAGTCCCCAAAATATGCCTCACGGACTTTCCCACAACGTTATACGGAGGATTGCGGCGCTCTGCCTGCTCGCGCTCCTCTGTTCCCCCCTCGCCGGTTTTTCCACGCAGGCAGGACGGCCCCAGTCGCTGGACGCCGAAGCTTACCAGATCCAGGCAGCCTATCACCACGATCTCGCAGTCCTTTACCTGAAAAACGGTGAGATCGAAAAAGGTCTCGCTGAGGCGCGCCAGATACTCAAGCCCCAAATCCCCCCCGAACTCGAAGAAGCTGTCGCCATGAGCATGAGCATCCTCAGCGACAAGCTTGCTTCCGTGAGCCGCTTCGATCAGGCACAAGCCCTTCTGGATGAAACATTTAAGGTCATCGTGCAAGTCGTGAACCGAGTGCGGATCCTGCAGCTCAAGTCTCGACTGTACCTTCAGGCCGGTGAGAACGATAAGGCTATCGAGACATGGAAGCGCGCCGAGGAACTGAAGGCACGGATCCGTTCCGAAAACTAATTGTAAGTCTTTGAAAAAATAGCTTTACACCATCACGCGGTTGTCCTATAAAAGAAGATCGTAATTGTTCCTGCTGCAACGCCGATACGGAGTGGGACAGGCTCGAAGAGTTGTTGCGGATATTGAGGAGAGTTCAGGTTGATTTCCGCCCGCAGAGTTGCACGCCGCCGATGCCGGGAAACTCGTCCCGGCATTCATAGATACGCCATAACGCTGGCGCTTTTGTGCTTTGTGCCTGCCATCGGCGTGTTCTGCTGGCACTGGGCCTCCCAGGCGCTGCCGCAAGGCAGCCTGCAGAATCCAGCCGTTGATCCGCCCGGCCTCGAGCCGATAGCGGATCATCAGTCCCGTCTTCCCTGGCCTGGTCGAACCGGCGCAAGTGCTCCGATTCGCGGATATGCCCCGGCCGGCTGGAACGACCCATTCGAAATCGCCTATGGCCCAAGACTGATGGCGGCCAGCGTGGATCCGTTTTATGAGGCTCTTGCCGCCGGCGCAGGCGAAGGGAGACTGGTCAGAATGGATGGCGGGAAGGGGATTCCGACCTTTGCCACGCCGCTGGCTTTGCGCCGGGCTGCGAATCTCTCTGATGGCGCGATTCTCCGCGAAATACAGCACGGCGTGGGCGGGTCTCTCTCCAACTTCGTAAAGAATGTGTTCGGCGCATCCGACATCCGGGAAAGTGCCCGGGGAGCAGACCCCAGCGAGGAGAACCCGTTCGTCAAGCCGGCGGGTTCCGACGAAGCCACCCAGGGTGCGGGCGACAGATCGATCCCCAAAGTGGAGCCGGAATCCAAGTCCCAATCAGAATCAGAGCCGGCTTCTGCGCCTCCGGCCGAAATACCGTCCCCTGATCCGGCCCCTCCGGTTTCGGTAAGCCCGGTGACCACAATCCGGCCCGACATCATGCTGCATGTTGCGGAAGACGGCACCCTGCATGCAATTCCGGCCGCCAGACTCAACGAGCGGACCTACGAATCAGCGGAAATGGGCATCCGGCAGTTCGACGCGGTTTCATTCGCTAATCCTGCCGACAACGGCGCGGCGATTGCCGTTGCCGATTACAACCAGGACGGTGCGTCCGATCTTTGCCTTTTCGACCCGCGGGCCGGCATGCTCCGCCTGCTGTATGGATCCCCGGAAGGATTCTCGGAAGCGATGCGGATCGATGTGGGGCTCGGAAAGCGTTCCCTCGCGGCCGGCGATTTCGATTTCGACGGGAAGACGGACATCGCGGTCTCCGATGTCGGAGTCGGCACCCTCACATATATTTCGTTCGGCGAATCAGACGACTACCTCGCTTACCGGTCCCTGTGGATCGACCGGTACCGCGACTACATCGCGGCGTTCGACACTGCGGGACGCGGCCTTGTGGATCTGCTTGGAATGAACTTCGCCAATGTAGCCGAGGTGCTGGACTTGGGACAGGCGAGAGGCGCTTTTGCCGGCGGGCGGATCGAGTATGCTCCCGCGCTTGACTTCCAGATCTCCACGTTCCATGAACGAAAGGTCCAGCTGAACGCCGTCCTGCTGGGCTCCGGCCTATCCGTGAATCTGCAGAACTATCAGAATCAGCTGTCCAATGTCGTGAACGTGCAGGAAGGGTCCGATATTTATGTAATCATCGGCGACCTCAGACACGACAACACGATCTCCGTGGCTCTGGCGACACTGCGCAAATAGTCGCTTCCAGGTAATCTGCTCCCTCCGCTCCTTCACGATCGCGGCTCCGCAGGCGGCGCTCTTCCTTGTTTCGCTCCCTATCATTGCGTACCCGGTTGCGGGGGCGATTCCTGCGGAACCCGTCGCATGAATGCGACGGGTCGTTTCCGCGTGCTCCTTTTGATCCTTCGGCAGGCTCCGACCGTTATTTCTTGATGGGAGGCGGCGGAGTTGCCGGTGGCTCGTCCTTCTTGACCGGCGGCTCCGTCGCTGGCGCCTCTTCCTTCTTGATCGGCTTTTCCGGTTCGGGCGGTTTCGTCGCCTTCGGCATTGATTCCATCCGCTCCCTGCGTGCCTGCTCCAGGTCCTGCATCGCCTCTATCTGTTTTTCGTCGATGAATTTGCGCACGTTGCGCAGGGAATCCTTGATTTCGTCGCTCATTTCCCGCAGACGCTCGGGAGTGCGGATGACGTGGGGAGTGATCATGATCATGAGCTCCGAGCGTGCCGTCGATCGCGTCGTGCGTCCAAAGAGGACTCCCAGAATCGGGATATCGGACAGAACCGGCACTCCGTTGCGGGTAGCACCATCTGATTCGCGGATCAATCCTGCGATGGCCACACTTTCGCCGTCCTTCACCGCAAGGGTGGTTTCCACGTTCGTCTGGTTGAAACTGGGGCCATCCGGCGTCGGCGCTCCCTGCGAGCTTACTTCCTGAAAGATATACAGCGTCACGGTTCCGGAAGCGGAAATGCGGGGCGTAATAAGCAGCGACGTACCCGTATCGCGGTAGGTCACGCCGGTGGTGGCACCGCCGGTAGGAGGCACATAGCTGCCGGTCGGAACCGGCACGGACTGGCCCACGTTGATCCGGGCAGGCGTGCCGTCCAGGGCGAGCACGGATGGCGCCTCGAGAATGCGCACTTTGGTTTTCTGCCGCAAGGCATCCAGATTGAGCAGGATTTCGCGCGCACTGCCCACGAAAGCGAATGTCGCGGCATTGAGGGCGCCGGAGGTGCCCGAGATGCTGCCGGTTGTCAGGTGTTCTCCGGCCGTGCGCGCCTGGAGGGCGGCAGCAACGCCGTAAGCCAGATCGTCGGTCAAGTCGATTTCGAAGATACGGGCATCGATAATGGCCTGTCGAGGAAGTACATCCATGCGCTTGATGGTGTCGAGGAGGTAGGCGTAATCCGCCGAACTCGCCTGGATGATGAGAGTGTTGTTGATGTCGTCGGCGACAAGCCGGACCACCCCTTGCAGCCCGACGAACTGTCCGCCGTTCAGCCACTGCGCCGACATTCCGAAGCTCTGATTGAGACGCGGTCCGCCGGCGTTCTGCTGCCCTCCGAGCATGCCGGCCCCTAAACCGTACATGCCCCCTGCGCCGTAGCCGCCCGTGCCACCGCCGTACATGGATCCGCCGGCCAAGCCTCCCTGGCTGAAGCCTCCACTCGACATACTCGACATGGAGCGCGTGCCACCCACTCCGCCGGTGGCACCGGTTCCGCCGATGCCTCCGGTAGTGCTGCGGGTAGTGCCTGCACCGCCGCCGACGCCGGTGATGCCGCCCCCCGCGCCTTGCTGGGCGCCGCTCGTGGCAGAGCTGTCGCCGCCGCCAAAAAGCAAGGAGAGAACCATGGCGATGTTGGACGCGGTTGAGTTTTCGACGGTGTAGATAAACGTCTGGACGCTCCGGCCGGTGGTCGAATCGAGGCGGTCGATCCAGCGCTTCACCTCTTCCAGCGCTCTCTTGGAATTGGCCATCACCATGATGGCGTTGATGCGATCGAGGGAGGCCATGTAAACGCCGGTCGCGGTGTCTTTGCCTCCACCGAAGATCTTTTGCAGATCCGCGAGGACGTCGGGGGAAGCATTGTATTTGATCTCGATCAATTCGATCAGGTCGGCATCCAGGAAACTGTTATCCAACATGTGGATGATTTCGAGCACTTTCCGGATGCTGTCGGAATAATCGGTCAGGATCAGCAGGTTCAGGCGTTCGTACGGCATTATGACCCCGCCTTCGGTCATGAAGAGCTTGAGCGGTTCCAGCAGGCTCTGCACCGGCACGAACTCGACGCGGATGACGTGCGTAGCGAGGCGCGGCACTTCCTGCGCTGCAGAAGGCGCAGGGGCTGCGGGGGAAGCCGGCTGCTGAGGCGGTTGTGCCGATGCAGGCACAGGCGGATTTTGACCCGCAACTGCGGCGGCCGGGGGGCCCTGGGCCGCCGCGACTGCCGGCGGCGTTTTGGCGGCAGCCGCATCGGGTGGTAGAGCAGTCGCTCCAGCCGTCTGTTCCGGGGGTTTCGCTCCGGCCTCAGGCGGCTCAATCTTCTTGATTGGCACGTTCTGTTCCGCAGGCTTGGCCGGTGGTTCCGGCGGCAGGTGCGTGACCACTTCCAGCCCTTCCCTCAATCCCTGCGAAATCGGCACGATTTTGTACAGGGATCCCGACTTCACCAGGGCGGCATTGTTGCTTTTCAGGATGACGTTGAACAGCGGCAATACATCCTGCATCGGGATCGGCTGGGACGAGTGGATCGTGACGGACCCTTTCACATCGGGATCAATCACGATCGGAGTGATCCCCAGCATGTCGGTCACCAGGGTCACAAACGTGTACAGATCCTGATTGTCGAATTCGAGGGTAATCCCTTTTGCGGAGGCAGGGGGCCGCTGCACGACCGAGGGCGCGGAAGATGGCGCTTGAGCCGGCGGCGTCTGCGGCTGGGCGCCGGTGTTTTTCATGAGCTCCTGGCGCATCTTCTCCAGAGCCTTCAGGCGCTCCTCTTCGATTTGAGCCTGGGTCTTGGCCTGAGGCGGCCCCTGAGTTACAGTTCTGGCCGCGGTAATGCTCCCGGTCAGTGCTGTGAGAAGCACCAGGCCGGCGATCCAAAGATTTTTCTTTGACGTTTGCACGTGGCTTCCTCTCGGTAACAAGGTTGATGGCATGCTCATTTCTTGATGACTTGTGGGGGCTGCTGAACCGGAAAGGAACCAAAGGGCGAATTGATGATAACCCTCCCCTGGGGATCGACAGTCTGGTTCCATGTCTGGGGCTGCCCACCCTGGATCTGCACGGCCGCGGGAGATTCCTGCGGGCGCGTCACTCCGCGGCCGCTTGTTTGCCCGCCGCCCGCCTGAGTGCCACGAGCCGATGTACCGGCGGCCGGCGCGGGTATTCCGCGCGCCGCCTGTGCGGTTGCCCCGCCGACGACAGCCGCGCCTGTGCCCTGACCCCCGGCCGCCTGGCCCGGTCCGATATTCACGACCCTGGTGGCCAGAATGGGAGTTTTCCCGCCGGGCGCGGGGCGTTTGGACACATCGTGGATGGGGATGAATTCCCTGTTTGTCCCGGACTCAAACAGGATGCCGTCCGCCGTAATGTCCGTAGCCACGTACCCCTGGAATGTATCCCCCGGCCGGATCCTCTGCGGCACTCGCGCGGCACCCTGGCGGTTCTGACCGGATGGATCGACGATCGTGGCGACGCGGCTGGACCCTGATATCACAATCGAGGTGATCACCGGGTGGGTGCGCATCGGTTCCGGGGCCGGCGGCGCAACCGGTTGGGCCTGCACTTCCACCTTGCGCGACTCGGAGAACAGGTTCTGCGCGGGAATGACGGCAAACGCAGGTGCGCTGTATTTTACGGGCGCCTGCAACGGGGGCAGCCCCCCTTCCGGTCCCGCTTTCTTTTTCACCGCTTGAATTTGCGACGGGTCACTTTCGATGTTGAAGCGCTTTGCCGAAACGTAAAGCTGCCAGCACAGCAATCCCGCGCAGAGCAACAGCATCACGTTGATGGCAATCCATTTCTTGGTCATAACCGTCCCTCTTTCCCCAGTGCGCCGTCAGTTTCCCGCGGCTTTTTCCGCCGGCTTCGGAGCTGCCGGCGCAGTCATGATGTATCCCGCCACCTTCACCTGCGGGCGGATTTCATCCCGGTTACGCAGACGTAACTGCTGGACATACAACTCTTCGACTCTCAGAAACTTGTCGTAGTTCTCAACTGCCACCAGGAATTGCACCAGCGGGTCGATCGTACAATTCATCATCAGCTGGACCGAAATCTTGCTGAGGTTGTCCTGGATCTTCTGTTCCGGCTGCATGGTCTTGCTCGTGATCTCGACGCCGCTCTGATCCGCCAGTTCCTGGAGCAGCTTCTGCAAGGACGCTGCGGCGATGGAAGCATTGTCGCCGGGCAGGAGCCGGTTACGGTTCTGCGCCAACCGTTGCTCGTAGGCGGCGACACGCTCTTGGTACGCCGCCTCAAGGTTGATCAGCTCCTTCTGGCGGAGCAGATATTGCTTTTTGGATTCGACGGTCGCTGCCAGACCTTCGCGGCTCGGGATCAGAAGCGAAGTCAGGTAATAGGCAAGCACCAGAGCGGCAAGGGTGCCGCCAACGATCAAGAACTGCTTTTCTCTCGTGGATATTTTCACGGCTTATCTCTCGCACTTCGCTCCGAACGTGAACGTGTCTTTTCCCGACAGAGCGTCTTTGAAAACGCTGCTCTGCTGCACCACATCCTTGAGCAGCTTGGAATTCTCGAGCTTTTGTATCAGGTCCGTTGACGAAGGGCTCAATCCCTGCAGCTGCAACGTGCAATCGGTGTTCCGATAAAACCTGAGGTAGGTGTCCTGGGGGAGAAGTCCGGTCAATTCCTGGAGAATCTCCAGGTTCATGTCGCGCCGGCTCATGATGTCCTCCAGGAAGACGATCTGCTTTTCCAGGCTGTCGGCCTGCGCGCGCACCGCCTGGATCCTGGATACCGGCTGCTTCAGAGCTTCGATTTCCTGGTCCAGCTTGCGAATCAGGATCCTCTCCTGAATCATCTGCCGGAAGCCGAAACCGGCCAGTGCCACTGCGATGACCAGGCCCAGCAGGATCGTGGGCACGTATGCCCAGCGCTTCTGGTGCACGCGGCTTTCGTACGGGAGCAGGTTCAGCTTCATCGGCAGCCGGCGGGCGATTCCCGAGTAGGCGAGTGCGAGCGAAGTGGACGCTTCCTGGAGGACTGCGCGGTTGCGGGGATCCATTTCAAAACGCAGCCGTGCCCCGATCATTTCGCAGCCGGGCATTTGCTGCTCGAGCTCCCGGCTCGCGGTACCGGACTCCTCTCCGGCCATTACGATGCCGTCGATGCTCTCCTCGGGGCCGAGCCGCACTTTTCCGGTCGCGACCTCGATCTCCCTCAATATGGAATCCTTCCAGGACTCATCCTCCGGCTTGGCGGCCTCCCGCGCGTACACCAGCGCGCCGTTGCGGAGGATGGCGAGTTCGATTCCGCCCGGTTTCAAATCGGCGAGGACATAATTCTTGCCCGTCCCGCTGGCCTGTGTTCCAAGGAACATGTTTGCCAGCGCCACGGGACCGGCGGTAACGGCAGCCGGCCGCAGGCCAAACTGGCGCAGGAGCGCCAGATGCGCGTCCAGAATCGATTTCCGCATCATGACCAGCAGGATGTTCAGGCGCTTGGCGGTCTTCCCGTTTTTCAGGAGCACGAAATCGTAGTAGAGCTTCTCCTCCTCGGTCGGCTCAAAAGACTGCACCTGGTAGAGCATCACCTGCTTGAGGTTGTCCTCCACTTCCTTGGGAAGGTCCAGGTAGCGGAGGATGACATCCTTTCGGGGAATCCCGAGAACGATATGCTCGCGCCCGATCTTCTCCCGCTTGAAGAAGGCGTCGATTTCGCTGCGCACGACCTGAGGGTCGCGCTGGCGGTAGCCCGGGATGCGGGCGAAGCTGGTGAAAACCCCTCCCGCAAAATTGCTGCGGAGACAGGAAAAGAGCAGGTCTTCCTGCCTGATTTCAACTCCCACGCTGGTTTTGAGATAAATCACAGTTTTCGTCCTACCAGTTCGGAATGTTCTCGTTCCAATAAATGATCCTGTATCGCTCGGGTTCTCTCGGGTCGAGTGTGATCGTGGTCCGTATGACTCTGCGCACCCTGGAATTCAGCCGGTGCGCGGACGCCGAGAGCGTGTACACGCCGGACCGCTGGGTGTAGATGAAGGTGAGCGCGCTCGTCTCCAGGCTGGGTCCGGTCAGCTTGGTCACCTCCTCGATTGTATCGAATGGTTTCACTTGCCGGCGTTCATGGATCGCCTGCGCGGCGGCAGGGCTCATTCCGGGGATGGAAAGCAGCACCTGCAGCGGAGCGTAATTGATGTTGATCCGGTTCGAAGGCGAATAGACGGTCAGATAGCGCGAGAGGCCATATCGCTCGATGATCTGGCCTTCGTCGGTTTTCTCCCTTCGCCCGTAATAATATTCGGGGGTGACGCCGCGGATCAGCAGGAGTTCCTCCAGCGAACTCATCGTTCCGTTGCCGTTTCTGGGCAGATAGGGCGGCTGCAGCGTCTGGTAAAAATCAGCCTCGGCGCCGTTCGGCTGCGGGATGGCGTCCGCGTCGCGCCAGTCGATGATGGAGTCGAGGATGATATCCGCATCCGGCGACTGGATTCCCACGATCCCCATCAGGGTCCGCAACTGCTCCGTTGCCGCAGGAGTGACAAAATTCAGGTTGATCTTGCCCGATTCGTCCTGTATCTCGACTTCGTATTCGCCGTCGCCGTATTGTCCCGTGACCTTGCCGAGGTCGATCGGGTCCACTGGCAGCGCCAGCAGGTCCTGCTGGGTCCGCTGCGGCAGATAGGTCTTCTGGATCAACTGGTAGACCGTGGTGGCGATGCCTGCGCGCGCGATGTAGTAGGCATCCGCCAGGTCCCGCGTGTTGCGTGCGACGGCAACATCCACGAACGATTCGCGGGCAAAGCTCAGCGCAATGACCGAGAGGATCATGAGAATCCAGAGGAGCGCGATCAGGATAACGCCCCGATCATCTTTTCGTGCGCGGATCGTCTGCACGGGGTCGCCTCCTTTGCTCTTCAAACGGATCCTGAAAACTGAGCCTCGAGTCATATGGCTGCGCCAGCACGGGAAATACGATCTGCCTGCTCCTGGTCCCGCCGTCGGCTTCCTTGAGAGTGAGGGTCATGGAAATGGCCGAGGGCAGGCTGCCCAGCCCCCTGGCATCCCACGCGCTCAGCCATTGGGCCGGCAGGTCGTTGCCGTTGCCGGGATCGAAATACTCGAAAAACGCGCCTGTCAGATGGTCGAAGATCGTTATGGCAGTCTGTCCGGCCTGATCCAGGCTGACCACCTGCGTAGGATCCACTCCCAGGTACCGTCCCTCCCGCTCAATCAGCGAATAATCACCCTCCTCGCCGGGAACGATCTCATAGGAGACCAGGGTGAGCCCCGGCTGTTCCTGAAAGCGGAGCGGGCAGAGCGTGACAAACTGGATTGCGGTGTCGGTCCCGAAGAAAACCGGGTACAGTCCGCCGTCGCCCTGCAGATCCAGCGGGGCGATAACGCCGAAGGTGGACGCCAGTTGCTTTTCGACCAGATCCAACATTGCACGGTGCTGCTGGTTTTCGTCAATGAACTGTGTTCCGCGTTGCCAGGAGGAAATACTGATGCGCAGAATGGCCCAGAGGGCAAGGGCGATGATCGCAACCAGCGTCACGGCCACCACCATCTCGAGCAGGGTAAAACCCTCGCTTCCACTGCGCCTTCGTATTGATGTCCGATTTCTCATCTCGGGACCCGGACCGCCCCGGTTGCATCCAGGGCGCTCACCACCTTCATAGTCTGCAGCTGGAAAGACGGCGCTGCAGCGTTCGGTTCCATAACATCCACTGCGAATCCCAACAGTCTGACCGGCATCTGCGCCGTTTGCACTCCCTGCATTACGGATTCCGGCACCGGCATTTCGACTTCCGTGACTGTAACGGTCCAGCGGGTACCGTCCTCAAAGTCGCCCTGCATCGTCGTCGGCCCGCTGACGGTTCCGTCCAGCAGCGCCAGTTCCATCACAGTCCGGGCATGCTCGATGGCGCGCCCGCGTGCCCGGACCTTCCGGATGTTGCCGAGAGATCCGGAAATCAGCGACAGGATAAGCGCCGCGCCTACCGCAAGGACCGTCAGCGCTACAAGCACCTCGAGCAGGGTGAATCCGGATTCCCTTTTCATCGCGCCGTGCCTCCCCGGTCAGAGAGAAGCTTCGCCACCCCCAGAATCGGATCGATCTCGATGCTCAGCACGGCTCCGTTTTCCGATTTCAATTGAATCCGCCCGGCATCGGAACTGCCGTTGGGAAGAAATCGGAATTCGAGCGGCCCCTGCACCCAGGGTTCTCCCGTGTTCGTAAGCACCAGAACGGTCACGTCATGCGGCAACTGGTACGATCGAGCCCCATCCCCGACATCGTCCGAGAGCGTCATCTTCTGCGCCCCGCTGTCGATGGACACCTTCATGACCTTCTGCTCGGTCACGGCGGTCTCCCGGGCAACACGAAATGTGCTGATCACATCCCTGCCCACTGCGCGCAGATGAAACGCGGTGCGCCCCCGGGACATCGACGGGTAGGTGATGGTGGCAACCATGCTGATCACAACCAACACCAGGATGAGTTCCAGGAGGGTGAAGCCCCCGGCGGTACCCGCCGTGCCCCACCTATTTCCAGTTCGTGACATCGGCGTTTTCGCCCTCGCCGCCTTCCGTGCCATCGGGGCCGTAGGAAAAGAGGTCAAACTCAGTGCCTTGCGTTCCGGGGAACCGGTAGATATATGGTTTCCCCCACGGATCCATCGGAAGGGCCTTTCTCAGATACGGGCCATTCCACGAAGCCAGGTTGCCGGGATTCGAGACCAGAGCCTCGAGTCCTTCACTCTGTGTGGGGTAGCGCCCGACATCGAATGCGAACATCTGCAGGGCGCCCTCGAACTCGCCGATCTGGATCCTGGCAATTTGCGACCTGCTGGTCGTGAGATGCTTATAAATGTTGGGTGCAACCACGGCAGCCAGAAGGCTCAGAATGACGAGCACCACGATCAATTCGATGAGTGTGAAGCCCCGCTCCGATTTTCGGCTTTCACCAACAGGCATATTCCCTCCCACGCGGCGCCGCCTCCGGGGATCTCTTTCCGGAAGGCACGCGCCTGTGCAGACATCAGAATCTTCGGACACTTGTTTCATTGGCCCGTCCCTAAAGCGGCACTTCATTGATGCTGAAAATCGCCATCAGCATCGAGATCACCATGGTGCCGATGACGATTCCCATCACCAGAATCAGGGCCGGCTCGAAAAACGAGATCAGATTCTTGATCGAAGTCCTGACCTCGGTATCGTAGACTTCGGCGACCTGGATCAGCATGGTGTCCAGCTTTCCGGACTCTTCACCCACCTCGATCAAATGCATGGCCAGCGGCGGAAACACCCCGCTCTGCTTCATCGGCTGGGCGATGCCTTCCCCTTTTTTGATCCCGTTGCGGATCGGCTCGATGGTTGTGGCGATGCCCTGATTCGAGAGGATTTCCCTCACGATGTTCATCCCCTGCAGCAGGGGTACACCGCTGTGCAGGAGCGTGCCGAGGGTTCGGGAAAATCTGGCCACCTCGACCTTGCGCACCACCGGCCCCCACAGGGGGAGGCGCAACAGCCAGCGATCCCATTGCAAGCGTCCTTCGGGACTCGTGCGATAGCGTTTCAAGTACACGCCGACCAGGATCGCCGAGACCAGGATGAGCCACCAGTAACTGGCAAGGAAGTCGCTGAGTCCCTTCAGCATTGCCATGGGAAGCGGCAGCGGGACGCCCATGTCCTGAAAGACTCCGGCGAAGCGTGGAATCACGAAGAGCGTCATAATGGTCACGCTCGCCACTGCCACAACCGACAGGAGCGCCGGGTAGATCAGCGCACCGATCACATAGGAACGCAGGTTCTCGCTGGTCTCGAGAAACACCGTCAGCCGCCCGAGGATTTCCTCAAGCACCCCGCCCACTTCGCCGGCGTGCACCATGTTGACATAGACCTTGGGAAACACGTCGGGATACTCCCCCAGGGCTTCCGAAAACGACTTACCCCCTTTGACTGCCTTCAGCACATTCTGGATCACTTCCGCCATCGCCGGGCTCTCCGCCAGTTGCCCGAGCACGGCAAGGCTCCGGTCGAGGGGAATTCCCGAACGGACCAGAGTGTGCAATTCGTGGGTAAAGACGAGCAGGTCCTTGCGACGGACCTTCCGGACCTTCCAGGGCCAGGGGATGTCGCGGGTGAGCAGGGTTTTCCTCGAGGCTGCATCCACGCGGATCGGCAGCAGGCCCATCTCCTGCAGTTTCAAGGAGACGACAGCGCTGTCCGGCGCCTCCATCGTCCCTTCCACCAGCTTCCCTTCGAGGGTAGCAGCTCTGTAAGCAAATGCCGCCATAGGTGTTCCAGCCCTTAGGTTTCCTGGGTGACGCGCAGCACTTCCGACAGCGTCGTCTGGCCCTGCCGCACCTTGAGCCAGCCGTCGTCGCGCAGAGAGCGCATGCCGGATTCCAGAGCCTTCTTGCGGATCTGCCCGGAATCCGCCTTCCCGACCGTAAGCTTGCGCAGTTCATCATTGATGAGCATCAGTTCATAGATACCCACTCTCCCGGCAAAGCCTGTGTTGGAGCAGCGATCGCAGCCCTTGCCTTCATAGAAGCGGTCCGGCTGGCGGCCATTGCCGCGCCGGTAGCCGATCTCGTCCAGCATTTCCGGCACCGGGAATACTTCATCGCGGCAGTGCGGGCAGATCACCCGGACCAGGCGTTGCGCCAGAACACCCAGCAGCGAGGAGGCGATCAGGTAATCCTCGGCCCCCATGTCCACGAGGCGGGTAATGGCGCTGGGGGCATCATTGGTGTGCAGAGTTGAAAACACCAGGTGCCCGGTGAGGGCCGAACGGATCGCGATTTCGGCGGTTTCGAGATCGCGGATTTCCCCCACCATGATGACATCGGGATCCTGACGGACAATGTGACGCAGCCCGGAGGCAAAAGTCAGCCCGATCTGGGGATTCACCTGGATCTGGTTGATGCCGTCCATCTGGTATTCGACAGGGTCCTCGATGGTGATGATCTTTTTGTCCGACAGATTGATCGTATCCAGGGCACTGTACAGCGTCGTGGTCTTCCCGCTTCCCGTCGGTCCGGTCACAAGAAAAATCCCGTGTGGGCGGCGGATCAGCGATTCCAGGTCACGCAGGGAATCCTCGGGAAAGCCCAGCCTTCGGATGTCGTAGAGATCACTGTTGCTCTTGTCGAGGATACGCATGACCACGCTTTCCCCGTACATCGTAGGCAACGTGGAGACGCGCAGATCGATGTCCTTGCCCAGAACCTTCAGTTTGATGCGTCCGTCCTGCGGCAGGCGCCTCTCCGCGATGTTCAGCTTGGCCATGATCTTGACCCGGCTGATGATCGCCGCCTTGAGCTTTTTGGGCGGTGACTCGACATCGTAGAGGATGCCGTCGACGCGGTAGCGGACCTTGAGGTCCTTTTCGAACGGCTCGATGTGAATGTCGCTGGATCTTCCCTCGATCGCTTTGGAGATGACAAGGTTCACCAGCCGGATGACGGGAGCTTCGGAAGCGAGATCCTTCAGCTGCTCGATGTCCTCGATCTCGTCCAGGCTCTCGATGTTCCCGTCATCGATGCCCTCGATGATTCGCCCCAGCGTGGAGGCCGCGGATCCGTAGAACTTCTCGAGAACATCCATGATCTCGCTCTCGGCTCCCAGCAGGGGCTTTACGGAAAACCCTGTGGACTGCCGGACCAGGTCGAGCGTGGCGTCGTCCAGCGGGTCGGTCATCGCCAGGGTCAGCACGTTGTCTTCGAGCGCCACCGGGACAAACTTGCACTGCTTCATGAAGCGGTGCGTGAGGATATTCTCCAGAACCGGCACCGCGGGATATGCGGCGCCGGTGACGGACGGAATGCCCAGGTGCTCGGACACCACCGCGAGGCAGTCTTTCTCGGAAACATAGCCAAGGTCGACCAGCAGTTTGCCGAGTTTCTCCCTGGACTCCGCCTGCAGATTGAGCGCCGTCCGCAATTCTTCCTCGTCAATCAGCCCGCGCTCCAGGAAAACCTGGCCGATCAGTTTCCGCGTTTTGAGTTCCTGAACCTTAATACTCAACGATTTTCACCCTATGCTTGAATTCGTTCAGCCCTTCCTGTCTGAGGATCGACTCGTCGAGGTCGCTTTGCAGCACGCTCAGAATCAGGGTCTTGTTCACATCTGACTCGGAATTCAGCGGATTGCGCTCTTCGAAAAAAGCGGTGATGGAGATGCTTTCGCCTTTCTGGAGCTTGTCCATTCGCTTCCCTTGATCGAGGAGAATCTGCATCAGCTTTTCCTTGAGTCCTTCGATGCGCTGCCTTTTTTGAGCCGGCGTTACATCATCGGGGATGTTGCCGAAAGGTGTCGCCGTTCCATACCGGATATTCAACAGGAAGGTGAACATGAAGCCATATCCGGGAAGATACGCCCCTTTCGGTTTTTGCAGGCCCCATGGATTAAACGCCTTGTTGATTTCGTCGGTGATCGCCCGCTCGAAACCCTGAATCTGGAGGTTCACCTTCGCGTAGTCGACCGGCACGCTCCTGCCGCTCTGCGCCGCCAGCGGCAGGCACAACAATCCCAATGCCAGCACACCGAAGCATACCCGGTATCTCCTGCCATGCATTCGCATCTCATTTCCTTTCCGCGGTCCGTGCCGGACGCGCTAATTCCTGGCTCGGTTCTCTTTGACCACCCGCACAAAGTTGCGGAAATCCGTATTGTGCTCCTGATCGATGGCATCCCGCATAAACTGCATCATCCGCCAGTTATACTCCCGGGAATCTTCCATGACCGCTTTGAGAATCGTATTCATCTCCTGCCTTGTGTAATAGTCCGTGGGAGGCACCGGAAGGGGAAGGATGCTGGTTCGAAATGAAAAACCGTTCTTGTCCCATGCAATCTGGGCGTTGGAGAGACTGAGGAGAGCCAGGATTACCAGGGCGGCGGCAGCCGCGAAGCGAACTGCCCGCCAGACGGGAATCCGGACCGGGGAGCGCACACTGCCGGATCGAGGCAGGAGAACCGGACGCAGGGGAGCTTCGTCCTGCCAGATTTTCAGAGTCGACTGGAGTTCCCGGAGCCCGGCCAGTTCCTTGCGGCACGCCGCGCAGGAACCGATGTGGTCGAGCAGCTCCTTGCTGGGGGCCGGAGTCCCAGGCTCCCGGTAGAGCAAATCCACGAAGCCTTCCTGTACCTCATCGCATTTCATAGCATTTCCCCGAAAAATCGGCATCAAGGCCGAAACCCGATCCGAGCCAGATTTCGCTGGACTCCTTTCAGCCCGTGATACAATCTGGATTTGGCGGTTGAAAGGGGGCATTCCATCACCCGGGCGATTTCTTCCAGACTGAGCCCCAGGTACTCTTTCAACAGGATGGCGCTGCGGTGTTCGTCACTCAGCCCCATCAAAGCCCTCCTGATCATGTCCCTGGCTTCAAGAACATCCTGCTGCCTGCTCGCCACTGCCGCGGTTCGCGTGACTTCCCCTTCCCCATCCACGCCGCAAGGTACCGGTTCCTCGAGCGACAACTCGGGACTTCGCCGGCGCCAGCTCGTGCGGCAATGATTGAGAGTGATGCGGTAGAGCCAGGTGGGGAAACTGTCGGGATCCCTCAAGTTACGGGCCGACTTGTAAACGGACAGGAAAGTCTCCTGGACCACGTCCTGTGCATCTTCCCGGTTCCCGAGATAGCGCCATGCAAGGCTGAAAACCTTGGTTTCCCAATGCCGTACGATCTCGGTAAAAGCCTGTTCCTCTCCCTCAAGAAATCGTCGGATCACCTGGTCTGCCTCACGCTCCACGGATTTCCGCTGCAGGCCGACATGGTAGGGACGCCGGACTCGGCCAAAAAGTCTAAAAGAAAAGCACAGGGCACCGGATATCCGGGGCCCGGGCCCCGCCACCGGCAGCTATATCGCTGGATCCGCCGGCGCGTCCGGGCTTTCATCAGAGCTCGGTGCGGTAGTTGGGAGCTTCCTTGGTCACCAGAACATCGTGGACGTGGCTTTCTTTGAGGCCGAAAGTCGTGATGCGGAGGAAGCGGCTGCGTGTTTTCAATTCCCGCAGGCTGCGGCACCCGCAATACCCCATTCCGGCCCTCAGGCCGCCTGTAAGCTGCGGAATCATGACCTCGACGCTTCCTTTATAGGGAACCATCCCTTCGATGCCTTCGGGAACGAGCTTCTGCTCGAGAAAGACTCCTTCCTGCGCATATCGGTCCCGGCTGCCTGCCTTCATGGCTTCCAGGGATCCCATGCCCCGGTATACTTTGTAACTTCGATTTTGGTAAAGGATGGTTTCGCCCGGGCTTTCATCCGTCCCCGCGAGCAGGGACCCGATCATGACGCTGTCTGCGCCGGCAGCCAGCGCCTTGGTGATGTCGCCGGAGTATTTGATTCCTCCGTCGGCGATGATGGGCACGCCGGAGCGCTTTGTGGCCCTCGCACAGTTCAGGATGGCGGTGATCTGGGGAACGCCGGTACCGCTGACGATCCGTGTCGTGCAGATCGAACCCGGTCCCATGCCGATCTTGATGGCGTTCACGCCCGCGCGCACCAGTTCCCGCGCTCCGGCTTCCGTAGCCACATTCCCGGCGATCACGTCGATCTGCGGAAACTTGCGCTTGAGCTGCTTCACAGCCTGGATGACCCGGGAGGAGTGACCGTGCGCGGTATCGACGACGAGCGCGTCGACACCGGCTTTCACCAGCGCGCCCGCCCGTTCGAGATAATCCCCCGTCGCTCCGACAGCGGCGCCCACGCGCAGCCGCCCGAGGTCGTCCTTGCAGGCGATCGGATAGGCGATCTTCTTTTGTATGTCCTTCACTGTAATCAAACCGCGGAGGCGGTATTTATCATCGACGACCGGGAGTTTTTCAACGCGGTGCCGGTGCAGAATGGCTTTGGCGTTTTCGAGCGTGGTCCCGACCGGGACGGTGATCAGATTGTCCTTGGTCATCAGGTCCGAAATACGGAGGTCGAGTCGGGTCTCGAAGCGGAGATCTCGGTTTGTCAGGATTCCCACGAGCTTCCCTTTGGAGGTGATGGGCAGCCCTGAGATCCTGTATTTCTTCATCACCTCCATGGCCTCGTGGATTTTCTGGTCCGGGGACATGGTGATCGGGTTGACGATCATGCCGCTCTCGGAACGCTTGACGCGGTCTACTTCTTCGGATTGAGCCTCCGGGGACATGTTTTTGTGGACGATGCCGATTCCGCCCTGCTGCGCCATGGCGATGGCCATGCGCGAGTCGGTGACGGTATCCATCGCAGCGCTGATCAGAGGGATGTTGAGGGCAATATCCCTGGTGAAACGTGTCGTGATGTCCACCTCGGATGGAATGACATCGCTCCTGGCGGGTTCCAGCAGCACATCATCAAAAGTGATCGCTTCCTTGAATATCAGCTCTCGGACCATGTTCCGTCTTCCGGGAAAATCACAGGATCAGTGGAAGAAGCCTGCCCCCATCCGCCGCACCGGGGGTGGGGGCTGTTCCATCGAGACCGTTGTGATCATTGACATTATGTATCGAATTCGCACTATGGCCGGCCTGTCTATTTGCCATGACATTTCTTGAACTTCTTGCCGCTGCCGCACGGGCAAGGATCGTTGCGCCCCACCTTGGCGACCTCACGCTTGCGCTGCGCCACAGACCCGTCGCCACCGGATCCGAAAACCAGGTTCTGCTCCTGGGCTCTCCTGCGCCGCGCCTCCTCCTGTTGGCGTGCGCGCGCCTCCTGTTCTTCGAGACTGATCGGCTCGAACAGGTAAAGGTAACGCAGGGTCTCCTCCTCCCTCCGCGCGTTCAGGTCCTCGAACATGCTGAAGCTTTCCTTCTTGTATTCGATGAGCGGATCCCTCTGACCGTATCCGCGCAAGCCGATTCCCTCTTTGAGGTGATCCAGCGCCAGCAGGTGGTCTTTCCACTGAGCATCGAGGACCTGGAGCATGATCATGCGCTCGTGGTAGCGCATGAACTCGGGGCCGACCCGCTTTTCCTTGTCCTCGTAAATCGTCTTGATTTTTTGCGTGAGGATCTCGGTCAGCTCCTCATGACTGGCATCCTTGACTTCAAGCCCCAGATTCCGGATATCAAATCCGAACTGGTTGCCGGTGCTGATTCGCAGGGCCTCCAGGTCCCAGTCATGCGGATTCTTCTCCCGTGAAGCATGCTTTTCGATGAGTTCGAGCAGGATGTCCTCGGCGAGGGCCGTCACGTATTCCTTCTGGTCGACTCCCTCGAGCAGCTCGCGCCGGATCGCATAGATGGCTTCACGCTGCTTGTTCATCACGTCGTCGTATTCCAGCAGGTGTTTGCGGATTTCGAAGTTGCGCCCCTCCACCTGCTTCTGGGCCCTCTCGATCTGGCGGGTGATCAGCCTGCTTTCGATGGGGACGCCTTCCTCCATCCCAAGACTCTGCATAATGCCCGAGATGCGGTCGCTGGCGAAAATCCGCATCAAGTCGTCTTCCAGTGAGAGGTAAAACCGGGAAGATCCGGGATCCCCCTGCCGTCCCGCGCGGCCTCGCAGCTGGTTGTCGATGCGGCGAGCCTCGTGACGTTCCGTGCCGAGGATGTGGAGCCCGCCGAGGCCGACCACCTCGTCGTGCTCCTTCTGGCATACCGACAGCCAATGCTCCCGAATGCGTTCATATTCCTGGGGAGGAGCGGTTTCCGGGGTGAGGTTCCTCTCGCGGAGTGTCTGCACCGTGAGAAAGTCGGGATTTCCGCCGAGGAGGATGTCGGTGCCGCGGCCGGCCATGTTCGTCGCGATGGTGACGGCCTTCTTCCTGCCTGCCTGGGCTACAATTTCCGCCTCTTTTGCGTGGTACTTGGCGTTGAGAACGACATGGGGCACTCCGGAACGCTTGAGCAAGGAGCTCAATTTTTCGGATTTCTCGATGGAGATGGTCCCCACCAGGACCGGCCTGCTCGACTGGTAGAGGTCCTTGATCTCCTCCAGCACGGCGTTGTACTTCTCACGCTCTGTGCGGTAGATGATGTCGGGATACTCGGTCCGTATCAGTCTCCGGTTCGGCGGGATCACCACGACCTCAAGCTTATATATCTTGAAAAACTCCTCCGCTTCCGTCTCCGCGGTCCCCGTCATCCCCGAGAGCTTCTTGTACATGCGGAAGTAGTTCTGAAAGGTGATCGTCGCCAGGGTCTGGTTTTCCCGCTCGATCTTCACGTTCTCCTTGGCTTCCAGAGCCTGGTGGAGGCCGTCGCTGTAACGGCGCCCGGGCATGAGGCGGCCCGTGAACTCGTCGACGATCACCACCTCGGAATCCTTCACCATGTAATCCACATCTCTCTTGAACAGCAGATGGGCTTTCAATGCCTGGTAGATGTGGTGCACCCAGTCCATGTTCTGCGGGTCAAAAAGATTCCCCATGCCCAGGAGCTTTTCGGCTTTTTCGACCCCCTCTTCCGTGAGGTTTACCGTCCGGGCCTTTTCATCGACCTGAAAGTCGACGTCGCGCCGGAGCTTGGGGACGATGCGATCAATCCTGTAATATTTGTCGGTCGATTCCTCGGCAGGCCCGGAAATAATCAGGGGGGTGCGCGCCTCGTCAATCAGGATGGAATCCACCTCGTCGACGATCGCGAAGTTGAATCCGCGCTGGACGCAGTCGCGCAGGTCGTACTTCATGTTGTCGCGCAGATAGTCGAAGCCGAATTCGTTGTTGGTGCCGTAAGTAATGTCGGCCCCATAGGCCGCCCTCCGCTCCTCGTCGGTCAGTGGATGCTGGATACATCCGACCGAAAGTCCCATCCAGCGGTAGATCTTCCCCATCCACTCGCTGTCGCGGCCGGCCAGATAATCATTCACCGTGACGATATGTACGCCCTTCCCTTCCAGCGCGTTGAGATATGCCGGGAGAGTAGCGACCAGGGTTTTGCCTTCCCCCGTTTTCATCTCGGCGATCTTCCCATGGTGCAAAACCATGCCGCCGACCAGCTGCACGTCGAAGTGCCGCATCGACAAGGTGCGAAGCGATGCCTCCCTGACCGCAGCAAACGCCTCCGGCAAAACATCGTCCAGGGTCTCTCCCGCTGCGAGACGCCGGCGCAATTTCTCCGTCAACTCCGGAAACTGACCTTCCGTGAGCCGCTTCATTTCCGGCTCGAACGTGTTGATCCGGTCCACGAGCGGCCCGAGCTTCTTCAGATCCCGTTCATTTTTGCTGCCGATGAATTTTGTCAGGAGCGCGTTGAACATGCAGGAAGATCTCCGGCCGGATATAAACTTTAAAATCTAGCAGACCGGTGCAGCTCAGTCAACGTTTCCCTGCTGCAAAATTCTTATCCTGCTGTAACTTAAGCGGGTGGGCGGGCCGGGCCATTGCGGCGAGTTCCCGGCCCCGGGAGCATGGCGACCATCCGTGAGATGAGGGGAGTGCCATCAATTAAGGGAGCACCGGCGCATTTGCGCGCCGATTGCACGGATATCGCGGAGGCAGTGTTGTTCCGGGTCCTTGGATAGCAGGATCGTGAGCTGGAATCCGTGCTCTAAGGCTTTATGCTGCGAGGATTCGCAAATGCCTGGATAAACTTCAAGGGGTTGATCGTCCGATCGTTCCGCCACAACTCAAAATGAAGGTGTGGCCCTGTCGAGCGTCCGGAGCTCCCCACATACCCGATGATCTCATGCCGGGTGACATGCTGGCCCACCTGGACATCCATGCGCAGCAAGTGCCCGTAACGCGTCGTCAGTCCAAACTTGTGATCGATGACAATCATTCTGCCGTATCCGGCGCGCTGCCCGGCGAAAATGACCGTTCCGTCGGCCGGCGCAACCACCCGTATGCCGGCAGGAGCGGAGATGTCGACTCCCGGATGGTATTCGGTCAGGGTCGGATCGAATGGATCCGTCCGCCGGCCATATCCTTCCGTTACATACCCCTGAACCGGCAGGATGTTCGGCTGCGCCGCCTCATAGAGCACTTCTTCGGTAATGCGGTTGTCCAGGTCGCGGTAATCCTGCTCGAGCGAAGATATCTTCTTCGTGTAGGTAGTCAGCGAGTCGGCCAGATTGTCGGAAGCGGGCCGCGGCTGGTTGAGATTGCCCCCGACTCCGCCGACGCTCTGCTCCGAACTCATGCCCGAGAAGACCATCAGCTTGTGGGAAAGGCCCTCCAAAAAGTCGATCTTCTCCCCAAGCTGCGCCGCCTGCACCTTGAATTGGTCGTTCTCGGAGCGGAGTGAGTCGTTTTCGGAAACCCGGCGCTCGTAGTCAACCAGCATGAAGAGCATTTTCCTATACTGGAAAGCGCCCGCGCCGAGGGACATCGCTCCCAGGATCGCGACGATGCCCATACTTACGAGGATCGAATAGGGCAGCGAGATGCGCCAGACCTTCCCGGCACTATGGGTTGAAACAATAAAGGTATAGAGCCTCTTCTTTACCATCTGGATCCCTTCAATCCAATGGCTCGCAAGCCGGCATCCAGGCATTTACCTGACTTGCTCAACCAGGCTACAGAATAATGGCGGCATTCTATTGGCGTCTTTGGGACCTGTCAACCTTATTCCGTGCAAAAAATTGAATGGGCAAGATTGGAGTCTCGCAGGCTCCATAGATCCCAAAGGGTGCTTTCGGAATCTTAAATCTATTCGCAGTCCGGCTTTTCCTGCCGCCAGGGAAGATGCCCAAAGCGACCGCTGTCTCCGGGTCGGGTGCAATCGGAAGTGAGACTCAACAAAAAAGAATCTGTCAATGATCGTGTGTCAATTGTCATTTGGGGGCTCGGCAGGTTGGCTCCGCGCCCGGGTACTTCACCCGCTCCGAGCGCGATCAGGACCGCACGGGCCGAAGGTTTGTAGCGGCCAGATGACAAATGACCATTGACCATTGACAAATTCTTTTGTCGTGGATCGTTGCGCGGCCTGAATTTTGCGAGGATTGAATCTCACTTCCGATTGCACCCTCCGGGCTCAAGGAGTTGACCGCGATGGCGCGGAAGTTGTATACTATTATGGAATCGTATCATTAGGGGGTGAACTGGATTCGACGGGGGTCAAGAGGCTGTAGAGGCGTGCCGAGTGCTCCGCGACTCGTAAAATCGTGGAAATAAAATAACTGCTGACACTCAGTTAGCACTGGCTGCTTAAGGCAGCCACGTCTCGCCGATTCTGCCTGCGGGATCGGATGGAGGCGTCGACCAGCAGGCTAGGTGACGATCCGCGCCCTGGGATCGAAGCCGAAACTCGTCAGGGCTAGCGGCGCATCGTCCTTGCCGGTTCGAACGCGGCGTTCGCAAAACTAAACGAAACGGATACGCATGTAGGCTCTGCTCGCTGAAGGCTTTCGGACGCGGGTTCGATTCCCGCCACCTCCACCACGGTACAGGGGCCGTCAGGCTGCTGATTCCAGCGGCCTGACGGCTTTTGTTTTTTGGTGGACACCGCATCCCTGACTGCTATTTAATCCAATGCGGGTCTATATGTGACCCTTGAAGTTTCCAGATGGCGGCAGGAGGCGGTATGAGCCCGGAGCCAATTCCCAGGATCCTGATTGCCGATGATCAGCCTGACGTCGTCGAGGCACTCCGCATTCTGCTCAAGTCTGAGGGATACCAGACGGAGGCGGCCACATCTCCCGCGGGGATCATCAAGACGCTGGAAGACAGGGATTTCGACCTCCTGCTGATGGATCTGAATTACACGCGCGACACCACGTCGGGGCAGGAGGGCCTGGACCTGCTGTCCCGGATTCAACTGCTCGACAGCGGGCTGCCGGTGGTGGTCATGACCGCGTGGAGCAGCGTCGAACTGGCAGTCGAGGCCATGCGACGCGGGGCAAGGGATTTTGTCCAAAAGCCCTGGGAAAACGCCCGCCTGCTGACCATCCTGCACACTCAGATCGAACTCAGCCGGGCCCTGAGGCGAGGGCGGCGGTTGGAGGCCCAGAACCGCCTGTTATGCAGTGAGCCCGGTCCCAGTCTTATCGCGGAATCCGCGTCCATGACGCCAGTGCTCGAGCTGATCGCGCGCGTCGGGCCTTCGGATGCAAACGTGCTCATCACCGGGGAGCACGGCACCGGCAAGGAGGTAGTGGCGAGAGCCCTGCATGCGGTCTCGCTCCGCGCGGGCAAACCAATGGTCACGGTCAATGCGGGCGGGCTTTCCGAGGGCGTCTTCGAAAGCGAGCTGTTCGGCCATGTGAAAGGCGCCTTCACGGATGCCAAGGCCGATCGGGTGGGGAGGTTTGAGCTTGCCGAAGGGGGCACCCTGTTCCTGGACGAGATCGCCAACATGCCGGCTGCGCTTCAGGCCAAACTGCTTCGTGTCCTCGAACTTGGCGAATACGAGCGCGTGGGATCCTCCAGGACGAGGAAGGCGGATGTGAGAATTCTGAGCGCCACCAACGCCGATCTGAGCGACGAGACTCGCACCGGCCGCTTCCGGCGGGACCTGCTGTATCGGTTGAATACGATCGAGATACATTTGCCGCCCCTCCGGGAAAGGGGAACGGATATACTGCTCCTCGCGGAGCACTTTCTCCGCCAGCACGCCGCACGTTACCGGAAGCCGCTGAAGGATTTCAGCAAGGCAGCTCAGGAGCTGCTGCGCAATCACTCCTGGCCGGGAAACGTACGCGAGCTCGATCACGTGGTGGAACGCAGCGTGCTCATGGCGGAGGGCAATCTCGTCGAGCCCGGACATCTCTGGCTGAAGGGCGAGGAGCCGGGGGAAGTGCAGCTGGAAAAAATGAGCATCGAGGAAGCCGAGCGTTTCCTGATTCGCAAGGCTTTGACCCGATTTGACGGCAACGTAAGCCGGGCGGCAGACGCACTGGGGTTGAGCCGCAGCGCGCTATACCGTCGGCTGGAGCGATACGGCCTGTAGCTTGCAACCGAATAACCTCTCATCTCATCCATCATGAAGCCAACGGAACCGATACAGTCGGATCAGCACTTGAACGAAGCCCCGACCCCAGGACCGGCTCCTGCGCCCGAGGTCCAGATCCTGGCCCGCCAACAGGCTGCTCTGCGGGTTTCCATGCTGCGCCCGGAGAAATCGCTCTTCAACCAGGACTCCCGGGTCGTCATCATGGCCCTCGCCGCCGGCCTGCCCGCGGTCCTGGCTGCAATGGTCCTGCTCTGGACCGGCGGCTACTCTTCGCGAGTCGAGTGGACTCTGACGGTGGTCATCCTGGGCTTCTGGTTCGGGTTTTCTTTCGCTTTACGCAGCAAGGTGATTCGCCCCCTGCAGACCATCTCGAACCTGCTCGCAGCCCTGAGAGAGGGGGACTTCTCGATACGGGCGCGCGGGTATAGGCGCACAGATGCGCTGAGCAACGTCATGGCTGAAATCAATGACCTGGGCGCCACGCTGCAGGAGCAGCGGCTTGGCGCCGTAGAAGCCACAGCCCTGCTGGGAAAGGTCGTCGAGGAAACCGACGTCGCCGTGTTTGCATTCGACGGCGACAGGGTTCTGAAGCTGGTCAATCGGGCCGGCGAGCGTCTGCTGGCACAGAGCCGTGAAAACCTCCTGGGACACACTGCGGCCGAATCAGGCCTGGCGCCTTGCCTGGAAGGCGAGGCATCCCGGGTGCTGGAGGTCTCGTTCCCGGGTGGGAGCGGACGCTGGGAATTGCGGCGCACGACTTTCCGTCAGGACGGCCTGCCCCACAAACTTCTGGTCCTCTCGGATCTTACCCGGGCATTGCGCGAAGAGGAGCGGCAGGTGTGGAAACGGCTGATCCGCGTCCTTGGTCACGAGCTGAACAACTCCCTTGCGCCGATACGGTCCATCGCCTCGAGCCTGGACCGGCTCCTGACGCGCGAACCCCGCCCCGATGACTGGCTGGAGGACATGCACAGAGGCCTGGCCATCATCGGGAATCGCGGTGAAGCCCTCAGCCGATTCATGGAAGGGTACTCGCGCCTGTCGCATCTTCCTCCTCCGAATCCCCGACCTCTCCATGTGGGCACCTGGATTCATCGGGTGGTAAGCCTGGAAACCCGCCTGACGGTTTCTGTGACGGAAGGGCCCGAGTTGGTCATCCAGGCCGATGGGGATCAGCTCGACCAGCTCCTGATCAACCTGCTCCGAAATGGCGTGGATGCCGCAAGCACAACCGGGGGCGGGGTCGAGGTAGGATGGTTGCGGTCTGCGACGCAGCTGGAAGTCTGTGTCTTGGATGAGGGCCCCGGATTGCCCAACACAGGCAACCTCTTCGTGCCGTTCTTCACCACCAAACCGCACGGCTCGGGCATTGGCCTGGTGTTGAGCCGGCAGATCGCCGAAGCACACGGCGGATCTCTCACGCTGGCAAACCGGACGGACCGCCAGGGATGCAGGGCGATGCTTCGCCTTCCTGTTTCCAATCCTAGAGGACCGCGGATGAAGGCGCGCGCCTGATCCGGCTTTCCCTGCCTGAAGCAGGTTCCCCGGTCCCCTCATCTTGACAGCGAATTGCAAATGCCGGCGACAGTATGAGGGAATTCGTGAAGCGCGTCGGGAAGCTATGAGGAAGATAGAATCGATCGGATCCCGTTTCGTACCCTT
>Ga0113563_10000089_pt1 | contig 31628 bp, 37 predicted proteins | sample Mud3Dept3metaG_FD_80117 | JGI IMG/M metagenome (GOLD analysis project Ga0113563, IMG submission 80117) | Freshwater wetland microbial communities from Ohio, USA, analyzing the effect of biotic and abiotic controls - Mud 3 Core 4 Depth 3... | ecosystem: Environmental > Aquatic > Freshwater >... | reverse complement strand
ATGAAGTTTATTTTCCTTGCCAGTGGCCAAACAGACCCTCTCGAAGAGCTTGCTTTACGCCTGGAACTAAGCACAGCCAAGCCTCATATGGCATACTACCACGGGCCAAGTTGCATCGAATACAAGATGGCACCACATTGTGTACCACATGCCCAATGGAGTTGTCCTTACGATCTAATGTCATTCGCAAAGATGTTTCCTCGCAGTATGAGCAAGGATTGGCAAGAAGCTCTCTTACTACTTCTAGTGTAAGGTCATTGTCTCTATTCTTCTTCCGATCACTTCTACGGCAATCTGTCAGTACGAACTTTGGAATCATGTTTGGATCTAGTCTCTGTAGTTTGATCTGAGCTAGTTTGCTAGATACCAGAGCCTCCCTAATGGGCCTAGACTTTCTTTTGCATATTTTGCAAAGTCGTTCCAGGTTTCCTTTACCGTTGCGCCCAAACTCAGATGAGTGCTTGTATTCTCCACACACTCTACAGTAATGACCTGTCTTAGCTACCTTCGCTTCGTATTGCAATCTCGAAGCCTCTTTGTCGCAAGTCTTACACCTACTTTGCAAACCCCTGGTTGCATGAGGGTAGTAGTCAGATTCATCTTTCTCTAAGTTACATGCTTTGCAACGTCTGTACATGTCTGAGAAAGATCACAAGTACTTTCTCAGACGAGGTCGGCTAGGGGGGACTCGAACCCAATTCCTTATCAGGTTTATCAGACCTGCATCCTTACCCTAGGATTACTAGCCGTTTGGCCCGTGCCCCATATTTAGTGAATCGCGTGGGAAGCACGGCTTCGCGATCTAAGATCTTCCCCAGTGATACCTCACGATACCGCGGACGCTGGGGGCGCCCCTTTGCTTGAACGATGGGACTCCAACCCATCAGAGCCTTATAGGTAGCGGCTCAAGCAGAGTCTTTGTCCTGTAAGAACTGGCTTGTGTCGTAGGAGACGGCTTTCTCTAGAGTCAGATAGAAGCAGTCTCCTATCTGAATCTGTTGAAACTGCTCATCCGTAACTACCACAGCCAATCTTCCTCCATGGGGTTCTTCGAAGTTGTGGAGCACAACTTTCTTGCGCACCTGACCTTCAAGCATGATCTCTATCTTCTCATACACCCAATACTCGACATAGATGTTCATCGGCACTGACCCCCGTGACTCAAGGAGTATGGGATAATCGTACTCTTTTGCACGCTGTTGGGGTCAGTGATCAGTACTTCCATAGCCCAACCACTCTTGATGGTGGAATAGCTGAAGGTGTCAGTCATGTCAAACTCTCCGCAGTCGGAGTTCCAGTTTACACCAGCAGTATTGTCACCCCAGCTCCATGCGAGCCAACCAATGCCTGCTTTCTGAGCTTCACCGATCAGAGACTTATAGTCGATGGCAGCACCACATCCAGGTGGCACGCGATTCGCAAACTCCCCCACCATGAAAGCAAGGCCCGCATCATTGAACTGCTTGTACACAGAAGCGTAGGTTGCCGCGCTCATGGAGTCATAAAGGTGAGCGCTAAAAATTAGGTTGTGGTCCGGGTCTGCAGCCAAGAGAGCTTTGCCCTGACTCAGGAGACTTTGGTAGTTGCGCCCACAACTACTGGCTGAATCGATCATGAGAGGTACGTGAATCCCCGCTGTACGCATCGCCTGAATGATCGATGTGTACGTGCTGAGGTATGTGCTGAGGCTCGGAGCATTCGCTTCATTGGCGATGTTCACGATGATCTGCGTCTGGTACTTCTTGATCATGGACACCGATGTTGCGGCCGTCCACGCTGATTGAATACCAGTCATAGACCATGCACACGTAGAGTCATGAGCTTCAATGATCGGCACCATGTGGTTTGCGAGTGCTGCCTTGACGGCTGTCTCCATTGAGGCAACTCCCGTGCGAGCTGGGTACCAGAAGATACGAACCGCGTTCGCACCTGTCTTGGCAATCTCAGGCATACTGAGGCCGCGCTCATCCACGTATTGGCCGAGCTGATTGACTCCCTTCATGATGATCTGTTCACCACAGGCATCATAGATTTTGCTGCCTTGGACATAGTAGCTTGGGGCTTTAGGGGTAGTGTTAGACCCACCAGCACCCCCTGTGACGGTACCACCAGCTCCACCAGCTCCACCAGCTCCACCTGAACCAGCGATAATCCCACCCGCTACTCCACCAGTGCCTTTACCACTCACTCCACCAGTGCCGCCAGAGATGGCGCCACCAGCTCCACTTTTTCCACCAGTGCCTCCAACGGAAACCCCTCCAGTACCACCACCGCCCGCACCGCCCTTATTAGGGCACGCGCAAGAAGCAAGACAGGTTGCCTTGGAAGGAGCTGGGCAAGCTACTTGGCAGTAGCAAAGAGGTTGCGCAAATACTGACCCGGTAAACCCTAGGATCAGCGTGATAGCATAAATTACAGCATTCAACATGCGAGCATCTACACCAGTCAGTAGCGGGAAGTGGATTTGAACCACTGACCTCGTGGGTATGAACCACGCGAGCTGCCTCTGCTCCATCCCGCAGTCTAGGTGAGAGGACTCGAACCTCCGATCCCTTGTTTCCGGAACAAGTACCCTGCCTCTGGGCCACACCTAGATAGTAATCACATTGGCTCTACATGATCGGGGTACTCTGGAACCTCTAGTCCATTTCCTTCCCACCATACCAACAACCATTCTTCCCCCTCCCAAGATGATTGAGACCCTACCACCATTCCTCGGAGAGTTTCCCTATGAGGAAATTGTTCTTTCCAGCGTTGGGATCTTTGCACTAAGGTACCTGGTTTCACATCAGAGGTGATTCTACAAGTCTTCCAATACTTCAGTGCAAAGGCGTTGACGGCCATCTGCTGTGCGGATTAGTTCTCTGATTTGGGCAGCCCCTACCGATACGACGGGTCGATACAGATCATTCCTGACTTGTATCAAAGATAGCTCCCAATGCTCAGTTAGGGTCATGAAAGTGAACGATCTTCGGACTGGTGAAGCGCAGCATGCTACAACTTCACCCCTCTTGACTCGCTTCTGAATCTCTTTGACCACATCCAAGGTGCGGTTCATTGCCACACACCCCTGACGGCTCGGTTGGGCTCAACAGTATTGGGTTTGAAGTAAGGAGCCGGTGCCTCTAACTGCATCCCAAAATAACTGTAGGCTACACGACCCATCAAGTTGACTACTGATTGAAGAACTGTGCGCATGGTGAGATTTACACCATTGCTTCTAAGGCAGCCCAGTATCCACGTGGACGAGTCGGAATTCCACGTTTCCTGCATCGCTTATTGACTGCTGCGTCAGATACTCCAAGCTGTTTAGCTAAAGTAGACATTGGGATGGTCATAACCAAGGATGCTAACTCTACATCAGATGGCCAGTTGGCTTTCTCAGCTGACTTAGCTGCACACTTCTTGCTGCAGTTAACCCATCTATCTGCCTCAGCGGGAGGAAGTATTGCTTCGCTACCACACTCTTTGCACGTCACCTTTACGGGAGGTCCGTATACTTGTCTCTCTGCATCGGCTTTCTCTCGTAAGGCATTGACCCGAGCTTGTTTCTCCACTGCGTGGTATTCCCGATGGCAGTTGGCACAGAGTAGGTCACATTTGTCCAATTCTGCTTGGATCCTATCCCAACGGCGGTAGTTACCATTCGAGATATGGAAATCCTTTTCCTTGGGGTTACGATGGTGAAACTCCAGAGCGTCTGGACATCTGTCGTAACCACACTTCTGACAGAATCCACCTAAATACTCTATGGCCTTGAGTTTGATCTTCCTACGTCCCTCTGAAACGGCCCAATTCAATACAGCTGGTGATCTCATACTAGGGGTTTGTATCGAAGGAATCATAAAGTATTTGCTGCTAAGGAGGGAATCGAACCCCCAACCGAGGCTTTCGCCGTTCACGCATTAACAGTGCGCCGCTCTACCAGTTGAGCTACCTAGCAATATTCAAACAAGCTGTGGCGCCAGGACTCGAACCTGGAGGATCCTTTCGGACATACTCGGTTAACAGCCGAGCGGCTTGCCATTCACCCACACCACAATATCCAAATCCCCTATCTGACAAGCCGTCACCTAGAGATGGAGGACTTGGACACCCCTCTAGAACTTTGGCGACAGGTCAGGAAACTTCAAGTTCAAAGTCCAACTTACGGAGGGCCTCGACTTCATCTGAGTGCAGCTCTAAACGGTGGCGGAGTTCAACAAAGTTAACCGCTTCCCGCAAAGAGAGTCTAGGCACGCATCTGCGTACCATAGAGATGGCTATGATGAGCAGCTCCACAAGGGTACCATCTTCATCTGTATCATAGAACTGATGGCTCTTAATGCAGTAAGTGTTCATAGCTATCTCAGAAGAATAAACGGCTGCTCTAACCACCTGAGCTACTGAGTCTCTGTCACGTCCTCGTAGCTTACACCCGCGAAGTGCAGCATGGAACGACTTACGACAGCACCAACGTCCTTGTGGACGGCTTACGATGTAATGGACTCGGCTGGATTCGAACCAGCGTCTTCCGGTTAGAGCGATTGACGGGAATCGAACCCGCTAAGTATTCGTTGGCAACGAATCGTTCTACCTTAGAACATCAATCGCATGTAGCACGGGTGTCTCGTTCATTGGGATGCGAGACTCGTCAGTCGCCGTGCGCGACTGGTTTTAGAAGCGTGATACCAAACCTGACTTGACCAGGAACACCAGGATCATAAGCAAAACGAATGCGAATCGGACCCAGGGGTTTCCTGTGATTCACCGATGCGTAGAAGCTCAAGCCGCTTGTTAGCATCCATACTGATCCTTTCGTTAGCGGAGAACGGAGGATTCGAACCCCAAGCCCTTTCAGGCTCGTCACTCTTTAGCAAAGAGGCTCTGTCCCTTGACAGATTCATTCTCCATAACACCTACAATCAGAAATCAAGTTCAATCTCAGCCTTGGTATCATCCCAAGCAAAAATCAAGGCCTGAGATGAGCTGCGATGCATTTGGTCAGCTGAGATCTCCCATACTTCATGACTCCCACATTGACTATCATGTTTATGGGCCGAGTACTCCTGACCTACATCAAGGTACCGTTTCAGATGTGAATCAGTGCTCAACACCTTTAGTCTCATCTCGGACTCTCCCACCGATAAAACTTCTAGTTGTCCCTGACCTCCAATAACCTGTCCTACTTTGATCAAACTCATAGCGCCCCCGACAGGAATCTAACCCGCCTCAGACCTTAGACAGAGGTCCCGCTTCAACAGATGCGTACGAGGGCAAACAGACCACCCACCAGATTCCAAGGCTGGTACCACTGGGATTCGAACCCGAGGGGTCTGAACACTGTCACTCTTCACATATAGTCCTTGGTGTTGCAACACCAAGGGTTCAGTAGGCGGAACAGTCTTAGCCTTTGTGGAGCCAGTGGGAATCGAACCCACCGCAATTTCGCTGCCAGCGAAATCAGTCCCCTTGACGTTTAGCCCCAATATGAGACTCGACTTGGATAGCTACTTCCTTTTGAATCTCAGTCTTGACTCACAACCTTGACCGGGCGATGAGTCTAGCCTTGTGTTCTGATTTCTCATATTGCTGGTCATGCGCAGAGAATGTGTCTATCCGGCCAAAGAGGGCGACGACCCCCTAAATCTTAACCAGTGCCCCGTGAGGATCCTTCCACCGCAGCACCGTAACAGATGACTCGGGAGTAATATGAGGATAGAAACGAGCTAACCCATGGACTGCTTCTTCCAATGAGGCGAAGCCATCTGCTGCCCACTCTTCCGCGGTTACGTCTCCCATATTGCAGTGACGTACGTCCGAAATGATCGCCATGAAAGCTGTGCCTTTGAGATGGCAGCCAATCAAGAGGTCCGCTCCGACCGGATAATCCCGATGGCCTTCCCTAACTGTGATCATCTTCTGGCCTGTGAGAGCTGCTTCCCACATGGCTTCATCTGGAGCTAATAGCAATGCGGCTAGTGGTCTTTTGAGGATGCTCATGAACCCACTATACACCGTTCAGATATCAGACGCCGCACGTTGGGTCATGTAGTCTCGCTCATGCTCGGAAAGATACTCTCCCGAGATAGCTGGATCTGACACCCCTGTGACAGTCCAAAGTCTGTCAGGCTCAGAGGTTTTCTTACCGAAGTAGACTTGCTTATCAAGCTTGGCTAGATCAGCTGGTATCCAGGCAATCTGCACTGTCTCCCCATTTTCCGTGGGGGAACGTAGTACGCATTGCTTGTACATTACTTCTTTGGGTTTCTTTGACATGCTAAGTCTCCTATCTGTGGGGAATGAAGGATTCGAACCTCCTATGCTTGTAAGCACTATCTGGTGCTCTGTTACCAGAGCGAGCGACTATGCTGTTTTACTTCAATTTTACCGATTGAATGCGGACCAACCGCTTATTCCCCGTATTGGGTGCTCTCACCCTGTCACGTCTGATTCGGTCGACTTGCACGGTGGCAAGTGGCAGTGACGTTCCCTCAAGAGTCTTGTACACCATTCACCTACGGGCGGGTCATGGGCTTTCGCCAGCACAGGCTACTTGCCCATGACCCGGTGCTATCCCGCGGCTTTCGTGGAGGTGATGAGAATCGAACTCACCGCAGTCGCATTGCAAGTGCAACTCGCCCCCTTGGACATGCACCCCCGAAAGTTCAAGAAACCAGTCGAGAGATAACGCAGATGGTCTTGCGACCGCGGGAATCGAACCCGATCTTCAATGTTCCAAATTGATGCTCAACCAATGAGCGGCGTGTATGCGTTACAAGGTGACTAGTTTCATGGTGGTCTGAGCAGGATTCGAACCTGCAACGGCGGAGTGCTTCAAACTCCCGCTCTACCATTGGAGCTATCAGACCGTGGCGTCCCTGGTTGGAGTCGAACCAACACCGCACTTTCGTGCACGGCTTCGCAAACCGCTGCCCATCCATTAGGCGACAAGGACAAAGCACTCCCGGAAGGATTCGAACCCTCGCATGTCCTGCGTTCGAAGCGCAGCGCTCTTCCTCTGAGCTACGGGAGCAAACAAATTTGTCGTTGCGGGGGCCAGGGCCTTATGAGCCAAACTGGCCCCCGCTCGGACGAGCAACAATCATCCACCCCTCCATTACGGGATCCGCCGCTTATGGCCCAGTGGACTAGTCGCTCTCAAGTTCCTATTCAGTTGTCAGAGAACAGATGACATCACTATCGAGATCCACGCTGATCCGGTATTCGGGGCGTTTCATGTCATCTTAGTGCCGCCTAGTGGAGTCGAACCACTTAGATCCGGGTAAGAGCCGGGTGCCTAACCGTTTAGCTTAGGCGGCATTAGTGGGAGCAGTGGGACTTGAACCCACTCAACCTAGATTAAAAGTCTAGTTCCCGTCCTGTCGGGCGCTACTCCCAGTGATCGTCACCAGTCGCAGCTTACGTTTGAGTCTCTTCATGTTTACCTCTAAAGTGCCTTTGTGTTGCAATCGTGTTCAGTCGGGGCTGAGGGAATCGAACCCCCTATGCGAGCTAACGCTACCGAGTTACAGTCGGCTTCCGAGCCATTCGGAGAAGCCCCGTTGAGTGTCACAGTCTGTTGTTTGGGTATGAGTCTGGGTCTAGAAACGACTAAGGGCCGCCTGGTTTTCGCCGGGCAGCCCTTGAGTCATCACACGATGGTGTGGAAAACTACAGGTCTGCCCTTTGGAGATCCTCTGGATTGCGGGCGGCGGTACGTGAAAACAAGCCAGAGGTATGGACCGGGAAAATGATGGTTTCCTTGCTACCGAGATAGCTCTCCATCACGGACCACGCGCACACGGCTGCGCCGCCGGCCGTGCCGGTCAGTTTGCTTAGCTGTGTGGATTGCGTTCTCATGGTCGTTCTCATGGTCGTTCTCAGAAAGTGGCAGAGGTACCAAACCTGTGCCTGCACTATGTACACCTTCACAAAAGGAAGCGCAAAGAAAAACGACATGCAGGGTCACTTTTTCTCCGAGACGGGTGGGCGGGTGGGCGGTATCCCCAAGAAACTCTTATGGAGACGCACCTATATGGCCCCACTCACTCAGGAGATCAACCGGATGATGCGTCTTGCAGCGGACGCGCCCGTGGGGAAGCCGTTCTCCTGTGATGTATTCGGTTCCGAGTGGGATCAATTCGTGGATCACTGGGCACCCAAGATCCACAGCTTCGTTTTTACGGCGCTTGGCCCCTACGGCAAGTCCCCCGCCCCTGTGATCCTGCCTATTGAGGATGGGTTCCACATTGCGGGTGCCAATGCGAGTTTCAGCCCGGCCACGGGTCAGATCTGCCTAGGGGCTCATATGGAGGGACAGCCTGGGGTCACTCTCGAAAAGCTCACCCACGAAATGATCCACGCATCGCTGGCCGAGTTCCCGGATGATGGAGATCCGTTCTATCACGAAGGGGTTGCTGATTATGGAACGTGGGTGATGGCACATGCTCCATATTGGGGATGCTATCGTGAAGCAATGATCAAGGCTGCTGCAGACAACATCAGGAATCGCCGGGAACGAATGCTTCGTACCGACAATGATTACGATCGTAAGCGTTGGGCTGGTGGTATCTTCATGGCCACAGCCTATGGCCCATATGTAATTACACGTTACAGACAGCGCAAATTAGATCACAATCTCACGTGGTGATCAAACCAGATGCTACGAGATGCTGGTACCTTTGTACTGTATGAGAGATGAAGTCCGATTGACTTCTCTCACGCTTATCTCTGTTGCAGGTAGTGCAGCAAGAAACGCAGTTTTCCAAAGTATACCCAATGGAATTGTCCACTCTGTCAATTCCATTTTTTAGCAGACCTAATGCGACCATGATTTTACCATGGGGTTTCTTAGACGGGGCGGCTCCGCAATAGAAACAGTTTCCGGTTACCAAGCTACTGTATTCTTCAAGAGTCAGATACCAGGGTATAGATCGTGCTGTACCTGGCTCTACCCCAAACTGATTAGATCCAGGCTTCAACTTAGGGTGAAGAGATCTTGATTTCAGTTTGCGTCTGTAGGTAGCCATGTCTGCTACCCAAGGGGGTTCAGTTTCAGCTGCCTTCACTCGTTCGGCTAACTGTTCCCTATGCAAGCAGCCGCATGATGTTGAGTTATCAGAGCAGAGATTGTGGGCTGACAAGTCCTTCACGGTGCCACACTCGCAGAGGCAGCGCCACCAAGCCCCGGTTCTGCGTTTCCCAGACTTAGTGACCTTCCTAGGGTTAGGCACACGCTCCAACACTGTTAGTCGTCCAAACACTTGCCCTGTGAGATCAATCAGCTTCGCCATCACTTCTACACAAATATCGATAGATTATCTGTGTAGAATGTAGTCACCTGGTAATCATTCTTGGGTGTAGGCTTGGATCTCTTCGTCCATTGCATCCAGTTGAGTTCTTGGAGTACCCCCTGTGATAGAACCATCTCGTTCAATGGTGAGGGTGTTGGATCTCGGCTTCACAGAGTCCAGAGCGCTACCGGGTACATACTCATTCACTACCTTCAGAGGATAGTATGAGTCCGACTTAGGATCCGTGTACGAGGTATGAGGTGGTTTCCAAGGCTTTGGTCTGACACTCAGGAGTCCAGCCATGATAGCTGAGTGGATACGACCCACCTGATCCCCGATCAGTGGCTTGCCTTTATACCAAGCAATCCGCCCTCCGAAGATCCAGAAGTGATCTCCTTTAGCAATCTTGTCACGGCCCAAATAGAAGCCAACGTTAGCTTGGACTCTACGACACAGGAGGATGAGGAAGAGAGACAAGAGTCTCTCTTTGAGATACATCATAGACACCACCACAGGAGGAACAGTTTGATCCCCACTACACCACAGACTAAGGCCACGCCCCACCAGACGTTAGTGGTGGAGTGGCTCATCTGTCAGGTCCTTGTAGAAGGGATCTGTAAACCCCTCCATCCTCCCCGCGGCATGTAATTCCGAGAGTTCTCTTTTCACTCGTGTGAGCACGTGATCGATTGGCTCTTTGGTCACGCACTCACCCATGAGAACTTGATCATCCTCATTCAATCGTAGAGCCCGAGGGTAGCTAACCTTATCCTCCCACTTATAGTCCTTGGGAACTGCAGAGTGCGGCTCATAGGGGGCTGCCTTGGGGTGGTACTTGAAGCCGTTCCGGATTGCGCGACGAGAGGCCAAGAGCCCATCTCGGAGTGCGAGATCCAGATATGGTTTCTCGAAGCAATAATTGAGGCTGCGCCCTTTTATTGCTTCCACAAGTGTCTGGCCTTTACGGATCCGCACATGCGTGATAGTGGTTCCAGGGATCTTCATGGAGACCACTAGGCCCCAGGGGACTTCTTTGGCAGCCATCACGAAGTCGGTGGTGGCAACCATGTCACGGTACTTGAAGTAGAGGGCTATGGTTTTGAGTATGGTTAGGATGTAATCTGATAGTCTCATATTAACGCTATCTTACAAAAAGATCCTAAATACGTAACACAACACCCCTAGCAGAAAAGAGATACCCATCATCACGATAAGTCGTAGGGGTGTAATCTCAAAATCCCACCATGGGGGGTCTGCTCTGCAGGGAATCTCTACTGGTTCAATGTCATCTCTCATTCGGGGGCCTCGAAACCCCAGGCCGCCCAACCGGGCCAACGTTCTCTAGCAAATAGCTCAATGCGAGGGCGATCACCTAGAAGTTCAACAATCAAGTCCCTAAAGACTGGTGGCTTGCGAGAATGCATTTGTTGCTTTGGAGCTAGCACGTAATCAATGGGCCACTCAGGAGGTAACATTTCTGTGTCATTGAACCAGTCGGGGCTCTCAAAAACGTGTTGCACCTGGCTCTCACTCAAAAGAGGGAAAACACGCTCCTTAGGGTGTGTGGAGAATACCAGTAACAGTTCATCCAGGGGTTTCACGAAACGTGGACGCGGGCCGCTCGCTTTGATGGGAGTGCCGTCTTTCGTTGTTTTGACCCAAATATAGGCTATGCCTTGATAGTGTAATCCATGTCGAGTGCGCCATTGCTCTGCACATCTCAATGCCATATCAAGTTTGGGTCCGGTTACCCACGAAAAAACTGCGCACCTCTTGGCCATAAACCGTGACCAATCGAAGGATGAGATCTCTTCCTCGCTCATCTGATTATATGATAACTTCGCTGTTCCGAACGAAGTGTAGGGCCAAGGAAAATCTGCGTAGATGATCTCGTAGTTCATTTGAATCCAAGTCTCTCAAGATGATGAGCTTCATCCAAACACAACACATCACCAGGGTGAATCACTCGACTCACGATGATGGTGAGGTTAGGTACCAGTGTTTTGAGATACGCTACAATGCCGTTGCGGAGCATCTCCTTGGAGGTCTCAAGGTCAAGGATATCCTTGACCCCTGGCTCCCCAGTGAGTGTCATGTAGTCCTCATAGTGCAGGACGCATGAGACTGGGAACTGCCCCGTCCGTGAGTGAAACTGATTGATAGCTTGGGTCAAATGTTGAAAGTTCATGCTTCCTCAATCTCATTGATCATGTCCAGAGCATCTGGTTTAGGCTCAGCATGTTGAAGTCTCATCACAGAGACTTGGTGACTCTCTGGGTCTCTTTCTATACCAATGAAAGAGAAGCCCTCAGCTACTGCTGCCACTCCTGTGGAGCCACTTCCACAATACGGATCCAAGACGGTACCACCCTTGGGGGTAACTAGCTTGACCAACCAACGCATTAGGGCTTGAGGCTTCACTGTGTTGTGGCTCATCCCTACTACAGTTTGGAATGTTGGACTACCCTCAACCGACAAGTTAACCACATCACCTTTATATGGGATACGGTCTACTCTTTTAACGAAGCGCAGAGAGAATGAGGTCCCTTCGTATTGAACTAGATGCGGACTTGGCTTCTTGACCCTTGTTTGCTCTCTCTTGGATCCGGGTCGAGAAAAGTTGAGTTGATAATAGGGTTGTGTTGATTTGAATTTGCGCTTTCCAATACCAGCTCCTTCTGGAGCTGAATACTGTTTAACTCTGCATCGATAACCAAGCGACTCCCCTAGCACCTGTAACTGAGATGCTAGTCTCAAAGATACCGTTTTACCTTGTGCTTCAAGACGAACAGTACCACCATCTCCAGCTAACCACCCGTTGAAGATTGCCTCCCTTGCAGTCAAAGGTAAACTCCAAATGGATGGAGACAGGGCTTTGGTTGCGGCCCCACTACCCCCTAGGGTTAGAAACTTAGTACCCAATTCAGGATCGAATGCAATAACCTGAACTCCATCGCTGTCAGCTTTTGGGTAGACGGACACCTCTTTCGAGGTAACCCTGGTGATCCTCTCAACGAGGTGGGTCTCATTCTTGTGTAATGAGAACGAGGGGTACACGTTATCGCCATGTCCAGCCTTTTGCAGACAACCTTCTGCTAGGTAGAGCCCAAACACAAACCAAAAATCTTGTTGTTCTGAGGACACAGAGAAATCCGATGCCAAGATAGGGGTCATCGTGTAATCGCCGTGTTGTATCTGATCGGCACGAACCCATAATACTTCCCCACCTAGGATTCTCCCACTTTTGCGTTGGGGTCTCCAGATCAAGAAAGGATGATTGTCAGACGCAAGTGTTGGTTCGTGCGCATTCCGTGCAACTATGGAATATAGAAGGTCACTTTGGTACGGGTGCCTAGACACGTGCTCGACGCAATGGAACTTACCGTCAGCAGAGTAGACGTTGTCACCTATTTTTATGTTGCTAATAGGCTTGTACCCCATGTCTGTCATCACCAAAGCATTTGGGTGAAGGCAAGGGTGCTTGTTGGTCCCTTTGGGTAGCCCACGATCACGTTCCGCTTTGCTAACCTTGGGAGAGTAGAAGAACGGCGCTTTGGGCGTCTCACTGAACTGATTGAAGAAACGTGAGGCGCCTCCAGTATCGGACTCGTAGTCCTTGGAGACGAAAGCAATGCCCCCATGATATCCCATGGAGCCCTGCTTGTTGCCTTTGTCACCGCCCCCACTTTTCAGCACACCACTCTGCTCATCCAACGCAGCAACAGGGCAGGATTACTGCCATCCGTACAAAGCGATCTCTTCCTTGCCATCTGCCGCGCAGGTCTGCTCACTCGTGAACTTGTGCCCCGCGCCATCGCCGAACGGCTTCATGCCGTCGTCGAATCGGTTGATGACGGGGGCAGGCACCTTCTTGGTGCCTTTGATCTTGCACTCGGGGCTGTGCGTGAGCAGGAGGTTGGCCGGCCAACGCCCCGCAACCTTTGGCTCCCAAATCCCCGGTTCACCCGCACCGGGAAATGCATTTTCTGAGCTGGCGCCGCTGCGGCCCTTCATCTCATCAAGGTCTGCAGAGGCGGTCTTCACTCGACACGCATCCACATTTATCGCGCCCGTGCCTGTCTTGAGCACTTGCTTCGCAACAGTCTTTTCCGCGATGGGCTTGCGCGCCACAATGATGGGCTCCCAACTAGGTTTTAATGCCGTGCCCCACCCCTCAAAAACTGCTGCCTCTTCTGCCGAGAGTCCCTGTTTGATTAGGTATTTCTGTATTGAAGCACTCTTTGGAAACCCGGAGTTCCCAGTGATGAAAATCTTTCCGTTTCGGCGCGCCACAAACGCCCCAGTCGGAACCCCCACACACCACACCTCACCTGAGTAAGGCACTAGATGCTCAGCATGGAGAACCTTGGAATGCAGTTCGGTAGTAGAGCTAGAATGCACTGAGACGCAGTATTTACTTGGGTTATCCATCGCCTGCCAACCAAGCATGTGGCAAAGAGTTTGGAACCACTCCCGATCTCCATCGTCCTTTTGGTAGAACTGTTTCTCTTCTGGGGTACCATCTCCACACATCGCAGCGTCAAAAAATGCTGCCTTCTCTTCCAAAGTCATACTCCAAAGCAATTCATACGTGGGGTGTTTATCGGGAATGGACAAGCGGACCCGTTCTGCTAACTCCCCAGAGAAGTACCAGCTGTGTTCTGTATATGCCCGTCCTCGATATACTCTGTCCCGTTTGTAGTGACTACTAGTTGGACAGAGGCCTTTCAAAAGGCTGACTATTTGATCCACATACCTTTGATTCACGCTGCTCTGATAGATCCGGACTCCTGTGCCGGTGTTATCAAAACCACCCTCAGCCCACACCCACCCTAGAAGGGCCGCGTAGTCCGTACCTCCTATACCGGCCCCTTCGTGGTAACCAGACAGTGGTAGTTTGATTCGTTGATAGCGGTTGATTTCAGACGCCTCAGAAACTGACCATTCCTCTTCAAACCATTTTCTGCGGACGTGGTCTATTTGTTTGCGTAGGGCGTGTTTCTTATACACGCGGTGGTTAGGAGTCAACAGCTGATCTGTGTTGTGGTTCTTGAAGGCTACAAGGTCTCCTGTGTAGGTCCCTTTGTAAACCTTGCTGACTGGTGCCAGACTGATTTGCTCGCTGGCGGGATCCCAGGTTGCGACCAGCTCTCCTACTTCAACGTGAGTCCCTAATTTCCATCCTGATGCTGTCAGGATTTCACTAGTTGCATCTAAGCAACCCTGAACCCATTGTAGCACCTGCACCCCAAACTGCTGTGCGATCGTGTCGCGGAGTTCAAATCCCGCTGCCCTGATCCCGATCGAGATCAAATCAAAGGTACGGGTACCCCCAAAACTCAAGAGGTGTCCTCCAGGCTTTAATACACGGTAGACCTCCTTCCACACAGCGACAGAGGGTATATCCCAATCACGGCCCATGAAGTCCCCGCCGTGATCAAGATCAGCACCTTGCAGATAAGCAATGATCTCTTCACCAGTAGGTTCACGAGTACCCAACCCATAGGGAGGGTCTGTCACGCAAGAGTCCACACTGTTGTCAGGTAGCTCTTTGAGCTTGTCTAAGCAGTCACCAAGGAGGATCTGATTCACTCCTTGGTATACACCGACTAGACCACTATCAGATCAACCCTCAAACAAGTTGTCTACGTCGCCGCCTGCATACTCATGCAGCGCCTTGAGGATCTTACTCTTGATGTTGTTCCAAGTTTTTTCCTTGAGGGGCTCCCCATTAGCGTTGTAGGGATGCTTCAACATCGAGGTTTCTGGCTTGATCGGAGAGTTCTTGTCGTGGGGGTCTGACAACTCACCCAAGATCTCTCGATCCGAATACCCTTCGATGCCACTGAGTTTGAGGTACAACTCTGCGTCACGATGGATGTGATTGATCTTTGACTTCACGTCTGAGGGTAATTTACGAAGGTCCAGCTTGGGTTTATCTTCAGTTTCAGCTGGGGTGATATCGTAAGTGCTAACACTTTCACCATCCACCTGTTGCTCAACTGACTTCTCAGTCTTCTTGCGCAGTGAGTTTAGGCCCTGATTGAGGACACCAGAGAACACGTAGCTCTCAGCTTGCTGTAGAGTGGAACCTGGCTTCAGGTTCTTCTGACCTTGGCGCCAGAAGCGAGTGAAGAAATCCTGCATGATATCGAGAGCCAGGTCCTCACGATGAAACTTGCTCATGAGCTTAGCAAATACCTTGGCACCGAACTCTTTACCAGGCCCAGGTCTCACGGGGCGAGTAGGGTCTTTGATACCCGTGCCTTCAATTCCGTGTTGAGCGAAGATCTGATAGATGGACGCGCCCCAGTTATCGGTTTTGGTGCTGGCGAGCCGGATCAGGAATTCTCTGAGCTGGATCTCGGCCGGCAAGCTCCGCCAAAGTTCGCGGCGGAGTTCGGCCGCGGCTAGGACCAATTGTGCTGCTCGCTTGTGCATCAAACGAGCGGAAGCACAAAAGGACTCTTAGATTTCACCGTGTGAGTGCCCTCAGGAGGATTTTGCGTACCCTGGGATTGACGTTCGTGTCCCGCAGAGCTTGAAGTAAAGATGTTCCTTCCTCCATCTTGGAGAACACGATCTTCTGAAGTTCTTCACCCTCAGGAGTTCCATTGAGGTGATGATCGATCAGCTCCTGTGCTTCATTGAGGCACGTATGCACTTCCTGTGAAGACGCTCGCTCATCTTCCAAGGTTGCCTCCCAGATGGGCTCTTCATCACCAGGGTGATTGCGTGCAAGTGCAGGTCGCTCCTTGTGCCGGCGTGACAAGGTGCGGCAGAAGTTGGCATAGCTGTTGAGCACGGATCGCGTCAGGTAGCCCTTGAATTGAGCCGGCGTAGGTTCCACCACAGGGATCTTGAGACACCCCTCGGGCCGTGGACCGCCCACCACTTTCCCGTTCTCAACTGAGAGCCCCATCGGGTGGATGGGCGTGCGCCACTTTCCATCAATGTCTCGTTCAATGGTGAGTCCGAGCACATCGCTAAGCGCGTAGAGCGCGTCGCGCTGTTCCCAAGGAACCTTGCCCTCTAGAATGAGTTGAGGCTCATTGATTGGAAGGGGCATGTCAAGGGAGAGTTTTCCTTGAACGTGGAACTCCCGATGGACAGCGACCCATTGATCCCAACTACATCCAAGAACGTCCGTGGCCCCGAGGCCAGTGACCACCTTTGGAACTTGTGAGGTGATGTGGGCGTCGAATCGTTCCAACAGCCGGGCTTCCATGATCTTCACCCAGATATAGCTATGAAGATCCTCGAAGTTCCGCTCTACTTTGTTGTACCTATTCAAGAGCGTCTGGATGTAAGTTCCGTAGTGTTTCTGTAGATCTGTGTAGTTCTTAGGAACTGTTGCGGTTTTCTTCTTCATGTTGTACCCAGCTCATCCATCTCTAAGTACATAAGCGGCATGTAGGTGCTTGTCAAGAATCGTCAAACCTGTGTTATCTTTGTGAAATAGAGTCACAGGAACCATATCATGTAAACAGGCACAATCTAGAGTCGGTATCAGGTAGCTCGTATCACTCAGTGTCGTACGTGTTGTATGTGGTAGATGATGATGTAGGAGAAAATAGGTAAAAGGAGGGGGAGTTTAAAGGGGAGGAAACTTAAGGTTAGGAGCAAAAACAGAGTCGTTTCAGTTGCCTGGGAAGATGATCTCAGATGATCTTCCTGGGGAGCCTTCAATGAACCCGGCATCCCAAACGTGGCAGCCCTACCAGCTAGCGAGCGGTTACCCCCGCTGGACTTCCTCCAGAACCTCAAAGGCGCTGGGGGCCTCTCCAGCCTTACGGCGAGAGAGCTGAAACGCCACAGCCATTAGCCGGACGCTTCCATGATCGAGCCTCGGAGAGAACCCGATCGATCCGGAAGTACACCAGCTTGCATCAACCTTGGTGTATAATTCGGCATGACTTTGACGAATTTGCTCCTAGACGATGCCCCCGATGCCACTCCTGTACGGATGGACCTTCCGGAAGTGCGCCTAGGCGATGTAGTCACCCTACACTTCCGGCTCACTAGATTGAAGCAAGGTCGTAAAGAAGTGCTTGAAGTCAAAGGAGACTACCGTGTGGTGAAACGTACTATAGACGCGACCTTAGGTCAAGCTAGGCAAGTGGTTACAGTCGCTGCCTCAGGCAAAGCTCCTAATTGGCGTGCCGTCAAGCGTGACCCCACCCCCAAGCTAGCTAAAGCTGTATCACCCCGGCACCTACTTGGAGATGGCCGCTAAATAACGCTCTACCACCGCATGAGCGAGCTGCACCGATGCCACCTTGGTGGGACTGAACTTTTTCAGTTTTTTCCACTTCCGCTTGGGGCTGGGCTCGGGGATTTTCATTTCCTTGACCGGCTTGACTTTCTTGATCGGATTGGTGGGCCTGACTTTCCGCTGGATCTCGGGACGGATCCGAGTGGGCGGCGGATCGCGAGGCACCTCGGGCTTCTCAGGCTTGCGAGGTAGTCGCGGCGGCTTGGGCTTGCCTCTGTAGCGAGGGTCACCGGCCTTGTCCTCTGGGAGGGCCTGGAACTTCTCAGGGTGCTGCTTGATCGTATCAGGCAGAACGTAAACGGTGCGCCCAGTCTCTTTGTTGAGAGCCGGGACACTCTGGTCACGTTTCTTGTATGCCTCGTGATTGCTCACATGAGAGGGGAGTCACAACAGCTTTACCGGGTGTACCAGTGAAACGTCTCTGGCTCTGTCAGCATCATGTGCGCCAGCTCGGAACCCAATCGCGTCAGAGCTAGGTGATACTCGTCGCTCAGGTGGTTGAGTGAGGTCTCATGCCCAAACTCATGGATCAGCAGATCATTGATCTCCACGAAGTTGTGTTTGAGATCAAACCAAGCGGGGGTCAGGCGGGGGACGTTGAATACCAGGCACCCAGGGCCGTAGTTGGCCACGTAGTTCTGACTGGCTTCGTTCTCCATCACCACGATAACCTCACGGTTCAAGAGTCTGCGGGCTAACTCCTGGGAGTACTCTGCAACGCGATGCATGCCCTCAGTCCATTGCTCTGCGGGAACGGTGCGTGCTGGCACCCCCTCAGTCGAGTACAGGATCGGTGTTGGGAACAGCTCATCCGCTGGGATGGCAGCGCCTGCTTTGCGGATAGCGTCCCATTGGAGACCCGAGTAGGCCCCTGGCATCAACACCGCGTAACCATGCGCCGCCGCAAGTGAGTTGGCTTGCCCATCGATCTGACTCGCGATCGCGATCTTATGTCCGTGTTGGGAAAAGAGCACTGACCGCACCGCCTCAGCGGAAACCATCGGTAACACGTGCTGGAGTAACGGACACGACGCCTCATCTGGACGCAAATAGCCGTGCATCTCATTCAGTACCGCAGTGGCCAGCTCACGCCGAAACAACCGATTGCGAGCAAATCCTAGTGGTATTCTCTGGCCTACATTCACGCTCCAAGGAAGATCTGATAGACCTATGGGCTGCCCCACCTCATACAAGTAGGGCTCATGACCCTCAGCCAGTAATACTCCCACGATTGTCTTGGACGGGATGCCTTTGAGCATACCGTTAGAATCCACCTCGGTTATTAGTGTGGCTTCGAACGTCTTTAGGTACACCCAGAGATCTTACACCAATCAGTCACTACATTCATAGGTTGTAGGATACCTTTCAGGTCAGAACAGACTCATCTGGGCTACTCCACTATGCCCCTGCTTGTTGAGCAGAGCCCATAGTTGTTTGCCGATACTGAGACCGGTCATATAATCATCAGGTCCTGCCCCTGCAGCAAGTAGACTGCTTTCAGGGTCCAGACCATCTGTAGCGGTAGAGACCGCAACCTTATCCAGTAGGAGCTTGTGTAACTCCACCTGGAGAGTCGTATCATACACCGGGAAATAGATCCTAGTGGGCTTGTTTTGCCCGATGCGATCTACACGACCCACCGCTTGACGATAAGTGACAGGATTGCATGCTGGGTTCTCAAACCAGATTTCAGTAGAGAAGTGTACCAGATTGTTCAGACCCGTCTGGATCGCAACCGGGTTGGCCACCATAACCTTGGCGCGCTTCTTTACGATGTTCTTGGTGATCCATTCCTGACGCTTACCCGTCGCCACCTTGTCAGCATATAAGATCGGGGCTTTTTCCCCGATCTCTGCTTCAATGAGGCGCGCGAGCCGCGGCAGTATTGACAAGTGCCAGCCGAACACCAGCACGTTGCGCCCCTCAGCGATCTCACGCTTGATGCAGTCCAGCATCCAACGCTCTTTCGGAAGGATCGTATCTGCAGGCAAGCCCTCCACCTGAGAGATGATCTCAGAGTTCAAGGACTCGGGATAATGGATCGCGTAGCTCCCATCCTCCATGTTGCCGGTGTCGCATGTTGCGCGATCCAAATAGCTGGGCAACTCGCCTAGCATGCCGAACAGTTTACCCGCTCGTTCCTTGTCATAACGGTCCTTGCGAATACGCTTGACCAGATCATCCAAGAGGCCTTTGTAGCGACGCATCACCTCAGCGTCAGGCGCAACCTCGATACGTTCCTGGGTGCACTCAGGCAACTCCAACGCTAGATCCGCTTTGTGCAGAGTCACAGAGATGGGGAGTAGGTGCCGCAGCAAGAACAGCGGCAACACACCTGGAGCGTTACCGATGTTCACCTCAGAGGTCTCCACCCGATCAGAGCTTGATCCGTGCTCCACTGTAGTAGCTTCCCGATCATCCAGCTCACGCAGCAGACGCTTGCGATAGCCATAGCGATCTACGAACTTGCGGCGTTCGCTACGTTGGAATTCTTGGCGGAAATCGGACGAGATAGCCCACATGTTAGCGAACAGCGATTCTGCGTAACCGTTCATTAGCGAGCCAGTCATGAGGATAGTGGGCAACCCCAACCCAGTCAGCCGGTGAGCACTTCTCTCTTGAGCTGACCCGTCTGTCGAGTACTCATGACAGTTATGAACCAAAATATTTTCAGCAAAATAAGTGTGGGTGCCTTCAACTTCTAGATTGTAGACAAAACCGTCCGGACACAACCCTCCAAATCGTCCGTCACTTCCTGGTTCCAAAACCGTAATACCTTCCACCCAAGTGCTTCCAAGACCTTTGTCTTGCGTTGGTCCAAGAACTTCCACTTGCGTAGCTTGTGTGTCTGACCGTCCACTTCTATCGCTAACTTGTAGGCTTCGTTCGCTATATCCACTTTGTAGTGATTGGGTAAACTTGGGAAGCGGGACTTGACGGGTGCTGTAGTTATGGGTAACTCCAGCACCCAATTTTCCCCTAATGCTTGAGCTAGGGCTTGTTGTTGAGGGGTTATTTTTCCATTCCCCCCTCTGGATAAGAACGTCCGACCCCTTAAACTCTGACGCATCTTTTGCACACTTTCTGAGTTGCACATCGGATTGCGAGTTAACATGATCGAACGATACAGGTCTGAATTTCGCTTGGTGGTTATAGAACTGGATAGCCCTATTTTTTTGTTCCGGCCTAACTTGGCACAGGTACTGTCGCAGTAACCCCACCCTCTTCTTCGAGGTTCTATAGCTGCCCGCCCTGATAGCCTTAGGCTCTTGTTGCACCAATGACAGTTCCCTGCCCAAACTTGAGGTGTTTTTAACGGGTGGAGAGTTATCCCAGAGCATTTCTGTCCGCAAAACCTCCTGCCCTCTTTTCTCGCTTTGTTCGCAGCTCTCCCTTTCAGGGAAAACCCCACACCACATTGTTCGCACGTTCCTGTCCAGGGTGCCGCTTTCTTTGGCATTCAAAACTCCGATCCTGTCAGTCGGCAATAAACTCTCAGCCGCTACCCACCCTCGATCCGTAAACACAGGATGATTAGGGGTGCAGATAAACGACGATCCGTTAGAGAAATGAACCCTCAATAGGCCTTTCGGTCGGCGAATCCATTTTCTGGTGACTCTAGATTTAGTCACCTTACCAGTGACCTCATCGTAGGCATCTACCAAATCCCCCACACTAATTTGTTCTATAGGAAATCCAGATACTTTTGTACCACTAACGAAACACTCATCTATCACAAGGCTATCGAATGTTTTTGAATAGCGTTTCTGAATGAATGGAGCGAGCGCAACCTTGCGAGGCTCGGGGATCGCTTGGTAGAGGAACTCTCCGCACGCACTCCCAACCTTGCGATTCACCAAATTGAGGCCGTACTCCAACACCTTGAGGTGAGACTCCAGGGAGCCCGCTGCTATCTTAGCGACCGTCAACTCACCATCTAACCAGCTCAGTTGCAGCTCTGCAACCGTGACGTATGATTTACCGTCCCGAGCATCACGCACTGTACTCTCAAAGTGGTTGAACGTATAGCCATATCGATCTTGAGCCCGTGCCTTGCTTAACAACTCTGTCTGTATTTCGCTACTTGGAGGCAACAGAAGCAGCACGTCACGCGCCAGCTCTTTACGACTCTGATACACGCTGGGGAGCAACGTTTCTACAACGCTCGCTGTGATCGCATCATCATTGAGAGCCATCAAGATCCACAACACCGCCCGCTGGTGATATTTAGAGAATGTATCTTTCTCCAGCAGCTGTGTTAGGGCCTCACGGAAGTATTTAGGTTCAACACTTGTGAATTCTGGTTTGACTTCAGCAGCCTCGAAGGTTGCGCGTAGTTTTACCCCTATCCGATTGTTGAGCACATCAATCACGTCTGCATTGGTCGGAGCATATGGTGCCAACTTGTAAGCCAAGTGCTCAGTCAGCTGGTGAAACAACCCAGACTTGATCACGGATTTGTGCTCACAGCGTGCACGCTTCTTGGCCAGATCGCCTTTAGGTGTCGCCCGTCCACACTTAGGGCACGTCTCGCCAACACCTTCCCAGCGGTGAGAAAGTTTAGCTGTCTCACGCGAGAGAATGGAGACGATCATCCCTTCTGAGGTATCACGCTCCAACGTCTCCAGATCCGTGATAGACTCCAGCAGTTGGAAGCGCACACCGGGAAGGACCTTGCCGGTTTCTTCCATCCAAGTGCTTAAGAGGTGCGGGGGGCACATCACCAGAGGACGCTTAGATCCCATCGTGGTAAGTGCAGACAGCGCACACGTTGTATTATGAGTTACTGTGAAATCCCCTAACAGGAATCTACCGTCTCCATCTAGTTCGAACCCTGCATACTCCCCAATTCCTATGGGTTCAACCTTGATCCCTGTACGATTCACGTGATGAGTTCTTCTATGCATACGAGATGTTCTCTCATAGATCTTATGCACAGTGTGGTGCTCACGTTCCTTGAGGGGTACCTTTCTGTTTAGTCTGAGTAAAGCTCTAGGGCGAGATTGTTTTCGCACCAAACGCGTAGGTATGGACGTGAAGTCACCACTGATCGTGGTTCTCCAGTAGATACCTCCCTCTCTGTCTCGATACGCTGATTTGGGTTCAGGCCTTGGAGGGGTAGCTCTAAACCCTAAGGACCTAGCAATGAAACAGATGTCCTCTGTCCATTCCTTACGCTTTTGAATCAGATCAAAGGAGCCATTTTTAGTTAGATGCCCGTCAGAGTCTAGGAAGCCAGCCAAGAAGCTCTTTCGAACTGCCTTTGATCCCCGTACACACGCAATAGGGAGCCGTTTCCCATCCCCCACAACAATCTTTAATGCCCTCAATAGGGTGTTAGGTCGGACTTCTTGACCCCTTGAAAGATTGTACGTAATGGGCCTATTGTAGTTCTTGACTTGCAAGTCGTATTTGAGAGCTATGTCATGCAGACACGTTAAAACAGGCTCATCTGCTGTGGTAACTTGAACGGCTTCTAGACTCTTAGTACCATCCCCATACCAAATTCCCAAGAAATATGGGTCAATTTCTGGTTCTGGTAATGGAGGAAAATCCACCCCACCTTCAGGCGTAAATTGTTTGAACTCTGACACCGGGTGAGTTCTCCTACCTCCACGGGATAACTCTCGCGTGAGCCGTTCACTGTTAACGTACTCTTGAACTGGAATGTCAAACACATCATCACTCATAGTATGAACTAGAGTAAGGATGTGTGCATCATTACAAACCCACGGATCCCCAATAATAGGGCGCACTTCGTAGAGCGGTCCTTGACCTCTAGTAGTCCCTAGTACCTTTCTAGGAGTACTATCTGGACCCATCAAGAGATCGTTTTTTCTAATCTCTTCAACTGGCACAAGAGAGCCATCAAACTTCATCACCAAAGTACCAATTTTAAGGCACTTGCCCACGCCGATCTCACCCAATAAGATTGCAGCTCTACCTTGACGCTCACGCAGCGAGCAATCGCCACCCAAAAGTGTGAGCAGAGCCTTGACGGCGTGCTGTTGAGCATCGTACAGCGGGCGAGTGGTGTGCCCGAGCTTGATCTTATCACCGTCCCGATGTGGGTTGTAGGTCACCGGGCACATATCATTCATGACATGTAGCAGAGAGTCACTATAGTGGTGAAGCAACCCACTTACAGTCATCTGACTCACAGTGCGATACAGATCAGTACCCTGCTTGAGAGTGTGGTATTCGTTGGTGCTCAAATCCAATACAGTCACCACCAAACGGGGTTGTTGGACCTGCACATAACCAGTGGTGTCCCCTTTCTTGTTGACACGCTCTTCTACCGTCACGAACTCCTGGTGAAACACACCCTTAACCAGTAGGTCAGGCATCCCAGGGGCTGACACAAAAGAGCCATTAAACACACCCGCCGCGATTCCCGCCGCGATATGCGCGGGGCGGACGGGAGTGGCTACGGGGTAGCGGCGCAATAGCAGCTGATCGATCGGTAGCTCGGGAAACACACCGCGGACCGGTGCCAACGCACCCGTGCGCGTGCTGGCCATCCACGGCCGCACCTTACCAAGTAGCGCCGTGGTATCGACCTTGCGCAGAGTGAAGGACTCTAGCCCTTCCTGATATTTCTCCATCTCAGGGATCGTGGCTAGTGGCTCCGAGGCCATGTTAGGCAGCTCGCGCAGCTGTGTAGGGTCCTTGGACCACGCCTCCACTTGAGCCACGATTGTGGAATCTGCGGCGCGACGCGTCTCGACTTTCTGAGCGAACAGCACCACCTGCTTGAACTCCTGAAACTCTGGCTCAGGGTACTTGAAGCAGCGAACGTTTTCGAACTCGGTAGCCAGGATCTTAGCCGCACTCGCGAGCGCGTAATGTGGGACAATGTAGAACAGGATCCCACCCAGTGTCAGGGTGTGTGCGAAGCGGTCCAGAAACTTGGTTTCGAGGCGCCCATGTACACGATCCAAGTCATAGGGAGGATTCAAGAACAGCACCGATATTCCGCCATGCTCCCCCTTTTCCGCTTGCACTTGAAATGCGTTACCGTGGATCAAGTTCTTGGTTAGGTTGTATGAGCGATCGCCCGCCGCCTTACGGAGAGACTCGTACCGCGTACCCTCCATCTCTACCGCGTACAATACTTGATTCTGATGGCCCTTACCTACAATGTTCATCAATGTGAGGACGGCATCGCCCGTCCCCGCGCACGGGTCCAGGAACACGGATTGACCATCGCCCGAGGAAGGGGCGACACAACACGCGATCCGTGGGATCAAATGGTTGTGCGTAGGAAAATAGCCCCCTACTGCAGTGGACTCCATCCTAGCCATGTCGCTTCACCAGTTGCATGTAAGTGCCAACCTCACGTGCGAGTAGCTTCTCGAATTGTATGTGATCCGCCGACATCGCTATCCCAGATAAGAGACCCACATCCGAGGTGTCGAACTCGAAATAATTCTGACGCCGATGTACTCCAAACTCTTGCTCTTCCCGGTAGAATGCGTGCCGGTCCGTGATCCGAAAGGATGCCAGCCCCTCACTGAGACAGCTTAGCATCAACTGCGCGTAGAAGCGACCATCCGCTACCAGGGGGCAGCGCGTGCGACGATCTAGGTAGGTAGCGAACAGATAAGAGGTGACAGCTAGCGAGTGCAGCTCATTCCCCTCACTCTCGTACCCACATCGCTCCAGATGACGTACAATCGGAGCGGTGTCTATTCCTTGTGCAGCATACCACGCCTTGGTAGGTAATAGCACGAACTGTATGTGAGTCTCATCCACCAACCCCGGATCGATCTGAAACAGCTCTGGGTGGTAGAGTGTGACGATTGATCCTTCAACCTCTTTCTGCCAAGAGACTTGAAAGTTAGCAGATCGCAGGATCTCAAATCTTTCCTGCTTCCCGTAGCGATAGGACGAATATCCCTGCTTGTTCCCAAACGTGGCTTTACGCCCTGTGCGAAGATTCGCCACAAAGGCGCGAAGCTCTTGCTCCGACCCACAGAGCATCATCCACAAGGGCCGAATGGTATCACCCGAGTTGCGGCCAGCCTCCCACAAGGGATCAGCCTCCACATAGGAAAGCAAGGTAGCAGAGAACTCCCTACTCTTACCTTCCTCTTGAGGCGCTATGAAGATCTCTCGCATGCTTGATAGTACACGCTTGTGGTCCAAAACTCCACTTCATTCACGCGGCGCTGACGGCGAATAATACTCACGGTGCGCCTTGACCTGGACGAACTCAGGCTCGTGCCCATCCTCCAGTACCAAGGCCGTCAAGTGGCCTCCGTACACGCAGCCGGTATCCACACTATAGCATGCGCCACCTTCGAACTTATCGACGCGTGGTGTCTCCAGCGAGTGGACCGCATGCCCATAGGCCACGGACTCAGGACCCTTCCATGTCTCAGACCAATAGGTGGTGTTCTCCAGATGATCCAGATCGCGCATCCTACCATCAGCGCCCACATAGCGGACTCGCAGCACGGAGTTGCTTTGCGCCGGCATACGATAGGCCGGTTCCAGCCCGGCATGGACAACCACGAAAGTTTCGGAGAGCCAAACCATCAAAGGCAACTTTTCCAGCCATTCCACGTCCGCCTCTGTGAGACTAGCGTTCACCACACCCCTAGGGCCAGTGAGGGTGGTCATGGGGTTTTTCTTGGGGCGGCGGACTCCTGCAGCCATTTCGTTGCGCACACGTTGCTCATGCCGCCAGTAGCGGTGATGCTTCTCTTCATGGTTGCCCTTAACTACCGTAAAACCAGATTCTCTGGCATAACGTATGCAGCCGAGCGGGTCCGGTCCGCGATCCATCAAGTCCCCTACCAATACAACCTGGTCGGACTCGCGGGAATACCCAAGGAGATCAACGAGTTCCATAAACTCGTCCACACATCCGTGCAGGTCCCCTATTACTATTTTCCTAGTGGTCATAGGCCTATGATTACACCGGGCCTAGGTGTTTTCAACCCATTAGGGGAAATCACTTAGGTAGTGTAAGTAGAATCTTACCCACTTCATATATCGGAGGAGAGAGCCTAAAAGCCCACCCAACTGTTCACGGGCATTCTTCGCACGTAATCTATACAGAAAATGTTAGTGCCGCTCGCAGTAATGCCGCTGAAAGCCGCGTTTATTGCAAATCCTGCCATGGCCATAGGTGTGGCCATGATCACCGCCCCGTTCGTACCGCTGATAGAAGATCCCCGGCTCTGCATAGAACTTGCATTCACGAAGGTACCGTATTGAGCTGGTGTCACTTCATCATGATTTAGGATGAATGTATCCAATGTGAAGGTGAAGTTTACATTTGTCGTGACATTAATATCGACAAATGTAGCAGCATTAATCGTACGCCCCAAGTACCGCATAGATGGGGTACCATCTATGTATACCAGTTGCCATCCTGGGCCGGTACCTGAGTTATGCGCTGTGGTGAGATATGGGGGGGTCGAAGCTGTAGTAATAAACGCCCCTCCCCATGAGCTATTGCCCATAGGAACTCCCATTCTCACCATAAACATATATGAGCCTGTACACGGCTTCAGAACCGTGATTCTTTTCGAGACTCCTGGAACCTGCAGCAAAAGGGTACTACCGTGAATTGTACTTCGATACTGCCCAGCAGTAAGTGTACTACTTGGGGTACCTGTGATATCCCCAACACGCGCCATGGTAGTGTTGTCATCGAAGTTGTACACAGTCCAGCCGCGGTTTGCAAGGTCTGGGTCCCCACCAGAGAATTCCTCATTCCATGCGTCCGCCGTAAAAGGGGCATCAATGTAAGGATTACCTGAACCGGACACATTCACGGCAACTAGTTTCAACAACTCGGCGGCTGTAACAACTTTTTTGACCCCTGCTGCGGCTGAATCCTCAATCAACAATTTGTCCGCAAGTATAGGGGTTGATTTACCGGTAAACGTTGAGAAGTCCCCCGCCGCACGCTTGAGTTGGGCGTCGTTTGTGACATTGCCTAAGCCCACTTGAGTCGCGGTATAATCCCCACTTTGAGCTGTCACAGCTCCGGTTCTACTAAATACAGATGTGACAGGAGGTGTAGCCCAAGAGATATCATAGTCAGTATTGGAGTTTTTGGTTGGTATTTGACCTGTGCTACCTCCAGTAGGTAGTCCCACCCCATTGGTTCCTGCTGCCCCAACAATTGAAGAAGGACTCCCCCAGCTTCCGGCAGTTTTTGGTCCATAGATAGTATTAGCGGAGGTGTCGATATAGAAATCACCATCACTACCGATACCTCCAGTAGGGGCTCCTACACCATGTAGTAAGGTATTTAGACCCTGTCCATTATCTGTAAGCTGTGTCTCTAGAGAATTTTGGTCCCTAACCACTAGTTCAACTTGCCCACCCCCAACATCCTTGGCATACAACACTATGGTACCTGCCTCTGCTGCAGGGGTTGCGGCCGAGAGTAACCTAATTTGATAGGGGGTTCGTAGTACAATGGACATGATTTAACCGATCTGATACCAAGAAAGTCCGCCGCCTGCGAATATCAAAATAGCCCACTCCGAATTTGTGCTAAGCACCAACGATGAAGCAGCATCAATTGTGTCAGCACCATTAGGGACGATAGTGATGCTATTCGTAGCAACCCCAAAGTTCTTGATCCCAACTTGATCCCCTGCCACAGCGCCAGCTGGGAGATTGATAGTCGCAGCAACCGTTGTCACGTCCACCAGCACTAGTTCCCCTATACCCGCATTGTAGGTACCAGTTTTTAAAGTGGTGGGGGTAAGACGTGGGTATGGTGACCAAGCGGCCGTAGTAGCAGTGAGCGCAGTTAAAATCTGTCCCGCTATAGGAGGGGTAGATCCTGAGATCACCACTGGAGCCCCAGTGGTGGCCAGTCTGGCTGCCGCTGGGGGTGCTGACCATATTGCCACAGTGGCACTTGTCGCTACTGGAATCTGACCTGCAGTAGGAGGAGCAGATCCTGAGATCACCACTGGAGCCCCAGTGGTGGCCAGTCTAGTAGTTGCAGGTGGAGTAACCCAAGCCGCTGAAGTGGGGTTGATAGCCACCAGCATGTCGCCAGAAACTGGGGGTGTTGAGGTAGCTATGTTAACTGGTGCTCCGGTGGTGGCTAGTTCGTCTGCCGTTCCAACTCCAGAAGGTCGAACTACTCCAAGACTATCCTTGGTCTTAAGTATGCTGTCCGAACTGTCAACGAATATACTCAGTTGGTTCGTAGCCGGAATTGGCACACTAACAGCAGATTGAGTTTTGATTGTAATCATACCCATGGAAGTTCCTCACGGTAGTTGGTAGGCAGCCCCGACTATGCGCCATACACTCTGGCTGGAATCAAACTTGTACTTCACCCACGTCTTATACTCAGTCAGGTTGTCAGTCTGAGTGTTCCCACCGATCCCTATATTTTCCACGTTAATGAACCCACTATTAGTGGTCAAAGTTACGATGTTTGGAGCTGTCCCAGCAGACGCACTGGACTCCTTAACTTCTAACTCATCCCCGTGGTTGGCAGTTGGAAGTTGCAAGATCATTCCTGGCCCTGATAGATACTTGTTAACTTTATTGATCTCTAACACATGGGTGCCGGCACCAGAAATATTACTAGACCAAGGGTTTAGTCCACTGGGACTAATAGACTGTATCTGTCCTCCTTGAGGACGGAACAAAAGTTCTCCGTCATTCACTGGTATAGCGTCAATTTGGTTTGAAGCTGATCGTCCTACTAAACTGTTTGGACCAAGATCTAAAGCACCAACCTTACCAGGGACACCACTCGCCCCATCAGAGGTAATAATAGCCCGCTGAGCTGCACCCCCTGAAGCAGCGAACTGTGTGGACACACCATCAGTGATATTGAACCAAGCATTAGATCCACCAGTAGCAGCCGCACTACGGAATACGATCAATAAATGTACCCCCCCTCCAGGTAGTAGGAAGGGGTCTCCTGCATAGGAAATCACGTCACCATTGTAATAAACATCAGCAACTGTGTTGTTGACCTCCAACTGGTCGTCTCCGTTTCCTAATCCGATAATCTCTATGCGATCCCCATCTGTAGGAGATCCCGGAAGTGTGATAACTTTATTCGAACCATCCAACGTCCACACATAGTGAGTGGTATTGGTTATGGCATTGAAACTGCTATGATGGACAATAGGGTCTTGAGCCAACCCTGACGTACCTATAGCCGCATTCATTTCGGCTATACTGGGTACATCCATAACGGTGCGAGCTTGTGCAGGGGTTAGAAACCCTACTGGAGAGTTTACTCCTAAAATTGATGGAGTATTAGGAGCGATCTCGGTGAGGGCTGCCAAAATATCATTTCCATCATAAGGAGTAGCATCTACAATCTGCCCCTCCACAATGAGTTGGCCATCTACTACTATGTCCCCCACGAAAAGCATCTGTTGCCCTGCAGGGATGGTTTGATTGTCAGGTACATCAATGAGAGAGTAGTTGTTAGGATTCACACCACCCGAGCGAATCAGAGGGTTGAGCTTAGATGCCCACCCATAGGTCGGGTCCCCCTCGCGTGTCTCCGTTACGAATCCAACACGTGTTGCAAAAGTGGTAAGCGAATATACTCCGAATGATGTGCTGATCGGGCCGCCCGTTCCGGTAACGGTACTGCGGAAGCCGATCGCTCTCCCCACCGCATTAGGAAAGGTGAGGGTTACGACCGTGCTCGGAGAAGCTACTTGGTGAGTAAGGATATTCACACCTGTCAATGTGGGCAGGGGTGTAGTTAGCTCATCCGCCCCTAGAATCTCCAGAAACCACGCAGTTGGGCCTACAGGGGTGGCCAATTTGATCGAAATGGTGGCCCCTGGTGTGACATCCACACCTGTTGTAGTTCCAACGTATGGATTTATCCCATCTTGTACTAGGCATACGGGGTTTAGGACCATCGTTACTCCATGTCTGAGCGGTTATGAGAGGGGTGCGCACCCCAGACTCAGACATCTTCAAAAGTGGGTAACGATAAGGAGAAAAAACTAGTGGAGTTAACCACCCGCGTCGTGTACTAGAGACATGGAACTCACCGTAGCAAACACCATTCGAGATCAGATTGGCCGTGGCGCACTCTTTATGATCGGGGCCAACACCTTCGTGGGCACTGCTGACAGCCTGACCTTCAAGGTCGGTCGTAACAGTGGCAATGGAAAAGGTGGCGTCTCTCACATCCGTGTGACCTTGATGCCCAGCGATACCTACAAGGTGGAGTCGATCCGAGTCCGCGGTACCAGCGTCAAGATCTTGGACACCCGAGAGGACATCTACTTTGACGGTCTAGCCGAAGTAATCGGCCACTTGACAGGGATGGCAGTGAGCGTGCCGCGAATCGTGGGCATCAACTCCTGAGCCCCGGTGTAGAGGTGGGGATGTCTGGCATCCTCACCTCATCCGCTATCGAGGCGGCTATCTCAAAAGGGGAGATTCTCATCACCCCCTTCAATTCCGCACAGTTGAATGTCACCAGCTACGACCTGACCCTCGGTAACGAGGTGCGGGTGTACAGCAATTGGGTACATGGGGCGAAACAAGTGAACATGGCCCCGCCAAGCCCAAGATCCGCTCTGTCTCGTATGATGGGATGGGACACGGACCCAGACCCGGCTGGAGAAAGGTTCCTGCCTTTGGACAACGTCCTGGATGTCAAGGCCGAGCCTACGACTGATAGCTTTCAAATCGGAGCTGAGGGCTTCGTACTGAAGCCTGGTATCGGATACTTGATGCATACCGCCGAAAGTGTGTGCAGTACCAAGTTCAATCCGATATTGGATGGAAAGTCATCCATTGCACGCCTGTTTATCCAAGTTCACGCAACGGCCGGGTATGGTGACCCATATTTCGCAGGTCAGTACACTCTGGAGGTAATTGTCCAGCATCCTGTACGTGTCTATCCAGGTATGAGGATCGCTCAGGTAAGATTCCACACCATCGAGGGAGAGATTACCCGTCGTTATGATCAAGTGGGGCACTATGTGGGGGAAGCCGCTGCAGGGGCAGTAGCATCACAAGTCTGGAAGCAATTTCAAGGGAAATGAGAAAACCATGGTAGATAGATTAAAGGTTGCCCTCGTTCATCCGAACGCTGTACT
>Ga0113563_10000088_pt1 | contig 31709 bp, 24 predicted proteins | sample Mud3Dept3metaG_FD_80117 | JGI IMG/M metagenome (GOLD analysis project Ga0113563, IMG submission 80117) | Freshwater wetland microbial communities from Ohio, USA, analyzing the effect of biotic and abiotic controls - Mud 3 Core 4 Depth 3... | ecosystem: Environmental > Aquatic > Freshwater >... | reverse complement strand
TTGTTTTCTTCTCTTTCCGGGGAATTCTTATCTTGTCCCCCGGCGGCAGCCTCGCCCATCGCCTCGACTTGGGTTCATGCCACCGTGCGGATTGAAAACGAATGGGGAAGAGGGGGGACAGGTTTCCTGCTCATTCGGAAAATGAACGACCGGCAGGGCAAAGTCTTCCTGGTCACCAACAAGCATGTCCTTCACCTCGATCCGCAGCTGCGCCGGGATGCCGCCTTTCTCAAGATCTTCGTCAATGTTCGGGAACCCGATGGTTCGGTGCGCGGCACGGCTCTTCAGTTTTTTCTGGGTGAGGAAGGCCACCGGCTCTGGCGGGAGCATCCCCATCCGGACGTGGATGTTCTGGCCGTGGATGTGACTTCTTTGATTAACTCCCATCCTAATCTTGAAAACAAGGGGGCGGATTATTCCTTTTTCGCTCTTCCAGAAGTGTTGAAACAAGAAGAAATAACCGAAGGCGAAGAGGTCTTGATCATCGGGTATCCCCTCGGGCTCTATCATTCCCGGACTCATTCCCCTCTGGTGCGGCAGGGGATCATTGCCACCAAAATCGGCGAGCGGATCAACATCCGGGTCCGTCAGCCCTCGGGGGAAAGCCGCCGGGCGGAGATTCCCGGCTTCTTGATCGATGCTTCCATTATCCCGGGATCGAGCGGCAGCCCGGTTGTTTTGAAGCCGATCGTGGGCCGCAAGATCCGCGACCGGATCGCTATCGAGAGCACAAAACCTTATCTCCTCGGAATTGTTTCGGCCACGGAGACGGCGGCCATTCGGGTGGAAAGCACCCTTTTCCCCACCCTCGCCGGCCTGGGAATCGTCTTCGATGCGGAGACGATCCGGGAGACGATAGAACAGTTCTTTCAAGAGAAGTGATGGTTTCGAAAAGACCTTGTTCCGCGTGCCGCGAAACCCGGGGTAGAGGCGAGCGGTGCCGGACGCCTCTTCGAATGAAACCATCCCCCCGCTGATTCTTAACAAATTCGTTAAGGGATGAAATTATGGAATTCCCTCAGTTTCCGGATGTTCTTCTTGCCAAGCGGCGAATCCGCCCGTACCTCCTGCGGACCCCTTTTTACAGCTACCCGGCCGTCAATCAGCTGATCGGCGCGGAGGTTTTTATTAAGCACGAAAACTGCCAGCCGGTCGGCGCCTTCAAAATCCGCGGAGGGATCAACCTCGTTTCTCAGCTTTCGCCCGAGGAGCGCTCCCGGGGAATCATCTCCGCCTCCACGGGAAACCACGGGCAATCCGTGGCCATGGCCGCCCGCCTGTTCGGGGTGAAAGCCCGGATTGTGGTGCCGGAAAAAGCCAACCCCGGCAAGGTCGCCTCCATGCAGGGGCTGGAGGCCGAGGTTCTCTTCCACGGCGCTACCTTTGACGAAGCCCGCCTCCGCTGCGAATCCCTGGCGGCAGAGAAGGGGTATCGGTATATCCACTCCGGCGACGAACCCCTCCTCATTGCCGGGGTCGCTACGGAAACCTTGGAGATGCTGGAAGACCAGCCGGACCTGCAGGCGATCATCGTTCCCGTCGGGGGAGGAAGCGGGGCGGCCGGCGCCTGCATCGCTGCCAGGGGCGTTAACCCGCGAATCCGGGTCATCGCCGTTCAGTCGGAAGCCTCCCCCGCCGCCTTTGAATCCTGGAGACAACGAAAGTTGGTAGATTTACCCAACCGGACCTTTGCCGAGGGTTTGGCCACGGGAACGGCTTTCGCCCTTCCGCAGGCCATCTTGGGTGAACTCCTTCATGACTTTATTCTGGTCTCGGACGCGGAAATCATGCAGGCCATGGTCTGGATGATCACGAGGGCGCACACGCTGGCCGAAGCGGCCGGGGCCGCGCCTTTGGCCGCCGCCTATCGTCTCCGCAGCGACCTTCGAGGAAAAAAGGTTGGGATTATCTGCTCGGGGGGAAACACCTCCTTGGGCCACTTGAAGAACGCGATCGACTCCTCGCCGCTTGTCTAAACCGCAAAATTTTTCGAAAAGCACCGCCCTCGCCTCCACGTCAAGCGGGGAGAAGGCAGAGAGGTTCTTTTCGTAAATTATCTTCATCTTCCGGTGGGGAAGGGCGGGGGAGCACAGACAGAGCACATCTTGCCGGAGCGATCGGCAGGGAGTTTAAGGAAGGTCAGGAAAGCTCCTGTTCAAGGAAAAACTCCTGCTTCAGTTCCTGCCCGGGATGAAGAATGAGAAAATCCTTTTCCCACGGACCCCGGAGCATGCGGACGAAATAGTCCGGGGAGCCTTTGATCTCTTCGTATCTTAAATTCAGGAACCGGGCGTTTTCCCGGGCGTGCGCTCGGTGTTCTTCGGAAATATGGTTCCCCGAATCCACCAGGGCGATCCGTTTGTAATTTTTGAGTTCCTCCCGGATTACCCATTCCGCCGTTTCCTTGCCGTACCGCGGGGTGTATTCCGCGAGGATTCCCAGGGGCGATTTCCCTTCTTCAATCCAGCCCTTGGTCAGGTAATAAGTCCCGGGCTCTTTTCCGTGTTCCTCCCGGTACCTCTTCAGCGAACCCAGAAAGAGAGAGATGCAGTCGTGGGCCCGGGGAACGACCACGGGCTGGCGGACGGGGCGCACTCCCAAAATCCCGTTGCTGCAAAGGCCATAGCCCAGAACGATATAATCCGCATCGCTTTCCGCAGCCTTGTTGATCTCTTCCTGGACCGCGGCCGGCATTTTCTGCGGCGTGCGATGCAAAGACTGTTCCAGGAATGCATAGGTCACGCTTTCGTCCTGAAATTGGAGGAGCTCGTCCTTCATGATGCTGCAGGCAATGATCCGAATTCTTATCCGACCGGTCAATTCCCTTTCTCCCCTTTTTTTAAATCTTTCGATTACTCATAGCAGAATTCCTTTGATAAAACAATGACCGTCGCCGGGTTATGAAGGTTCGCCGTTCGCTCATTCCCATGATCTCCCTGCCGGGTTGCCGTAGCCCGATAATTCCTATCTTTTTCGGAATTCAAATATCTGTTATATTGTTCTCTAAAGAAAAGGTTCACCCCGGCGTTTCCTGTGCCCCGGAAACCGCGGGACCCGGAATAAGCGGAAGCGCGGAAGGTTTCGGGTGAATACGAATTTGAGAGGGGAGTTGCAGCCATGAAAAAAACGGGTTGGTTTTTATTGTCATTCATCCTTTTATCTCTGGCGGCAGGGCAGACGCTGTGGGGCGCGCCCTTCGCTTACATCACGAACTATAACAGCAACACCGTCTCGGTCATAAATACCGCCACCAACGTGGTTTTGGGATCCATCCCCGTCGGCCTCCAGCCTGTCGGTGTGGCCGTTGATTCGGCAGGAAGAAGGGTTTACATCACGAATCAAGGCGGCAACACGGTCTCGGTCATCGACAGGGCCTTCCTGGGGGTGCCGGGGCCCCCCATACCGGTCGGGGTCAACCCTGCCGGGATCGCGGTTAACCCGGCGGGGACAAGGGTTTACGTGGCCAATCAGGGCGGCAGCAGCGTCTCGGTCATCGATACGGCAACCGGTACGGTGATCGGCCCCCCCATCCCGGTGGGGCTGAACCCGGCCGGGATCGCGGTGAATCCCTCGGGGAAAAAAGTCTATGTGGCCAACCAGGGCTCCAGCAGCGTCTCGGTCATCGACACGGCAACCGACTCCGTGATCGGCCCCCCCATCCCGGTGGGGCTTCGCCCCTCGGGGGTTGCCGTTAATCCCGCGGGCACGAGGATCTATGTTACGAACCAAGGCAGCAATAATCTTTCGGTCATCGATGCGGAAACCGAGCAGGTCATCGCCATCCCCTCCGTCGGGATCGGCCCGGTCGGGGTGGCCGTAAATCCTGCGGGCACAAGAGTTTATGTCGCCAATCGAGAGAGCAGCAATCTCTCCGTCCTGGATGCGGCCACAAATTTCCGGATCGGTGCCCCCATCCCGGTGGGCCTGAATCCGGTTGGGGTGTCCGTCAATCCGGCGGGCACAAGAGTTTATGTCGCCAATTTCAACAGCAACAACGTCTCCGCCGTTGATTTGGAAACAGGCACCCTGACAGACCTCGCCACGGGCGGGGCGAATCCCTACGCCTTCGGCGTCTTCATCAGCCCGGCCAATGCCTCTCTGCTTGGTATCTATCGGAACGGCGAATGGTACTTTGATGCGGATGCCAACGGGCGATGGAGCGGATGCGGAGCGGACGGCTGTCTTGGGCCTTTTGGGGGAGTCGCCGGCGACATCCCGGTCGTTGGCGATTGGAACGGCAGCGGGACCTCGAAAATGGGGGTCTATCGTCAGGGCATCTGGTATGTGGATTTCAATAGTAACGGGACCTGGGACGGCTGCGATATAGATGGATGTTCAGGGTTTTTTGGAGGCCTGCCCAAGGACTTCCCGGTCGCCGGCGACTGGACCGGAGACGGAAGAAGCAAAATCGGAATCTACCGCCAGGGAAGATGGCTTCTGGACTGGAATGGAAACGGGCTGTGGGACGGGTGCGAGCCTGAAGACCCGGACGTCTGTTTAGGAGCCTTCGGCGGCCAGGAAGTGGACATTCCCGTTGCGGGGGATTGGACGGGCGACGGATTTGCCAAGATCGGAGTCTACCGCCGGGGGATGTGGTATCTCGATCTGAACGGGAATGGCCTGTGGGATGGATGCGGCCTGGATGCCTGTCTGGGGCCTTTTGGGGGGCTTCCCCAGGATATCCCGGTGGTGGGGGATTGGAAACGGGAGGGAATTTCGCGGATCGGCGTTTACCGGGACGGACTCTGGTATCTGCACATGGACGGCAACGGGGCCTGGGGCGGCTGCGCCACGGCGAGTCCAGATGGCTGCCTCGGTCCCTTCGGGGGGATGCCAAACGACCTGCCCGTAATCAGGTGACCCGACCCTTGTTGCGGACCGCAGGGTTTCATCATTTCTTCTGTGCTAAAATGGCATTGGATTCGGGCGGCGAAGAAGGGCCGCTTTGCGCCGGAAAGGCCGCGGGCGCGATCCATCGGCCGCAAATAAAGGAGCGAGGTTGAGCTATGAATATTCCGATTGCCCAGCGGATGAGCCGGATCGGAACCGAGACGGCTTTCGCCGTCTCCCTCGAGGCCGGCAACTTAGCCCGACAGGGGAAAAAGATTTATCCGTTTCATTTGGGAGACATGAACATCATCACCCCTTCGGTGGTGATGGATGCCGCCATCGAGGCCATGAAAAAAGGAAAAACCGGCTACTGCCCCACCGCCGGCATCCTTGAACTGCGGGAGGCTGTGGCCAGAGACGTGAGCCAAAGCCACCGGATCCCCCTCTCGGTTGAAAACGTTTCCATCCAGCCCGGCGGCAAACCCACGATCGGCAAGTTCATCATGGCGGGAATGAACCCGGGGGACAAAGTCCTCTATCCGAACCCGGGATACCCGATCTACGAATCGCAGATCGATTTTCACGGCGGAACAGGCCTTCCATATGGCTACAAAGAGGCGGAGGACCATTTCATCCTGGACCTGGCGGCGATCCGCCGCGGAATCGACGACGGCGCCCGGATCCTCATCTACAACAACTATCAGAATCCGACCGGGGCCTCCTCCCCGAAGGAGGAAATGGAAGAACTCGCCCGGCTGGCCGTCCGGCACGATCTGCTGGTCCTCGCCGATGAAGCCTATTTCGACATCCGCTACAGCGGGGAGCCCCGGTCCATCGCCGGCTTCCCGGGCATGGCCGAAAGGACGATCCTCCTTTACACCTTCAGCAAGAAATTCGCCATGACCGGCTGGCGTCTGGGCGCCGCGATCGGCCCGGCCCGGTTCATCGAAAACATCTCCAAGATCAACGTCAACGACGAGTCCTGCTCGAACCATTTCATCCAATACGGGGCCCTGGCCGGACTGCAGGGGAGCGGCGCGGAACCGCAGAGGATCCTGTCGATTCTGAGAGAGAGGCGGGATCTCTTGGTGGACCGGCTCAATAATATCCCGGGTATCCGCTGTTTCCGGCCCGAAGCCACCTTTTATCTTTTCCCCAACGTGACCGGGGCCATGAAACGCAAAGGGGTCGGGGATGTGGAGGAGTTCCGCAAACTCGTGCTTCAGGAAACGGGCGTAAGCTTCTGCACGCGCCGCCATTTCGGCCGGCCCCTGCCCGGGGAAACCGAGCAGTATATCCGCTTCGCCTATTCCGGGATCGACGCCGATCAAATCAAGGAAGGGATGGATAAACTGGAGGGGTTTTTGAAATAAACGACCATTACGGGTTACAGATTTCGGGTTACGCCTTAGGAGTATGCCCCTCTTTGAAAAAGAAGGGAGAATTTAACTCGCAGCCTGCAACTCGTAACCTTTAGTTTTTCTCTTTCAAATACTTCCGAATCGCCTCAAACTGGCTCTCGCCGTCGAGACCTGCCTCGGCCAGCACCCTGTCAGCCTGCCCGCTCCCCAAGAAGTGGCCCTTCCGAAAAGGATGGAGAGTCGCGAGGCGCCCTCCTTCCGAGCGCACCCACCGGTCCATGGTGGGCAGGGTGAACCCCGTGATCCCCATGGCCTGCCGGGCATGGGCATCCGGAAAAATCTTCTCCCGTTCTTCCTGCGGCAACAGATCGAACAGTTCCGCGCTGGCCACGTAGTAGGCCTGGATATCGATCCCCGCCGTTTTAAGGAGCGGGAGGGTTTTCTCCACAAAATCGTAGGCCACTTCGCTCCCCTGCAGAACCACCACGCCGTCCGTCCGGGAATCAGCCTTTTTGAGAATGTAGACCCCGTTCGCCGCCTCCGCGACCGGCGCCAGTCCCAAGGCTTTCCGGTCCAGGATTTTTTCAGTAGGGCGGGTCACAAAGGGCGCAATGACCGCCGGGCGCTTTGCCAGGGCCGCGGAAAACAAAGTCCATATCTCCTGCGGATCCCAGGGAGTCAGGGTAATCATCGTTCCCAGGGGAAAATTCTCCTGCAGGAGCTGCAACGGCTGGGGGTCGGCATGGGTCGGCCCGTCTTCCCCGGTTTTGACCCCGGCGTGGGCGCAAACCAACACAAAGGGCCGAAACGGTTCGGGAGCAATGGCCTGCCGGGCCTGGCTGCCGATGGCATGAAGCCTCGCGGCAATGTGGCCCAGAGGCGCGATGAAGGCGCCATAGGAAGAACCCACGCCGAGGTGATACCCGTAGCTCGCCAGCCCGGAGAGAATCCCGGCCATGGCATCCTCGCAGATCCCGCCGATGGAAAGAAGCCGGGCCCCTGGATTGGCAGCGGCATTGAAAAACCCATCCGGAAAGCCCTGGGCGATAGTGTTGACGCTTGTGGACCCGAGCAGGTCCGCGGCCGCGGCCAGAACCGCGCCGTTGCTGATTTTATTGTAGTGCTGAAGCACCCTGCCCAACTCCCCGCGGAGGGTGGTCCCCTTTCCGGGGGCAAGTCGAAGTTCTTCGGGAATCTCCCCTCCGGTTTTGCGGGCCAGGTCGTAAACCGCCGGCAGGTTCGGGGCATTTTCGCGGGGCCGGCGCCGGCGCGCCTCAAGGCGGTCCTTGGATTTCTGGGTTCTTTGGGCCAGGTACTGGACCGTGCTGCGGTTGTCTTCCAAGGCCGACCGGATTGTCAGCAGGGTTTCCCAGAAGCACCCCTCGGCCACCTCTTTGTTCTGCCCGCCCGCGCAGCGCTGGTGGGCGGCTTCGCATCTGGGAAGCGCCCCTCCGGTCTTCTCGATCAGGGGCTGGAGAGCCCGGTAAAATCCATCGGCGCAAAGGCTATGGCCGGCCCCGTGGGACGCCTTGCCTTCGATGCCGTACTGCCATCCCTTGGTCGTCCGGTAAACGATCGCCGTAGGCTGGGTGGTCTTGAGCTCCAGGGCGGCTCTCTGGGCGGCCAAAACCTGCGAAAAATCCAAACCGTTGGGGACGGAAATCACGTTCCAATCGTGGAGGTAAGCCAATTCGATCGGGTTCCATTGAACGTAGTCTCCGGGGGTCCCGTCCATCCGGCACACCCGGTTGGAGTCGATGGAGGCCTGGTTCCAGTCCACGTGGAGAAAAGCGTTGTTCAGGGAAGCAGTACCGGCCGCAGCCAGGGCTTCACTCACCCGGCCCGGCGTCAATCCTCCCTCCCCCTCCACAATATGTACCCGGGGAGAATCCCCATAATAATCTCTGGCCCCGTAGGCAAGCCCTAAGGAAGACGCCAAACCGACGCCGGAAGCGCCGGTTGAGAGGCGAAGGAAGGGGGTGGCCGGGGTCGGATGCCCGTCCAGCGGCTTGGACCGGAACTTTAGAAAAAGAGGCGTCTTCGTGATCGGGTTGCGCCGGAATCCCAAGAGGTCCTCCAGGCGCAGGCGAAGCTTTTCCTCGGCGGGCAGAAGATGGGGAGCGGCGATGCGCATCACCTCATCGCGCAGGGCCCACATGGCGTAAAGCCCGAGAGCCTTGTGCCCCGCGGCGTATGAAATCAGGTCGGCGTCCCGCCGGTCCGGGTCCGAAAAGTCATAATCCAGAGCCGCGAACAGGATCCCGGCCGCAAAGCGCCCGGAAGAGATCGACCCGCCCGGGTGCCCGGAGGCGGGAACGTAGTTGAAGAGCAGCGCGCAAAGAGAGCGATAGATAAGATCGAGCGTTTCAAAATGTCTCAGCTCTTCCGCCGAGACAGGGTTCCCTTTTTCCTTTATGACCTGGGAAATGTCGATATAAGCGGCTCTTCGGGGTCCAAGTTGAAATGACATAGATCGCTCCTTACCGATGGCTTTTGGCGGGATTAGGGAATCAGATAATTCTCACAAATTTTTCCTTCCCCCTTGCGGGGGAGGATTCAGGCGGGAGGCTTTTCTTTCACCTTCACCCCCACCCCGCCCCTCCCCCGTCAAGGGGGAGGGGATTTTCACTTCCTATTCGCGGGGAGCCCGCCTGGAAGAGTTGTCTTTTCAAGGCGGAATTCAGATCTTCGCCGTCTTCAGAATCTTTTCCGCCTGGGCGATGTCTTTTTTGATCTGGGCGATCAGCTCTTCCGCACCGCGGAAGGTCACTTCCTCCCGCAGGCGCTCGACGAATTCCACCCTCAAATATTCCCCGTATATTTCCCGGTTGAAATTCAGGATGTGGATCTCAATGGAAAACTTCTGGTCCTGGAAAGTGGGGTTCCAGCCTAAGTTGGCGACCCCTTCGTATCTCCGGCCTTCGTGAACGGCCCATACGGCGTAAATTCCGGACTTCGGGAACAGCATCCCTGCGGGTTTCAAATTGGCGGTAGGGAATCCGAGCTTCCGGCTTCCCCGCCCGTGGCCATGGATCACCTTCCCGGTGAGGGCATAGGGCCGGCCCAAAAGCTTGGCGGCTTCTTTCATTTCTCCCCTGGCCACCAGCTCGCGGATGCGCGTGCTGGAGATCACCGTTCCTTCCAGGCGCACGGCTTCCACCATCTCCGCATGGAAGCCCCATTTCCTGCCCATCTCCTTTAATAGGGCAATGTTCCCCCGGCGGTCTTTGCCGAAGGTAAAATCGTGGCCGACAAAAATGTGGCGGATTTTAATCTGATCGTAAAGCACTTTCTTGACAAAATCCTCGGGGGGTCGGCCGGCGTACTTCTCGGTAAAAGGCGCCACGATCATCACCGCAATCCCCTGCTCTTCAATGAGGCGCAGCTTCTCCTCCAAAGGGGTGATCAGCAGAGGTTTCCGCTCCGGCGCCAGGATCTCCACCGGATGAGGGTCAAAAGTGTAGACGATAGATTCGCCATCGATCTCCCCGGCTTTTTCCAGAACCCGCTGGAAGATAAACCGGTGGCCCAAATGAACCCCGTCAAAATTCCCGATGGTGAGCACCGGATTTCGAAATTCCCTCTTCAGATCTTTTTCCCGGCGGATAATTTCCATAAAAAAATATCCAGGTGAGCGACCGATTAAAAAAATCACGGATGCAGGGAGGTCTGGTTTCGTCTCCCTCTCGTTTCGGGGGACAAAGCCCGCATAAATTGCAGGGGGGATTCATAAATTACCCTTGCGGGCGCGCCCCAACCGCAATCCCGCTTCAAGCGGGATCCCGCCCTGGCAGGAAACTTCTTATGACACCAACAGTTTTTAAATTATCATTGCCCCAGGCTAAAATCAATCCGTTTGCTCTCCAGGCTGGCCGCGTCCACCCGCACCCGCACCCGATCTCCGAGCCGGAAGGTCCGGCCCGTGCGCTCCCCCTGAAGCGTATGCCTCGTCTCCAGGAAGCGGTATCGATCCTGCGGCAGGCGGGTCAGATGCACCAGCCCCTCGATGAAAAAATCCTCCAGTTCCACGAAAATCCCGAAGGTGACCACCGCGGAAATGTAACCGTTGAACTCCTCCCCGACCTTATCCCGCATGAATTGCACCTTCTTGCGGTCCACGATTTCTCGCTCCGCATCCATGGCAACCCGCTCCCGCTCCGAGGATTGTTCGGCTATGGACGAAAGCCTGCTCATCCACCTGTTCTTTCGCCTCTCGTTCGGGGGGCCCGATTCAAGGACTTCTTTCAAAATCCGATGGACGACCAGGTCCGGATAGCGCCGGATAGGGGAAGTGAAATGCAGGTAGTGCTTCTTCCCCAGGGCGAAATGCCCCAGGGCCTTCTCCGAGTACCGGGCCTGCTTCATCGAGCGGAGGAGAAGGTAATTGACCGGTTTTTCCTCGGGCTTTCCCCGGACCCGGTTTAGGATCCGCTGGAAGATCCCGGGCTTGATTTTCTCTTTCATCGGAAACGAATAGCCCAGATGGGCGAGAAACTCGGCAAAGGCCTCGATCTTCACCGCTTCGGGGGGTTCGTGAACCCGGTTCAGAGCGGGGGCGCCCTGCTCGCTCAGGAAACGGGCCACGGCTTCGTTGGCGGAAACCATGAACTCCTCGATGATCTGATGGCCGATGTGCCGGTCCGCCCGCACGATCTCTTCAATCCGGCCCTGCACATCCAGAATCACTTCCGGCTCCGGCAGATCGAAATCGATGGACCCTTTGGCCATCCGCCGCGCCCGGATCAACCGGCAAAGATCGGCCATGGCCTGCAGATCCTTCGCCGCGGCCGGGGAGATTTCGGCGGGCCCCGTTTCTTCCTCCAGGACTCTTTTCACCAGCGTATAAGTCAGCCGCGCCCGGCTGTGAATGACGCTGGGGAAAAAATCGGTCTTCTTGAGCGAACCCTCTTCGTCAAAATCCATTTCCACGGTCAGGGTCAGCCGGTCCTCCCGGGGGTTTAGGCTGCAGACTCCGTTGGAGATCTCGGGAGGAAGCATGGGCAGCGCCCGTTCGGGAAAATATACACTTGTGCCCCGGCGGAAGGCCTCCGCGTCCAAGGCCGATCCTTCCCGGACATAGTGGCTCACGTCGGCGATGGAAACCCAGAGTTTAAATTTGCCGTTCTTCAGCCGTTTGAGGGCGACAGCATCGTCGAAATCGCGCGCTTTCTCGCCGTCAATGGTGAAGAAATTCAGATCCCGCAGGTCGCGGCGACGGGAAACCATCTCCGGGGAAATCTTCCTGGCCAGGCCTGAAGCCTCTGTTAAAACCCTGGGCGGGAACGCTTCGGGAAGATCGTACTTGTAAATGATGATCTCTGCATCAAGGCGGGGGTCATCCGCATCCCCGAGGACCTTGACGACTCTCCCTTCGGCCGCCTCCGTCAAGGTGGGGTAACGGGTGATCTCAGCCAGGACCAGCTGATTTTCTCTGGCGCCCCCGGCCGACCTCTTAGGAATGCGTAGGTCGTGGATTTGGCGGAGGTCTTCAGGGTAGACAGAATCGTACTTCGCCCCCTCACGGTAATACCCGACTAAGCGGCGGCTGGCCCGTTCCAGAACTTCCACCTTGCGCTCCCCCGGCTCCTCCCTCCGCCCCCTTTTCCCCAAATGGAGGGCCAGGCGGTCGCGGTGCATGAGGTCCCGGGCATCCCTTTTCCCCAAAAAAATGTCCGGGAGATTCGGGTCGTCCGGGATGAGAAACCCGAACCCGTCGCGGTGGGCCTGGAACCGCCCTTCCACCACCTTCCCCTTGGAGGGAAGTCCGTAATGGCGGCGGTCGAACTTCACAAGCTTCCTTTCCTCAACCAGTGAGCGGAGAGTCCGGCGCAGCTCTCGGCGCCCGTCGGCAGGGACGTTCAGGCCCTGCGCCAGGTCAGTCAAGGTGGCGGTCTGTCCTTTGCGGTTCTTTACGAAGGCCAGGATATCCGCTGAAGGGATGTCGGAAAAGTCTTTCTTTCGAAATCGTCGAGGCAATAGGGCTCCTTTTTTACCAAATTAGCGTTCTTCAAAAATATACATCGGACCATTTCCCCGCCCCCAATGATCTGGGCAAAAAGTAGGGGCGGCCGGACGCCCAGGCCCGGGCGAACGACCGCTCGCCTCTACTCCGCTTTTCGCAGGAAGTGAGACCCAGAAGGTAACAGGTAGGGGCGATTCACGAATCGCCCCTGCGGGTGTGCCCCGAAGTTGCAGCGCAATCCCGCTCTGAGCGGGATAGATGGACTCTTTATGAAACCATCAGAAGTCGTATCCGGCTTTCCTGTAATCCTCCATCGCCCGCTCCTTGAGGTGTTTCTTTTCGGGCTTTTCGCTTTCTTTGTCCGCAAGCTCGGCCGCGTGACTGTACATTCCTTTTCTTTCGTAATCGGCCACCTGGTTTTCCACTTCGTCCCGCCCGCGCGCCGATCCGGGCAGAATCAACCGCGGGCGGGAAATTTTCCGGCGGACCTCCTTCCCGCACTCCGGGCAGGATTTAAGCGGAGGGTCGCTCATCCGCTGAATTATTTCAAATAAATAGGCGCATTCCCGGCATGCCCGCCCCGGAGAAACCGCCTCATATTCATAGATGGGCAAGAGGATAACCCCCTTTGAAAGATGGTGCCGGCGTCAGTGTCGGCATAAAGAAACCGTGACGGCCTCTGTTTGGACCCAGGGGCCGGAACGGACCACGCCGGAAGCATCGGCTGGGTTGCCCCTTTGATCCGAAATCTGAGTTTTTTTCCGCCAGAGACGGCGGTAGGTATCTTCCCGCATTCCCCACAAAGGTATCTGCGCCTTAGGATTCCAATCGCGCCTTTGGCGGGAGTTCCTTCCGGCCGCTGAGTCCTGGAACAGCTTGGCCTCGACAAAATTCTCTTATTCTAAAGGGCCAACCTGATATTGTCTTGCTGGTCTTTGTTTTCCAAAAATACGCCTGCCGCTTCCGCCGGTTCCCGCTCCACCCATTCCTGCCGTTCGGCTTTCGGAAGGAAAAGCCTCGTTTCCATGGCCTGAAGCAGCGGAGAAAACGTCTCCGCGTGCAGGGCGGAAATGCCTATGCCGCCATACCTGCGGATAATTTTGTCTCCGGTTTCCGGGTCGATTCGGTCCGTTTTATTAAAGACCCTGAGGAGCGGCGTTTTCTGCAACCCTAGGTCCCCTAAAATCCTTTCCACGGATTCCATCTGCTCTTCAAAACACGGGTGGCTGATATCGATCACATGAAGGAGCAGGTTTGCATCTTTGAGTTCCTCCAGGGTCGCCCGGAAGGCATCCAGGAGGTCCTTGGGAAGATCGCGGATGAACCCGACCGTATCGGTAATGATCACCTCTCGTTCCCGCGGAAAGCGCAGCCGTCGGGTCGTGGGATCCAGGGTGGCGAAAAGCTTGTTTTCCACGTAAACCCGGCTGTGCGTTAGGCTGTTCAGAAGGGTGGATTTCCCCACGTTGGTATAGCCGACGATGGAAACGATGGGCAGGGCGTTCTGGATCCTTCTGCTTCGGCGAATATTTCGCTCCCGGTCGATGTTTTCCAGTTCTTTTCCCAGGCGGTGGATGCGATCGCGGGCTTTGCGCCGATCCGATTCTAATTTCGTTTCCCCGGGCCCCCGCCCCCCGATCCCGCCGGTTAGGCGTGATAGGCCGCTGTCCTCCGCCGTGAGGCGCGGAAGAAGATATTTCATCTGGGCCAGCTCCACTTTCAGTTTCCCCTCCCGCGTGTGGGCCCGCTGGGCAAAGATGTCCAGGATCAGCTGGGTCCGGTCGATGACCCGAAGCTCGGTCAAATCGGTGATCGACCGCCTCTGGCTCGGATTCAGCTCCTGGTCGAAAATCAGCAGATCCGCTCCTCTTTGAAAGGCCTGGATAGAAAGATCCATGAGTTTATCCCGGCCCATGAGAAAACGGGGATGAAACTGGTGGCGCCGCTGGGTAATGCGATCCAGCACAATCACCCCGGCTGTATCCGCCAGATCCGCCAGCTCGTTCAGCGAATCCTCGATCACCCCCCGCGGGGCGGAAGAGGCGTGAATCAGAATGGCTCGGTCCCGCGGATCTCGGGCGTCAATCCTCCGCTGGGTCCGAGCGAATTCGCTTTCCAGAGCCGCAATCAGCTCCCGGCAGTCGATCTCCAGCTGCCCCAAGGGGATCGGGTCCAGGCAGCGCCAGTTTTCCCCTTGGGCGCTTGCCGGGATGAGGTGGGCCGGGTAGATTCTTCCTGGCAGCCCGTCCTCGCTGACTTCCAGAGCGGCGACGAGATCGAAGCGCAGAAGAGCCAGGTCCGTAAGGTCGTCGTGCGTCAGCGGTTCGCCCCGCAGATGGGTATGAATCAGTCTGAGGCCGCGCAGACGGGGTCCTTTCCCCAGCCGGAAATCCGCCAAGTCGGGGATCCAGATGCCCAGGGGGCCGCCGACGATCACATAGCGGATACTTCCTCCGCGGTCAATCAGAAGGCCTATCTGCCGTTTTGTTTCCCGGGAAAGTTCAGAAAGGGCGCGCGCCAGTTCGGCAGAAATCACTCGCTCGGGGGGAATTCTGCGATGGTATAGGGACAGAATTCTCTTGGTCTGGTGGGGCTTTAAACCTAAAACTTCACCGAAAATTTTTTGAATCTTGATCGACCTCCTTAGAATAGCAGGGTTACCCTTGGTTCGTGTCCGTTATAGTTTTTACCATTTATTTGCCCTGACACGAATCACTTTCTTTTGAACAGGGCTTCCAATTTCGCCCGGGCATCCTGCCGTTCCTTTTCCCGTCTTCCCGCTTCCGCGGAATCGCGAAAAGAAAAATAATCACAGAAGTTGTTTTTTTCCCGGTCGCTCACCCATTCCGCCGAGGACTCCCGGCACTTGTTCTGCGCATATTCATCAAAAAAACGGCAATTCAGGCAGCAATGCAGGTCGGCGCGGCAATGCGAACACACGTCTTCCCGGCCGATCCGCCCGCTTCCTTCCACGCCTTTGCCGCAAACATGACACGCTCTCATAACTTAATTATACTCTGAAAGATACTAGCGAGTAAGGGTTCTTTTGGTTCTTCTTTAATATGATCTTTCCTCCCCCCTCGCGGGGGAGGATTAAGGTGGGGGGATCCGCGCCTTCCACCCCCACCCCGGCCCTCCCCCGTCGAAGGGGGGGGGATATTTTTTTGATCAGGCCGGCCTCCAGCTCGTTCCCTGGGGTCCATCCTCCAAGACGATTCCCAGAGAGGCGGCCTTCGCCCGCAGCTCATCGGCCCGCTTCCAATCCTTGGAGCGGCGAGCCTCATCTCTCTGAGCAATGAGAATCGAAACTTCGCTCTCTGGCAGCCCTTTGGCGGCAAGAAACCGTTTCTGCTGTCCGGCAAAGTACTCGCCGGGGGACTCCCGGAACAGTCCCAAAATCCTTCCGCTCTCGAGCAAGCGTTCCCGGGCTTCCTTCAGTAAGGCTCCTGCCGCCGGGTCCTTCCGAAATCCCTTTTCCGCCAGGGCGCGGTTCAGGAGGCGGGCCAACTCGTGGAGATGGCCGAGAGCCAAGGCCGTGTTGAAATCGTCCTCCATGGCCGCCAGGAATTTTTCGCGAACCGCAGACACCGTCTGGTACACTTCCCGCGCGGTCTCCTTCAATTTTTCGGGAACCAGAGGGGCCTGATCGCGGATCCCTTTGAGCAGTTCTTCGATTCCCTGGAGCGCCGTGTGGAAGCGGTCAAGGTTCGCGCGGGCCTCGATCATGTTCTGGAAGGAAAAATCCACCGGGCTGCGGTAATGATTGGAAAGCAGAAAAAGCCGCAGGGCCTCCGGGTGGTGTTCCCGGAGAATGTCCCGGATGGCCAGGATGTTCCCCAGCGATTTGGACATTTTTTCATGGTCGATGTTTACAAAGCCGTTGTGGATCCAGAAACGGACAAACGGTTTTCCCGTGGCCGCCTCGGACTGGGCGATTTCGTTCTCGTGGTGCGGAAAGACGAGGTCTTTCCCGCCGCCGTGGATGTCGAAGCTTTCCCCCAGATACCGCTGGCTCATGGCGGAGCATTCGATGTGCCATCCCGGCCTTCCCTTGCCCCAGGGGCTTTCCCACTCCGGTTCGCCCGGTTTGCTGGATTTCCAGAGGGCGAAGTCGAGAGGGTTGCGCTTGCGTTCGTCCACCTCCACCCGCGCTCCGGCCCTCATCTCTTCGAGGTCCCGGCCCGAAAGCTTTCCATAAGAAGAAAACTTTTCCACCGCGAAATAGACATCGCCGTTGACGCGGTAGGCCGCTCCCCGATCGATCAGCTTTTCGATGTGGGTAATGATTTGCGGGATGTTCTCCGTGGCCCGGGGTTCGTGGGTGGGCTTTTCTACGCCGAGGGCCAGCATATCCTCTTCGAACTCCCGGATGTAACGTTCGGCAATCTCCTGGCAGGAGACCCCTTCCTTGTTGGCCCGGTTGATGATTTTGTCGTCCACGTCCGTAAAGTTGCGGACGTACGTCACCTCATATCCCTGGTGGCGGAGAAAGCGGTAAATCATGTCAAAGACCACCGCGGCCCGGGCATGGCCGATGTGGCACCGGTCGTAAACCGTGACCCCGCAGACATACATCCCCGCCTTGCCGGGATGACGGGGAACAAAATCCTCTTTCCTGTTGGTCAGGGTGTTATAAATTCGCAAGGCCATATCTATATTCCTGTCTACAAATAATAAATTCTCTGCGCTCTTTGCAGTGAATCTTTTTTAGATCGGCCCGCGGTTCTCCAGCGACTTGCTCAGCGTCACCTGGTCGATGTACTGCAGGTCTCCGCCCATGGGCACGCCCCGGGCGATCCTCGTCACCCGTACGCCGAGAGGCTTGATAACCTGCGAAAGATACTGGGCCGTGGCTTCTCCTTCAACAGAAGGGTTGGTGGCGAGAATAACCTCTCGAATTTTTCCTTCCCGCAGGCGCGAAAGGAGCTCCTCGAGGCGGAGGTCCTGGGGCCCGATCCCCTCCAGGGGAGAGAGGACGCCGTGAAGCACATGGTAAAGCCCCTGGTAGCTTCCGCTTCGCTCCAGGGCCATCAGATCCTCGGGGCCGCTGACCACGCAGACCACCTCCTGACTGCGCCGCGCATCCTGGCAGATCCGGCAAAGGTCCTGATCCGTGAGGTTGAAACACCGGGTACAGAGGCGGATTTTTTCTTTGACCTCGAGGATCGCCCGGGCCAGGGCGTCGGCGGTTTCCCGGGAGGAGCGGAGGATGTGCAGGGCCAGACGCGAGGCGGTCTTCTCCCCGATTCCGGGAAGCTTGGCCAGTTCTTGAATCAGCCGCGATATGGGCTGGGCATGTTGAAGAGACATGTTCACATCATTCCCGGGATGTTGATTCCCCCAGTCAGCTTTTTCATCTCTTCCGCCACCATTTCCTGGGCATTTTTCAGGGCCGCGTTGGCAGCAGCCAAAACCAGATCCTGAAGCATCTCCACATCTTCGGGATTGACGACTTCCTTCTCGATCTTGATCGAAACCAACTCCTGCTTGCCGTTGGCGACCGCGACCACCATCCCGCCGCCGGCCGAGGCTTCCACCGTCCGCGAAGCCATCTCTTCCTGGACTTTCATCATCTTGGACTGCAGCTGCTGAGCCTGGCGGATTAAATTCCCGAATCCTTTGGTCATAACCCTCTCCTTACGGAAAAATCGCATAGCGCAAAGCGCCCGGCGCATAGCGTCTATAAAAAAGACTAATCTCAGAACACGCAGAGATCGCAGAGGTTCGTGGATACGGTGGCTTCCGGCTTTCGCCTGAAATTTCCCGTAAAAGTTCCTCCCGCCGCCTATAAATCCTTGATTTCCACTACCCGCCCCCCGAAGACATTGATCGCCTCCCGGACGAGGGGATGGTTCAGGGCTCCCTCCTGCTTTTCCCGGAGGGTTGGTTTTTTCTGATTCTCTTTTTCCCCGTTTTGCGTTCCGCTCCTGGGGGGCTGTCGGTCTCCCAGCGCCTTTACCCCCACTTTAAGGCCTTTCTTGAAAAACTCCCGGGCCAGGATTTCGAGCAGCGTCCGGTTATCGGATTCCTGCATCCGGTCCAAATAGAAAGATTTTTCCGGGTAACCGATTTCTAAGACCGTATCATTCAAAACCAGCGGCCGGGCGTGTTCCAGGAGAGAGGCGAAGGGAGGTTTCTTTTTTTTGGCGAAGTGGACGAAATCCTGCCAGACGCCCCTGAAGTCCGGAGCCGATTCCGCCGCTTCCTCTTGAGTCTCCTCCGCAGCGGAGGCGATGTTCTCCCCCGGGGCCTCCGCCGGTTCGGCCGGAATCTCTTCTTCTTCTTGCTCCTCAGGCTCCTCCACGGAAACCGGTGTGGTTCCCCTGGCCGGAAGCGATTCCTTTAAAACCGGCTCCTCTTTTCTCGGAGGGAGAGAAGCCGGAGCCCCTTCGGAAAGGCGCGCCTCCATGGATTGGAGCTTTTCCAGAACCTCCTGAACGGAAAGGAGCGGCTTTTTCCGGGCCAGCCGGGTCAAGGTCATCTCCAGGACCAATTTGGGAAAAGCGGAGCGGGCGATCTCGTCGTGCGCTTCGAGAAGAATCCGGAAATACGTGTGCAGCTCCTCCCGGGAGAACTTTTCCGCATACGGCAGAAGCCGGGCCACCTCTTCAGTGGGCAAATCGAGGAAGCCGCTGTGGTCCTCGGGTCGGGGGAAAATTTTCAAGACCAGAAGGTCCCGCAACAGCCGGGCCAGTTCCCCGCAGAAATCCTTCAGGTCGTACCCATACGTATGGACCCGTTCGACGATCTGCAGCAGCCGTCCGGGATCCGCTTCCTCCAGTCCCTGAGCAACCTCCTGCAGGATCTGCCGGTCCACGACGCCGAGAACCTCCACCACGTCCGCGTCGGAAACCTTGGGTCCGCTGAAAGAAAGGACCTGGTCCAGGAGGCTCTGCGCATCCCGCATGGACCCTTCCCCCTCGCGGGCGATCAGGTGAAGGCTCGGATTGCTGATTTCCACCTTCTCTTCCGCGGCAATCTTCCGGAGCTGGGCAACGGTTTCAGAGAGAGGAATCCGGCGGAAATTGTACCGCTGGCACCGGGAGAGAATGGTCAGGGGGATCTTGTGCGCCTCCGTGGTGGCGAAGACGAAGATGACATGGGGGGGAGGTTCTTCCAGAGTCTTCAGCAGGGCGTTGAAAGCCGCCTCCGTGAGCATGTGCACTTCATCGATAATGTAGATTTTGTACTTGTTTTTGGAGGGAAGGTATTTGACGTTTTCCCGAAGCTCCCGGATTTCATCGATCCCGCGGTTGGAGGCCCCATCAATTTCCAGCACGTCGACGGAAATCCCTTCCCGGATCTCCTGGCAGGAGGAGCAACGGTCGCAGGGTTGAGGGGTAGGGCCTTCCTGGCAGTTCAGCGCTTTGGCAACGATCCGGGCCACCGAGGTCTTCCCGACGCCGCGGGGACCGGCGAAGAGATACGCGTGGGCGACCCGTCCCATGGCGATGGCATTCTGCAAAGCCTGGGTGATCGGCCGCTGCCCCACGACCTCTTCAAAGGTGCGGGGCCGCCATTTCCGCGCTAAGACCACATAGGACATAAGGAGAAAGGGGTGATAGCCAGGCACCCCCGCGGCACACGGAGGGCGTTACGACCGTTGCTTCCTTCCGGACCTGGCGGGGTTGGTAACTTTCCGTTGCGCAGGACCCGGCTATCATAAATTTAATAGGACGCAAAAAAACACTGATACACGCAGAAAAAAATTATTGAAAATAATGATCAGAAAAACAAATCCCTTTTTCTCTGCCCTTATTAATCCTGAAAATCTGCTTTCATCTGCGTTCTATAAAAAATTCTTGGCGGAGAGAGTGGGATTCGAACCCACGGTCCCGCTTTTGGCGGAACACACGATTTCCAGTCGTGCCCCTTCGGCCAGCTCGGGCATCTCTCCGTATAACAAGAAAATTAGGACGCAGATTAGCACAGGTAAACGCAGAAAAAACTCATAAACTTCTTAAAACAAAAATTGTTCCTTTGGTTCTTTTTTCGTATCCCTCTTTCCGCGTTCATCTGCGTCCCCTGAAACCCTTTTGGCGGAGAGGGTGGGATTCGAACCCACGTGAGAGCTTTTGGCCCCCAAGTCGATTTCGAGTCGACCCCGTTACGGCCACTTCGGTACCTCTCCTGAAAAAAATCTCACCACCGAGAGCACAGAGAACACAGAGAAACAAAAATATTTTAAAAAATTTGCGCCAAAATATTTTCTGAGTATTATTTTTCTTTTCTTTCTGATTATCTAACTCTGTGCGCTCTGTGCCCTCTGTGGTGAGTGTTTTTATCTTTTGCTTTTGAAGAAGCGGCGTAACATTTCCTCGCACTCTTGCGCGCGAACACCGCCTCTCACCTCCACCCGGTGGTTCAGGCGCTCGTCGCTCAAAATCGAATACCGAGACCGTACCCCTCCATTCTTGGGATCGTCGGCTCCATAAACCAACCTTGCCACCCGAGCCTGGATAATGGCCCCGGCGCACATCACGCAGGGTTCCAGGGTGACATACAGCGTGCAGCGGAGAAGTCGGTAATTTCTTACCGCTGCCGCTCCGGCCCGAAGGGTCAATATCTCCGCATGTCCGGTTGGGTCGCTTAGCCCGATCGGCCGGTTGTGCCCCCTGGCGAGGACTTGCGCCTCGGATACCAAAACCGCTCCAATCGGGACTTCCCCCTCTTCTCCGCCCTTTTTTGCCTCCTCAAGGGCCATCCCCATAAAAAAATCGTCAAATTCGTCTTGGGATCGAGGCTCGATATCCCGGACTCCATGCTTTGAGCATTCTTGAAGATGGCAAAAAACAGCGGTTTTCCGGAAAAAAATTCAATCTATTTATATCATTTTCTGCCGTGATGTCAAGGCGAAAGGTAAAAGAACCCCTTGATTCCAGATCATTTTTCTGTTAGTTTTGATTTATGAATCATGAGCTTGTACCTTCTTTGGACCTTCAATTCGCGGTTATTGCCGACGATTTGACCGGGTCCTTGGACACGGGCCTGCAGTTCCACAAAAAGGGCCTAACTACCTTTGTTCCCCTCAGTTGGAAAAAACCTTCCGTCAGCGGGCCGGCCCTGTCCCTGAACACCAACAGCCGGAACATTCCGGGAGATGAAGCCTACCGGCGAGTTTACTGGGCCTGCCGGAAAATCAAAGCCGAAGGCCTCTATAAAAAGATCGACTCCACCATGCGCGGTAACGTGGGGAAAGAAATCCTGGCCATTCTCGATGCCCGGAATATCCCCAAGGCCGTCGTAATCCCCACTGTCCCGGTTATGGGCCGGACCGTTGAAAGGGGGATCCTTCGGGTCCATGGGGTTCCCCTGCTGCGCACTCCCTATGCCAAAGATCCTTTTCATCCTATTTTCACCTCGCACCTTCCCGATCTTCTATCGCAGGAAACCGGCGAACCGGTCGGGTATATAGGGTTGAAGGCTGTCCGCAAGGGGCCTTCTTTCCTGGCCGGAAAAATCGAAAGCCGGCCGGAGCGGCTCTTAATTTTGGACACGGTTTCCGAGGAAGATGTGGAAAGCATTGCCGGGGCGTGCGCTCTTCTCCCCGGAAAGGTTCTTCCCTGCGGATCGGTCAGCCTGGCGGATAAGCTCAAGATTCCGGGGGCCCGCTCAGCCAGGACGTTAAAGAAAAGATCCAAAGGGTCGATCCTCATCATTTCGGCCAGCAGAAACCCCAGGACCGCTGACCAGGTCAACGAAGTTAGAAAGGCATTTTCCTTCCCCTTGATCGAACCCGACTTGAGGGGATTGACCCATCCTCCGTCTATATTAAAGGAAATCCGCAATCTTGAGAGCCGAATTTTCCCCCTTTTTCCCAAGAGCAAGGGGGCCATCCTGACCACAACTTTTCAGAACCACATCGAAGGCAAGGAAGAAGCTATTTCAAAATCCCTGGGAAGAGCGGCGGCGGTTCTTTTGAAACAAAACCGCTTCGGCGGGTTGGTTCTGACCGGGGGTGATTTGGCCATGGGGGTCTTCACTCACCTATCCGCCTCAGCCCTCCGCATAGAAGATGAAGTTCTTCCCGGCATCCCCATGAGCACCATAAGAGACGGCCCCTTCGCCGGCCTCCGGCTGGTGACAAAGGCGGGGGGGTTCGGGGAAAAGGACGCGATGGTAAAAATTGTTCAGTATTTGATTGCCTGAATGATTTCACCACGGAGCCCACAGAGATCATAGAGGCAAAAATATTATTCGAAAAACAACAAGTCAGTTTGGGCGCGAAATAGTTGTAACTTTTCGCACAGCATTGAAGTGACAGGATTTTTTTGAATTTATTACCTCTGGGTTCTCTGTGATCTCCGTGGTGAGGATTCTTTTAATACGAGGAACGAATGAAAGCTAAGAAAACCAAAATTCCGATTGCCATAACCATGGGCGATGCCGCCGGCATCGGGCCGGAAATCACGGTCAAAGCCCTGGAAAAGAAATCCCTGCATCGCCAGGTCCTGCCGATCGTGGTCGGCGACGCCGGGGCCATGGAACAGGCCCTGGGCATTGCCAAGAGCAAGCTGAAAATCCACCCCATCTCCGATTTGAGCGAAGCCAAGGACGATCCTAAACTTATCAACGTCCTGGACCTTAAAAACATCGACGTGAAAAAACTCCGGCACGGCAAAGTCGACCGGATGCCCGGGAAAGCGGCCGTGGAGTATATTCAGAAGGCGGTTGCCCTGGCCATGGACGGAAAAGTCTCCGCTATCGTCACCGGTCCGATCCATAAGGAGGCCATCAACAAGGCGGGATTTCACTACGCCGGCCACACCGAGCTTCTGGCCGACCTCACCAAGACCAAGGATTACGCCATGATCCTCGCCCATGGGGATTTCCGGGTGTCTCATGTGACGACCCACACGTCCATGCGGCGGGCCTGCGACCGGATCAAAAAGGAAAGGGTCTTTACCGTCATCCGCCTCACCTATGACTTTTTGCGCCGTCTCGGAATTGAAAATCCCCGGATCGGCGTCGCCGGTCTGAATTGCCATTCCGGGGAGGACGGGTTATTCGGAGATGAAGAGATCAAAGAGATCTCTCCGGCCATCAAGCAGGCCCGGGAAAAGGGATGGAATGTGGACGGGCCGGTTCCCCCCGACACGGTTTTCGCCAAAATGAAAGGCAAGCAGTACGACGCCGTGGTCGCCATGTATCACGACCAGGGGCACATCGCCGTAAAGCTCGTCGGTTTTTCCATGAAGCCGGGCGGCAAAGTCTGGGACAAGATGAGCGGGGTGAACGTAACCGTCGGCTTGCCCCTCATCCGCGTTTCCGTGGACCATGGGGTGGCTTTCGGCAAGGCCGGGGAAGGCCGCGCCAACCCCGAATCCATGGTGGATGCCCTCAAGCTGGCAATCCAGCTCTCGGTCGGGAAGCCGGGAGATCATTCCCGGTCGGCTTGATGTCTTGAGTTTGGGGGGATCGCCCCCTGTCTTTTTTCACCGCCTGAACCCTGGCGGCCAGCCCCGGCACCGGGGTATTTTCCCTCTTGGGGTATCAAGATCATTTCGAAAAGGAGGAATCGTTTAATGAAAAGGCTGCTTTCCGTTTCCGCGACAGCCGTATTTCTGATGTCCATGGCCTGCGCCGCCATGGCCATCGAAATCAAATTTGCCCACGTCGTCAATGACAAGGACGCTTTTCACGTCGCCGCCGTGAAATTCAAGGAGCTTGTGGAAAAGAATACCAAAGGCGAAATCACCGTCGCGCTGTTTACCGACGCCAAGCTGGGAGATGAGCGCACTCTCCTGGAACGGATGAAAATGGGGATCGTCGATTCGGCGATCATCACCAACGGACCGATTATCAACTTCGTCCCGGCTTTCGGGGTCATCGACCTGCCCTTCCTGTTCCGCGACCCGGATCATGCCTATAAGGTCCTGGATGGAAGCATCGGTCAGAAACTCCTGGCCGAAATGGAATCTCAAGGGTGGAAGGGCCTGTCCTTCGGCGAGCGGGGGTTCCGCAACCTGACCAACAGCAAACGGGCCGTGAAAACCCCGGAGGACATCAAAGGATTGAAAATCCGGGTCATGCAGAACCCGGTTTATGTGGACTCCTTCAAGGCTTTGGGCGCCAATGCCGTTCCCATGGCCTGGACCGAGGTGCTCACGGCGCTCCAGCAGGGCACGGTCGACGGGCAGGAAAATCCCCTCAACGTGATCATGGCCTTCAAGCTTTACGACGTCCAGAAGTACCTGAGCATTACCCGCCACGCCTACGCCCCCGCCCCCATTCTGATGAGTACCATCACCTGGAAAAAGCTGACCCCTGCCCAGCAGCAAATTATGAAGAAGGCCGCGCAGGATGCCGCCGATTTCGAACGGGCCTGGGACAACAAAATGGAATCCGATTGGCTGAAGGAGCTTGAAAACAAAGGCATGATGGTGAGTAAACCGGATTTGAAGCCGTTCCTGGCGGCGGTCAAGCCGGTCTACGAACAGTACACCCCGAAATACGGGAAAAATCTGCTCGATTCGATCATCAACACAAAGTAGGGAGCGATCATGCCGGCGGAACAAAACCCCGGAGGGGCGGTGAAGACGGCCCCTCCGTCTCTTCTTCGCGCCTGGAGCGATCGGATCAACGGCTGGTGCGAAAAGGCCCTCTTCGGCCTGATGATCGCAATGATCTTTTTCACCACCCTCCAGGTCATCACCCGCGTTTTTTTCACCGCTCTTTCCTGGTCGGAAGAAATCACCTGTTTTCTCCTGGTTTATGCGTCCCTGGTGGGGGCGGCGGTCGCCTTCAAACGGGGATCCCACATCGCCGTGACTTTCATCGTGCAGCAGCTTCCCGCGGAGATCCAGAAGGCACTGGCGCTTCTGGTGTATTTATTGGGCATCGGTTTCTTCGGCGTCATCGCCGTTTACGGCATCCTGCTGATGAAGACCGAAAGCCAGCAGACCTCCCCGGCAATGATGATTCCCATGGTCTGGGTATATCTGATATTTCCGGTCCTCGGAGGAATCATCATCCTGCATCTTTTGGCCGGCCTCGGGCAGACCATGAAGAGGAGCTGACTTATGGGCTGGATCCTTTTCGGCAGCTTCTTCGCGCTCCTCCTCATCGGTGTCCCGGTCGGTCTAGCGGTCGGGCTCTCTGCCCTTATCATCTTCATTATCAACGGCATCCCCCTGCAGATGGTTCCCCAGACATTTTTTGAAGGCAGCAGCTCTTATGCCCTTGTCGCCGTGCCTTTTTTTATTCTCGCCGGCGATATTTTGGCCCGCGGCGGCATTTCGGAGAGGATTCTGGCCATCGCCGAAGCGACCATCGGCCGGGTCCGGGGCGGGCTGGCGATCGTCGCCACCATGGCCTCCATGTTCATTGCCGCTATCTCGGGATCGGGGGCCGCAACCACCGCCGCCGTGGGCGCAGCCCTGCTTCCGGAGATGAAGAAGAAGAAGTATGATACCGATTTCTCCGCAGCCCTGATCGCTTCCTCCGGATGCATCGGCGTGGTCATCCCTCCCAGCGTGCCCATGGTCCTGTATGCGGTCATTGCCGGCGAGTCCGTGGCCAAGCTTTTCATGGGCGGGTTCATCCCGGGGACGCTCATGGGCATAGGCCTTATCTTTTATGGCGTCTGGTTCTCGCAGCGACACGGTTATCCCGCCAGTGAAAAGCTTCCGGCCCGGGATGTCGCCAGGCGCTTTGCCGCATCCCTTTGGGGGCTCATGACCCCCGTAATCATCCTCGGGGGCATTTTCTCCGGCTATTTCACCCCCTCTGAAGCCGCAGCCATTGCCGTCGATTACACTCTGCTGATCGCCTGGGTCGTTTACCGCTCCCTGAACTTCAGGAAGTTCTACGAACTGGTCGTCGGCGCCGGGGTCACTTCGGCGCTGATCATGTTCATTATCGGCACGGCGAAGATCTTCGGCTGGGGCCTTGCTTTTTATCAGATCCCCGAAACCGTGGCCAAATCGATGATCGGTTTTGCGGGAGACAGCTATTTCACGATCTATCTGATGATCAACGTCATCATTCTCATCGCCGGTTGTTTTATGGAAACAGCCTCCGCTTTGATCATCCTGACCCCTATCTTTCTCCCCCTTATCGCCGCAGTAGGGGGGAATCTTATCCACTTCGGAGTAGTTTTAACCATCGGTTTGGCCATCGGCATGACCACCCCTCCCATGGCCATCGATATCTTTGTAGCCAGCGCGATCAGCGGGCGTTCCCTGGAGGATATCAGCCGGGCCATTATGCCTATGGTGATCGTCCTCATCCTTGTCCTGTTCATTTGCACCTATTTCCCCTGGTTTATCATGGTGTTGCCGAAAGTATTCATGGGCGTCCAGTAGTCGCGGGATTTCCGGCAGATAGAGGGTTGGGAACCCCAAAAAGAGAAAAAAGAAAGGGCCGTTCCGTAAAAAGATGGCCCCTTCTCTTCTTCTCTTGACATAACGGCTCGTTTTTGCTAATAGTTACTTGCGCGAAGGCAGTCATCAACGAAAGGAGATAATGATGAAAGACCATCCGAAGAAGGGAAAGGAAAGGGCGAAGTTAAGCCGGCGTGATTTTCTGAAGGCCGGAGCAGCCGGATTGGGCGTAGCGGCCCTGGGCGGATTGCCTGAGAAAGTTTTCGGCCAGGCGCCGGCCTTTAAGAAGGGCACAAAACTCTCAATTCTGCAGGGCTCCTATTTCATCGCGCCCTCGCAGGATCTGTACAAGAGACAGGCAGAGGAGTGGGGCCGGGCCAATGGAGTTGAGGTGGTTGCCGACTTCCTGAACTGGCCTGACCTGCAGCCCAAGATCGCAGCCTCCGTGCAGGCCGGCGGCTACGATATCGTTGAGCTATGGGGCGGATGGAACTATCTCTATCAAGACAGCCTTATAGATGTAGCTGATATTGCCGAGCCTTTCGGAAAGAGAAATGGAGGCTGGGAGAAATACGTTGAGTTGTCCTATAAAGTAGGAAACCGCGTTCTGGGAGTTCCCCACGGATACTCCAATGCTTCCATGGCCTACCGGATCAGCTGGTTCAAGGAAGCCGGATGCCCGAATGCCGAGGATGGGAACAAGGTTGATTTGACCTGGGACGAGTATTTTGCCATCGGCAAGAAATTGAAAGCAAAAGGGAAACCGTTCGGGCAGGCGCTCGGCCACAGCACCGGAGACCCTCCGGGATACTGCTATCCCTACATGTGGTCCTATGGCGCCATGGAGGTAGAAAAGGACGGCAAGACCGTAGCCTTCAATAAGCCCCAGTTTGTGGAAGGAATGCGGAAGTTTATCCAGGGCTGGAAAGATGCCTACGACGAAACCGGGACCTCCTGGGACGACAGCAACAACAACCGTGCTTATATTTCCGAACAGATCTCCAGCAGCTTCAACGGTTCCAGCATCTATTTTGCCGCAAAGGCAAATAAACCGGCGCTGGCCGAGGACACGCACCACATTCTGATCCCCAAAGGACCGGCCGGCCGGTTCTACTGGTTGGATACCCGGACGTTTGCCATCCTGAAGAATTCAAAAAATATACCGGCAGCCAAAGCGTTCTTGAAGTGGTGGTTTGAAGAAAAACAGTTCGGCGATTGGTGGCGCAGCCAGGAAGGATATATGCTTCAGCCGGTGAAAAAGTATTACAACGATCCCACCTGGTTCAAAGATCCAAAAATGGCCCCCTTCCGGGAACAGCCCAAGTACGGGTTAAACCAGGGCTATGCCGGCCCGCCGAATACAAAAGCAGCCATGGCGTGGTCGAAGTACATCGTCGTGGACACGTTTGCCAAGGCGGTCCAGGGCGGGGATGCCAAGAAAGCGATTGAATGGGGTGCCGACCAGTTGAAACGGATATATGGCAGGTAATTCTTAATGAGATAAAAGGGGATGGATTGAAAACCAATTCATCCCCTTTTTTTAAAAAAATTGCTGAAATACTGAGTTCGTAAAAAGTCGTCACTCCGGTGAAAACCGGAGTCCAGGGTATTCACAAGCTATGGCATTTACTGGATTCCGGCTTCCGCCGGAATGACGGCAAAAGATCATTTCAGACTTTTTACCAAACCATCAAGATTGAATTCCTCCCCCCTCTCTTTACAAAGGAAAAAATTCCCCTCTTTGAAAAAGAGGGGTTAGGGGAGATTTTAAGAGGCAGAGTTTCTTGAGTAATCCAGAGAGCATATCTTCCATGGCATCTAAGCCGTCTTCAAAACCCTTCTCCATGAGGGACTTCTTCGACCGGGAGAGAAACCTTGGCATTATCCTCATGCTTCCGGGGGCCATCCTCCTGATCGCTTTCATGGCCTATCCCTTTTTCCTCGGTATCTGGCTTTCCCTGACGGACAGCACGATCGGGCGATTGGGGCAATATATCGGCCTCCGAAATTTTATTGATCTGCTGACCGACACCATCTTTCACCAAACCGCCCAAAATACCTTCATATATGCCCTGGTGACCGTTCCGTTTAAGGCGATTCTTGGCTTGGGTTTGGCTTTAGTCTTAAACCGGCACATGCGTTTCAGCAGCCCGATCCGCGCCGGCGTGATGATGCCCTGGATCGTCCCGACCGCGCTTAGTTCCTTAGGCTGGTTCATGATCTTCGACCCCGTCTTCAGCCCGATCAGCTGGCTCTTTAAGAACTTGGGCTTGATCAGCAAGAATATCAATTTCCTGGGAGATCCCGGTTTGGCCATCGCCTCGGTTTGCTGGGCCAATATCTGGCGGGGGGTTCCCTTTTTTGGGATAACAATCCTGGCGGGACTTCAATCTGTTCCTCAGGAATTGCATGAGGCGGCCGCCATCGATGGAGCGACCGTCTGGCACCGGTTTCGCCATGTGACGATCCCTTCGATCAAGGGAGTCGTCCTGATTGCCTCCCTCCTTTCGATCATTTGGACCTTTGCCGATTTCCAACTGATTTACATTTTGACCAAGGGAGGCCCGGCCAACATGACTCACATTTTTGGTACCTACACATATCAAATCGGTCTGTCGGCCACGGAAATCGGGATGGGCGCGGCCATTTCCCTTTATATGTTCCCCGTCCTCGCCTTCTTCGCCATTCTGCTGCTTTTCTATTTGCGGAAGGAACAATAAAATGGTTGGAAGCAATGTCTTTCGCGCCAGATTTTTCAGCCTCTATCTGCCTCTGACGGTTTATATTGTCTTTCTCCTTTTCCCCTTTTATTGGATGTTGATCGTATCCTTCAAACCTACGAACGACCTTTTCGAAATGAAATTTAATCCGTTTTGGATCCAGCAATTCACCCTGGAAAATTACCTTTATCTATTCCAAAATACCGATTTCCTATCCTGGCTGAAAAACACCCTCATTGTTTCCGTCGTCTCCACAACCTTGTCCCTAATATGCAGCGTCTTCATCGGGTACGCCCTGGCCCGGTTGCGTTTTCCGGGGAGCAATTTCTTGGGGGTGGGAATCTTCATGGCTTATTTGGTTCCTCCCACTCTCCTCTTCCTTCCCCTGGCACAGGTTATTTCGACCCTGGGTCTGAATAACACCTACTGGTCTTTGATTCTGACCTACCCCACCCAGTTGATCCCTTTTGCCTCCTGGCTCCTGATGGGATACTTCCGGACCATCCCCAAAGAGATCGAAGAAAGCGCCATGGCCGACGGCTGCTCGCGCATCCAGATCCTCTATCGCATGGTTTTGCCGTTGTCAGTCCCGGGTCTCCTTTCCGCCGGGATTTTCTGTTTCACTCTCTGTTGGAACGAGTTTCTTTATGCCTTAATTTTTATGTCGTCCGGACCCATGAAAACCATTCCGGTCGGAACGGTCAGCGATCTAATCAAAGCCGACACCTTGTTCTGGGGCGCGCTCATGGCCTCCGCGGTCTTAGGATCTTTTCCCATCGCTTTCATATATTCATTCTTTGTTAAGTATTACATCTCCGGCCTCACGGCCGGTGCTGTAAAAGGGTAGTTTTTCTTGAATTGCAAAATGCAAAGGCCAAATTGAAAATTTTGAAATAAAATATACTCTCCTCTGCAATTTGCATTTTTGAAATGTCTTGGCCCTTTTAAAAAGCTGTTAAATCCCGCTTCATCCCCCTTTTAAAGGGGAAAACAGTGGAGCCAGCTATCTGGGGATTAATAGATCTCTCCTCCCTTTGGAAGGGAGGCCGGGAGGGATTTGGGGAGCAGTTCTCTTTCAAACGCTGACAGGAAATTGGGTTGGGGGATAAGAGCAGGATCGGAAGAATGAAAAAACGAAAAAATGTTTTGCGCAACCTTTTGAAAGCAGGCAAGCCCTCCCTGGGCGTGCATGTTCATGCTACCTGGCCCGGGTTCGTCGAAGTCATCGGACAAACCGGGGTCATCGATTATATTGAATTTTCGGGGGAATACGCTCCCTACGATCTATACTCCCTGGAGAATTTCGGCCGGGCCGTCGATCTTTTTCCGCAGATGACTTCCATGATCAAGATCGACCAGGACCCGCGCCTGTTTCTCACCAGCCGGGCCATCGGCTCGGGGATACCCAATCTCCTTTTTGCGGACATCCGCAGCGCGGAGGACGCCCGGCAATCGGTTGCCGCGGCCCGGGCGGAAACACCCAGGGCCAAAGGCTATATGGGCGCGGCCATGCGGCGGGATGTGGGCTATGTTCTCGGACCCGGGTCCAAGGAGTACGTGCAGCAGCTCGAGGAAGGCGTCGTTGCCCTCATGATCGAGAAGAAGACCGCCATTGAAAACCTCGAAGGGATCCTTTCCGTGAAAGGGGTCGATATGGTCCAGTTCGGGCCGGCCGACCTATCCATGTCCCTGGGGATCCCGGGCCAGTGGAACGACCCCCGGATTAAAGAGGCTCATGAATACATGATCAAAACAGCCATCAAGATGGGCGTCGCCCCCCGCGTCGAATTGCTGGATTTCAAAGATGCCGAGCCTTACCTGAAAATGGGCGTCAAACATTTCTGCATCGGCTGGGATGTGGTCATCATTCAAAAATTCTGCCAGGAGCAGGGCACGGCTTTCCGGAAAGCCTTCCGCAGATAAAATTTCTCACCACGGAGGGCGCAGAGAGCACAGAGATTTCAGGGTTAAAGGGGGATTTTGCAGGAAAATGCCGGGCAAACAATGTCAACTTTCTTTTGACGTTCACTATAATTTGACTTATACATTTTGATATGCTTTTTTATTTTATTTTTTATATCTCTGTATTCTCTGTGACTTCTGTGGCTAAATGGTTTTAAAGAATCAAAGCCCATATAAGCCGGGTTTCCGGTGTTCTTGAAGGAGAACCACCATGGCGAAAGTATTAATGGAGAAGTTAAATAAGCATTACGGGGAAGTGAAAGCGGTGAAGGATCTGGATTTGGAGATCCCGGACAAGGAGTTCGTGGTCTTAGTCGGCCCCTCGGGCTGCGGCAAGACCACAACCCTTAGGATGGTCGCCGGTTTGGAAGACATCACCTCCGGAGATATCCTCATCGATGACAAGGTGGTCAACCACCTTCCCCCCAAAGACCGGGACATCGCCATGGTGTTCCAGAACTACGCCCTGTACCCCCACATGACGGTGTACCAGAACATGGCCTTCGGCTTAACCCTGAGGAAGTTCCCCAAGGCCGAGATCGACCAGCGG
>Ga0113563_10000087_pt1 | contig 31732 bp, 27 predicted proteins | sample Mud3Dept3metaG_FD_80117 | JGI IMG/M metagenome (GOLD analysis project Ga0113563, IMG submission 80117) | Freshwater wetland microbial communities from Ohio, USA, analyzing the effect of biotic and abiotic controls - Mud 3 Core 4 Depth 3... | ecosystem: Environmental > Aquatic > Freshwater >... | reverse complement strand
TTCAGTTCGTCTGGGAAATACTTGGGCCGGGGATGGGCCTACTGTAACCATTCAGTCACGGGTGACAGTTGCTATGAATGGAGTACCGGCGTAAAGGCCAAGAGGTGCCTTGGCCTGGGGGCTCGGACGATCCGCTGGAATCATAAGGCGCTGGGATCTTAGTGGAAAGGGCGGGGGCCAAGGCCTCCCGCCCCCCATTTCGGAGAACCGGTGTTTTCTTCGAGTCTCGGGTCCTCCCGGCCGATGCTTCCGGCGCGTACCGCCCGAACCCCCAGGCCCCAACAAAACTTGTTCCGGGCCACCCGTGACTGAATGGTTACGGCCTACTTGCTTTTCCCCTTGCCTTTTCCTTTCCCTTTCCCGGAACCACCGTCATCCCCGTTGAAGTCGCCCTTCTTCAGGGCATGAAACTCCGGCGATCCCGGTTTGATCCCCAGATTCTTGGCGATGGTTCCCCACCCTTTTCCCTTGTGGGTCTGGTATTCCTTAACCACGACGTCAACCGGTTTGGAAGCCACCTGTCCTACTCGAAGACACATGTAGGCATCTCCCGGTGTCGCCACGTTGACCATGAGGGCCTCAACTTTCGGCATGGGGACGCCGAATTGCGTGGAGAGCTTGACTTTGAAGGCCCCCAGGTCGGCCTGCGCCTGAACGTTTACATTTTTGATGAATCCGTCCAGGTCGCTCGCGCCCCAGGCAGGAAGGGATAGAAGGAGGAAAAGGGCGAGGTTCCCCAAAAAACAGCTGGTCTTTTTCATTTTTCGACCTCCGAAATTGGTTTTGGAAAGAGAATTCGCCAATAAATTTCTTGCAGGTGTATCGGCGGAAAACGGAAAAAAATTTAGCCCTTTGTGCTCCCGGGATCGCTTCAAATACAGCTCCGGATGGCACTGTCGACCCGGGCGCCTGGAAATGGAAGAGGAAAAATGTTATATTTTAGTCTGCGTTAACAATGACGTTCTGAGCCGCGAAGCCGGCAAGGGGGGTTTCCCATGGAAATGATGAAAGGGCTGGTTTCTCACCCCAACGGGGATTTGGCCCTCAGCGAGGTTCCCGTTCCCAAAATCGGCGAAAACGTCTACGCGCCGCGGGACGTGCTCCTGGAAGTCAAATACTGCGGGATCTGCGGCAGCGACATCCACCGTTGGAAAGCCGACAAAACAGGGGTCAAGTTCGCCCCCAGGAAAGTGGTTTCCGGGGCACGACGTGATCGGAGAAATATCCCAGATCCCCTACGACTGGCACACCGCCGTCTATCTGGCCGGCACGGGGCGGGTCCGGCTCAAGCCCCTCGTAACCCATCAATACGACCTGGACCATTGGGAAGAGGGTTTCGACCTGGCGGCAACGAGCAACGAGTGCCTGCGGGTGGCGATAAGACCTTGAGGGCCTCCAAAGAGGCGGGGTCCCCCGGCGGTGGTCACCGCCGAAATGCCCGCCCTTCCATTTCCGGACTTTTAACCGCTATTCGTCCGGGCGGCCCCTCTTGTTCATCCGGTTTTCGCATCTCTAAAGGAAGCCCTTGCGTTTGTCGAGAAGATGGAGGCAAACAAGCGCAAGCTCTTCTCGATATCTCCTTCGTTCCCTTTTTTGCGGAGAAACCATGACGGATTCGAAAGACAAAAAGTTCACTCTCGAAGACAACGGTTCTTTTTCCCCCCCGGAACGCAAACAACCCCTCCCCTGGAGCGCCCCCAAGCCGCGGGAAGAAGACCCGGAGGCTCCCGAGAGGATCCGGCGCATCATGGAAAATCCCAGCTATCGCCGAGCCGACCAAGACCTTGACCTGTTGAAGAGGGACGAACTTCGGCCCATCCGCCTGGAGCTGGAATTTCTGAAGCCTGAATTAATCTTTGAGGAATTCGGCATTCGCGGCGCAATCGTCGTTTTTGGAGGCACCCGCATTATCGAACCGGCGGCCGCCAAACTCAAAGTCGAGCGAGCGCGAAAAGCCCTGGCCGAGCACCCGCGCATCCGCGAGCTGGAACACCGCCTGGAGGTGGCGGAACGGCTGCTGGCCAAGAGCCATTATTACGACGTGGCCCGTGAGCTCGGCCGGATCGTCGGCCGGGCGGCAAACGGTGCGGAAGATTGCCGGCTGGTGATTGTCACCGGCGGCGGCCCCGGCCTGATGGAAGCGGCCAACCGGGGCGCCTACGATGTGGGCTCGAAATCGGTCGGCTTAAACATCTCCCTACCCCTGGAGCAGTTCCCCAACCCCTACATTACCCCCGAACTTTGTTTCCAGTTCCGCTATTTCGGCCTGCGCAAGATGCACTTTCTTCTTCGGGCCAAAGCCATGGTTGCCTTCCCCGGCGGCTACGGGACTCTTGACGAAGTCTTTGAAACTCTCTGCCTCATCCAAACCCGCAAAATCAATCCTGTGCCCGTCATTCTCGTGGGAGAGGAGTATTGGCGGCGGGCTTTCGATGTCGAGTTCCTTGCGGCCGAGGGCACCATCGACCCCGAAGACGCCGAGCTGTTCAATTTCGCGGAAACCGCCGAGCAGATCTGGAAGATCATCACTGACTGGTACGACCAGAGCAGCGAAGGGCTCTTCGGCTGACCGGGGCCGGGAAACAGACGGGGAAAAACCCTGGCTTCCCGTCACCCCGCGATGAAAGCGGGAGCTCTCCATGACCCGACCTCAGGATTTTGAAAAAACAGCGCAAAATAAAGGCTGAATCTCTTCCTCTCCCTTGCCTACCTTCACCCAATCTTTCCTGTCTGGAACCCTTCTAATCTTCCTTTAACTTCTTCTTTCAGATTCTTACCGCAGCGGTCGAAAAGGTTAATGGACTTTTTGCAGCAGCTTTTTCAATCGCCGGAAGGATAAGGCTGAAAGATGAATTTTATTCTTTTTTCCGTTTTCTTCGCTTTTTTCTTTCTTGTTTCCCCCGGCATCGCGCCGGGAAGAGCACCCGACTCCGCTTCCCCAGCCAATGGAAAAGGGGTGCCCATCTATCTCTATCACCGCTTCGGGTATGAAATCACGGACAGCATGACCCTGGCCGTGACCCGATTTGAATCCCAACTGAAAAAATTCAAGGAAGACAATTATTCGGTAATTCCCCTGCGGCAGCTGGTGGACTCCCTGCTTACGAAATCGGCCCCGCTTCCGCCCCGGGCCGCGGTCCTTACTGTGGACGACGGGCATATATCCGTTTACACACAGATGTTTCCGCTGGTCAGGAAATACGGGGTCCCCGTCACCCTTTTTCTTTACCCCTCGGCGATTTCCAACGCCTCCTATGCCGTGACCTGGGCTCAGCTCAGGGAGATGAAGGAGACGGGGCTTTTCGATTATCAAGGCCACACCTACTGGCACCCCAACTTCAAGACCGAAAAAAGGCGCCTGCCGCCGGGGGCTTACCGGCCTTTTGTCCAGGGGCAGCTGAAAAAGGGAAAAGAAAAACTGGAAAAGGAGTTTCAATCCCCGGTCGACCTCCTGGCCTGGCCCTTCGGCATCTACGATGAAGAGCTTGCCGGGATGGCCCGGGAGGCAGGGTATGTGGCGGCCTTCAGTATGGAACGGCGGGACGTGAACGGAGCCGACAATCGGATGGCGCTTCCCCGGTACCTCATGGCCGACCCTATGGGGAAGGCCCGGGGAAAAAAATAATCCCAGAAGGGAGACTTTGGTGGCCAGGATGAAAGAAAAAGAAATCGTAAGAGGCGCGCGCGGTTCCGCCCCTGCGGGAGGTCCGTCCCGTCCCCGGATCCTCATCCTTTGGATATTCATTCTCTTGCTTTTTCCTGCCATAGGGAAGGCCTTTCCTCCCGGAAAAGTCATCGACCACTTCAGCGGCAAACCCGTGGAAGGGGCTGCCGTGATGATCGGTAAAAGCCTTCAGCTCACCGATGCTCAGGGACAGTTTTTCAAATCTAACGGGGACAGCCGGGTTTTGGTCAAAGCTCACGGCTACCTCCGCGCCGAACAGGCCTTTGTTCCCCATCAGGAAATCAAGCTGATACCGTTCTCGCCAAGGGCGCTTTACCTTTCTTTCTACGGGATTGGAGACCGCGGCCTAAGGAACGCCGCCCTGAACCTGATCCGGGACACCGAACTCAACGCTTTGGTCATCGACGTCAAAGGCGATAAGGGGATGATTCCTTTCCCCAGCTCGATTCCCCTGGCCCAGGAGGTGGGTGCCCAGCGGCTGATCATCATCAAGGATATGAAGGGAATGGTTCAGTCCCTGAAAGAGAACGGGATTTATACCATCGCCCGCATCGTGACCTTCAAGGACCCCCTCCTCTCCATAAAAAAACCGGACTGGGCCGTGAAAAACGTGAACGGAGAGATCTGGTACGACCGGGAGAAACTAACCTGGGTTGATCCCTTCATGAGGGAAGCCTGGGAATACTACATCCAGATCGCGATCGAGGCGGCGCAGTGCGGGTTCGACGAGATTCAGTTCGATTATGTGCGCTTCCCCGACTCGATGAAGGTCCGCTTCTCCCGGCCCAACACCGCGGAAAACCGGGTCCGGGCGATCACCGGCTTTCTGATGGAGGCCAAGAACCGTTTGGCCCCCTATAATGTCTTTCTGGCCGCGGATATTTTCGGTTACGTTCACTGGAACTACAACGACACGGATATCGGGCAAAAGCTGGAAAATATCTCCCCTCATCTGGATTACCTTTCTCCCATGCTTTACCCTTCGGGATTTCAATTCGGGATTCCGGGATATCGGAATCCGGTTGCGCACCCGCATGAAATCGTGTATCTTACTTTGAAAAAGGCCCAGGAGCGGACCCAGCTGCCGCCCGTGCGGTTCCGGCCGTGGCTCCAGGCCTTCCGGGACTATGCCTTCGACCGCCGGCATTTCACGGCGAAGGAGATCAAGGAACAGATCACGGCAGTGGAAAAATTCGGTTCCAACGGCTGGATGCTCTGGAATCCCCGGAATGTTTATAACGGCGAGGGGCTGAAAAAGAAAGAAGGTTTCTGGACCCGGGCCCAGTCCGGCGAGGATTCGTAGCCCCCCGAATTCCCGCTCATCAAGCTCCCAGTGGACCTCCCAAATCTCTTCAAACATGCGGATCGCACGGAGAAGACACGGGTTGATTCGGCAAAAACTTTTTCTCCCTTTGATCCTTCTTGCCCTTCTTTGGGGTATAGGTCCCACCCCCGCTTCCCCTCCCCAAGACCTCCCCTCCCTGACGGGAGAAATCCGGGAGGAAAGGCTCATTCCCATCGGGGAAATCGTGGAGGAGGCCATCCGGACCGGCAAAACCCCGGGAGCGGTCGTTCTCGTCGGCCACAGAGGCCGGATCGTTTACCGCCAGGCTTTGGGATACCGCGCCCTGGAGCCGAGCCGGCTCCCCATGCTCGTCGACACGATTTTTGACTTAAGTTCCCTCACTAAAGTGATCGCTACCGCCCCCGCTATCATGCAGTTGGTCGAGAAGGGGAAAATCCGCCTTCAGGAACCGGTGGCGAACTATTGGCCCGAGTTCAAAACCCACGGGAAAGACCTCATCACCGTTCACCAGCTCCTGACTCATTATTCTGGGCTGCCCGCCGGATTTGGGCTGCAGCCGAAATGGTCCGGATCCTCCTCCGCTCTGAAGAAGATCGCGGCCGAGAATCTGGCCTCGATCCCGGGGACCCAGTTTCTTTACAGCGACCTGAATTTCATCGTCCTCGGGGAGCTGGTCTCCCGGATTTCGGGTAAATCCCTGGATGTTTACTGCGCCGAAAACCTTTATGCCCCCTTGGGAATGAAGGACACGGGTTTCCGGCCATCCGAATCCCGGCACTCCCGCCTGGCCCACACCCAGTATAAGAAAAAGGAACCGGGGAAAAAGCTCTGGGCGGAAGTGCACGACATGACCGCTTTCCTCATGGGAGGCGTTGCCGGTCACGCCGGCCTTTTCTCCACCGTTGACGATTTGGCAATTTTTGCGCAGACTTTTCTGGACGGCGGCGCTGCCAAGGGGGCGCGCATTTTGAGCCCCCTTTCGGTTCAAAAAATGACGACGCCTCAAAATCCGCCAAACAAAACTGTTTTGCGCGGCCTCGGGTGGGACATCGATTCCCCGATTTTTTCCAGCCGGGGGGAGCTGTTCCCGGTCGGCTCTTACGGCCATGCGGGATACACGGGAACCTCGATCTGGATCGATCCGGTTTCCCAAACGTACATCCTTCTCCTGACCAACCGCGTCCACCCCGGCGGACAGGGGGACGTGGTTTCCCTCCGCTCCCAGATCGCCAGCTGCGTGGCCGCGGCTTTGGGTCCCGAAGAGGCGGCGCAGCTACTCTCCTCCGGCCGCTCTCTCACCGGTCATAACGAACTGCAGAGGAGCTTTACCGGACAGGGCCTGCGAAACGGCGGCGTTCAGACCGGGATCGACGTTCTCGCAGAAAGTCAATTTTCCCCCCTGGCCAAGAAACGCGTCGGCCTGATCACCAATCACTCCGGCCTCGACTCCAAGGGGAGGCGGACCATCGACCTGTTTTTTAAGTCGCCCAAAGTAAAGCTGGTTTCGATTTTCGCCCCCGAGCACGGGCCCGCGGGACTTGCCGATGCGAAAGTTCCTTCCTCGAAGGATCCGGCGACCGGCCTTCCCGTTCACAGCCTTTACGGGGAAAGCAGGCGCCCGACGGAAAAGGCGCTTGCCGATCTCGACGCCCTGGTGTTCGACATCCAGGATGTGGGGGCGCGGTTCTACACCTATCTCACGACGTTAGGCTATGCCCTGGAGACGGCGGCGGAAAAGGGGAAGGATTTCTATGTCCTGGATCGCCCGAACCCGATTACCGGGGTCTCGGTCCAGGGGCCGGTTCTGGATGTTCAGCTGAGATCTTTTACAGGGTATTTCCCCATGCCGGTTCGTTACGGGATGACCATCGGCGAAGCGGCCCGGATGTTCAATGGGGAAAATAAGATCGGGGCAAATCTGCACGTCGTGAAAATGCAGGGTTACCAGCGCTCGGACTGGTTCGACGAAACCGGCCTGCTGTGGATCAATCCTTCTCCCAACCTGCGGACACTCGCCCAGGCGACGCTTTACCCAGGGGTGGCCATAGTGGAAGGGGCCAACGTGAGCGTGGGGCGCGGGACCGGGACGCCCTTTGAGCTCATCGGCGCTCCCTGGATCAATGCGCGCGATCTCGCTTCTTATCTGAACAAACGACGGATTCAGGGGGTCCGGTTTGTGCCGGTTGAGTTCACGCCGGCCGGCCACCAATACGAAAATCAGGCCTGCCAGGGAATCCAGGTCGTCCTTCTCGACCGCCAGGCCCTGGACTCGCCGGCGATGGGAGTGGAAATCGCCGGTGCCCTTTTTCAGCTTTATCCGAAAAACTTCCAGATCGACAAGACCCTTCACTCAATCGGCTCCCCGGAAGTGCTGAAAGCCCTCAGGGAGGGAAAAGACCCCCAATGGATTTTTCTCCTCTGGCAACCCCCCCTCCAGGAATTCATGGAGCTGCGCGCAAAATACCTGCTCTATTAACTCCGGACGACTTTGCCGAGCTTCAAAACCAACGAACCTTCATGACCCGGGAGAAATCCGCGAATCATGGAAATCCCCCCTGCCCTCTTTCCAAAGAGGGGGGGAAGAATTTTGAGGTCCTTTTAGGCGTTATGAACCGGAGGACACTCGGGAGTCATGCAAAGAAGTACTCCCCTTACCCGCCGCGGGAGAGGGGCGAAGATGGATGAAGATCAGGAGCAGGGCAAACCCGGGCCGTGGATCAGGCCTTCAACTTTGGGGGGATCGGCGTCTTCGGCGGTCTCCTCGAAAGGAGGTTATTCGCTTTGCGCCTTCTCGGCGGGGTTCGCGGGTTTTTGAAAGAAGGCGAGCAGCTGACCGGCCCCCTTTTCCGGGGTCTTTTTTTCGGCGGGGCTCTCAGCGGGGTTCATTTTGACTTTCAGGAAAGGTGAAATCAAGATCCATTCGTTTCGTCCGCTCTGGTATTCGTTCAGGACGTCTTTGAGGTATTTTTCCGTTTCCGGGAATGGAGGAACGCCTCCATATTTGCGAACGGTGCCGGGCCCCGCATTGTACGCCGCCAGCGTCAGAGGGAGATTGCCGGAAAACTCTTTGAGCAGGTATTTCAGATGGCGGACCCCCGCCTCGACGTTGGCCAAGGGGTCGAAAGGATCGGCCACCTGATAAATTTCAACCAGTACCGGCATCAACTGCATGAGGCCCATGGCCCCTTTGCGCGAAACGGCCCGGGGGTTACCCTCGGATTCCACTCGGATAATCGCCTGCACAAGTTTCGGGGGAACGCCGTGGGCTTCACAGATGCGGGAAAGGGCGGTGGAGAAGCAGGCCGGTTCGGGGACGACAGGAGAAGTCGCTTCGGGGGCCGTTGCCGCCTCGGGCTTTTGGTTCATTTCCGGCGGGCCCTTTTGAGCCGTCGTGGATACGGCCAGAAAAAAGGCCGTAATCATCGCCGCCGCCAGAATGGTTTGCCGCCAGGTTTTCATCCGGTTCCTTGAATACGCGATTCGAATTCTCATCGGTCTGCCCTCCGGTGGTGAAAGCCCAGGAAAACCGATGCCTCTGCCAAAAATCGTCGATTTTTTTGAATTGTCTTATGACTTCGAAGAAAAGATCAGATAATCGCTGTCTTCTGAAGAAGAATATTATAAATTTTTGATTTCGCCGGAGGAAGATTTCTTCTCTTAATTATGATCGAATAATGTTTGCATTATACCATAAACTGATTTGCAAGCTATTTTTTTCTTTTCGTTTTCATCCCAGCTGCGCGAGCCAGATAGAAAGAGTGATCATGGAAAGAAGGGTTGAAACCATGATGTCCGAGGACATCAGACTCTTATCGGCCCCGAGCTTGCTGGAAAGAAGGTAGGAAGAAAAGGCGGTCGGGCAGGCCAGGAGAACGATTCCCACCTTGAAATCCAGCCCCTCGACCTCCAACCAGCGGAAAAGCATCCATCCGGCTCCGACCATCAGGAAAAGCTTGAAGCAGCAGGCAAAAGCAGTCGCCTTGTAGTCCTTCCTTACCTTTTCAAAGGATAGGTTTCCGCCCATGGAGATGAGCGCCAGGGGCAGGGCCAGATCGGAAAGGAAGCGGAGAAAATTGACGGCGAAGGTCGGGAAAGGAACCCGAAAATACGAAAGCAAGAGCCCGGCCATACAGGACAGGATCACCGGGTTGGTGATCAGGGCGTTCCTGAGGTCCACGATCGACTTCCAGTTCATGGACCCTTTCAGGGGCCAGGTCAATGCCAGAACCGCCGCCGCATTCACCAGGGGGCTCATAAAGCCGATCAGAACGCCGCCCCGCTGCAGGCCTTCCTCGCCGTAGGCCGCCAGCAGGATCGGCAGGCCGATATAAGTCAGGTTTCCCCAGAAAGAGCCCTGGGTGAAAGACCCTACTTCCCGCGGCGGCAATCTCAGGAGCCGGGCTACAAGGTAAGCCCCCGCGCCGCAGGCCGGGACCGCCAGGTAGCTTCCGAGAATCAAACGGGGGTTGAAGTTCAAATCGAAGGAAGCTGTCCCGATCTTCCAAATCAGGAGGCAAGGAACAGCTACGTAGTAGGCAAGGTGGCTGATTTTGTCAAGGAAGAACTTATCGACAAAATTGATGCGGCGGATCCCAAAACCGAGGGCGATAATGAGGAAGACGGGCAGAACGACGTTGAGAAAAACCACGGGCGTCTCCGAAAGTTCTTGAAAGGCTTACGGGGCAAAGAACGGAGAATCAAAAAAAATCTACTCCTTTGCCGGGTCTGCCTTTTGAAGATGCAAGGCCTCCGGGTCCAGGACCAGGCGGACGGCGGTTCCCATTTCGCGGAACCCCCTGGGGTTGGGCTCATCCACCTGGACTCGCTCCCCGCCCTTCATCTCCACCCAATAGCGGGCCAGGGATCCGAGGAAAGAAACCTCCCGGATGACCCCCGGAAGGGCCGCTTCTTCCTCGTCGCTGAACCGGATCATCTCCGGTCTGGTTACGATCAAGATCTTTTCCCCGACCCGGAAACCGTTTTTCCTGGGAACGGGGATGATCTTTTCCCCAAGCCTCACGAGAATCGACCGCTCGCCTGCTTTAACGTAACATATTCGGGATCGGGAATGAATAGATTTGTCGGAGAAGTCCTCTTCCCTCTTCCGGAGAGAAGATCGAGGCGCGAGGGGAATTTCCCTTCCCCCTTTGGGGGACGGGGGGGATTAAAACGATCTCCAAAATCGAGCGGAGAGGATCCCGGATTTATCCCCGCAGAAATTTTAGCATCTGGTCCAGGGAATAGGTGTTGATTACGTCTTGCGCCTCAATCCAGCCTCTCCGGGCCGTGAAGACCCCGAATTTCATCAGCTCCAGCTGCTCGGTGCTGTGGGCGTCCGTGGAGATTGCGAGCTTGGCTCCCATATCCCGGGCCATCCGCGCATCCACGTCGCGCAGGTCCAGGCGGTCCGGGTAGGCGTTGATTTCCAGAACGACGCCCTGGTCGATGGCCGCCCGAATGACTTCTTTCAGGTTCACCTTGTAAGGCTCGCGCTCCAAGATCAGTCTTCCCGTTGGATGGGCCAGGATATGAACGCAAGGGTTCTGGATCGCCCGGATGATCCGCTTCGTCATCTCCGCTTCTTCCATGTTGAAGCGCGAATGCACGGATCCCAGGACCACATCGCACTCTTTCAAGATATCATCTTTCAAATCGAGCGTCCCGTCCCCGAGGATGTCCACTTCAACCCCTTTCAGGATGCGGATCCCGGAGATCTGCCCGTTGGCTTTCTCGACCTCCTTCAAGTGTTTGGCCAGCGCCTTCTCATTCAATCCCCCCGCCACCCGGACCGCCTGCGAGTGGTCGGTGATCGCGACGTAAAAATATCCCAGGTCTTTTGCCTTCTTCGCCATTTCGAGAACGGAGTTTTTTCCGTCCGTGGCCACGGTGTGCATTTGCAGATCGCCCCGGATGTCGCCCGGATTGATCAGCTGGGGCAGTTTTCCCGCGGCGGCCGCCGCAATTTCCCCCCGGTCTTCCCGCAGTTCCGGCGGGATGAACGGAAGGCCGACCGCCTGAAAAACTTCTTCTTCTTTTGCTCCGGTCAGACGCTTCTCATCCCGGGCGCGAAAAACTCCGTACTCGCTGACCTTCAGCCCCATCTCCTTGGCCCGTTCCCGGATGGCCACATTGTGGGCTTTCGACCCCGTGAAATAATGAAGGGCGGCGCCGTAGCTTTCCTCGTCGAGGACGCGAAGGTCCACCTGGAGCCCGTTCCGAAGGCGGATGCTGGACTTCGTTTCCCCCTTGGCGATCACGTCTTGCCCTTCGCCGTAGGCGGCAAATCGATCCATGATCTTTGAGTTTTTGGCGCAGATAGCCAGGATATCCAGGTCTCCGATCGTTTCGCTCCGCCGCCGGAAGGAACCGGCCGGATCCAGGCGTTTGACCCCGGGAACGTCCCTCAGGTGTCGTTCAAGCGCTTCGGCGTAAGAAAAACCGGTGGAGAGTTTGAAACGCCCGATGCCGGCGCGAAACTGCCCGATCGATTTTACAATTTTCTCTTCGGTCTTCTCTCCCATTCCCGCTAGGTTCCTAAGCCACCCGGCCCGGGCTGCTTTCTCCAGCCGGTCCACGGAATCGACGCCTAACCCGTCGTAAAGGAGTTTGACCTTCTTCGGGCCCAACCCTTCGAGCTTGAGAAGCTCGGTCAACCCCGGGGGGATTTTTTTCTTGAGCTCTTCGAGGGATTGGCACTTTCCGGTCTTCACGATTTCCACGATTTTTTCGTGAATGGACTTCCCGATTCCGGGGATCTCTTCCAGGTTTCGTCCCGCCTTGACCAGGTTCTCGAGGTTCTCGCTCATGTCGCCGATGGTTCGGGCCGCATTGCGGTACGATCGGATTCGAAAAGAGTTTTCCCCCTGGATATCGAGGATATCCGCGATTTCGGTGAAGACATCGGCAATGGACTTGTTTTCCACGATCTCACCCCCTCGGGAGTTGAAGGGAAGGGCGGGTTTGGGCGAACCGAAAAGATACGGGTTCGATCTTCAGAGACTTCGCGGCAGCGCGTTCTGGAAAGGTCGCATTTCCGAGGTTATTGAAGCTTAGATCAAGTCGGCCTTTTCCAATCCTTGAAAGACCTTGTCGACGAAAACTCGGCAGGGAGTTTCGCCATTGGAAAAGCAGCGATATTTCTCTTCATCCCGTTCCCGCCAGATGCAGATTCGGCAATCGTGGGGAGACAGGGCCTGCATAAGGTAGGAGATTTCCGCCTCGGTCAGTTTGGTCATCGAGATCCTTTATCCTGTTGTTTTGTTTTACAAATAATTTTAAATAATATTCCTTTCTTGAAAAATGTCAAATATTTTTAAATGTTCAAAGTAATCATTCAGTCGCGGGTGGCCCGGAACAGACTTCGTTGTGGCCTCTCTCAGCCCTGGGGAAACGCCCCCTTCGGCTTGAGGTCCGCTCAGCCCTTGTTCTTTTCATCCGGGAAACGGGGCAACCCCTATATATTCCTTGACATTCCTTGATTTTTTTCATTATGATTGGGGAAATGAAAGCGGGTTGGAAACAACGCCCAGCGCTTATCCGGGAGAAAAACCCATGCCTTATAAAGATAAATTCTCTTTCAATTATTATCTGCCGACCCGGATTGTTTTCGGCGCCGGGGAATTGAAAAATATATCCCGGGAGATGGACGCCCTGAAAATCAGGAAGTCCCTCGTGGTGACGGACTCGGGGTTGAAGGACAACCCCCTGGTCAAGTCCCTTCTGTCCCTGCTCGCGGGGCGCGGCGCTCTTTTCGGGGAAGCGATTCCCGACTCGTCGAATGAAGTCGTGGCCAAGGGGGTTGAAGCCTACCGGGGAGCCGGCGCCGACGGAATTGTCTCCATCGGTGGCGGCTCGTCCATGGACACGGCGAAAGGCATCGCCATTTTGGCCAAAAAGGGGGGGGACGACCTTCGAGCCTTTTATGGGCTGAGCAAAGTCGGGGAGCCGCTTGTCCCTCACATCGCCATCCCCACCACTTCCGGAACGGCGAGCGAAGTTTCCATGTTTGCCACAATCAAGGACCACGCTTCCAAGGTGAAGAATCTCATCTCCGATCCCCATCTCCTTCCCCCGGTAGCGATCCTCGATCCCGAGCTCACGGCGGGTCTTCCCCCGATGATGACTGCGGCGACGGGGATGGACGCCCTTTCCCACGCCATCGAAAGCGTGCATGCCCGCTTTTACGAACCGATTTCGGACGGCCTGGCCTACCAGGCTATCCGCCTGATCGTAACCTATCTTCCCCGGTGTCTGGAAAAGGGCAGCGATTTGGAGGCCCGCGGCATGCAGGCAATCGCCTCCACCATGGCCGGCATGGCCTTTCAGAATGCCTTGGTCGGCTGCGCCCACGGAATCGCCCATGCCCTCGGGGGCCTGTTCGGCGTTCACCATGGCCTGGCCAACGCCATTCTTCTCTCCCATGCCATCCGTTTCAATACGCCCATGTACGCCTACCGCTACCGGTACGCGGCTGAGGCCTTCGGCCTGGACATCCGGGGTCTTTCCGACCCGGAGATCGGGGAACGGCTGGCTTACGCCGTGGATGAATTTGTGGCGAAAACCGGGCTTCCCCGGAAGCTCTCGGCGATCCAGATCCCGAAGGAAAGCTTTCCGGAGGTGGCGAAGATCGCGGTGAACGATCCGGGCATGAAATCCAATATTCGCCGGGTCACCGACCCAAAGGAGCTCATTCCGGTCCTGGAGGCCGCCTGGTAAGATATGGATCCTGCCGACAGACAGAGATACTTACGAGCCCTTCCGAAAGTCGATGAGCTTTTCCTGCATCCTTCCCTGCAATTTCTTTTAAAGGAACATTCCCGGTCCTTGGTCGTCGAATGCATCCGCCGGGCCGTGGACAAACGGCGGCGGGAAATCCTGCAAAGCGCCCAGCCCCCCGAAATTCTTTCCGCCGAGACGGCCCCCGAGAAATGGGCCGCCGCCGTAAAGGAAGAGCTGACGGAGATTCTCCGGCCCTCCTTGCGCCCGGTCATCAACGCCACCGGGGTCGTCCTGCACACCAACTTGGGAAGGGCCCCCCTCCCCCTTGAGGCCCTGCGCCATATTTCCGAAACCGCGAGGGGATACTCCAATCTGGAATTCGATTTAAACACCGGGGAGCGCGGCTCGCGCTACGAGCACGTGGAGGAAATTCTCTGCCGTCTCTCGGGGGCCGAATCCGCTTTGGTCGTCAACAACAACGCCGGGGCCGTTCTCTTAAGCCTCAACACTCTAGCCGAAGGCCGCGAAGTCGTCGTCTCGCGAGGGCAGCTGGTGGAGATTGGCGGATCTTTCCGCATTCCCGACGTGATGAAGAAAAGCGGGGCCTGCCTGGTCGAAGTGGGCACAACCAACCGAACCCATCTTCGCGACTACGAACAGGCGATCAATGAGCAAACCGCCCTTCTCCTGCGAGTTCACACCAGCAACTTCCGGATTCTCGGTTTCACCGCGGAAGTCCCCCTGCGGGAATTGGCGGCGCTGGGTAGCGCGAAAAATCTCCCGGTAATGGACGACTTGGGGAGCGGCTGCCTGATCGATCTCGCCCCGTTCGGCCTGAACCCCGAGCCCACGGTCCAGGGAGCCGTCCAGGCGGGGGCGGATGTGGTGACTTTCAGCGGGGACAAACTCCTTGGGGGGCCCCAAGCCGGGATCATCGTGGGTAAAAAACGATGTCTGGACCCCATCAAGAAGAACCCCCTCAATCGGGCCTTGCGCATCGACAAACTAACCCTGGCCGGACTGGAATCCACCTTGCGTCTTTACCTGGAAGGGGAAGAGGCCTTGCACCGGCTTCCTGCTTTCCGCATGCTCACCGTTTCGCTGGGGGATTTGGACCGCCGGTCCAAGCGTTTCCTGAAAAGCCTGGCGAAGGAGGTGGGGGCGCAATGCCGGCTGCGCCTGAAAGACGCCTCCTCGCAGGTAGGAGGGGGGGCCCTGCCGATTCAGGAGCTGCCCACCAAAGTTCTGGCCCTTTCTCCGGCAAGATTATCGGCGCCTGAGCTGGAAAAACGCCTCCGGAACGGCAAGCCGCCGGTCGTGGTCCGGATCCAGGAAGACGAAGTGCTCCTGGATTTAAGAACCGTGGCGAAAGAAGAGGAAAAAGTCTTGATGAGGGCTTTAAAGGAAGCCTTGGCCCCTCGAGAGGCTTGACCTTGCTATACCGTCGGCATATAGGCGGAGTTTTTAATTTTAGGCACTCGCTCTTAAACTCCGAACTTCGAACTTCAGACTTTTTTTGAGGCTTCTATGGTTCACGCGGGAGTCCTGGTCTTAAATAAATCCTTCCTGCCGGTTCAGATTACGACCGTGCGGCGGGCCTTCTGTCTTCTTTATGCCGGAATGGCCAAAGCCGTCAACGCTCAATACGAGACTTTCGATTTCGACAGCTGGCGGCAGCTTCGGGTGGAAATCAATGACGACGCCATCGGCCTGGTGGACCGCCTGATCAAGGTACCGCGGGTGATCCTTCTCCTCGCCTACGACCGGGTGCCCAAGAGGCGGGTTCGTTTTTCCCGCCACAACATTTTCGCCCGGGACAAGAACACCTGCCAGTATTGCGGCAAGCGATTCGCCACGAGCGATTTGAACCTCGACCATGTCATCCCGCGCTCCCAGGGGGGCATCACCAGCTGGGGAAACGTGGTCTGCAGCTGCCACCGCTGCAACCGCCTGAAGGGCGGCCTGACCCCTGTGCAGGCCGGCATGCGCCTCATCAGCCCGCCGCGGAAACCTTCCTGGACTCCACCCCTCAATGTCTCTTTGGCTGAAGGGATGCGGAAAGAATGGGTTCCCTTCCTCGACTTCTTGATCGACGTGTCGTACTGGAACACGGAGCTGCGGGAGGAATGACCCCCCCTGTTTCGGGTTCCGGGTTCCGGGCGAGGGTTGCCTTTCTTTTGCCCGCGCAGTTTGAATCCGGGTGCCTCTCCTCATGATCACTTCCCGAACCAACCCCAGAATCAAGGAAATCCGTCTCCTCAAGCAGGCTAAAAACCGGCACGCCCGCGGGGAGTATTTTATCGAGGGAGTCCGTCTTGCGGAGGAGGCGCTGGCGGAGGCCGCGTCTGTGCGGCAGGTTCTTTGCAGCCCCCGCCTGGGAGCGACTCCGCGGGGGGAGAAGCTTCTGGCGGCGGCCCGCGCGAAATTTCGAAAGGCGGAGTGGATGGAGGTCGATGAGGAAACGCTGGCGTCGATCTCCGACACCCGGACCCCGCAGGGAATTTTAATGGTTCTCCGAAAACGGGAGTGGACCTGGAAGGATTTGGAATCCGGAAAAGGGCCGGTTCTCTGTTTCCACGAACTCCAGGACCCGGGCAACCTGGGGACAATCTTTCGGGTTATGGAGGCGGGGGGCAGTGCGGGGGTCGTTTTGACTTCCGGGTCGGTCGACCCACACAGCCCAAAAGTGTTGCGAGCTTCTGCGGGAAGCTTTTTCCGTATGCCCTTCCTGATCTGCCCCTCCCCGGAAGCAGTTCTGGGGGAGTTGCGCTCCCGAGGATACCGGGTTTGGGCCGCGGCCGCCTCCGGCAACGCTTCTTTCTGGAAAGTCGACTTCTCCGCGCCGACAGCCATCCTGCTCGGCCAGGAAGGGGGCGGGTTGCCGGACGAATGGAAAACCCGCGCCGACGGCACGCTGACAATCCCCATGGCCTCCAGGATCGATTCCCTGAATGTGGCCATGGCCGCGGGGCTGATCGTCTATGAGGCCTTCCGGCAGCGCACCTGCTCGAAATCCAAACTCTAAGAGTTTCGCTCCGCGTTCTCCGCGCTCTCGGCGGTGAAAAATTGCTTCTTAGCGAAGAGCCCGGATTCCCTCTCCGGCCTTTTTGTAGACCGACCGGAGGATCCCCAGTTCGTGGTCCACCTCGATGATCCGCACGCCCAGGTCGATATACTTTTTCGCCTCTTCTTCATAAGGCATCCCGATTCCGATGGCTACCGGCTTGTTGTATTTGCCGGCCGCCTCCACCGTCCGTCTGATCGCCTCCTGGACTTTGGGATTATTCTTCTGGCTGCTCCGGAGGCCGAGGGACATGCTGTAGTCGGCCGGTCCGAAAAAGCCATAGTCGATCCCTTCGATGGCCATGACTTTCTCCACTTGGCTCACCACCGTTTCGTTTTCGATCATGACTCCGACCAGGAGTTCCTGGTCGGACCATTCCACCCATTCCTTTCCGCTGTCCGCGCCCCAGTGTCCGGCAAAAGAATAGCCGCTGTACCCGCGGTGCCCCCGGGGGGGAAACTTAGCTGCCTTGGCGACGGCCAGGGCTTCTTCATAATTGGCGATGTCCGAAACCAAGACCGCCCCGGCTCCGCACTGGAAGGCCTTGGAGATCAGGTAAGGGTCTCCTTTTTCAACCCGAATCATCGGGGTGATACCCACGAGGGCCGCGGCCCGCATCATGTGCTCCATGGACTCGTCGCGGCGCCAGGAATATTCGTTGCAAACCCGCACCCAGTCCAGGCCGCCGTATCCGACCACCTCGATCGCCGCCGGGCTGTAGGAATCCACACACGTGCCCACGGCGACTCTTCCCTCGGCCAATACCTGGCGCAACCGATTCACTCTTTTCATCGTTCCTCCGTTCCTTTCGAAATCAATTCGAGTTCTTTTTGCTTTATTCGCTTAAACCTATTTTAGGTCTTTCCTTCTGTTTACAGCTTTGCCCTGCTCCTCTTGGGCAAGCGGCAGCAGTTCTTTAAGCATCGTCTCATCCTCGTTCCAGCATTTTTCGTATGGGGGTGCCGTTTCTCGAAAACTTCTAAGACTTTTTTTCGGCGGAATTTTGAAACAGGCTCTCGGCTGCCCGGGCGATTCCATCGGCATCCAGGCCGTATTTGTGCCGCAGTTCCTCTTGCGACCCGTGTTCCACGAAGACGTCGGGGATCCCCAGCCTCCGGACGGCAATCTCCTTAAGCCCCCTCTCTCCCAGGAGTTCCAGGACTGCGCTGCCGAATCCGCCCTGCAGGGCGTTCTCCTCCACGGTCAGAATCTTCCTGCTTTCGGAGGCCAGCGTGCAGATCAGCTCTTCATCCAGGGGCTTAACGAAGCGGGCGTTTACGACCGCGGCCCGGATCCCTTTTTCCGCAAGGAGGCGGCGGGCGAACAGGGCGGGCAGGACGCAGGAGCCGATCGCCAGGACGGCCAGATCTTCTCCCGGCTCCAGGACCTCCGCCTTCCCGAGGGGAATTTCTTGAAGTTCTTCATCCGGAGGCTCGCTCCAGCCGTTGCCGCGCGGATAGCGCACCGACGCCGGCCGCCCGCAGCAAACCGCCGTTTTGAGCATGTGCTGAAGCTCGTTCTCATCCTTCGGGGCCATGACGATCATATTCGGAATGTGCCGGAGATAGGAAAAATCAAAGAGGCCATGATGGGTCGGACCGTCCGCCCCGACGATCCCGCCCCGGTCTAAGGCCAGAACGACCGGAAGGTTCTGGAGGCAGACATCGTGAAGAATCTGATCATAGGCGCGCTGCAGGAACGTGGAATAAATGGCGACGACCGGGATGAAACCTTCGGCCGCCAACCCGGCGGCGAAGGTGATGCCGTGCTGTTCGGCAATGCCCACGTCGTAGCATCGCTCCGGGAACTGCCGGGCAAAGGCGTCGAGGCCGGTTCCCTGCGGCATGGCCGCCGTGATCCCGACCAGGCAGGGGATTTCCCGGGCCAGCTTGACCATGGCCTGCCCGAAGACTTGAGTGTACGAGAGGTGCCGCCCTTTCGGAGGGTCGGCATCCCCGGTCTCCGGGTTAAAAGGACCTACGCCGTGAAAAGTTACGGGGTCGTTTTCCGCCGGCGGGTATCCTTTTCCCTTGGTGGTGATCACGTGGACCAGAATCGGTCCGCGCAGCTCCTTGATGTTGCGGAAGGTGTCGATGAGCGATTCGATCTTATGACCGGGCAGCGGTCCGACGTACTTGAACCCTAGTTCCTCGAACAGAAGCCCGGGCAGCAGAAACCCTTTGAATGACTCCTCGGCATACTTGGCCCATTTTAGGGCCGGTCTCCCGATCCGCGGGAGCTGGCGCAGGAAGTTCTTGATTTTATCCCGAATCGTGGTGGCCATGTGCCCGGTCATCAGGCGGTTCAGGTAGGAGGAAAGGGCGCCCACATTGGGGGAAATGGACAGCTCGTTATCGTTGAGGACCACGATCAGGTCCTTGTCCATAGCCCCAGCCTGGTTCAAGCCCTCGAAGGCGAGCCCGGCGGTCATGGACCCGTCCCCGATGATCGCCACGACTTTGAAATTCTCCTTCCGCAGGCACCGGGCCTGGGCAATGCCCAGCGCGGCAGAGATCGAAGTGCTGGAATGGCCCGTCCCGAAGACATCGTACGGGCTCTCCTCCCGCTTCGGAAAACCGCAGAGACCGCCGCTCTGGCGCAGCGTGGAAAACTGCTCCCGGCGCCCCGTGATCAATTTGTGGGCATACGTCTGGTGCCCCACATCCCAGATCAGGCGGTCCCGGGGCGTGTCGAATACATAATGAAGGGCAAGGGTGAGCTCCACAACCCCTAAGCTGGAGGCCAAATGGCCGCCGACTTTCGCGACCGTCCGGACGATTTCCTGGCGGATTTCCTGCGCCAGCTGCGGGAGTTCGGAGGGGGTCAATCTACGGAGATCGGCCGGCGAGCCGATTTGGGAAAGGAGCTGCGGCATTTAATTCTTTCTCTGAAGGATATACCGGGCGATTTCCCGCAGAGGGTTGGCCCGCCGGTCAAAGGAGTCCAGGCGGGCGGTCGCTTCCCGAATCAGCCCCTCGGCCTTCCGGTGCGAGTCTTCGATTCCGAAAAGGGCGGGGTATGTGGCTTTCCCCTTCGCCCGGTCTTTTCCCACAGTTTTGCCCATCTTGTTTTCTTCTCCCTCTACGTCCAGGAGGTCGTCCACGATCTGGAACCCCAGACCCATTTTGCGGCCGTATTCCTCCAACGCCCGGACTTCCCGGGGCGAGCCGCCGCCGATGATCCCCCCCGCCGCAGCTGCGGCCCCGATCAGGGCGCCGGTCTTGTGAGTGTGGATGTATTCCAGGATATCCGGTTTGATTTCCGCGCCTTCGCAGGCCATGTCCATCACCTGCCCGCCGACCATCCCCTGGGAACCCGCGCTCATGGCCACGAGGTGAATGGCCTCAAGCCGCCTCCGGACGGGAACGTTTTTCATCAAATCAGGCCGGGCCATGAGTTGAAAAGCTTCGGTCAGGAGGGCGTCGCCGGCCAAAATCGCCGCCGCCTCCCCGAAAACCTTGTGGCTGGTAGGCCGGCCGCGGCGGAGGTCATCGTCATCCATGGCCGGCAGGTCATCGTGGATCAGGGAATAAGTATGAATGAGTTCTAAGGCGCAGGCGACCGGCAGGGCCTCCGCGGCCTTGCCGCCCACCGCTTCGGCGGCGGCTAACACCAGAATCGGCCGCAGGCGCTTGCCCCCGGCGAAGACGCTGTAGCGCATCGCCTTGTGCAACCCGGGGGGGAATTCGTCCCGGCCGACAATCCAGCGGTCCAGGGCCCTGTCAACCTGAAAGCGACGCCGCTCCAGATACTTTTTTACATCCAAAAAAATGCCTTTCGAGCCTTCAATCTTCTTCTTTTTCCTCTTCTTCCAAAGAGAAAGGTTTGGTCGCCAGCCGTCCGCTTGCGTCTTTCATGAGAATCTCGACCTTTTTCTCGGCCTCATCCAGCTTTTTGGAGCAGAAGCGGGAAAGGCGCATCCCTTCCTCGAAAGCCTTCAGGGAATCCTCGAGGTTGAGATTCCCTTCTTCAAGCTTTTTGACGATGGCCTCTAATTTTTGGAGGGCATCTTCGAATTTTTGTTCGGCCATATTCCCACCCCTGGAAAATAAAACCTGAAAACCGAAAGCCGGAATCCGGACCTGTTTTCATTATACTCCACTGTCGCCGATATTCAAGAATCCCCCTTTGTTTCCGGGGAAATCTCTTCAACCCGTGCCGTAAATTCCCCTCGGTGAACTCTTACGTTCACGCGGCTGTTCACCTTAAGATCTTCCGCACGGCGGACAATCTCGTGGGAAGGAAGAACGCGGGCAATGCTGTACCCTCTTTCGAGAACCGCCAGGGGGTTCAGGGTGAAGAGCTTGCCCATAACCCCTTCGATCTTCTGGCGGGAGATCCGGATTTCTTTTTGGATCGAGACGGCCAGGCGCCGGCTCACCTGGGCCAAGCTTTGAAAATATTCCTCCAAACGCCTGGCCGGGCTCAGAATGAGGAGGCTCCCCTGATGCAGGCGGAAACGATCCCGCTGCCGCCTCAGCCCTTGCCTCAAGGAATGGGCGAGGCGTACGGAGAGCTCATCGAGGCGGATCCGCTGGTCGGCCAGGCGCCGGCGGGGGTCGGCCAGGCGCTCCTGCAGCGAAAGAAATCTCTCGCGCTGGAGGTCCAGGAATCCTCGGAACGATTGCCGCAAGGCCCGTTCCAGGCTGCTGAGATTCTGGGCCAGTTCGATTTTATTCCGCACCACCAATTCGGCTGCCGCCGACGGCGTGGAAGCCCGCAGGTCCGCCACGAAATCGGCGATGGTGAAATCGACTTCATGCCCCACGGCGGATATGACCGGGATCCGGGAAGAGAAAACGGCCCGGGCGACAATCTCTTCGTTGAAAGCCCAAAGATCCTCCAGCGAACCCCCTCCCCGGCCCACGATCATCACCTCGATATCCGGCAGCTCATTCAGGGCTTGAATGCCCTGCGCGATCTCCCGGGCTGCTTCCTGTCCCTGCACGCGCACCGGATAGAGGATCACCTGGACGTTGGCGAACCGGCGGTCGATGATCCGCAGGATATCGCGGATGGCCGCCCCGGTAGGTGAGGTAACGATCCCGATCTTCTGGGGAAGGTGGGGAATTGGCCTCTTCCGGCCCGGGTCGAATAGACCCTCGGCGGCCAGCTTTTCTTTCAGCTGTTCGAAGGCCAGCTGCAGGGCCCCGAGCCCCTTGGGTTCCAGATAATCGAGGATGAGCTGATAATCCCCCCGCGGCTCGTAGAGGGTGACCCGGCCGTAGCCGATCACCTGCAAACCGTTCTTGGGGTCGAATTTGAGAAGGCGGTTCTGGAGCCGGAACATGACCGCGCGAATTTGAGCGTTATCATCCTTGAGCGTAAAATAGAGATGCCCAGACCCGGGAAGACGCAGGTTCGAGATCTCTCCTTCCACCCAGACAGGGTCGAACTTCCGCTCCAGGAGGGTCTTGATTTCCGCGGTCAGCTGGGAAATGGTTAAGATCGAACGGGAAGACATAGAACCTTAAGTCATTTTGGCTCGTTTAAAAAGCGGGCTAAAATGAAATGCAAAGTGCAAATATCAAATTGCAAATTGAAAAATGAAAGGGAATCCTTCGCAATTTTTCATTTTGCATTTTTCAATTTTCATTTTTTAATACATCCGATAAGCTTATCCCCTTACGCCCTCGCGCCTTGCGGCATTTCTAAGGCACCAGCACCCTCAGGGACTGGGGGACGACCCTCAGGGTAAACGGGGTCCGGCAGAGCAATTCCCCGTCCCCGTAAAGCTCCATCGGGATTTCCGATTCCAAACGGACAATCTTGGATCGATAGTAGCGGACCTCGGGCATTTCGATATGTTCCCCCGAAAAAACCGTGGGGAAAAACCGGTAAAGCCGGAGGGTTTTCACCGGGTCCACCCAGCAGATATCAAGGAGGCCATCGTCCGGTTCGGCCAGGGGCGTAATCTGCATCCCCTTCCCGTAACTCTTGATGTTCCCGAAGGCCACCATCAGGATCGGCCCCTGGAGGGTTTCTTGATCGGTTCTCAGGACGATCTCTTTGGGTTTGTAGGTCAGGGTCTTCAGGAGGACCGGAAGCACGTAAGCGGCCTTTCCCGGGACGTAGCGGCTCAATCGGTTGGCGATGGCGTTGACTTCGGAGTCGAAACCGACGCCTCCCACGCCGGCCATATACTCTTCGTCATTCACCCGGATTACATCGATCTTCTGGACCCTCCCGCCCGCCAGGAGATCGCAGGAAAAGTCCAGGTCGTCTTCGATCCCGAGGTTGCGGGGGATGTCGTTTCCGGTTCCGAGCGGAACGATGCCCAGAACCGCCTTCTCCCCCACCAGCGATTGCAGGGCTAAGTGCGTGGTTCCATCCCCTCCGCAAGCGACAATAAGGTTATACCCTTCTCCCAGGGACTGGCGGGTGAGGTGCCGCAGGTGCTCGGGGGTTTCGGAAAACTGGAGATGAAAAGAGATCTGCCGTTCCAGGAGCTTTTGCCGCAGAAGGGGAAAAAGCCTGCGCCCATTCCCTCCCCCGGCGCTCGGGTTCACGATGATTTTTATTTTTCTGGGGATTCCTCGAGCAACGCCAGCCCTCGCCCGCATAAATTCACCATCAACGCTTTCCAAATTGATGGGTTCGTAAAAAGCTTCAGATGCAAGGCGCGCAATCCCGCCGATGGCGGGGTTGAGGAGGGAGGCGAACAATCAGGCGCCCCCAGCGGCGAAATTGCCGCGCAATCCCGTTCCGAACGGATGGATGGACTTTTTACGAAGCTATCATTTTCCTATCAGATTGTTTCCGATTTGACAAGGTTTTTTATCTTGAAAAAGAAAATGCCTTGGGTTACGGTTTTAAGGAGCATCTAATCTGAAACTCCGATCTCAGAGATCAAAATGCCCTGTTTGATTTGGCCCATCGTTATTCTTGTTTCCCTTTCGATCTTTTCCGGATGCGGGAAAGGCAGGGAGGAGCCGCAACCGGGTCCTGCTCCGACTTCTTCGGCAACAGGGAAAAGCATCCCCGCCCAGGGGGATCTCCTGATCATGGGCTCCATCGGCGACGCCAGCAACTTAATCCCTATGCTCGCCTCGGACAGCGCCTCCCACGACATTGCTTCCTTGATTTTCAACGGCCTGGTGAAGTACGACAAGGACCTGAAGCTGGTGGGGAGCCTGGCTGAATCCTGGGAGATATCCCCCGATGGCCTGGCCATCACTTTCAAATTGCGCCCAGGGGTAAAATGGCAGGACGGCAAAGAATTAACCGCCGAAGACGTGATGTTCGGGTATGAGACCATCATCAACCCGAACACGCGCACCGCCTATTCCGGAGATTTCAAGGAGGTGAAAGAAGCCCGGGTGGTGGACCCATACACGTTTCGCGTCGTCTACAAGCGGGCCTTCGCGCCGGGACTGACCAGCTGGGGGTCCCTGGTGGTCCTGCCCAAGCACCTGCTTCAAGGTCAGGATATCAACACCACCCCTTTCAGCCGCAGACCTTTAGGGACCGGCCCCTTCCGCCTGAAGGAATGGAAGACCGGGGAAAAAATCGTCCTGGAAGCCAACCCGCTGTATTTCGAGGGGCGTCCCTATCTTGACGGGATCGTGTACCGCATCATCCCGGACCCGGCCACGATGTTCCTCGAGCTCAAGGCGGGCGGAATCGACTACATGGGCCTGACCCCGATCCAATATAATCGCCAGACCGAAACCTACAAAATGCGCCGGGACTTTCGGAAATATCAGTACCTGGCCTTTGCTTACACCTATCTGGGCTACAACCTCAAGGACTGGAAATTCCAGGACGTGCGGGTGCGCCAGGCCATCTCCTATGCTCTTGATAAGGAAGAAATCATTCAGGGGGTCCAGCTCGGACTGGGCATCATTGCCACCGGCCCCTACAAGCCCGACACCATCTGGTACAACCCCAATGTGGCCCAATACCCCTACGATCCGGAAAAAGCCAGGAAGCTTCTTGCCGAGGCGGGGTGGGGAAACGAGAGGAAAGACGGGATCCTGCGGAAAGACGGTAAGCCCTTTGAGTTCATGATCCTCACCAACCAGGGAAACGAGGCGAGGGCCAAGTGCGCCGAAATCATTCAGCGGCGTTTGGCCGCCGTAGGCATAGCCGTGAAGATTCGCACCGTCGAATGGGCCGCCTTCATCAACAATTTCATCGACCAGAAGAATTTTGAGGCGGTTATTTTGGGGTGGACCCTCGGGCAGGACCCGGATCTTTACGACATCTGGCACTCGAGTAAAGTGGGGCCCAAGGAACTGAATTTTATTTCCTACCAGAACAAGGAGGTCGACTCTCTTCTCGAAAAGGGACGATATACTTTTGATCAAAAAGTTCGCAAGGCCTGCTATGACCGGATCCAGGTGATCCTGGCCGAGGAACAGCCCTACACTTTCCTCTATGTCCCCTATGCCTTGCCTATCATCAGCGCCCGGTTCGAGGGCGTGGATCCGGCTCCGGCGGGCATCGGATATAACATGTATCAGTGGTATGTCCCGAAGGAAGAGCAGAGATACGTGCTGAAGCCCTGAAGAAAGCAGAGAGCATAGGGCAGAGGCAAAGGGTAAAACCCGTAAGTCGCAAGGGCGCAGTAAAGAATGACGGATGCATTGCAAATTGAAAATTTCAAATTGCAGAATGCAAATTTATTAGGGGAAACCTTTCAATTTTCAATTTGCAATTTGCATTTTGCAATAATTTTTTTGGCTCTATGCTTTGTGCTTTTTTAGGAGGTCCTTTGTCTCTTTCCCGGTTCATCAAGGAAAAAGCGCTCGAACTAGGTTTTATGGCCGCCGGCATCGCCTCTTCTGAACCTTTCTCGCTATACGCCGAAGAACTGGCCGGCCGGCCGGAGATGTATGAATGGGGAAAAGGCCTCAGCGAACGGGCCTCGGTGCGGGATTTAAATCTCACGCGCTTCGTAGACCCCCAGCGTTACCTTCCGGGGGCAAGATCCCTGATCGTCGTGATCGACAGCTATTGGGAGGAAGATTTTCCTCCCTCCCTCTCCGGAAGAATCGGCCGCTGCTACCTGAAAGGTCTGTTTTGCCCGGAGGACAACCCGCCCAAGCGGCGCCGAAAAGAATTTCGGGATTTTCTCCAGGGTTTGGGAATGAAAACGATCTTCGGCCCGGCCCCCGCCCGGCTGGCCGGGGCGAGAGCCGGAGTCACCCATTACGGGAAGAATTGCTTCGCCTTTGCCAATGAAGCAGCCGGGCAAAGTTCCTGGGTGGTCAACGAGCCTTACCTCGTGGATCGGGAGCTTGAGCCCGATTCGGCGACTCTGAAACTCGGCTGCCCGGAGGATTGCCGCAAGTGCCTCGATGCCTGTCCGACCGGAGCCCTTTATGCCCCTTTGAAAATGGACCCTCGAAGGTGTATCGCCTATCTCAGCTATTTCACTGACGGAGAAATCCCCCGCGCGATCCGGCCGAAAATGGGAACCTGGGTTTACGGGTGCGACCGCTGCCAGGAAGCCTGCCCGCGGAATAGGAAATGGATGGAAAGACCGAAACCGGTGGATGAAACGCTGACCGCCCGGGCCGGGGATTTTCAGCTCGAAACCCTGCTCCTCATGTCCCAGGAGCACTATGAGCAAAAAGTCTGGCCCCTGGTTTATTACATCCGGAAGGAAAACCGCCGGCTCTGGCAGCGAAATGCCGCCGTGGCCTTGGGGAATTCGGGCGACCCCGAAAAAATCCCGGCATTAATATCCGCTCTCGATAATCCGGAGCCGATCGTGCGCGTCCATGCTATCTGGGCCCTGGGAAAACTGGGGGGTCCGAAAGCCCGGGCGGCGATTGAGAAGATCAGCAAAACCGATGAGTCAGGACAAGTCCGGGAAGAGATCGAAAAAACCTTGGCAATTTCATGAGGAACGCATCCCCCTCATCCTATCCTCGAAGTGATCAAGGCTTATGCGGTTAGCCAGTAGCTAACGGCTTCAGGTAACGCTCTCAGCGCTTTGGGAGAAGTTAAAAATGATGGTTTCGTAAAAAGTCCATCTGTCCCGCTCGGAGCGGGATTTTTTGCGAGTTCATCAAGAATGGGAAGCAGAAAAACATTCCCTCCTCCTCGACGGGAGAGGGCGAGGGTAGGGTGACACCGTTAAAAAAACTATCCGCCACTTGGAATTATAAATGGATTGGTTGAAGAAAATCGACTTGTGGTTGGTCGGGATCTGCCTCTCCCGGTTGGGCACGGGCCTGGTGATGATCAACTATGCCGCCGCCCTGCCGGTGCTTCAGAGGGAATGGAACATGACGGCCGCCAGGGGGGGAGCCGTCTCCAGCGCCTGTCATTTCGCCTATGCCGTCTCTCTGGTCATTTTTTCGAGCCTGGCCGACTTGTGGGGGGCAAAAAGGGTGTTTCTGGGGTCCATGACGGCCGGGGCATTCTCGGCCATGGCCTTTGCCCTTTTCGCCCGCGATTACCATTCGGGAATTATCCTTTACGCCCTGGTCGGCTTTTCTCTCGGCGGCTCCTATACCACCGGGCTTATGCTCCTTTCTGAGCGCTACGCCGCCGCGGGCAGAGGGTCGGCCATGGGCCTTTTTATAGCCAGCACTTCGGCCGGGTACGCTTTATCGCTCCTCCTGAGCGGAATCTCTCTGCCCCTGGGCGGCTATAAACTTTCCCTTTTCCTAACCTGCCTGGGCATGCCGCTTGGAGCGGTTGCCGCCTGGATCGCCCTGCGGGGGACAAAAAACATCGTCCTCGGCCGCCCCCCCTCCCCCGGGGGGTCTGTCCGGCAGGTTTTCGAAAACAAGCCGGCCATGCTCCTGATTGCCGGCTATTCTTTTCACAGCTGGGAGCTCCTTGGCATGTGGGCCTGGACCCCCGCTTTTCTCGCTGCCTGTTTTTCCCTGGCCGGCGCGGAGGATCTCAAAGCTGCCGGCCTCGGCTCCTATGTTACGGCCTTTTTTCATTTCATCGGCATCCTGGCCTCTTTTTCGATGGGTTTCCTATCCGACCGGTGGGGGCGGGCGGTTGTGCTCTTGGGTCTTTCGGCAATCAGCTCGGTTTGCTCTTTTCTTTTCGGTTGGACCTTCGGCTGGCCGCTGGCCACTATTTTGATTTTGGGGGCTTTTTACGCCTTCTCTTCCCTGGGCGACTCGCCGGTGCTCTCTGCGGCCCTCTCCGAGGCTGCGGACCCGGCCTATTTAGGCGCAACTTTCGGCATTCGATCGTTACTGGGATTTGGCGCCGGGGCGGTCGCCCCCCTCGTTTTTGGATTGATTCTGGACGAGACCAACCCCGGGGGCCTCGGCCAAATCTACACCCAGTGGGGCTGGGCTTTTTCCTCCCTGGGGTTCATGGGCCTGGGCGCAACGGCCATGGCGGGTCTCTACCGACGCGGTCTGAAACAGGCGAATTAATTATTCAAGGGCCTTAAGCGTATTTTTGAGTTGATGTTTTCTTCCGCGATTGATTTCTGCTGGCACCCTGTTTGTCTTCTCTTGAAATGAACGAGGATAAGGTGATGGATAAGCGCAATCGGACCAAAGGGCCCGGAATCCGTCCCACCCTGGACGAGATCTTTTCCCCCCGGGGAATTGCGGTTGTCGGGGCCTCCCCATCCAATCTTTCCTTTGCCGAGTTGGTCGTCCATTCCCTGAAAGAGGCGAAGTTTCCCGCTGTCTTTCCGGTCAACCCGAAGTATAAAGAGGTGCTCGGGCTGCCCTGCTATCCGAATCTCACGGATATTCCCGGACCGGTGGATCACGTCATCGTCAGCATTCCGGCGGAGGCCGTTCTGAATCTTCTGGATGACTGCGCGGCCAAGCGGGTCAGGTCGGTTCACTTCTTTACTGCCGGCTTTGGGGAGACCGGCGATGCGGCAAAGGGAGCGCTCGAAGACGCCATGCTGGCCAAGGCGACGGCCGGCGGGTTCCGCATCATCGGCCCCAACTGCGTCGGGCTCTATGTCCCCAAGAGTCGGCTGGTCAATGATTTGAATTCGCCGCTGGAACCCGGCCCCATTGCCTTTATTTCCCAGAGCGGAGGTCATGCTCAGAATCTGCCGGATTACAGCCGGGCCAGAGGGCTTCGCTTCAGCAAGATAATCAGCTACGGCAATGCCCTGGATGTGAATGAAAGTGAACTCTTGGATTACTTCTCCCGCGACCCGGAGACCGACATCATCGCCGCCTACATCGAAGGCGTAAAGGACGGCCCTCGTTTCCTGAAGGCGCTGGCGGAGACGGCCGCCCGGAAGCCGGTCGTCATCTACAAGGGCGGCAGAACCGAGGCCGGCAGGAGGGCTACATACGGACACACGGCCAGCATGACCAGTTCGGTCGCCATCTTTGATGCCCTTTGCCGCCAGTCAAAGGCAATTCGGGTGGATGACCTGGAGGAGATGATCGACGTCCTCACTGCCCTGCGGTTCGTTCATCCCCTGCCCCGGGATACCGGCGCCGCCCTTATGGGCGCCGGCGGAGGCCCCAGCGTTCTTGCCGGCGACGAGATGGAGAACGAGGGTCTGAGAATGCCATGCCTCTCCCCGGCGGTGCAGGCGGAGTTGAAAAAAAGATTGCCTGTGGCGGGGAGCATCTTCATCAATCCCCTGGACACCCCGAACCTCGTCCTGCCGGAGGCTATTTCGAAGGCCATGCAGGTGATGGGCCGGGTTCCCGAGATCCATTTGCTGATTTATCACCTCGGGTTCCACCCGCTCAGCCGTTGGGGATGGGGCCGGCTGGCCCTCGAGAACTTTGTCAACCCCGCAATCGGAGTCATGAGGGAAGCGCAGCGGAAAAGCGGCAAGCCCGTTCTCCTTGCCCTACGCCCGCCGCAGGATCTTCAAGGAATGGCGGAATTCCTCGCCGCCCAAGAGGCTTTTGTAAAAGCAGGCTTCCCGGTCTTCTACTCCATGCGCCGGCTGGCCCGGGCGATGGTTCGGGTCATCTCCTGGAACAAGTAAGCCCAGGATGGTCCGTCGGGTTTCTCCCTAACCTCGATCCTCCGGAAGAGGAAAAATAATGCGGGCGGTAACGGTTCAAGGAGGGGGGTGGAGATGGCCGTTACGGATCCCTTGATCCTCTTCCCAGGGCTCAGATGCGTTTTTTCTTTTAAGATTATTGGGGGAGAGGTAGGAGGCATAACAACCGCAGACCGGGGCGGGAGCGGCTCTGCTTTTTTTATTTTCGGCATATTTTTCTCGAGATTCTTAAATCTGGCGGCGGAGGCGCGGGTCGAGGAAGTCTCTCAGGGTGTCTCCCAGGATGTTGAAGGAAAGAATCGAGACCATGATCACCAGGCCGGCGAACGTGGAAATCCAGGGAGCGATGCGCAAGACTTCGCGGCCCTCGTTGATAATGGAGCCCCAGGTGGGGTCCGGTGGCTGCACGCCCAGGCCGAGGTAGCTCAAGCTCGACTCGATGAGGATAGCCGTGGAGATGTATAAGGTTGCCGTGACCAAAAGGGGAGAGAAATATTGGGAAAGTCGTGAAATGGCTGGAGTTACATCTTTGCCTGTTAAAGGAAAGGCGAGCCGCCTGAGCGGGCCGCCTTTCCAGGTGTCAGGCATCTATTTCCTTAACTGCGCCGGGGGGATGTAATTCTGGGGCAGGGGTTTTCCATAGGCATCCACCACCCAGGTCACTTTTCCGTCTTTTTGGTACTGGGCCTGGAACTGAGGCCAGTATCCGGGAAGCTGCTTGTACGGATCCTCTGGATCGCACATGATGCGGGAATGGAAGAAGGGTTTGATCCGCTTCGTCTGGTATTTCACTTTTCCCAGAGAATAAATGCTCTCCACGTCCTCCATCGCCTTGATCAGCTTTTCATTATCCTCCGTTCCACCGGCTTTCTCGATGGCCGCCTTGAAGTGGTAAATATCGGAATAGGCGATGTGCACGTGAATCTGCAGGGGGATCCCCAGTTGTTTCCCCTTGGCAATAAACGGAAGGGTTTTTTCCGTGAAAGGAATATCGCCTTCGCAGAACATGGAGATAATCCCCAAAGCCTTTCCTCCGGTCATCCGCCAGAAATCATGAGTCTGGGCGACGCCCCCATAAAGAACTGTGGGGATATTCCGGGCTGCGGAATCGGCCCACTGCTTGGCGTAGACCTCGGTATCCGTGAACCAGGAGCTGATGAACCAGATTACATCCGCCTTTTGGGTCGCGATTTCCTGCAGAATCGGGAGATACATCGTTCCCCGGGGCTTGACCGGCTTGCTGTAAACGACCTCCATCCCGTATCTCTGCTTGGCCGCCTCTTCCCAGGTGGGCAGTTTCAGGTAATCAATCCCCCTGCGCCACATATGCGTCCAGGCGAGGTCTTCCCAGAGGAAGGCAACCTTCTTGGCCTTCATGGTTCCTTTGAAGATCCCGTTGAAATAGTTGTCGAGCCAGGCGTAGTGGGCCGGCTCCGGATCCCAGTCGCGGAAGCAGAATTTGTATTTCTCATAGTTATCCACGATCTTCGCCGTCAACTCCGAAGCCATGGGCCCGTTGAAGACCAGGATATGCGGATATTCCTTGTAGAGGGCGGCGGAGTTTTCCTGAGCGGCAAGACAAATCTCCGAACGTCCTTCGATGGAGACAAAACTCGCCTTGTTTTCGATGATGAGTCGCCTGGCCGCTTCGACCGAAAGAGAAGTGTCCCCCTTCCCGTCCAGGACCACGTATTGCACCGGGCGCCCGAGGATCCCGCCGGCCTTGTTAATTTCCTCCACGGCAAATTTCTGGATGTCCATGCAAGGCTTGGTTCCGGGAGAGGCGACATTGCCGACATACCCGATCACGATCGGCTTACCCTTCGGCTGGGCAAGAGCAGCAGGGCTAAAGCCCAGCCATACTAGACAAACGGACGTGAAACCAACAATCCCCAACCCAACCCATTTTTTCATCTTTCACCCTCCTTATTGTGATTGAGGTCCCTTGGCCTCGGACAACCGATGGCTCACCACAGAGCGCACAGAGAGCACAAAGATTTTTGAATATAAGAAAAAGTCTTTCATAGTCATGGGCGG